>Ga0247738_10001038_pt1 | contig 10235 bp, 5 predicted proteins | sample UWRJL013104B2_FD_180936 | JGI IMG/M metagenome (GOLD analysis project Ga0247738, IMG submission 180936) | Plant litter microbial communities from Arlington Agricultural Research Station in Wisconsin, United States - UWRJ-L013-104B-2 | ecosystem: Environmental > Terrestrial > Plant litter >...
TTTGTTATTAATTCTGTTTCAGGTTTTGTAACATACGGAATGCCTAAATCTGTTGAAGCTGTTGCAGGGTTATAGCGTTGCGACCATAATGAAACCAGCATAAAATGAGCATAAGCCCTAGCTATAAGTGCTTCTCCTTTTTGAGGATTTAAGTCAGCAGTATTTCCCAATTGGTCTATTGCTTCCAAAGCCTTGTTTGCGTGTGCAATTGCTTTATAGCAAGCATCCCAGTAATAGGCCTGAGTATCAATATCAGTAGTTTCTGTCTGAATTTCCCAGTTATAATTTTGTTCGTTTTTTATTAATGTTTCTGCCATACCACTATCAAAAACATTATCTGACATTGTTTCAGCAATATCAAAATAACTCATTTGAGGATAAGCTCCCACTAATATTTCTGATATTTTATCCGGGGTATCTATTTCAGTTCTGTTATCTGGCTTCTCTGACAAGAAATCATCACAACTAGTAATACTCATAAGTATTAATAGCGATAAAGTTATTTTTAATTTTTTCATGTTTTTGAACTATTATAATGAAATGTTTAAAGTAAAAGTGTATTGAGACGTAACCGGCATAGCAACACCTCCAGAATTACGGAACTCAGGATCCTGACCATTTAATTTTTTGTCTGAATAAATTAACCATGGGTTAACTGCAGATCCTTTTAAAGTAAATGTGCTTAATCCTAATTTTTTCTTGAAATCATTAGGAAACTCCCAGCTTAATGAAATATTTTTAAGCCTTACAAAATCCCCATCGGCAATACGAGCATCAGAATAATTATAGGTATTATAAGCTCTTGCCAATGTGCGTTCTCCGCCATAATTTGCATTCAAACGTCTGTCTGCAATAACTGGTACGTTTGTAAAGTTTTCATCACCAGGATTAATCCAACGGTTTGTAAAATCTTTAGTAAATACTGTTAAATCATCATAAGTACTATCATAAATAGGATTTAAACGTACTTTGTTACCTCCTGATCCTACAAAGAATATGTATAAAGACCAATTTTTGTATGTAAATGTATTGGCTAAACCAAGTGATTTATTTGGCTCAATAGAACCTTCGTATTTCAAATATTTAGTCACATCCAAATTGTCCTGAAAATTCGCTTCTGTAATATTATTATCTGCTCCGTCTTGTAGAATAAAAGTTGGTAATCCCTGATTATTTAAACCCGTAAATTGATAAGAATACAATGAATTTCTTGGATGACCAATTGAATTTCCTCCGTTTGCATCTACTAAATCAAATGCAGTTGGCGTGTTTTCAAGTTTTGTAATTTTTTGAGAATAAACAGAAAAATTAAGGGTTGTAGACCATTTAAAATCACGACTATCAATATTTTTGGTTGTAAAACCAATCTCAAGACCTTTGGTTTCCATATCAGCATTATTTCCTTGTCTGATTCTTTGACCACCAATTCCTGAAGTGATTACGTAATCAACCAAATCAAAAGCTTTACGGCTGTAAATGTCCGAAGTAAACTGTACTCTGTTGTTAAACATTCCAAGATCAACACCAATGTTGGTTTCGAATTGTTTTTCCCATGTTAAATTTCCATTTTGTAATTCTTCAATATTAATTCCTGATTCTCTGTCGTCAAGACCAAAACGGTCTGTGATATAACTTTTGTAAATCGCTAATGAGTTTGTTGCAGGTCCCGCAGTTGCAGTAAGTCCGTACGAAGCTCTTAAAGCTAAAGTATTTACAGATTCAACATTTTTCATGAACTTTTCTTCGGCAACATTCCATTTTCCACTAAAAGTATAAGTTGGCAGCCATCTTGATGAATCACTGTTTCCTTGTCTGTTTGATCCATCATAACGTCCTGTAACAGAAGCTGTATAACGACGATCATACGTATAACCAACTTTTCCGAAGAAACCTACTGTTCTTTCTTTTTCTTCATTAAATCCGTAATAAGAATCTCCTCCGTTGATAATTTTTTCAATTAATCTTGGGTCTGTAAAAGCAGTTAAACCTCTGTCGTATTGTAAACCTGCAGCAGTAAAATTATCACTGCCTCTGTCTACAACTCTTAATTCTGTACCAAATAAACCTTCTAATTCGTGTTTATCATCTAATGTATTTCTATAGCTAACACTATTTCTTAAGTTATAAGAAGTCATGTCATTTGTAAATTTTCTTAAGAAACCTCCATTTGGCAATACAGAAACTTTAGGAGCCGTTAAATCATTCGGATCTTGATATAAAAATATATTTTGATCTCTAACCAATGTATTAACACCGTCTTCACCATCCGGAGTTCCAGCTTTATAAGCTCCAACTACGTTTGAATTTTCCATAATCTTGTGCTCACGACTTGTGTTTGCAAAACGTGCAGAACCTGTTAAATTATAGTTTAAGTGTGGATTAATTTTATAATCTAAATCCAATTGAAAACGAATATCTTTAACCTGAATTTCCATGAAATTGTTTGCCAATTCATTGATAATATTCATTTTAGCCCAGTTATTTCTGTAGTATTCCAGATTACCATTTTCATCGTATGGTCTTAAAGTTCTGCTTGTATTTAATACATAGTTAAATGGGTTGATATCAAAATCACGAGTTACTTTACCAAAAACAACATCTTTTTCGCTTTCATAACTTCCAGGCGCACCTTGATCACGAACCGAAGCCATAGTAGAAAGTGTAACATTTAATCTGTCATTTACATAAAATGTACCTTTAATATTTGATGAGATTTGTTTTACATCATCGGCAATAGTCCATCCCGGATCTGTATAATACCCCAAAGAGGCATAAAATGTATTGTTTTTACCACCGCCAGAAAAGCTTAAAGAGTGATTTTGTGTAATAGATGGTCTAAATAATACACTAAACCAGTCTGTATTTGCCTGTTCGTATTTCTTTAAGAAATTATTACGGCTAACAGGATCATTATTAACCAAATAACCACCTGTTTCTGGCACATAAGTATTTATTGCTCTACCTAAAATATTGTAAGCTCCTCCGTATCTTCCATTTACAGTTGATGGTAAATCCAGATATCCTTTAGATTCCATTTCTTTGAAGATACTCATCGATTCCTGAGAATTTAGAATATCATACTGGCTGTAATTTGGAACTGCTCTAACAGTTTGTTCCAATGAATAACTCACTTTTAAAGGTGCATCTCTACGACCTTGTTTTGTAGTAATAACTACAACTCCGTTTAATGATCTTGAACCATAAATAGAAGTTGCTGAGGCATCTTTTAAAATCTCAATATTTTGAATATCATTGGCATTTAAACCAGCAATAGACGAACTCAATAATGTCTCTGAATTACCAGACGCTAAATCTGCAAATGTCAAATTGATAATATCTTCCTGAACAACACCATCAATTACCCATAGCGGTTTTGTATCTCCAAAAATAGAAGAAGATCCACGAACTGTAATTTTTGGAGCTGTACCAAATGTTCCTGTAATGTTTTGTACAGTTACACCGGCAGCTTTACCTTCAATCATTCTGCTCACATCTACAACACCGTCTACTTTTAATTCTGCTCCAGAAATTTTACTGATTGCTCCTGTAAAAGTTCTTTTCGATGTTTTTTCGTAACCTGTCGTAACTATCACTTCTTTCAGGTTTTGGCCTGATTCGTTCAAAATTACTGTAGGCGAAGTATTTTCAATACCAATTTCTTTGGTTTCCATTCCAACATAAGAAATCACTAAAGCAGTACTATTTGCAGGCATTTCGATAGAAAAGTTTCCGTCAAAATCTGTTAATACAACAACTTTAGTTCCTTTAGCCATTACTGTTGCGCCAGGAAGCGGCACACCAGAAGGGTCAGTAACTTTTCCTTTAATGATAGGCCCTGCCATTAGCGCATCAAATAGAGAATTATTACTATCTAGGTTCGAAAAAGGTTCTAATGAATTGTCTTTCTGTAAAATAATCTGATTACTTACCTCAGAGAAAGTAATATTAAAAGGTTTTAAAATTCGATTAAGTACACTAGACAAAGCTTCCTGATTGGCCTCAATTGTAACTTTTTGGTTCAATTGTGGCAATCTTGAATTGTACGAAAACTTTACGTGTGCAGATTTTTGCAATTTAGATAAAGCATTATCTAAAGTTAAATCTGAAACAGTAATCGTAACCTTTGTATCTAGTTTTCTTTGTCCATTTACACTGTTCGCCATTGTAACACTTGAAAATACAAGTGCTAAGACAAACTGAAATAGCGTTATTTTCATGATTCGGTGGAGTAATCGTTGTTTAACAACTGGTTTTTTCATAATTTTGGTTTGTTTTGATTAATACTGTTCGAGTGTATTTTAAGAAACACTATGAATTACTTTTTACAGAAAGCAATTCAAATAATTTAAGTGTCGATAATGTTACAGCATTTCGGCACTTTTTTTATGTATTTTATTCTTACATAGGCATTTATAAATTTTTAGTTTAAGGGGTTTTAATTAAATTTCTTGAATAATATTTTTTTAGTTACAGCCTTTTGACGTTATGGTAATTTGATTTCCATTCATTTCAAAACTCGTATCATTACCAATGCTTTTACAAATAATTTTAAGTTTCTCCGGCAGTGGCTGATCGCTAAGTGATGTGGTCAAATGGCAATCATTTAATTTATCTTTAGGATAATCAATATCAACTAAATAGGCTTGTTCTATAGTTTCGAAAATTTGAGCAATCGGAATATCGTTAAACTCAAAACTTAATTGTTCAATGTTTCCAACACTACGAACCAAAGCTTCATCTTTTGTAATATTGGTTATTTTATTAAAAACCAAATCTTTACGAACAAACCGAAGTGCCTGATTTGGAAGAAGCACAATCTCATGATCTATAGTATTGGAAATTAGACTATTTGATTTTACCCTTACTTTACCGGTGCGAACAAGAACTTCAACATTTTGCTGGTCCTGGTAAGCTTTAATTCTAAAACTAGTACCAACAACTCTTGTTACAATTTCGTTTGCGTAAACAAAAAAAGGCTTTTTGGGATTTTTACTAATTTCAAAGAAACCTTCGCCGGATAAATAGACCTTTCTTTCATTTCCGGTAAAGATTTTAGGATAACTTAATTTACTTTTTGGCTGTAATAAAACCGAACTTCCATCAGATAATGTGATAGTTTGAGAAATGTCTGAATTATTGGTTTGCTCTACTAATCCCTCATTATTTTCTTCTATCAATTCATTATACGTAACAACAGTATTGTTTATCAGGCTGTTATTTCTAAAAGCCAAAACTGAAGATAATGAAATGATTATAAGAGCCGCAACGCCGCTTAACCAATATTTTCTCAGATAGAAAATTTTTGATCTCGTATTATTAAAATCTTCTTTTTCTTCGATTTTTTTCCAGGTAGATTCCAATGCCTCATGAATCTCATTTTGAGACAGATTAACATCGGTAACTTTCATCGCTAACAATAAAAGTCTGGCATCTTCAACTAATTTGGCTCGTTGACGATTTTCTAAAGTCCATTCCTCCCAGCCTTGTTCATCAATTTTAGATAAAATCCACAATTGAAATGACTGATCAGCTAAAAGATCTTCGATTTCGGTATAAGTATTACGTTTTTGCATCTTAGAATTAGGGTTACAAAAACATAGAGGACACTTTTCTTATTGTATACTCACTTAATTATGATTTTTTTTAAGTTTTTTTTAAGAAATTTAAAAAAGCCCTGAAGATAGCAGTAAAATATAGGATAAATTGCCTTTCCATTCCTTACGAAGGCTCAATAACCCGCGATATAACAAGTTATTTGCCGATTGATAATTAACATCTAATAATTCTGCAATTTGTTCTACAGCCAATCCTTGATGATAACGTAGATATAAAGCTTCTTTTTGGCGAGGAGGCAAATCGTTAAGTAGTTTATTTAAATATAAAACGCGTTCTGCAGTAACTTCATCTTCAACGAGTTCATTTTCTATAGAAAAGTCAAAAAGAAATTCGATCGCTTCTGTCGAAGTTGTTTTGCGAAAAATATGATCTCTTTGAAATAAACGGGCTATTCTTTTTCTTACGCTCGATAATAAATACGCCTTTACAACAACATCTTCCTGCAATGTATTTCTATATACCCAGACATCTGCAAAAACATCCTGAACGCAGTCCTGCACCTTTTCTTCAAAAGGAGAAAGAGAATTTCCATAACTAACTAAATCCTTATAATATCTTTCAAAAAGTTGAGAAAAAGATTTTTCATCACCGGCTTTTAAATTACTCCAAAGAGTATTATCATCTAAAAACTTATTGTTTAAAGTTTGGCTTTTCATATTTATCGAGGCGTGGGAATTATCAAAACAGGCTTTTCTTAATACAAACAGAATAGTATTTTAACATTATTCTTTCGTATTGTTCGATAAATATATAAAAGCAAAAATATAAAAGCAATTTATTTACAAAAAAGGAGCGGTTTCTTAATCTAGAAACCGCTCCTTACCTTTGACTATACCAGGGTTCTTAAATAAATGTTAAAAAATATTTTTATTTGAAGAACCTTACAATTGTGAGATTTTACAGATAGTTATATAAGTTTATTCCTTAATAAATTTTGCAACAGAAGACCCTTTGTCTGTTTTAATTTTCAATAAATAATTTCCTGCTCTCAATCTTGAAACATCAATGGTAGAAACGATTTTACCATTTGGAACAGCAATTATCAATTGTCCTAATACATCATAAATTGACATCGAATTTATTTCAATATTATTTTTTAAGGAAATATTCAAAACGTCTTTTGCAGGATTTGGATATATATTAAAATAATTAGAAAAATCGAAATCCTTGGTACCAAGAGTTTTGAATGTAGAAGTTGCTTTATTAGTTAAGATTGGAAAATTATAATCAAAATAAATATTTGCCTCATTTGTAAACGAATTGCCTACGGATAATGTTGGCAATGTTTTAATTTTAAAAGCAATATAACCATCATTATGAGCATCGTCGTATGGAAGTTTTATTTTTTCGAAGATGAATTCTACTTTATTTCCATCAGAAATTTTAGTGGTGTACGAATGACTTGAACTTGTGGGAACCAAAGTTGCAATATCAAATTTTGATAAATCGATCATATCTTTTACCACAATATTTTCTGCCGGATAAGTTCCTGTATTCTCAAACCGAATTAAATAATGCACATATTCGCCAATTAATGACGGTGTAATAACATCGCCTTCTAAACAGGTTTTATCATTCGGATCATAAGAACCTACAACTATTTGATTGAGGCTGAAAGTGTTATCAACTGGTGTTTCATCAGTTCCTGAAAAATTTACAGAAGCTTTATATTTTAAAATGTCGCTGATATTTACGGCAGGAGTTTCTGTAGGGGAATTCAAATTGAATACAAATGAAATTTCTCTGGTTTCAAAAGGTTTTAAGTCGATAAATTCCCATGATAAACTGTTTAAAGATTGAGAAGAAATCACTGGATTTGAACTTATTAAATCTAAAACAGCATCATTAAATATTAGGTTTAATGTTCCGGATTCTATACTATTTCCTTTGTTTTTATAAACTAATTTATATTGTGTATCAAAACCTGGTATCGCATTTTGAATAGGAATTATGGTAACTTCTAAATCTTTATGAATACCTAATGGCGTAATGCAAAAATTCTGAACATACGGATTTACAGTATTAGGCAATTCGACCTTAACAAAGGTTGGCGAAATGCTAAAATAAGCTGATTTTTCGATCGTTGGCGTAATAGTATAATTTCCCGCTGGCAGTTTAAGTGAATAATTTCCTGAATCATCGATTATACTTCCGCTTTTAACACCATCATTTACTGTAAACTTAATGTTTGGAGCAAGATTATCTAAAATATCACAACCATTATTATTGGCATCAACAATACTTTTTCCTGTAATTGTAAAATTTTCTCCTCCCGAAATAAAAGAACAATACGAATTTATAATACATTTCAAATCTTCTTCATCCATCAACTGTTCAATTAGTGATATCTCTTCTTCATCTGCACAAATATATTTTAGATTCTGATTTCCCCATATAGAACTATTACCATCCCTAACAGTTATATCACCATTTTTAATGAATAAAGATTCTAAAAAAGGATTATTATCTATGAAAAATTTTGATGGAGAGCTACTTAAATCTATTGATTTTAATAGAGTATTAGAAATCACTATAAATTTAATATTTGAGTTAGTTAAGTCTAAATTTGTAAGAGGATTGGTGTCTAGATTGACTACATCTACCTTTTTAGGTAGTTTTATGTTAGTTAGAAGATTATTCATGCATAAAATCCAGCTTAGATTTATTTGATCGGTTAAATCCAAATTTGTTAACTTATTCGAACTGCAAAATATTTGTTCTAAATTAACCATACCTTTCAAATCCAAAGAACTTAATTCGTTATTTGAACAATAAAGCCCAATCAGATTTGTAGAGTTTTTAACATCTAAATTTGTTAATTTGGCATTTGAGCAATCAATAGCCAATAAAGTGGAAGTGGCAGTAAATTCTAATTTTGTTAATGGATTGTCTGCACACATTAAACTTTGCAAAACATTCAAACCCTTTAGATCTAAACTCATCAATTGATTGTCGGAACAATCAAACTCTACCAAATTAATTAGTCCCAACACATTTAAATTACTTATTTGGTTTTTACTGCAACGCAGAATATTAAGACCAGACATTTCGCTAACGTTTAAATTTATAAGATTATTAGAATAACAATCTAATTGCGATAAATTACTAAAACTCTTAATTCCAACTAAAGATGAAATATTAGATTCACGCAAATCAAGAAAATAAACATTTAATCCTTCAGATAATTGGATTTCTCCATCGCCATTTATATCAATTTTTATATTTTTCTGATTTATATCTTTTGCAATTTCGTTAGATGCATCAGCTTCCAAAAGTTTAGCTTTAAAATTTGCATCAGGAATATTAATTATCTGAGCATTAATAGAAGAAAAAAAGCATAAAGCCAGTAACAATAAGTAGTTTTTTACCATAGTTTTGATTTGTTTTTGGATGCTAAATATATGACGCTCAAAATTTAAATCCTAACACTTAATAAAAAAAGCCTTACTAAATAAATAGCAAGGCTTTTCATGAAATTTTATTTTAAATCAGCTTTTTAAAAAGCTACATTCCATCTTGGTAATTTTGCATTTTCATCTAAGAAATTTTGCAAAACCTGTCCTTCAACTGCAGTTGGAATTGCTTTTACATCTACATTAAAAGTTTCGTACCAAACCACTTCAAGAGCTTCAATACTTTCTAATTTCATTTGTGCAGGCCATGAATATTTTCTTCCTGTTTTTGCAAATTGGTGTCCGTTTACGATTTTATCGTATAAACCTCCATTTTTGCTTTTCAAAGTCCCGTCGTTTTGAACAGTTCCTGTAGAAGCAACCATTATTAATTCTTTCGCATCACCTTCAACAGCATATACAACAAAAATTCCTGCACCACCTTCGGGAGCATTACAAACTTGTTCTAAACTATCTTCGATTGTAAAAGTAAAACTGTTGCTTACTTTAAACTTTTTTAATTCTTTGTACATATTTCTTTTTTTAAGCTTCTGAGGTTCTAAGAAACTGAGTTGCTAAGTTTTTAATTTATTCCTCTACATTTTAAAAATGTAAAAAAGTCTCAACAAATATTGAGACTTTTTTGGAATTTGTTATTTAAAACATTGGAGATTAACCCAATACTTCTTTTACTTTTTTACCAATTTCAGCTGGTGAATCAACAACGTGAATTCCGTTGTCTCTCATAATTTGTTTTTTAGCAGCAGCTGTATCATCAGAACCACCAACAATAGCACCTGCGTGACCCATTGTTCTACCAGCAGGAGCAGTTTCTCCGGCGATAAAACCAACAACTGGTTTACGGTTACCATCAGCTCTAACCCATTTAGCAGCATCAGCTTCTAATTGACCACCAATTTCACCAATCATAATGATGATTTCAGTTTCTGGATCGTTCATTAATAATTCAACAGCTTCTTTAGTTGTAGTTCCAATAATTGGATCTCCACCAATACCGATAGCTGTAGTAATTCCTAAACCTTGTTTTACAACCTGATCTGCAGCTTCGTAAGTTAAAGTTCCTGATTTAGAAACGATACCAACAGTTCCTTTTTTGAAAACGAAACCTGGCATAATACCAACTTTAGCTTCACCCGGAGTAATAACTCCCGGACAGTTTGGCCCGATTAATCTAGAATTTCTTTCTTTAACATAATTATTTGCTTT
>Ga0247738_10001039_pt1 | contig 10233 bp, 7 predicted proteins | sample UWRJL013104B2_FD_180936 | JGI IMG/M metagenome (GOLD analysis project Ga0247738, IMG submission 180936) | Plant litter microbial communities from Arlington Agricultural Research Station in Wisconsin, United States - UWRJ-L013-104B-2 | ecosystem: Environmental > Terrestrial > Plant litter >...
ATGGTCGCCATCGTACAAGGTGGTTTGATCAGGTTGATTATCCCTAAACTGGGTCAGCAGAAAGCTCTGTTTGTAGGTCTGGCGGTGAACGCCCTTGGCCTTCTGGCTTTTGCTTTTGCCTCCCAATCCTGGATGATGTATGCGATCATGATACCGTTTGCTTTTGGAGGAATAGCCAATCCGGCCTTTCAGGGGATTATCTCCAACCAGGTCAAGGCAAATGAGCAGGGAGAGCTTCAGGGGGCTTTAACGAGCCTTTTAAGCGTGGCTGCCATCATTGGCCAGCCTTTGATGCTGGGTTTGTTCGGATATTTTACTTCCGCTAAAACAGACCTGTATTTTCCGGGAGCTCCGTTTTTTGTCGGATCCTTGTTGACGGTCATCAGTCTGGTGCTGACTTACAGGACCATAAAAAAAGAAAATTTAAAGGTTTAATGCAGTAATTTTGGTGTAACAAAAAATATTGCTAAATTTGCAGCCCAATTAAGGTTCTTTATATACACGGGAATAGTTTAAAGGTAGAACTACGGTCTCCAAAACCGTCGGTCTGGGTTCGAGTCCTAGTTCCCGTGCTGTTTTTGAAAATTTTCAAATACAATCATTATTAATAAGTAGTTTAATGAATAAACTGGTATCTTTTTTTAAGGAATCATGGAACGAGGTAGCAAATGAAGTTACCTGGCCTAAATGGGGTGAATTGCAGTCAAGTGCCACTCTTGTTTTGGTAGCATCGCTTATTTTTGCCCTTGTCGTGGGTGCCATCGACTTCCTGATAGATAATTCGTTAAGATTATTATATCAATCAATATAAACTTAAACGCCTGCAAGAGCAGTCAGCACATGAGTGAGTTCAGTTGGTATGTTGTAAGAGCCGTATCACAACAAGAAAAGAAAATTAAGAATTATATCGAAAATGAAGCAGTCAGAAGAAAGCTGACCGATTTCATTCCTGAGATATTGATTCCTTCAGAGAAAATTGTTGAAGTAAGAAACGGAAAAAAGAGAGTCCGCGAGAAAAATTATTTCCCGGGGTACATTCTTATTAATGCTGACCTGAACAACGGTGAGGTAATGCACATGATAAAAAGCTTGCCTGGTGTTATTGGCTTCCTTGGTAAAAACGGCGGAGCATCTATTGAGCCTGAACCTTTGAGGCAATCTGAGGTGAACCGCATCTTAGGTATCCAGGAAGAAATCAGCGAAGAAACGATCGACTCAGCTGTGAGCTTCTCAAAAGGTGCTGCAGTTAAAGTAATCGACGGACCATTCAATGGCTTCGAAGGTACTGTAGAAGAAATATTTGACGATAAGAAGAAATTGAATGTAAGTGTTAAGATCTTCGGAAGAAGCACACCGGTAGAGCTAAGCTACATTCAGGTAGAGAAGATTTAATCAACTCTCCCGAAAAATATAAAGGAGGCTGTTCCCCAAAGGAGCAGCCTTCTTCAATGAAAATAGCGGGTGTAACTTATATTCCACTCTCTATCATTCCAAACCCTTTCTCCTTTTTCCTTTTCTCCGCTTTCTATAAAATCTCATAAATCCATCATATCCAACAATTTATGTGTGAATAAATTTGGAACAAAAAATAATTTCCTCTACTTTTGCAGTCCGTTTTGTAGAAACTGACAAGGCGGCGTAGAATTTTCCTTTCTCTTGTCATAATCTGATTATGTAACGCTTCCCCGGAGAGTCTGGTTAAAACTATGGAGAATCGAAAGAACATTTAATTGAAAATCAACCAATTGTGACTAGGTTGACGGGATCTTAAAGTTGGGTTCGTATGTTCGTATTTCTCAACATTTTAAATTATTTCAAGCAATGGCGAAAGAGATCGCAGGATATGTTAAGTTACAGGCTAAGGGTGGTCAAGCCAACCCTGCACCTCCGATTGGTCCTGCCTTAGGTTCGAAGGGTATTAACATCATGGAGTTCTGTAAGCAATTCAATGCGAGAACTCAGGATAAAATGGGCCAGGTGGTTCCTGTATTGATTACTTATTATACAGACAAATCATTTGACTTCGTTATCAAAACCCCTCCAACAGCGGTGTTGTTGATAGATGCAGCTAAAGTAAAGAAAGGTTCTGATCAGCCTAACAGAAATAAGGTTGGTTCAGTAACTTGGGATCAGGTGAAAGTTATCGCCGAAACCAAAATGCCGGATCTTAACTGCTTCACTATCGAGTCGGCCATGAAAATGGTTGCCGGAACAGCAGCGAATATGGGCTTAAGGATCAAAGGAGACAGTCCTTTTTAATTTTTTTTCATTTTATTAATGGGAGTTTCGCAAAATGCGGAACGTTAATTACCAAACAAACAATATGGCAAGAATCACAAAAAAAAGAAAAGAAGCCCTTTCGAAGTATGATGCTTCAAAGGAATATTCTTTGGAAGAAGCTGCGGCTGTTTTGAAGCAGATTTCTTACACTAAGTTTGATTCATCTATTGATGTTGATGTACGTTTGGGCGTTGACCCACGTAAAGCTGACCAAATGGTAAGAGGTGTTGTAGCCCTTCCGCACGGTACCGGTAAAACAGTAAGGGTTTTGGTTCTTTGTTCTCCTGACAAGGAAGAAGAGGCTAAAGCTGCCGGAGCTGACTACGTAGGTCTTGACGACTACATCGCCAAGATAGAAAAGGGTTGGACTGATGTCGATGTAATCATCACTATGCCTACAGTAATGGCTAAACTTGGTCGTTTGGGTCGTGTGTTAGGACCAAGAGGTCTTATGCCAAACCCTAAATCAGGTACAGTTACATTAGAAGTAGGAAAAGCTGTAACAGAAGTAAAAGCTGGTAAAATTGACTTCAAAGTTGATAAAACAGGTATTATTCATGCAGCCATAGGAAAGGTATCATTCGATCCTAAGCAAATCGCAGAAAATGCTAATGAGTTAATTCAGACACTGATTAAACTCAAACCATCTTCAGCAAAAGGTACTTATGTGAAAGGCATCAGCTTTTCAAGCACCATGAGTCCGGGTATAAAGATTGACAAATCAACAATAATTGGATTGTAATCATGAGAAGAGAAGAAAAAGCAGTAATAATCCAGGAGCTTACCGAGAAGTTTGCTAACTCACCTTATTTCTATATCACAGACGCAAGTGGTTTGTCGGTTGCTACAACCAACAAATTCAGAAGATTGTGTTTTGACAGAGGTATTGAATACAGAGTGGTTAAGAATTCTTTGATCGAGAAAGCTCTTGAGACGCTCGACACAGATTACACGCCGTTCAAAGATTCAGTTCTTAAAGGTTTTTCAGGTATCTTATTTCACCCTGAATCGGGTAAAGTAGGGGCTAAACTCCTTAAAGATTTTCTTAAAGAAAATAAAAACTCAATTAAGCTTAAAGGTGCTTCAATCGACGGAGGTCTGTTCATTGGTCACGACCAACTTGAGACTCTTGAGAAATTGAAATCTAAAGCTGAGATGATTGGCGAAGTAATCGGATTGCTACAGTCGCCTGCCAAAAATGTTATTGGCGGACTTCAAAGTGGTGGTCACAAATTGGCTGGTATTCTTAAAACTCTTTCTGAGAAAGAAGCCGCCTGAATTATTCAAGGGTGATACAAGGTGTATCCATCCTACATTTAAAAACAAAAGTATTAACTTTCAAAATTTTATATTAAAATGGCAGATTTGAAGGCATTCGCTGAACAATTGGTTAATTTGACCGTTAAAGAAGTAAACGAATTAGCAACTATCCTTAAGGATGAATATGGTATTGAGCCTGCAGCTGCAGGTGCGGTTGTAGTAGCAGCAACTGGTGGCGGAGACGCTGCTGAAGCTCCTGCTGAGCAAACTGCATTCGATGTGATCCTTAAATCAGGTGGTGCTAACAAACTTCAGGTAGTTAAATTGGTTAAAGATCTTACAGGTCTTGGACTTAAAGAAGCTAAAGAACTAGTTGACGGTGCTCCAAAAGCATTGAAAGAAGGTATTGCTAAAGATGAGGCTGATGCCCTTAAGAAGCAACTTGAAGAAGCTGGTGCTGAAGTAGAGATCAAGTAATTTACTCTACCGGTTAACAAATAGACTCGGGTCAGAACAAAATTCTGACCGGGTCTTTTTGTCGTAAATGAGAAACCGCTCTTTTTGACACACAATCAATAATGATATTCTTTAAAATTTCCAAGGTTTTCATCCGATACACTCCTGTTTTTCGTAGGGCAGCAGCAAAGGGATGAAGATTTTCTTCACTGCGATTTTTGATAGCTAAAATTTACAGGATCGGGCATCCACGCCTTATTTTAGCATAGTCAAGTAATTTAAATTTTTAACATTTAAACATTTAAAACCTTGAATTTGACAGAAACCGGAAGGAAGACTTTTGCAAGTGTTCAACCCGTACTGGAATATCCTGACTTTTTGGATATTCAGCTGCAATCATTTACCGAATTTTTCCAGATTGATACCCCAGCCGAAAGCCGTCGTGCCGAAGGTCTGTACCAGGTATTCATGGATAACTTTCCGATTGCTGACTCACGGGAAAATTACGTACTGGAGTTCGTCGATTATACCATCGACCAACCAAAATACTCTGTGGATGAATGTATCGACAGAGGCTTAACATATTCTGTGCCGCTTAAAGCCAAACTTCGTTTGCTTTGTAATGACTCGGATAATGAAGATTTCGAAACCATCGAGCAGGAGGTATTCTTAGGTAATATCCCTTACATGACCGGAAGAGGTTCTTTCGTCATCAATGGTGCGGAAAGGGTTATCGTTTCTCAACTTCACAGATCGCCGGGTGTATTCTTCTCTATGAGCAAGCATACCAACGGTACCAAACTTTACTCTGCCCGTGTTATCCCGATGAAGGGTTCATGGATCGAGTTCTCTACTGACGTAAACAACGTCATGTATGCCTATATCGACCGTAAAAAGAAGTTTCCTGTAACCACCCTGCTTCGTTCAATCGGATTTGGTTCGGATAAGGAAATTCTTGATTTATTTGGTCTTTCTGAAGAGGTGAAAGCCACTAAAGAAAATCTTAAAAACGTTGTTGGCCGTAAACTGGCTGCAAGGGTTCTTAAAACATGGACTGAAGACTTCGTGGATGAAGACACCGGTGAGGTGGTTTCAATCGACAGGAATGAAGTTATCCTTGAAAGGGACTCTATCATCTCTGAAAGTGATGTGGCTACGATCCTTGATACGGAGCAGAAATCGGTTATCCTTCATAAAGAAGATGCCAACGTTGCCGAGTTCAACATCATTTACAATACACTACAGAAAGATAGCTCGAACTCTGAAAAAGAGGCTGTTGAGCAAATATACCGTCAGCTGAGAAACACTGAAGCACCTGATGAGGCTACTGCCCGTGAGATTATTCAGGGTCTGTTCTTCTCTGACAAGAGATATGACCTGGGTGAAGTAGGCCGTTACAGGGTTAACACCAAACTTAACCTTACTACAGATCTTGAAACAAGGGTATTGACTACTGAAGATATTATCTCTATCGTGAAATATCTGATCGGTCTGATCAACTCTAAAGCAGTTGTCGATGATATCGATCACCTTTCCAATCGTCGTGTTCGTACGGTAGGAGAGCAGTTGTCAGGACAATTCGGCGTTGGTCTTGCCCGTATGGCCCGTACCATCAAAGAAAGAATGAACGTAAGGGATAATGAAGACTTCAAGCCTGTTGACCTGATCAACGCGAGAACGCTTTCTTCTGTTATCAACTCGTTCTTCGGTACCAACCAGCTTTCTCAGTTTATGGACCAGACCAACCCTCTTGCTGAAATTACGCACAAACGTCGTATGTCAGCACTTGGACCAGGAGGTCTTTCAAGAGAAAGAGCAGGTTTCGAGGTTCGTGACGTTCACTATACTCACTATGGCCGTCTTTGTACCATTGAAACTCCGGAAGGACCAAACATCGGTTTGATTTCCTCACTTTGTACTTTCGCTAAGGTCAATTCAATGGGATTCATTGAAACGCCTTATATGAAAATCGAAGAAGGTAAAATCACCGGAACCATCGAATACCTGACAGCTGAAGAAGAAGACGGTAAAAACATCGCCATGGCAACAGCCGATGTGGATGAAGCCGGTAACTTTACTGTAGGTAGCCTGAAATGTAGATATGAAGGGGATTTCCCATTGAAAAACCCTAATGATATTGAGTTCATGGATATTGCTCCTAACCAGATCGTATCTGTGGCCGCTTCGCTGATTCCTTTCCTTGAGCATGATGATGCCAACCGTGCCCTGATGGGTTCGAACATGCAACGTCAGGCCGTTCCTTTGTTCAGACCTGAGGCTCCTATCGTAGGAACAGGTTTGGAAGGAAGACTGGCGAGAGATTCACGTACGCTGATTGTAGCGGAAGGCGAAGGATTTATTGAATACGTGGATGCTGAGAAAATCGTAGTAAACTATGACTGGAACAGCGATCAGACGCTTGTAAATTTTGACACCAATGTTAAAACTTACAACCTGATTAAATTCCGCAGAACCAACCAGGATACCTGTATCAACCTTCATCCGATTGTTCTTAAAGGACAAAAAGTGAAAAAAGGTCAGATCCTGGTAGAAGGATACGCAACTCAGGGTGGTGAATTAGCCCTTGGACGTAACCTTCAGGTAGCCTTCATGCCTTGGCAGGGATATAACTTTGAGGATGCGATCGTGATTTCTGAGAGAGTGGTTCGTGAGGATATCTTTACCTCTATCCACATTGAAGAGTTCGACCTTGAAGTAAGAGATACCAAAAGAGGTGAAGAAGAGCTTACTGCTGAAATCCCGAACGTTTCGGAAGAAACCGTTAAAAACCTTGATGAAAACGGTATCGTAAGAGTAGGTACCCACATCAAAGAAGGAGATATCCTGATCGGTAAGATCACTCCGAAAGGAGAATCTGATCCGACTCCGGAGGAAAAACTACTTCGTGCCATCTTTGGTGACAAAGCCGGTGATGTGAAAGATGCTTCGAAAAAGGCTCCGCCATCGTTAAGAGGAGTGGTTATCGATACCAAACTTTTCTCAAGACCATCTAAAGAAGAAAGAGTTAAACATAAAGAAGAATTGAAAGTGTTGATGAAACAACACAGCAAATCTTTGATGGCTCTTAAATCTGTGATGATTGATAAAATGACCGAATTGCTTGACGGTCAAACCGGTAACGGTGTTAAGCACAAATTCGGAGAAGAACTGATTTCTAAAGGAATGAAGTTCAATAAATCAAACATTTCGAATAACCTGTTCCCTGAAAAGAACCCGTTTGTGGATGAAAGCTCATACAATGTGCCGGAAGAAGCAAACCTTTTGGGTGATATCATTCTTGAAGGATGGACTGGTGACGATCACCTGAACTCGCAACTGGTTAAGCTGGTGAAAAACTATCTTGCCAAACGCAGTGAGCTGATCGGGGTTTACAAAAGAGAAAGATTCGTACTTGAAGTAGGTGATGAGCTTCCTGCAGGTATCGTGAAACTGGCCAAAGTTTACATCGCTAAGAAACGTAAGTTGAAAGTGGGTGATAAAATGGCGGGTCGCCACGGTAACAAAGGGGTTGTGGCAAGGATTGTCCGTGACGAAGACATGCCGTTCCTTGAAGACGGAAGCCCGATGGATATCGTTCTTAACCCGCTTGGTGTACCTTCAAGGATGAACATCGGACAGCTTTATGAAGTTGTTTTAGGATGGGCCGGAAGGAAACTGGGTCGCAGATATGCAACGCCTATTTTTGACGGAGCTTCAACTGAAGAGGTAGCTAACGAACTGAAAGAAGCTGGTTTAGCTGAATTTGGACGTACGCAATTATACAACGGTCTTACAGGAGAGCCGTTTGATCAGAAAGTAACAGTAGGTATCATGTACATGCTGAAACTGGGTCACCTGGTAGATGATAAGATGCACGCCCGTTCAATCGGACCATACTCATTGATTACGCAACAGCCATTGGGTGGTAAAGCTCAGTTTGGTGGTCAGCGTTTTGGTGAGATGGAGGTGTGGGCTCTTGAGGCCTTCGGTGCTTCTCATATTCTTCGTGAGATTCTGACCCTTAAGTCAGATGACGTAATCGGACGTGCAAAAGCTTATGAAGCGATTGTGAAAGGTGAAAACCTTCCTAAAGCGAACATTCCTGAATCATTCAACGTATTGGTTCATGAATTGAGAGGTTTGGCTCTGGAAATCACCTTGAAGTAATTTAAACAGAATCATTTTCATATAAAAAATTTAGAAAATGTCATTAAAGAAAAACAAAAAGCTAAACAGCGATTTTAATAGCATCACCATTAGTTTGGCCTCTCCGGAATCAATCCTGGAGGGATCATTCGGTGAGGTTACCCAACCGGAAACGATCAACTACAGAACCTACAAACCAGAAATGGGAGGTCTTTTCTGTGAGCGTATTTTCGGACCTGTAAAGGACTGGGAATGTCACTGTGGTAAATACAAAAGAATTCGTTACAAAGGCATCATCTGCGACCGTTGTGGTGTTGAAGTAACCGAGAAAAAAGTCCGTCGTGAAAGAATGGGACACATCGAATTGGTTGTGCCTGTTGCTCACATCTGGTACTTCAGAAGTTTACCGAACAAAATCGGTTACCTTCTGGGATTATCTTCCAAGAAACTGGATCAGGTTATCTACTACGAGAGATACGTGGTAGTGCAGGCCGGTATCAAAGAAGAAGACGGTGTTTCTTACATGGATTTCTTAACAGAAGAGGAGTATCTTGATCATCTTGACAAATTGCCGAGAGAAAATCAGCTGCTTCCTGACGAAGATCCTAATAAGTTCATCGCTAAAATGGGAGCAGATGCTTTGCAGATGCTTCTTTCAAGATTGAAACTGGACGAGCTTTCATACGAATTGCGTCACCAGGCAGCTACTGATACTTCTCAGCAGCGTAAAGCCGAAGCTCTTAAGAGATTGAGAGTGGTTGAAGCTTTCCGTGATGCCAATTCCCGTATCGAAAACAGACCTGAATGGATGATCATCCGTATGGTGCCTGTTATTCCACCTGAATTGCGTCCGTTAGTGCCTCTTGATGGTGGCCGTTTTGCAACATCTGACCTGAACGATCTTTACAGAAGGGTGATTATCCGTAACAACCGTCTGAAAAGACTGTTGGAAATCAAAGCTCCGGAGGTAATCCTTCGTAACGAGAAACGTATGCTTCAGGAGGCTGTTGATTCACTTTTTGATAACTCAAGAAAAGTCAACGCCGTAAGATCTGATGGTAACCGTGCCCTGAAATCACTTTCAGACATGCTGAAAGGTAAGCAAGGCCGTTTCCGTCAAAACCTTTTGGGTAAAAGGGTCGATTATTCAGGACGTTCGGTAATCGTGGTAGGACCAGAGCTTAAACTACATGAGTGTGGTCTTCCTAAAGATATGGCGGCTGAATTATTCAAACCGTTTATCATCAGAAAACTGATCGAAAGAGGTATCGTTAAAACGGTAAAATCTGCGAAGAAAATAGTAGATCGCAAAGACGCGGTAATCTGGGATATCCTTGAAAATGTATTGAAAGGACACCCTGTATTGCTAAACCGTGCTCCTACACTTCACCGTCTGGGTATCCAGGCGTTCCAGCCGAAACTGGTAGAAGGTAAGGCGATCCAGTTACACCCGTTGGTTTGTACAGCCTTTAACGCTGACTTTGACGGTGACCAGATGGCTGTTCACGTTCCGCTTGGACAGGAAGCCATTATGGAAGCCTCAGTGTTGATGTTGTCATCACATAACATTCTTAACCCTGCCAACGGTGCACCGATCACGGTACCATCACAAGACATGGTGTTAGGTCTGTATTATGTAACCAAAGGCAAGAGAACAACTCCGGAAGAGAAAATCCTGGGAGAAGGCATGACTTTCTACTCAGCTGAGGAAGTAATAATCGCCCTTAACGAAGGACAGATCTCGAAACATGCGTATATCAAGGTAAAAGTTAAAGTTAAAAATGAGAATGGTGAATTAGTTGACCAGATCATCGAAACTGTTGCCGGTAGAGTATTGTTCAACCAGTTTGTTCCTGAGAAAGTCGGATACATCAATGAACTGTTGACGAAGAAAAAACTTCAGAAAATCATTGGTCAGGTATTCAAAGAAGTAAGCTTTGCCCGTACGGCCCAGTTCCTTGACGAAATCAAAGAACTAGGATTCCAGTCGGCATTTAAAGGTGGTTTGTCTATCGGTCTGGGTGATATCATGATCCCTGAAGAGAAACAATCACTGATTGAAAATGCCCGTGGTGAAGTAGAAGAAGTACA
>Ga0247738_10001040_pt1 | contig 10230 bp, 9 predicted proteins | sample UWRJL013104B2_FD_180936 | JGI IMG/M metagenome (GOLD analysis project Ga0247738, IMG submission 180936) | Plant litter microbial communities from Arlington Agricultural Research Station in Wisconsin, United States - UWRJ-L013-104B-2 | ecosystem: Environmental > Terrestrial > Plant litter >...
AATAACTGCATTAGCTCCGTTTTTAGTTAACGATAAAACACCTTTTACAGCAAATGGTTTTTTACACGCAGCATTAAATTCCAATGGAGTTGTAATTTCTGCCGAATAAGTATCGCCATTCGGGAAAGTCGTGGTTCCGCTTCCTGTTACAACAGATTTATTATCATCCCAATTAAACCAGGTATCATAACCGGAAATAGTTTCTTTTGTCAAAGTTCCTTTTCGTGTATAAACACCTCCATCATCAAAAGTAACAGTCATGTCAATTGTTGCAGTTAAAACCGGATGAACTTCTGCAAGCAAATCGGTAGCTTTTTTTGTCCGAACAATGCTCTTGCTTCCCTCAATTTTTTTGCCATTGTGATAAAAACCTTCAAAAGTATAACTGATCGTTTGTGTTGCTGCAGAAAAGTCATTAGAGAACGAAACAACCATTTTTCCTTTTACAGTATTTCCATTGTCTAGCGTACAGCCTTCTACACCAAAATCGACCGTTCTTGTCCAGGTATTATTGGTTAAAACAGTAGTAATTGTGGCGCAGCTTGGTAAAAAGTTTTTGATTGTGCCACTAGGTTTATTAGTGCTGTTTTGCTGAGCATCAAATTGATCTTCAGCGATATTAGTTACATCCTCTATAGATGCATCAATTTTAGAATTGGTAACAATTTCATCATTTGAAATTTTAGCATTCGTTCCGTCGTTTCCACTTTCATCAGAATTACAGCTAATAAAAAATGATAAAGCGATACAAGTTCCAATTAATAAAAATTTTGTTTTCATAATAAATAGTTTAGGTTTTACTTTTTAATTAATGAATTCAAATTGGGAATTGGAATTAGATGTTTTTTTGGTTAATTTTTTAATTAGTACATAAATTGTTCATATACTAACATAAAATAGTCAACGTTTTTTTATTTAAAATAGTATATTTGGAGTCGAAATGAACATTACTTCTCAAATAAAACAGCCCATTTTTAACGAAATGGAACTTTTCGAAAAAAAGTTCCATGAATCGATGACCTCAAAGGTTGCGTTGCTTAATAGAATTACATATTATATTGTAAATCGAAAAGGAAAACAAATGCGTCCGATGTTTGTTTTTTTGACATCAAAAATGGTTTCCGGAGGAGTTGTAAACGAAAGAACATATCGTGGAGCATCTGTAATTGAGTTGATTCATACCGCAACTTTAGTACACGATGACGTAGTGGACGACAGTAACCGCCGCCGTGGATTTTTCTCAATCAATGCACTTTGGAAAAATAAAATTGCTGTTTTGGTTGGTGATTATTTATTGTCGAAAGGATTATTGCTTTCGATAGATAATGGCGATTTCGATTTACTTCGAATTATTTCTGTCGCCGTTCGTGAAATGAGCGAAGGAGAATTACTTCAAATAGAAAAAGCCAGAAGACTTGATATTACCGAAGAGGTTTATTATGAAATTATCCGAAAAAAAACCGCTACACTTATTGCGGCTTGTTGTGCTCTTGGTGCAAAATCGGTAATTGAAGATGATATTCAGGTGGAGAACATGCGCAAATTCGGTGAACTTATCGGAATGGCATTTCAAATTAAAGACGATTTATTCGATTACAGCGAAGAAGCCATCGGAAAACCAACCGGAATCGATATTAAAGAGCAAAAAATGACTTTGCCTTTAATTCATGTTTTAAATACTTGTACTCCGCAAGAAAAAAAGTGGCTGATAAACTCCATCAAAAACCACAACAAAGACAAAAAACGCGTTAAAGAAGTTATTGCTTTTGTAAAAAACAATAATGGTTTGGCTTACGCCGAAAATAAAATGGTCGAATTCCAGCAGGAAGCACTTTCACTATTAAAGAATTACCCCGATTCTGAGTTTAAAGATGCCCTTATTTTAATGGTGAATTACGTTATTGAAAGAAAAAAGTAATTAGATAATTAGACAATTGTTTATTTGGTTGTAAACCAGTTGATTTTTCTTTTATATTGGAATTTGGTACCGAGGCTTCGGGATAAATATTCGAATTTCCTTTTGGAATTTGGAATTTATTTTTTGATTTTTTTTATTTCCAATGCAACCATTTCAAAACCAAACTCGTCTATGCTAATAGAAGTCTGTTAGTAAAACAAAACCGGAACGCTTATTAATGAAAATTATTCATTTACATCAGGAAGAAGCTGAAATTATAAAGTTGGCTGTCGAGAATAATCGACAAGCACAACAGCAAATTTACGGTCGGTTTTCTCCAAAAATGTTAAGTGTTTGTCGACAATATATAAAAGATATTCAACTGGCAGAAGATGTAATGATTACGGCTTTTATGAAAGTGTTTACCAACCTGAATAAATTTGAACACAAAGGAAGTTTTGAAGGCTGGATTCGCCGAATTATGGTTAACGAATGCATATCGTATTTAAGAGTTCAGAAAAAGGTAAAATTCACCGAAGATGAAATGTATGTAGAAGAAAGTTTCAATGCAATCGACAGTCAGTTTTCGATAGAACAAATTCAGTTTTTAATTGATGCTTTGCCAGACGGTTACAAAATGGTTTTCAATTTATATGCCATTGAAGGTTACAAACACAATGAAATTGCCAAGATGTTAGGTATAAATGAAGGAACATCAAAATCGCAATTATCGCACGCCAGAAAAATGCTGCAGACACAAATTAATACATTAAAAAAACAAGATAATGGAACCGAATAATTTTGAAAAGGATTTCCGTGAAAAACTAAATCAACGCACGATTGAGCCAAGCAACAAAGGCTGGGATCGATTAGACGCCATGTTGAGTATTGCAGAAGAAAAGCAGCCTAAAAAGAACTATAAATGGCTGTATATCGCGGCAAGTATTGTTGGTTTTTTATTAGTTGGAACTTTCTTTTTTAATCAGGAGAAAGATTCTGTTGAGACTCCAAAGAATAATGTTGTTATAGAAGTTACAAAGAAAGATTCGGCAGTAAAACCTACTATAAATAGGATGGAATCTGGTAAAACAGAAATTGCAACTTCGGAAAAAGTAACAATTAAAAGAACAAATAAAAAAGAAGCAAATAATAATCCAGACGTTTCTGTCCAAAAATCAGATCAACTTATTAAAAATGAAAAAAATCAAATAGCGGAGTCTTCAATCATCATCAAAAACAATCAGGAAAAACAATCAATTAATAATCAAACTTCAGTTGTCGAACCTTCTAAAAATGAAAATGTCGATCAATTGCTAAACACGGCCGAAAAAACTGTGGTGGCAGAACATTCGGCTAAACCAAAATCGAAAATAAAAATCAACGCCAGTGATTTACTTAATCAGGTCGATGGAGAATTAGAAACTTCATTCAGAGAAAAAGTAATTACAAAAGTCAATAAAAACTATCAAACTGTAAAAGTGGCATTGGCGAATCGAAATCAGGAGGAGTAAAGAAAATAGAGCAAAGAGTAAAGAATAAAGAGTAAAGAAAATAGAATATAGATTTTTAGTTCCGGAGGAACGATCCATATTGTAGCGTCGGGTTTTAACCCGATGGAGATGGAATAAAAGTATTTACAATTCACAATTAATCATCATCAATCAACAATCAAATTAAAAAATCAATCATGAAAAATTTTACCGTTTACCTCGTCATTTTAGTTTTCTTATTTGTCAGCAAAGTGCTGGGACAGGAAACTTTTGAATCTAAAGCAAGGCAAATTGCCAATAAAATAGAAAAGATTACCAAAGAAGAAAAAGCTGCTTTAAAAGAAGAAGTTGAAGCTGTAAATGTGCAATTATCTGAAGGAAAAATAACTCAGGAACAAGCCGATAAACGCAAAAAAGAACTGGCCGAAGCCCGAGCCGTAATAATCGAAGAAAAAGTTACTTTGGCTCAAAATGAACTTAATGATTTGGTGCAGCAAAAAGTAGATGGAAAAATCAAAGAGCAGGATTCAACAAAAAAACATATGCTGGTTATTCACTGGAATGACAGAAATTGGGAAGAAAGAAAAAAAGCAAAAGATTCTATTCATGGCGAAAAAAGAACTACTTCGCAATTTGTGTTTGCAATGGGATTAAATAATATGATGGTCGACGGCAAACTTCAGGATTCGAATTACAGTTTTATAGGTTCGCATTTTTATGAATGGGGTTTTACGTATAATTCAAGATTAATGAAAAACAATAATTTATTGCATGCAAAATACGGGCTGTCATTAATGTATAATAATATTCGTCCAACAGACAATCGCAGTTTTGTAGTAAATCAAGATCAGACTAATTTGGAGGTTAATACGATAAATCTCAATGAATCCAGATTTAGAAACGTGTATTTGGTATTGCCTGTACATCTAGAATTTGATTTTACAAAGCCTACAGTGAGTAACGGAAAAACATATTTTAAAACGCATAAAAGTTTCCGTTTCGGAATTGGAGGTTATGCTGGAATTAACGTAAAATCGAAACAAATCCTAAAATTTGAAGAAGAAGATTTAAAATACAAAACAACGATAAAAGGCGATTATAATGTAAATAACTTTATTTATGGATTAAGTTCTTACATTGGTTACAAATCGTTGAGTTTGTATGCAAAATATGATTTAAATCCCTTGTTTCAGGATAATCTGGTTGATGAAAAAAATATTTCACTAGGATTGCGTTTCGATTTAAATTAAAAATTGAGTTGAGTTTAGTTAGTAAAAAAGCACTTCGAAAGAGGTGCTTTTTTTATGAAAAAATGATCAGATTTCAAGATTGATTTATGTACTTTTACAGGCTCTAAATTTTAAAAATATTTTACGTTTTGATCTCACAAAATACAATTGATACTGTTTTTGAAACTGCTCGTGTAGAGGAGGTTATTGGTGATTTCGTAAATTTAAAACGCGCCGGAAGTAATTTTAAAGGCCTGAGTCCGTTCTCAGATGAACGCTCTCCGTCGTTTATGGTGTCGCCTGCAAAAGGAATCTGGAAAGATTTTAGTACGGGAAAAGGTGGAAACTCTGTTAAATTTTTAATGGAGCACTCACAATTTACCTATCCGGAAGCCATTCGGTATTTAGCCAGAAAATACAATATTGAAATTGAAGAAACCGAACAGACAGATGCTGAAAAAGCCATTACGGATGTTCGCGAAAGTATGTACTTGGTTTCAGAATTTGCAAAAGAATATTTTCATAATACACTTTTACATTCAGAAGAAGGAAAAGCAATTGGACTTTCCTATTTTAAAGAAAGAGGTTTCACTAATGAAACCATCAAAAAATTTAGTTTAGGATATTCCCCGGAAACCTGGGATGCATTGACCAAAGAAGCTTTGGGTAAAGGATACAAACTTGAATTTCTGGAAAGTACAGGTTTAACAATTGCCAGAGAAGATCGTCCTTTTGACCGTTTTAAAGGCCGAGTAATGTTTCCTATCGAAAGTATGTCAGGACGAGTTTTAGGATTCGGAGGACGTATTTTAACCAATGATAAAAAAGCAGCCAAATATTTAAACTCTCCCGAAAGTGATATTTACCATAAAAGTAAAGTGCTTTACGGAATTTTTCAGGCCAAACAATCGATCGCAAAATTCAACAATTGCTATTTGGTTGAAGGTTATACTGATGTGATTCAGTTTCATCAGGCCGGAATCGAGAATGTTGTAGCTTCTTCAGGGACAGCTTTAACGCCAGATCAGATTCGTTTGGTCAATCGTTTAACGAAAAACATTACTGTGCTTTTTGACGGAGATGCCGCAGGTTTGCGTGCTTCTATTCGAGGAATCGATTTGATTTTGGAAGAAGGAATGAACGTAAGAGTTTGTGCTTTTCCTGATGGGGAAGATCCGGATAGTTTTGCCAGAAAAAATTCTCATGATGATTTAGTAGCGTATTTAGAAGCAAACAGTAAAGATTTTATACAGTTTAAAGCTTCGATTTTAATGAACGAAGCCAAAAATGATCCAATCAAAAAAGCAGATTTAATTCGGGATATGGTAACGAGTATTTCTAAAATACCAGACCGTATCCAGCGAGAAGTATATCTTCAGGAATGTGCCCGAATTATGGATATTTCGGAGCAGGTTTTAGTAAGTACACTGGCGCAGTTGATTCAAAAAGATATTGCAGAAGCCAATAAAAAGCAAAAGCAGGAACAAAAACCTTTTGAAGTAGTTAGAAACCAAAATCCCAAAAATGTGGGATATTCAGGAGGTGATCCTGATGATCCAAGAACAGGCCCGCCGGACGATTATCCGGGAGAACCAGGATATCCACAGCAGGCAGAAAAAGTAGATATTCTATATGGTTTTGAACGCAAAATAATAGAAATATTATTGCTTTACGGAAGTGTTCTCGAAGATTTTGAAGATGTTTATTTGAAAGCCGATGAAGAAGGTGTTATTAAAGAAGTAAGCGAAAAAAGAAAATACAAGGTTTACGAAAAAGTATATTTAAGCCTTCAGGAAGATGAGGTTGAGCTTTCCAATTCTTTATTCCAAAGTATTTTTAACGGTTTGATTGATTTTTACAACCAAAACGAAAGTTTTAGTTTAGATAAATATTTAATGCATTTGCCACCGGAATTTGCTCAGGAAGTGACCAATATATTAATGGAAGATGAAAAAGTGGCTATTCACAATTGGGAAGGGCAAAATATTTTTCCAAAACATAAAAACGTAACAATAGAACAAAATGTTTCAGATACCATTTTCTCGATGCGTTGGTATTTGGTTTCAAAAATAATACAGGAGTTAAAACAATCTTTATTGTCTGATCCGCAAGAAGATAATTCAGAGTTATTATCTATGGTTGTAGATTATTCTAAATTGCTGAATAATTTTTCAAGAAAACTGGGTAGGGTTGTAGTTCCTTATCACTAAAAACTTAAAAAGCTCTATACTTAATAGTACAGAGCTTTTGTTTACGGTTTTTGGATCATTCAACTGATATTTGGAAGATATCAGCAAGAGTAATTTTACACCATTAAATAATTTCTAATGTCTTAGCTTTATTTACTAAGTCAACTAAATTAGTCACGTTTAATTTAGTTAATAATCTCAATTTGTAAGTACTGATCGTTTTTTCGTTCAGGTTTAAAATTTTAGAGATTTCATTGTTCTTTTTACCATCGCTTAAGTAACGCAAAACCTCAATTTCGCGGTTCGAAAGTTTTCTGTACAAGCGTTCGCTTTTGCTTTGTTTAGCAATAAGAGCCATGTTTTTACGTACAGTTTCGTTGATAATAATTTTCCCCTCGTGTACTTTAATAATAGAAAGACCTAAAGTTTCAAGTTTTTCTGTTTTGTGCACGTACCCGGAAACTCCCGCTTTAATCGCGTTTGGAGCATACATTTGTTCAGCGAGATCACTGAAAATAACAATTTTTGTTTTTGGGAAATTTTTCAGGATAGATTTCACTTCGAAGATGCTCGAAAGACCTTCTAATTCTAAATCCAGAATTAGAATATCGATCTCCTTCGTCTGAAGAATATCTCTAACCATTGAAAAATTGCCTACGTTAGCAACAATTGAAATTTGATCGTGGTCTTTGAAATAAGATTTCACGCCAAAGTGAGTCACAGGATGATTGTCTGCAAGACATACTTTAATCATAATTTTACCTTTTTAGAATTATTATCATGTTTTTTGGAGCTGTAAAATTAATAAATAAATTCTGTAATTAATCGCAGACAAATGTTAAAAAGTTTTATTTTAACGTTTTTGGTATCAAACACACAGGTATGGCATCCATTTTATGCTTGTTGCTGGTGTTTAAACGTTTATAAATTTCAAAGACAGATTTTTCTCTCCCAGTGAAGTCAGCTGGCGTCTTTCCTGACTCTGCGGCTTCCATTGCCCATTCAAGTTCGTCGTAACTTGCTCCCAATTGATCCTCATCGGTTCTGTTATCACCAAATAAACCATCTGTAGGCGCTGCTGTTAAAATTGAGCTTGGAATTGTTAAAAATTCTCCAAGAGCATAAACATCTGATTTCATTAAGTCGGCAATTGGACTTAAATCGACCCCACCGTCTCCATATTTAGTATAAAAACCAACACCAAAATCCTCTACCTTGTTCCCTGTTCCTGCAACCAATAGACCGTGAATTCCGGCTAAATAATATAATGACGTCATACGGATACGTGCACGTGTGTTGGCTAGTGATAAATTAACTTTTGTTGAATCTTCTGTAGATGGCACAGAAGCCTTAAAAGCTTCAAAAGTTGATGTTAAGTCAGTTTTTACATCCGAAACGTTAGGAAAACGCTTTTTTAATTGGTCAATATGTTCTCTTCCTCTCGAAACCTGATTTTCTGCCTGATGAATCGGCATTTCAACACATAGAACTTTTAAACCCGTCTGGGCACATAGAGTAGAAGTTACAGCAGAGTCAACTCCGCCGGAAATTCCGATTACAAAACCATTTACTTTTGCATTGTTAGCGTAATTTTTTAGCCACTCAACAATATGCGTATTTACTTTTTCTGCTTGAATTGTGCTTTTTTTAGTCATAATAGGTCAAGTTTAAGATACTGGAATGTATATTTGCACAAATATTTTTAAGTACATGTCATACTTAAATTCATGCAACACAAATCTAATTAAAATAAAATGAAATTATATCGCTTTGTAGTGGTTCTGTGCTTGTTTTTTTTGTCTTGTGATCAAAAAAGTAAAGTAGAAAAAGCTGTTGAGGAAATTCCGGTTGATGTAAAAGTAGAACGTTTCGATAAAGTATTTTTTGAAACAAAACCTCAGGATTTAGCCAAAGTAAAAAAACAATATCCCTTCTTTTTTCCCGCCGGAAATGATGATAATGTGTGGCTGAATAAAATGCAGGATCCAATCTGGAGAGAAGTTTATACAGAAGTTGAAAAAAAATATTCCAATTTTGAACCTGTTCGTGAAGAATTCAATGCGCTTTTCCAACACGTAAAATATTATTTTCCAGAAACTAAAATTCCAAAAGTAATTACCGTAATAGGAGAGATGGATTATAATGCAAAAGCAATTTACGCAGATAGTCTGGTTATTGTTGCATTAGAATTGTATTTGGGAAAAAACCATAAGTTTTATGAATTTCCAAATTACCTGAAAGAGAATTTTGAGGAAAGGCAAATTATGCCCGATGTAGTATCTAGTTTTTCTTTTAGAAAAATTCCGGCTTCTGCAGATAGAACTTTGCTTTCTCAAATGATTTTTGAAGGAAAACAATTGTATGCCAAAGATTTGCTTTTACCGGACTATACAGATGCAGAAAAAATGGGTTATACGCCAGAACAAATAAAATGGTGTGAAGAAAATGAAGAATATATGTGGCGTCATTTTATTGAAAATGAAATGCTGTATAGTGAAGATCCTAAATTAAATACCCGATTTATTGCTCCTGCGCCATTTTCTAAATTTTATCTTGAAATAGATAATGATTCTCCCGGAAGAGTGGGCGCCTGGATTGGCTGGCAAGTGGTACGTTCGTATATGAAAAACAATAATGTAACGTTGCCGGAATTATTAAAAACAAATGCTAAAGAAATTTTCGAAAAGTCCAAATATAAACCTAAGAAATAATGTCAGATACAATAAACTCAGAAATTAAATTCAATATAGAATTAGACGAAAACCGTGTTCCAGAAAAACTAACATGGAGCGCTCAGGATGGCGGTGTTCAGGCCGAAGAAGCAAAAGCAATAATGTTGTCTATTTGGGATAGCAAAGCCAAAGAAACAATGCGTATTGATTTGTGGACAAAAGATATGCCGGTTGATGAAATGAAAATTTTCTTTCACCAAACATTAGTAGCAATGTCAGATACGTTTAAACGTGCTACAGATGACGAAAAGATGGCAGATACAATGAAAGATTTCTGTGATTATTTTGCAGAGAAACTGGAATTGACGAAATAAATTCCAAATTCAAATTCCAAATAAAAATCCCAAATTCCAATCTGTAAAATTGAAATTTGGGATTTTTCTATTGATTATTTTCCTTTTGGAATTTGGAATTTAAATTTTGGAATTTTAAAATTGACTATTATTCTTAAAAACTTCCTGATTTACTTCGTCGATATAGGATAATAGCTCTTCTTTTCCGGTGGATTCTGTAGATGAGGTTACAAAATATTGAGGCATTTCTTCCCAGTTATTAGCAAACATTTGTTTTTTGTAAGCTGCAATATGCGAATCGATTTTTACTTTACTGATTTTATCTGCCTTGGTAAAAATAATGCAAAACGGAATTTCGCTTTCGCCCATATACGACATAAATTCAATGTCAATATTTTGA
>Ga0247738_10001042_pt1 | contig 10226 bp, 11 predicted proteins | sample UWRJL013104B2_FD_180936 | JGI IMG/M metagenome (GOLD analysis project Ga0247738, IMG submission 180936) | Plant litter microbial communities from Arlington Agricultural Research Station in Wisconsin, United States - UWRJ-L013-104B-2 | ecosystem: Environmental > Terrestrial > Plant litter >...
GCCGTTCGAGGAAGTGGTCGTGCCGCTCTATGACGAGGCATGGGACGCGCGCAAAGCGCAGGCCGACCTTGCACCTTCCAAAGGCAAGGTGCCGATGCTCTGGGACGGAGAGGTGCCGGTGTGGGAAAGCCTCGCCATCCTCGATTATCTCGACAGCATCAGCGGCGGCGACCGCTTCTGGCCGCGGGACAAGGCCGCGCGCGCCCTCGCCCTTTCAATGTCGGCGGAAATGCATGCCGGCTATGTGCCCCTTCGCAGCAAGCATAGCATGCACCTGCGCCTTGCCTGGCCCCCGACCAAGCCCGACGACGATGTGCAGGGCGACATCGACCGGATCATGGCGCTCTGGGAACAGGCGCGAACGAACCATGGCGCAGGGGGCGATTTCCTGTTCGGCACATTCGGCGCGGCGGACATCATGTTTGCGCCGGTCGTCTCACGCTTCCAGAGCTATGGCCTGCCAGTGACGCCGCTCGGCCGCATTTACATGGACGCCGTGCTGGCCCATCCTTTCATGACCGAATGGTATGACGGCGCGGCGCGCGAGGACTGGGTGATCCCCCGCTTCGAGCCGAGCTGAAGCCGCAGTTCGGACTTACGGGGGGAATACCGACATGCAGACCAGCCGCCGCGACCTGATCGCCATGGGAACAGTCCTGACTGCCGCACTGGCCGCAGGACGAAGCACAGCACAAATCTCCGCCGCGCCCGCCGGTCTCATGGAAGTGCTGCATGTCTATTCCGGCGCGGACGGCATCAGCCATGCCCGCCGCGTGCCGGTCTATGGCAGCAAGCCGCTTCCTGTGGTGGAGATCATCGCCGGCAGCATCGGCACTGGCGTCACGGCATGGGGCACGGCGCCCAAGAAGCGCTTCTCGATCAACATCACAGGCGACATCGACGTCGAGCTGGCCGACGGCACGCATCACCGGATCGGCAAGGGCGACCTCGTCTTCATCGAGGATCAGGGCGGCAAGGGCCATCGCAGCACGATGCTGACCCCCGTCGCCAATCTGTTCATGGTCGTGCCGGACGATTTTGATCTGCTCGCCTGGGCGGGAAAGCCGCCAGCAACCAAGCCCTAGGGTATTCGGCGCCCGCCATAAGGCGTGCCGTCGCGATGCTGATAGCCGGCCGACGTGAAGATCATGTCGATGTCCGAATAAGCCCCGCCCGCATCGCGATCGCCCGCACTGACGCAGAGATACGCACAGTCGCTCTCACTGCGATTGATGAGATGGTGCCCGTTGCGCACGCCCTTTGGCCATGCGGCAAAATCGCCGGCGCGCAAGATGGTCTCGCCCTCGTCCTCGACCAGCACGGCCTCGCCGGAGAGCATGACGAGCAATTCATCCTCGCCCTCATGCCAGTGCCGCTGCGAGGACCATGCGCCGGGCTTCAGCACGACATGGCTCGCACCCAGGGCGCTCAGCCCCATTGCCGGGGCGAGGCGGCGCGCCCAGCGGCCGGCCACAGGCTGATCGAACGGCGGCGGATAGCCGGTGGTGTTGCGCTGCGCGATGGCGTCCAGATCGATCTTCGGCATGGCCGTCCCTCCTTCCCTTGGGTCTCGCAATTGGCTACTTCAGGGCCTGCGCAAAGACCATAGCAAGGGCCGTGCGCAGGAGCAGGAGAAGCCGCAAATGACGGTTGCCGCGATGATTCTCTTCGGGAGCTGGGTCGCCTTCATGCTCTTCTGGGGCGTCATGGCGGTGCGCACCAAGAAGACCGTCCAGAAGCAGCCACGCAGCGAGATGCGGCTCTACCTGTGGCCGCTGCTGATCGGGATGCTCATCATGAGCGGATTGCCCCGCTATCTCGGCCCGCTGACCATATTGGCGCGGCCGCTCGCCTATCGAACGATGGGGCTGCAATGGTCCGCGGCTGGCGCGGCTATGCTGGGTCTCGCCATCGCCATCTGGGCGCGCGTCACGCTGGGGCGCAACTGGAGCGGCGAAATCACACTCAAGGAAGATCATGAGCTGGTCACGAGCGGCCCTTATGCCGCCATTCGCCATCCCATCTACACCGCGCTCATCCTGCTATTCCTGGGGCTGGTATTGTTCATCAACTCGGCGGGCGCATGGATCGGGCTCGCGCTTGTCATCCTGAGCTGCTGGGTGAAGCTGCGGCAAGAGGAAGCGCTGATGCTCCGGCAATTTCCGGGAAGCTACCCCGCCTATATGGCGCGGACCAAACGGCTGGTGCCGCTGCTGGTCTAGTCCTTCCCTTGTCGGCCCGCATTGGCTAACGCGGCGCAATGTCCGAAACGCTCGACCTCACCGATCCCGTCGCGCTTGCCGAAGCGCTGATCGCCTGCCCGTCCGTGACGCCAGCGACCGGCCCGGTCTTCGATGCGCTCGAGGCCATGCTGGTGCCGCTCGGCTTCACGGTGGAGCGCTTCCTCGATGGCGAGAGCGCAGGCGCGCCGGTCGAGAACCTGCTCGCCGTCCGCGCTAACGGGGCGGGCAAGCATTTCGCCTTTGCGGGCCATGTCGATGTCGTGCCGCCCGGCGAGGGCTGGACCAACGACGCCTTCGCGCCCACCCGCGATGGCGACCTGCTTTATGGGCGCGGTGCGGTCGACATGAAGGGCGCCATCGCAGCCTTCATCGCTGCCGTCGCCCGCGCACGCGATCTGCCCGGCACGATCAGCCTCATCATCACTGGCGACGAGGAAGGCGAAGCGATCCACGGCACGCGCGCCCTCATGAAGCATATGGCGGAACGCGGCGTGACGCCCGACATCTGCCTCGTCGGCGAGCCTACGTCGGTCGGTCGGCTTGGCGACATGGTCAAGATTGGCCGTCGCGGCTCCGTCAACATGTGGATCGAAGTGGCTGGCATGCAGGGGCATGTCGCCTATCCGCATCTTGCGAAGAATCCGATCTCGCCGCTCGTCCGCATTCTCACGGCCATCGAGGCAATCGAACTCGATGCCGGCACCGACTGGTTCCAGCCGAGCAATATCGAGATTACCGACCTGCATGTCGGCAATCCGGCCACCAATGTGATCCCCGCCAAGGCAAGCGCGCGCATCTCGATCCGCTTCAACGACCTGCACAATGGGCCCGGCCTCGTCGAGCGCATCCGCGCTATCGTCGAAGCCGAAGGCGGCACGCTGAGGGCGCAGATCAGCGGCGAAGCATTCCTTACCCAGCCGGGTGAGCTCTCCGCCCTCATCAGCGCGGCGATCACGGCGGAAACGGGGATCGAGCCCGAGCTTTCGACCAGCGGCGGCACATCCGACGCGCGCTTCCTCTGCGCGCTGTGCCCGGTCGTGGAATTCGGCTTGCTCAATGCGACGATGCACAAGCTGGATGAAGCAGTTTCTATCGCCGATCTGGAGCAACTTGCCGCCATTTACGGCCGGATTTTAGAGGCGACGGCAACGAGCTCTTAACGTGCAGGCGCTATATCTATCCCACTAGGGAAGAGGCTGCGATGCGATGAAGCCATTTGAGATCAGTGTCGATTTGCCACGCCGGCTGCTCTCCATGCGCATGCGTGGCTTCTGGGATGCCGCGACGTTCGATGCATTTGCCGGCGAATTCAGCAGCGCCCTGAAGGAACTTCATCGGATGGGTGGTTGCGAGATGGCCCTGGTTGATGGCAGCGAATTTGCTGTCCAGTCGCGCGATATCCTGGGGCGTTTCGCTGACATCATGCGCGAGAACGAGCGCTATCTGGCCAAGCGCACGGCCTCGGTCATCCCAACAGAATTGAACCGCATGCAGGCGGCACGCGTCGGCGAGAGCCTCGCCCGCCGCGATTTCCGCAGCCGCGCGGAAGCCGAAGCATGGCTGTTTGGCAGCGAAAGCGGAGCCGAGCGCGCCGCCTGACGACGGGGGCCCTGACGACGGGGGCAGCGGCTACAAAACCTGAATCTTAGTCCCCGCCCGGTCTGCGCAGGATGATGTAGAGCGCGCCCTCGCCGCCATGACGGGGATGCGCGGCGCGGACGCTGGCAATGCGCGAGGCAAATGGACTGCGCGCCAGCCAGTCACCGATCTCCGCACGGATGGCGCCGCGCTTGCCGCTTTCACCGGGCAATGGCCGGGTCGCTCGGGGCTTACCCGTCACGACCAGCAGCACCCGCATATCCTGCGCGATGGCTTCAGCCAGCAGCCGGTCGAGACGCAGATGCGCAGCGGCCAGATTAAGCCCATGCAGATCGACCGAGAGGTCCGGCAACAGCCGCCCGCCCCTGATCTTCTTCTCCCAGCTTGAATCGAGCACGGGGACCGGCGCGGGACGCGGCGGTTGCGGCGCGGGTTCCGCGCGGCGCATCGGCGGGACACGGCCACGCACGCGGGGCTCCTTGATGGCAAGCGCGGGCGGGGCTGGCACTGCGGCTGTCGGAACTGCCTTGGGCGCAATGCGCCTTATCGGCCGCACTGTCCTAGCCAACGCCTGCCAGAGCGCCTGTTCTTCAGGGCTGAGGCGACGGCCAGCCATACTGACTCGCAAGACGGGCATAAGTGCCGATTGGCAGGAGCAGGAGCGCACTGCCGCGCGCGGACATGCCCCCGGCAAGCGCGGCTGCCCGATCGCCCGCACCCCAGAAGCTGTCGAAGCGATTGGCACCCTTGATCGCGCCGCCGGTATCCTGCGCCACCCACAGCCCATTGGGCTCGGCCCGGTCGAGTGAGAGCAGCACGGGCGCGCCGAGTGGAATGAACGCCGGATCGGCGGCAACGGTTGCTTCGGGCGTCACGGCAATGCCCAGCGCGCCAATCGGTCCGGCGCCAGTGATCTCGCGGAAGAAAACGTAGCTCTTATTCTCGTTCATGATCGAATCGGCCTGGGTCGGATTGGCATGAAGCCAGCCGACGATATCCTGCATCGAGCCGATCTGGATCAGGCCCCGGTCCCGCATGAGCTTGCCGATGCCCGTATAGTCGCGCCCGTTCTGCCCGTCATAACCGACACGCATGACCGACCCGTCAGGCAGCTTGAGGCGGCCCGAACCCTGAATTTCGAGGAAGAAGAGCGCCACCGGATCCTGCGCATAAGCCAGTTCCGGCGCGCGGCCCGCCAGCGAGCCGGTGATGATCGCGCCGCGCTCGTCATAGGGAATGAAGCTCGTATCCTTGACCTTGCCGCGAATTCGCCGCCCCTTGAGGCTGTCGCTGAACAGTCCGAGATCGACTTCGATGAGATCGCCCGGTCGCTTGTAGAGCGGGGTCTCGCAGCCGGGTGCCTTCGTGCGGCAACCGTCAATTTCCGGCTCGAAATAGCCGGTCACATAGGTCTTGCCGTCGCCGAGCTGGTTCGCCTCGAAATAGCGCAGGAAGAAATTGCGGGCATTATCCTCGCTCCAGCTTGCTGCGGCCGCGCAGGCAGCCTGCCAGTCGGAGCCGCTGGTGAAGCCGCTGCCGTCGGTCCGGCGCTGCAATGATGGGCAGGACGCCCTGAACGCCCGCAGCGCCAGCGCGGTGCGCGGCGCATCGCGGGGCAGCACGTCTTCCAGCGACAGGCCGGGAATGAGCCCGGCAGTGATCGCGGGCGACGGGCCAGTGGCGCTTGGGGTTTGCGATGGTGGTGGGGGCGGCGTGGGCGTCGGCGCAGGCAAAGTGGGACGCGGCGTCGATGGCACCGGCGTGGCTGCTGGCGCGGGCGACGTCTGGCCCGGCCTGCCGCCGCTTGTTGGAATGACCGTACAGCCCGCAAGCGCCAGCGCCGCGCACAAGGCGGGCATCACATGCCGCAACAATGTTGGAACAGGCAGGAGGCGGTGGAACGTCGTCATCAGGCCGCTCTCCAATTGGCCGTCAGCCCTCGTCCGTCTCCACGAGCAGCCAGTTGGGATCGCGGCTGCGCACGTCGCGCGAGAAGGTCCACAGCTCCACGGTCGGCACGGCATCGTCCAGCGAACCGGCAATCATCGCGCCATCCTTGTCCTTGGTGACGGCGGAAATATCAGCCTCGAAGCGGACGGTCAGGAAAGCATGGCCGCCATCGACGCGCACGTCGCTGACGTTGGAATTGTCGATGCGGATCAGGCGATTCGCGAGCGTCTCACCAGCGGCCTCACGGGCGTCGATCGCACCTTCGAAGGCACCGAACACATCATCGTCGCAATAGCGGCGGAGCGTCTCGCGGTCGCCCTTCCAATAGGCTTCCAGGATCATGCCATAAGCCGAGCGGGCGCCGACCAGGAACTGGCCGACATCAAAGCTGCGGTCCAGCGCGATGAGCGAACGCAAGCCCGACTGGGCCGGAAGCGCAACGGCGCTGTCCTGCTCACGAGCGGCTTCCGCACGGGCATCGCCCTGTGCTGGCGTCACGGCGCGCGGTGCGAGCGCGGTGCGATCATCCGCAGGCGCAGGCATCTGGCGCTGCTCGGTGCCGGTACGGCGGCCGAGCACTGCGAACAAGCGCAGAGCCAGCAGCGCGAAAATCATGGCGAGAATAACAATGACGGTCACTTGATGTGCCAACCCTTCAACGGACGCCTCAACGATGGAGACATAAGCGTCTTTGGGCAAACATTCAAACGCACAACGCTTAAAAGCGCGTCAACATAACTGTTTTGGTGCCCGGAAGCCGTCTCACGCCCTGTTCGAGAGAGGCACCGACGCGCCGATCCGGGACGATTCGGACCCTCGGGACACGTCAGCGAAGAGATTGCCCTGCGTCTGAGCGCCTGCTAAGCGGCGCGCTCCATGGCCCGGCCGTTCAGGCGCCGGTGTCCGCCGATTTCCCCGCGCTGCCGTGCCGGATTTCCGTACGGCGCCTGCGCGACAGCTAGACGAGGATGAGGACAAGCATGACCGACACTCTGCCGAACGGCGCCGACGATCAGCCGCAGATCGGGCTGATCGCGCAATATGTGAAGGATCTCTCCTTCGAAAACCCCAATGCGCCTGCCGTCTATAGCTGGCAGTCGCAGCCCGAGATCGACGTTCAGTTCAACATCGGCAGCGAAAAAGCCGCGGACGATGTGCATGAAGTCGCGCTCAAGATCACCGTCAAGGCCGTCGCCGACACCGGCACCGCCTTTGCCGTGGAGCTGGTCTTCGCTGGCCTGTTCGGCATCCGCAACATTCCCGACGAGCACATCCAGCCGTTCCTCTATTCCGAGGCACCGCGCCTGATGTTCCCCTTCGCCCGCCGCATTCTGGCGGACGCCGTGCGCGATGGCGGCTTCCCGCCGCTCCTGCTCGATCCTATCGATTTCGCGGGGCTCTACACCCAGCAGCTGCAGGCCCAGGCCGCAGCACAGACGGCGCCCATCGGCGAAGCCTGACATGCTGCCCGCGGGGACAATGTCATGAACCCCGCTAGCCCAATGAATCCGGCCCGCCGATGAGTCTCGTCAAGAACGTAGGGACCATCGGCGGCCTGACTGCGGTCAGCCGGGTCTTCGGCTTCGTGCGCGACATGCTGCTCGCGCGCGTGCTGGGCGCCGGGCTGGCGGCGGATGCCTTCCAGCTCGCCTTCATCCTGCCCAACACCTTCCGCCGCCTGTTCGCGGAAGGCGCCTTTTCGGTCGCCTTCGTGCCGATGTATTCGCGTGCGCTGCATGGCGACGGCAAGACGGAAGGCAGCCCCGAGCGGGCCGACCAGTTTGCCGACGATGTGCTGTCCATCTTCGTCTGGGTGCTGACCGGCTTTTCCGCACTGGCCATGCTGGTCATGCCCGCTATCGTCTGGCTGCTCGCCCGCGAATATGCCGACGTGCCCGGCAAGTTCGAACTCTCGGTCATGCTGAGCCGCATCACCTTCCCCTATCTGGGCCTCATCAGCCTCGTGGCGATGCTCTCCGGCGTGCTCAATGCCCGGTCCCGCTTCGGCCCCGGCGCCGCAGCACCCGTGCTGCTCAACCTGACGCTGATCGCTTCGCTCATCATCGGCTGGTATCTGCGCAAGGACGGCGGGACGGACGTGACCGTGGCAAAAGCGCTATCGGTCGGCGTAGCGGTCGCAGGCCTCGTGCAACTGCTCTATCTGGGCTGGGAAGCGCGCAAATCAGGTGTGCGGCTCAAGATCACGTTTCCCAAGCTCACGCCGGAAGTGCGGCGCCTCGGCAAGCTGATCCTGCCCGCCACGTTCGGCGCAGGCATTTACCAGATCAGCCAGTTCGTCGACACGTTCTTCGCCACCTCCCTGCCGCAGGGCTCGCTCACGCTGCTCAAGATGGGCGACAGGCTTAACCAGATGCCGCTCGGCATTGTCGGCATTGCGCTCGGCACGGCGATCCTGCCCATGCTCTCGCGGCACATCCATGGCGGCGATGCGAAGGAAGCCCAGCGCCTGCAGGGCAATGCCTTCGAGATGGCGACGCTGCTCACTCTGCCCGCCGCCGCTGCGCTCGCCGTCTGCGCGCCCGCTTTCGTCACGGCTTTTTTCGTGGGCGGCAAGTTCACGACCGCCGACGGCGCGCTCATGGCGCAGATTGTCGTCGCATTGGTTGTCGGCCTGCCCGCCTATGTGATCGTGAAAATCCTCAACCCCGGATTCTTCGCCCGCGAAGACACGAAAACACCGGTCTGGACCGCGCTCGTGGCGCTGAGCGTCAACATAGCGATCAATCTCGTCGTCGTCAGCCGGTTCGGCATTGTCGGCCTTGCGGGCGCAACGGCCGCCTCGGCAAGCCTCAATTGCCTCATGCTCTACATCATCCTGCACCGGCGCGGCTGGTTCCACTTCACAGCCCGGCTCGCCAGCCGGATCGCGCGGCAGATCATCGCCACAGCGGCGATGGCGCTGGTTCTCTGGCTGCTCATGCCGCCGCTCGCACCTTATTATGGCGGCGGCGTGATTGAGCGCATCTGGTCGCTCGGGCTGCTGGTCGGCCTTGGCATGGTCGTTTTCTTCGCCGCTGCGTGGCTCACCGGAGCGCTCGACAAAGAGTTGCTTGGCCAGCTAAGGCGGCGCCGGGCTCGTCCCGTCAAGGTCGACCCCGTCATTTAACAGGACGGATAGTCATGCGCGTTCTCTCCGGCATTCAGCCGACCGGTAGCCTTCATCTCGGCAATTATCTCGGCGCGATCCGCAACTGGGTGCGCATGCAGGATGAAATGCCCGCCGCGGAGGCGGCAAATGGGAGCGTCGACTCCGGTTGCTTCTTCTTCCTGGCCGATCTGCACTCGATCAGCGAGCATATCTCTCCCGCCGAGCGTCTGGACAACGTGCGCAACATGACTGCGGCACTGGTTGCTTGCGGCATCGACCCCAAGCGCAGCGTGCTCTTCAATCAGGCACGCGTGCCCGCTCATGCCGAGATGCAATGGCTGCTCAACGGCACCGCGCGCATGGGCTGGTTGAGCCGTATGACGCAGTTCAAGGACAAAGCCGGCAAGAATCGCGAAGGCGCATCCGTGGCACTGTTCACCTATCCGGTGCTGCAGGCGGCTGACGTGCTGCTCTATCAGGCCACCCATGTGCCCGTGGGCGAGGACCAGAAGCAGCATCTGGAGTTGACGCGCGACGTCGCCATCAAGTTCAATACCGACTTCAATGTCGAGCTGTTCACTGTGCCCGATCCCTATATCCTGAAGGAAACCGCGCGGATCATGAGCCTGCGCGACGGCACGGCGAAAATGTCCAAGTCCGAACCTTCGGACGCGAGCCGCATCAACCTGACCGATGACGACGAGACCATCGTCCAGAAGATCCGCAAGGCGAAGACCGACGCGGAACCATTGCCAAGCGAAGCCGCTGGGCTGGAAGGCCGGGCCGAAGCAGTCAACCTCGTCGGCATCTATGCGGCGCTGACAGGATCGAACCCCGACGCGGTTTGTGCGCAATTTGGCGGACAGGGCTTTGGTGCGTTCAAGCCGGCACTGGCCGATTTGCTGGTCACGTCGCTATCGCCGATCCGGACCCGCTATCTTGCGCTCAAGGATGACGCGGCGGCGCTCGACGCGATCCTGATCGACGGCGCCCGGCGGGCTGCGGCGACTGCGGAACCGACGCTGCGCGGCGCTTATGAAGCCATGGGGCTGATGCGCTGAGTCTGAAAGGGAACCGTATCATTCAAGGCGAGTTCATTTGACCTGAGGCATAAGCGGTCTAACTTCGCATGACAGGCGAGGGGCATTTGCTTGCGCTCTCGCGAAAATGGACACGATCCCATGACCAAGACCCGTCTTCTGACCATTGCCGCCGCCGCCGTCGCGCTGGTCGGTCTTACCGGCTGCACCAACTCGTTCCAGGCGAATGTCTCCCGCTTCCATCAGGCATTGCCGCCGCCCGCGCAGGGCCAGAGCTTCACGGTG
>Ga0247738_10001043_pt1 | contig 10222 bp, 8 predicted proteins | sample UWRJL013104B2_FD_180936 | JGI IMG/M metagenome (GOLD analysis project Ga0247738, IMG submission 180936) | Plant litter microbial communities from Arlington Agricultural Research Station in Wisconsin, United States - UWRJ-L013-104B-2 | ecosystem: Environmental > Terrestrial > Plant litter >...
GAGCTACGCAGGGCCATGGCGACGGCTTCGACGGCCCGGCCGAGTTCCTTTTGGGCAAGGAAGGGCGTGGCGATGAGGATTTCGAGCACCCAACCGAGTGGAATGCTGCGCAAAACCTGCTGGACGAGGATGGTGATGGCCAGGGTGACGAGCAGCAATACGGCCAGCGTGAAGATGCCGGCCTCGCGGCGTTGGCGCGGCGTGCGCTCGCGCTTGTCGACGCCCTTTTCCATGAAGGTGATGAAACGACCCATCCAGATGACGGGATGCCCGATCTGGTCCACGAGGCGCTGGGGGTAGCCGATCCAGCGTTCGAGCAGGAGCGCGAGGGGAGCGATGAAGGCGTGCATGGTTTGACCCCGTTTGTGCCTTCCTAGCCCACGGCGTCATTCCCGCGAAAGCGGGAATCTCCCTTGGCCCGCGTATGAAAGGCGATTCCCGCTTTCGCGGGAATGACGCGGTGGATGGAGGCCTACTCGGAGACCGGGCCTGCCAAGGCCAGCAGCGCGTCTATATCGAGGTGGCGCTCGAGGTGGGCCGCGAGATCGTCAAGGGTCTGTTCGATGCCGGCCTCATAGGCGAGGTCGGGGGCGGCGGCGTTGCCGAGGAAGGCGCGGCGGAAGGCGTCGGCGGAGAAGAGGCCGTGGAGATAAGTGCCCATGACGCGGCCATCGGGGCTGATGGCCCCTTCGGGGGTGGCGGCGACGCGGGCGAAGGGTCGCGCGCGGTCATGCCCTTCGGTCACACCCATATGCATGTGGTAGCCGGTGATGCTCTCGCCGGAGGCGGCGTGAGTAGCGTGTTCGACGCGCAGTTGCTTGACCGGAGTCAGCACGGTGTCGATGTCGAGCAGGCCGAGCCCGGCGCTGGTGCCGGGGGTGCCTTCGATGCCGTCGGGATCGGCGATGCCGCGGCCGAGCATCTGGTAGCCGCCGCAGATGCCGAGCACCCTGCCCCCGGCGCGGTGGTGGGCGGCGATGTCGATGTCCCAGCCATCGGCACGCAGGGCGGCGAGGTCGCTGCGGGTGGCCTTTGAGCCGGGCAGGATGATGAGATCGGCGTCGCGTGGCAAGGGTTGGCCGGGCTCGACGAGAATGACGCTGGTGCCGGGTTCGGCGCGGAGCGGGTCGAGATCGTCGAAATTTGCGATGCGCGGCAGGTGGGGCACGGCGATGGTGAAGCTGCCGGAGCGGGCTTCGGTGTAACCTTCGAGGGCGAGGACGTCTTCAGCGGGGAGTTTCGACGCGGCGGCAAACCACGGGATGGGGCCGAAACAGGGCACGCCGGTCCGTTGCGCGATGAAGTCGATGCCATCGGCAAAAAGCGCAGGATCGCCCTGGAACTTGTTGATCAGCGTGGCGCGGATGCGCGCTGCATCGGCGGAGTCGATGACGGCGAAGGTGCCCACGACCGAGGCGATGACGCCGCCGCGATGGATGTCGCCGACAAGGATGACCGGGACCCCGGCGGCCTGGGCGAAGCCGAAATTGGCAAGGTCATTGGCGCGCAGATTGACCTCGGAGGCACTGCCGGCGCCTTCGACGAGAACGTAGTCGGCGGTGGCGGCGAGTTCGTGGAAGGCGGCGAGCACTTCGGGCATCAGCTTGCCGCGTTCGGACCAATAGGCACGGGCGGACATGGAGGCGCGGCGCTGGCCGCGGACCACGACCTGCGAGCCGGTCTCCTGTTCGGGCTTGAGCAGGACGGGGTTCATGGCGGTGACGGGCTCGCGGCGGGCGGCACGGGCCTGCAATGCCTGGGCGCGGCCGATCTCGCCGCCATCTGAGGTGACGGCGGCGTTGTTGCTCATGTTTTGCGGCTTGAAGGGCGCGACGGAGAGGCCGCGATTGGCCAAAGCGCGGCAGAGGCCGGCGACGAGGAGGGATTTGCCGACATCGGAGCCGGTGCCCATGAACATCAGGGATTTAGCTGGCAAGAGACCCCCTCATCCGGCGCTTTGCGCCACCTTCTCCCACGAGGGGAGAAGGGAAGAAAGGGCTATGTGTCATGCCGCATCCACGACGTGGGCATAGGAGCCCATGACGCGGCCGATGACCGCGCCCATGGGGGGGAGTGGATCGCCCCGGGCGTCGGTGGCGGCGAAGAGCGGTGGCAGGCGGGACTGCCTGGCCGAAGAGTAATGGAATTCGTGGCCGTTGAGGTGGCCCGGCCACGGCAGGGTGCCGGACTGGATCAGGCGGCGGTAGCCGAGGATGCGCTTGGGGCGATCGATGCGGGTGGTGACGGGCAGCAGGCCGGCCATGGCGTGGCCCTGCCCTGATTTGTCGACCAGGGTCTCGCCCAGGACCATGAAGCCACCGCATTCGCCATAGAGCAGCGCGTTGCGGTCCCTGGCCACGACGAGGCCCGCCTTGAAGGTGGTGGCGGTGGCGAGGGTGGCGGCGTGGAGTTCGGGATAGCCGCCGGGGAGATAGATCGCGTCCGCATCGGCGGCAGGAGCTTCGTCGCGCAGGGGCGAGAAGAAGCTCAGTTCGGCGCCCATGGCGCGCCAGCCATCGAGCAGGTGCGGATAGAGGAAGGCGAAGGCGTCGTCGCGGGCGATGGCAATGCGCTGGCCGAGGGGGGATAGCGGGGCGGGATGCGCGCCGGGCTCGGCAATGGGGGTGGCGAGAGATTGCAGACGCGGGAGATCGATGAAACTGCCGATGGCTTCGGCGGCCGTATCGAGGAAGGCATCGAAGGCGGCGACCTCGCCCGGGAGGACGAGGCCCAGATGGCGTTCGGGGATGGCCAGGTTGGTATCGCGGGGAATGGCGCCGAGGCAGGGTATGCCGGTGGCGGCCAGCGCGTCGGTCAGCATGCGCTCATGCTTCATCGAAGCGACGCGATTGAGGATGACGCCGGCGACGCGAACGCCGGGACGCCAATTGGCGAAGCCGGCGACAAGGGGAGCCACCGACTGGCTCTGGCTGGTGGCATCGACCACCATGACGACGGGGAGTTCGAGCAATTCGGCCAGGTCGGCGGTGGAGCCGGTATTGTCGGCGGCGCCATCGAACAGGCCCATGACCCCTTCGACCAGCAGGAGATCGGCACCGGTGGCTTGTGTATGGACGAGGGACTTGAGGCGCGCCGGGCTCATCGACCATGGGTCGAGATTGACCGCGTCACGCAGCGCGGCGCGGGCGAGGAAGGCCGGGTCGATATAGTCGGGGCCGGTCTTGGCGGGGGCTACGACGAGGCCGCGACGGCGCATGGCCGCCAGCAGGCCGAGCGTGATGAGGGTCTTGCCGGAGCCCGAGCGGGGGGCAGCGATGACGAGGCCGGGGGTCATTTGCGAACTCCCCATGGGCCCAATTGGGATGCCTGCTTTCGCGTGGGCAAGCTAGCCAAAGACATTGCGGCGGGCCTCCCCGACATACCAGTCCAGTGACTGGCGGTAGGCGCTGACGGGGCCGAGGACGACGATGGCCGGGGTGGGCACATCGGTCAAAGCGTGGGCGTCGGCGAGTGTGGTTTCGATGATCGACTGACCGGGTGTGGCCGCATGGGAGACGATGGCGAGGCGGTCGGCGGGGTCGCGGCCGGCGGCCAGGAGCCTTGCGGTGATCGAGCCGAGATGCTTGACCGCCATGAACATGACGATGACCGGCGCGGCCTGGGCGACGGCGGTCCAATCGACACCGTGCGGCACGGCGCCGGATTCATCGTGGCCAGTGAGGAAGATCACCGCCTGATTGGTATCGCGGTGGGTGATGGGAATGCCGGCATAGGCAAGGCCACCCAGGCCGGCGGAAATGCCCGGGACGATGCGGAAGGAGATGCCTGCGCGGGCCAGCGCACCGGCCTCTTCGCCGCCGCGGCCGAACATGAAGGGATCGCCGCCCTTGAGGCGGAGCACGCGCCTGCCCGATCGGGCGAGGTCGATCAGTTGCAGGGAGATGTCGGCCTGCTTTGGCGAAGGCCTGCCGCCGCGCTTGCCGGCGAAGACGTGTTCGGCGCGGGGCGGCGCCATGGCAAGCAGATCGGGCGAGACCAGCGCGTCATGCACAATGACATCGGCCTGGCCAAGGGCGTGATAGCCCAGCAGCGACAGGAGACCGGGACCGCCGGGGCCGGCGCCGACCAGCCAAACCGTGCCGGGCAGAAGGGGCGGGAAATCGGCGCGGTCGAGGGCGGAGAAATGCCCGCGGCGCCTGGGGCGGCGGATCCAGTCAAACATCGAATGACCTTCCGGCCGGAGTGGGCGTGCGGCGCCAGCGGGCCGTTGTCGGGACTAAACGGCTCGCTCCCCTTGAGGGGGAAGCTGTCAACGGCTGCATCGGGGATGGAAGACGGTCTTGAGAACCGTTTGGGGAATGGGCAGATTGGCTCTGAGGAGACCGGTGGCGACGATGAAGATTTTGATCCTGGGTGGAACGGCGGATGCGCGGCAGTTGGCAAACCGGCTGGTGAGCATGGGCCACGACGTTACCACCTCGCTGGCGGGACGGACACAGGACCCCATCTTGCCCGAGGGTGGGCTGCGCATGGGCAAGTTCGGCGGGATTCCGGGACTGTCGGCCTATCTGCGGGCGGCTGGAATCCAGCGGCTGGTTGATGCCACGCATCCCTATGCCGGGCTGATTTCCATCAATGCGGTGGCCGCTTCGCAGCAGACGGGGATTCCGCTGGTGCGCTATATGCGGCCGGCCTGGGAACAGAAGCTGGGCGCCGACTGGACCACCGTCGAGACTGCAGCGGAAGCGGCGGCGGTGTTGCCACCCAATGCCGATGTGCTGCTGACGACGGGCCATAGCGGGCTGGAGCATTTTCTGGAGCGCGACGACTGCCAGTTCGTGGTGCGGACCATCGAGGCGCCAGCGCAGGAGCTGCCGCGCCATGCCAGCCTGCTGCAGACCCGCCCGCCCTATGACGTGCTGGACGAAATCAAGCTGATGGAGCGCGAGGGCATCACTCATCTGGTGACCAAGAATTCGGGTGGCGGGCAGACGTCGGCCAAGCTCGAGGCGGCCCAGCGGCTGGGGGTCAAGATCATCATGATTGCGCGACCTGCCTATGGACCAGCGCTGGAAGTGAGCACGGTGGACGATGCCATCACGGCCCTGGCGATCGGCGGCTGACCGAAGCGGGCAATGGTGAAATCGGGACGACAATCGGCAAGGGCGCAGGTGGCGTAGCGCGATTGGCGTTTACCGAGGCGCAGCGGGCCGGCGGCCGACGCGACGCCTTCGGCGAGGCCTTCCATCGACAGGTCGACATCATCGAGCAGGCGCAATGGCACGCCGAAATGAGCGGCGACATGCAAGGGGACGGCGTTGCCGCGTTTGCGGGCATGGGTGCCGATGGCAGCAAGCTGGGAGGCGGTCGCCCCGGCTTCGGCGAGACACGCCGCGATCAGGGCGATAACCTCATCTGCGCTTGCTGCGGTGGCAAAGCCGATGCCGGCGACAATGCGCCCCGATACGTCTGTCATTGTCACCTCTTGCAGCTCCGGAGTTGGTCCCCTGACTGGGTCGACCGCACCGGATTCTGTTTCAGTTCCGTCACGGGAACTCTGCGCATTCCGTTCTAGGCGGGCAGAAGCGCGTGGTCAATCAATGGCTTGGGAAAGCCACTGGCCAGATCAGAATGCTTCTGAAAATGATTTGCAAATTCAATGGCTTGCGGGCTGTTCGACTTGGGTCTATGGCCACCGGACAGGTATTTCGGGGCACCACCATGAGCATCACCGCAAACCGGACGCTGGCTATCGCAGCAGCCAGCCTTGCCGTCGGCCTCATCGTGCTCGGGCTGAAATTCCTCGCCTGGTATGTCACCGGCTCGATCGCGCTGTATTCGGATGCGCTGGAATCGATCGTCAATGTGGTCACCGCCATCGTGGCGCTGATCGCGGTGCGGCTGGCGCAGCGGCCGGCGGATGCGGCCCTGCCCTACGGCTATCACAAGGCCGAGTATTTCTCGGCTGTCATCGTGGGCGTGATGATTATCGTGGCGGCCATCCTGATCCTGCGCGAGGCGTATTTCGGGTTCATGTCGCCGCAGGTGCCGGAATCGCCAACGCAGGGCCTGTTTATCAGCCTCGCGGCGACGGCCATCAACGTGGTGTGGGCGCAGGTGCTGATCCGGCAGGGGCGCAAGGTGCGCTCGCCGGCGCTTGAGGCAGACGGCAAGCACCTGATGACCGATGTGGTGTCGACCATCGGCGTGCTGCTCGGGCTGGGGCTGGTGATCCTGACGGGGTGGGCGGTGCTCGATCCGATCCTGGCGGGGCTGGTGGCGCTGAACATCCTGTGGTCGGGCTGGGGCGTGATCCGCCAGAGCGTGGGCGGGCTGATGGACGTGGCCGTGCCGCCCGAGACGCAGAAGGTGATCCGCGAGGTGATTGCCGGCAATGCCGATGGAGCTATCGAGGCCCATGACATCCGCACGCGGCAGGCGGGGAAGATGACCTTCATCGATTTTCATCTGGTCGTGCCGGGGAGCATGAGTGTGGATGCGGCGCATTCGATCTGCGACGCCATCGAGGCCAAGCTGCGCGAGGCGGTGGAGGATGTGCAGATTACCATCCATGTCGAGCCGGAGCAGAAGGCCAAGCATTCCGGGATCGTGGTGCTTTGATTTTTGCTGGTGGGTACCCCCTCCTCGCCCCCCATGAGAGGGGGAGGTCAGGAGGGGCTATTCTTGCTTCTTCTGGTCAAAGCAGGCAGATTCACCGCCATGCGCACCCTGATGATTGCCCTCTTCGCCCTGCTTGCCACCCCTGCTTTTGCGCAGGACTGGGGGCATTATGACAATGCGCGCTTTGGCTTCGGCATCGACATACCGCCCGGATTTGCGGGCGCCGGCGAAGGCGAAAATGGCGACGGGCAGGCGTTCAAGGCGGAGGGCAAGCCGACATTCGTGCTGGTGTGGGCCGGCAACCTGACCGATGGCTTCGAGTCCGGCGTGGCCGAGGCGATGCAGTTCACGCAGGATGAGGGCTGGAACATCAGCTATCAGGCGGCGACGCCAGACTGGGCCAGTTTTTCGGCGGTGAAAGGGTCGCGGGTGCTCTACCAGCGGATGGTGCTGCTGTGCGACGGGGCGAGCTATGCGAGCTTTCTTGCCGAGTATTCGGCTGTTGACGTGGGCGACATGAACCCGGTGGTGGAGCGGCTGGTGCAGAGCCTTCGCGGGAACTGCTAGGGGCCAGTTGAACCCCTACCCGGCCCTTCGGACACTCTCCCTGAAGGGAGAGGTGAAGATCAGAACTCGATGCCCTTCTGGGCTTTTACGCCCGCGCGGAAATGGTGCTTGATCTCGGTCATTTCAGTGACGAGGTCGGCGATCTCGATCAGTTCGTCCTTGGCATTGCGGCCGGTGACGATGACATGGGTGTCTTCGGGCTTGCTGGCCAGGAATTCCACGACTTCCTCGATCGGCAGATAGTCGTAGCGCAGCACGATGTTGAGCTCGTCGAGCAGCACCAGCTTGTAGGCAGGATCTGAAATCAGCGCCTTGGCGTGGTCCCAGGCTTTGCGGGCAGCGGCGAGGTCGCGCTGGCGGTCGGCGACGTCCCAGGTAAAACCTTCACCCATGGCGTTGATGGTGACGAGATCGGGAAACTTGTTGAGCACGTCGCGCTCGCCGGTTTCCCAGACGCCCTTGACGAACTGCACCACACCTACCTTGAAGCCGTGGCCGAGAGCGCGGAAGACCATGCCGAAAGCGGCGGTGGATTTGCCCTTGCCCTTGCCGGTATGGACGATGAGGAGACCCTTTTCCTGCGTCTTGGTCGCTAGAATCTTGTTCCGCGCCTCTTTCTTCTTCTTCATCTTCTCGGCGTGATAGGCATCGCGCTCGGCTTCGCTCATCAGGTCGGTCTTCTTGGCTGGCTTGTCGGTCATTTGGCTGCCTCCAGAAAAGCATAGGCGGAGTTGGAACGCGGAACCCAGAGGCCGCGCAGACGAGCGTCGTTGAATTTGGCGAGCAGTTCGTCATAGCCGTGGTGATTGGCCGATTTCAGCCAGTCACGCACGGCAGCGTCTTCGACGAAGGCTTCGAAGGCGAGGTCGAAATGGTGCGTCTTGACCGCGCCCGATGTGGCCGCGAAGGCGAACATGAAATCCACCGTGGCCACGATCTCGAAGGCGCCGCGATAGCCGTGGCGCTGCATGCCGGCGATCCATTTGGGGTTCACCACGCGCGAGCGCATGACATGGGAGATTTCCTCTTCCAGCGTGCGGATCAGCGGGCGTTCGGGACGGGAATGATCGTTGTGGTAGGCGGCTGGCTTGTGGCCGGTGAGGGTCTCGGCGGCGGCGGAAAGGCCGCCTTCGAACTGGTAGTAGTTATCGCTGTCGAGCAGGTCGTGTTCGCGATTGTCCTGATTGTGGATGACGGCGTCGATGTCGGAGAGGCGGGCGGCGAAGCGGTCACGGGCGGGCGTGCCGGTGTCTTTGGCGCCATAGGCGTACTGGCCGAAATCGAGAGCCCGCGTACCGAGATCGGCCTTGGCGGACCAGGCGCCGGAATCGATCAGGGCGCCGAGGCCAGTGCCATAGGCGCCGGGCTTTGAGCCGAAAATGCGGTGGCCGGCGGCGACCTCGGGCTGGCCCGATGCGATCAGGCCCAGCGCATCCGCCCGCATGGTGGCGGCAATGGGATTGTCGTCGGTGGGTTCATCGAGCGCGCCAATGGCCCGGATGGCGCGGTCGAACAGCGCGATCTGGGCCGGGAACGCGTCTCTGAAGAAGCCGGAGATGCGCAGGGTGACATCGACGCGGGGCCGGCCGAGTTTGGCCAGCGGGATGATTTCATAGCCGGACACGCGGAGGGAACCGGGGTCCCAGACGGGCTTTGCGCCGATCAGGGCCATGGCCTGTGCGATGTCGTCGCCGCCGGTGCGCATGTTGGCCGTGCCCCAGACGGACAGGGCGACCGAGCGGAGGTGGTGACCGTGATCCTGCAGGTGACGGAGCACGAGGCTCTCGGCCGATTTTCGACCCAGTTCCCAAGCGGTGGGCGTGGGGACGGCGCGCGAATCCACCGAATAGAAATTGCGGCCGGTGGGGAGCACGTCGAGGCGGCCGCGCGAGGGGGCGCCGGAGGGGCCGGGCGCAATGAATTTGCCGTCCAGGCCGTCGAGCAACGCTTGCATTTCGGCCGGGCCGGAGGCGGCGAGGCGGGGGCGGATCAGGGTTGCGACGGTGTCCAGGATGGCGTGGGTAGCGGTCCACGTGGGGTCGGGCGCGAGGGTGCCATCGACCAGTGCGGCGGCGATGGATTCGAGATGTTCCACCACATCGCCCAGTGTACGAAGCGGCGACAGCGCCGCAACACGTTCGTCATTTGCAAGATCGGGCCCAGTCCACGGCGTCGCGAGCCTGGCCGTCAGCGGATCGAAGCCGAGCTTGAGGTCATCTGCCAGCGCGCGGATCAGTGAGCCCTCACCTTCTCCCTCGCCGCGCGGCACGCGCGCCAGCGCCACAACCAGATCGCGCTCCAGATCACCCTGGGGCGATTGGCCGAATACATGCAGCCCGTCGTGGATCTGGGCTTCCTTCAGGTCGCACAGGAAATTGTCGATCTTGATGAGCGCCTGCGTTTCGTCCTCCGGCAGCCCGATATCGCTGTCGAGCCTGACATCGCTGACAAAATCGAGAATGCGACGCCTGATATCGGCAAGGCGGCGGCGGTCCATGCCGGAGGCGGCGTAGTATTCATCGAGCAGGGCTTCGAGGTCCTTGAGGGGACCATAGGTCTCGGCGCGAGTGAGCGGCGGCACGAGGTGGTCGATGATGACGGCGCCGGTGCGGCGCTTGGCCTGGGTGCCCTCGCCGGGATCGTTGACGATGAACGGATAGAGGTGCGGGAGCTGACCCCAAAGGGCGTCCGGATAGCTGGCCTGGTCGAGTGCGGTGGCCTTTCCGGGGAGCCATTCGAGCGTGCCATGCTTGCCGTTGTGGATCAGGGCGTGGGCGCCGAAATCGTGGCGCAGCCAGAGATAGGCGGCGAGATAGGCGTGCGGCGGGACGAGGACGGGGTCGTGGTAGCTGAGGGTTTCGTCGGCATCGTAGCCACGGGCAGGCTGGAGCAGGATCGCGACGTTGCCCAGGATCAGCGCGGGGAGATGGAAAGTGGTTTCGCGCATGAAGGGGTCGGTTGCGGGGGAGCCCCAGCGGGTGGTCACGGCGGCCTGGATGGCCTGGGGGAGCGTAGCGAAGAGTTCTGCGTAGCGGGCGACACTGAGGGTTGCGGGGGATGAGCCGCGGGTCGG
>Ga0247738_10001045_pt1 | contig 10220 bp, 10 predicted proteins | sample UWRJL013104B2_FD_180936 | JGI IMG/M metagenome (GOLD analysis project Ga0247738, IMG submission 180936) | Plant litter microbial communities from Arlington Agricultural Research Station in Wisconsin, United States - UWRJ-L013-104B-2 | ecosystem: Environmental > Terrestrial > Plant litter >...
CGAAGTGCAAGGCCCCGAAATTTAGTCCCCGCAGGCCCGTTCGACGCGGTGACGCGGCGGCCTGACACTTGTATGGTAAGCCCGCGTTCCGCAAGTCTTCCTCATATTTCTGGATTTTTCCGATGCCGGTCGGCGTCCTTCTTGCATTCCTGGCCTATGCCGCATTTTCCGTCGCCGATGCCTTGATCAAGGTTACGGGACCGGTCATGTCGGTGTTCGAGATCGCCTTTTTCACCACGACCTTGTCGATCATTCCCGCAATGCTGACCAAGCGCGGCGAGCGCTGGCGCGACCTCTACAAGCTGCAACATCCCTGGCTGGTACACCTGCGCTGCGCCACCGCAATCGGCGGCACGGCGTGCGTGATGTATGCTTTCACCCACATCCCTTTTGCCGACGTCTATGCCATCGGCTTCCTGACGCCGATCGTCGTGACCATGCTTGGCGTGCTGGTGCTCAAGGAGCATGTGGCGCTGCATCGCTGGCTGCTGCTGATCATCAGCTTCCTTGGCGTGGTTCTGGTCATTCGTCCGGGTGTGCGCGACTTGCAGCTTGGCCACCTGGCCATATTTTGCAGCGTGTTCTTCGGTGGCATCACCACCATTATTCTGCGGCATGTGGCACCCAAGGAGCGCCGTGTGAGCCTCGTGGGACTGCAGGTGATCTATTCGGGCCTGTTCAACGGCCTGTTGATGATCCCGTTCTTCGTCATGCCATCGCTCGAACAGATGGCGGTGTTTCTCGGCATCGGCCTGATCGGGGGCACAGGCGGCCTGTTGCTGATTGCGGCGGCCAAGCGCTCGCCAGCCAATCTGGTGGCGCCGGTGCAATATAGCCAGTTGATCTGGGCCATAGTGTTCGGTGCGCTGTTCTTCGGGGAATATCCCGACTACGTCGCCATCATCGGGCTGGTGATCGTGCTTGCCGCCGGCCTTGCCAACGTGCTGACCGAAAAACTCAAGATCGTCTGGAAGCCGCGTATCTTCTTCTGGCGCACCGGGCTCTAGCCGGCCACGAGAGTCTCTGGCAGCTTCTGCCCGGCCTGCCGCCGCCCGGGCAAGCTTGAATGGGTGGCGCGATAGGCGCCGGGGGTAACTCCAAGCAGCGCACGGAACTGCCGGGAAAAGTGGCTGGGATTTTCGTAGCCCACCCGAAGCAGGATTTCCGCCACCGGCAGCCCGGTATCGCGCAGCAGCGTCGCCGCGACCTCCATCCGCACCTGCATCACATGGGCATGCACGCTCCGCCCGGTCTGCGCACGAAACGCGGCGTTGAGGCTGGACCGGTTTGTGCCGCACCAGCGCGCCAACTCGGGCACGGAAAACTTCTCCGCCAACTTCTCGTGAATAAGGAGAAGCGCGCGATCGAACACTGCATCGGCGGTCGCGCTCGTGGCAGGCGTAGCCTGCTCCAGCGCCAGCCGGAGGTGAAAGAGCAGTTCGATGAGATACGAGCGTGTCCGGCACGGCCAGTTGTCGTCACGCTGCAAGGTGCCCTCGCGCACGATATTGGCGAGAGCCGAGCGGACGACGATGTCGAGGCGACCATCGAGCCCCAGTGCCCGTGCGGTGAGGCGCGGCTCGAAAAAGGTGCGGAGCAGATAGGCATCCTGGCCGACAGTGCCACTCAGCGTCTGCGGCGCGAGCAGGCTCTGGACCGACAGAAACCCGTTGATGACGGCTGGATGGAAGCGCAACACCACGCCCCGCGACCGCTTTCCGGCATTTATGCTGTCGCCGGGTCCGAGCAGGAGAAGAGCGGGCGCGGCGACCTCCAGCTTCTCGCCTGGCGACTGAACCGTACAGCCCCCATCACGCAGGCAAAGCAGGCGCAGATGGTCCGAGGGCGCATCATCCTCTGACGCGAGCGCGACCAGCCAAAGCGGCAGCTCGAAGCCGGGATGGTGAAGGCGGCCGACAAAAGGTGGAGATGGGTCGGTCATTGTCATTTCGCACATTAGCGCATCGGCGCAGGCATGTCTCGCTGCGCCGTATGGCGCGCTAATGGCGCATCCAAGGAGACACAATGTTCAACAAATTCATAGCCGTCGCAGCGCTGGCGCTGCTTGCATCCCAACCTGCGCTGGCGCAGCAGCCAATTGCGGGCGAGGTCGTCACATTCCAGGCCGAGGACGGCACCGAACTTTCGGGCATCTGGCGCGGCATATCCGACCACGTGGTCATTCTCTCGCATCAGTCCGACATAAGGCAGGAAGGGTGGGACCCGCTGGTCGCCGCCCTGGACGAGGCCGGCTACGCCACCCTCACCTATAATTTCAGGGGCAATCCTCCCTCAGGCGGTGCGCGAGACATCAAGCTGCTGGATAACGACTTGCGTGGCGCCATCGCCTTTGCCCGGTCGCATGGCGCAGTGCATCTGACGCTGGTCGGGGCCAGCATGGGCGGTATTGCCACGGTGGTCGTCGGGGGGCAGGACACTGTCGATGCCTATGTGGTCATCGCCGCGCCGCGCGCCTTCGGCGGTCTGGCCGCCAGCGACGAGGCCATCCTGGCCAGTGGGGCTCCCAAGCTGTTCATCAACAGCGAGCGCGATCACTACAACCGCGATACCCGCCACATGGCCGAAATCGCCGCAGAACCCAAGGCGCTCACGCTTTACCCGGGATCATTCCACGGCCTGCTGCAGTTCAAGACGGACAATGCGGTACCGATGATCGCCGAGATCGTCGACTTCGTCCGGGCCAACATGCCGCAATAGGGTCCACCCACCCATGGGCCCTCGGACTTGATCCGAGGGCCAATTGTGCCGGCTGCTAAAGCCCGGCGCGAACCGCTGCGATGGCCTCGGCGGCCTTCGAACCATCCGGGCCGCCGCCTTGCGCCATGTCGGGCCGGCCGCCGCCGCCCTGGCCACCCAATGCCGCCGTCGCCAGCTTGATAAGGTTGCCGGCAGCGTAGCGCGCCGTCAGGTCATCGGTGACGCCGATGGCAACGGTCGCCTTGCCGTCGTCGCCCTTGAGGACGACCGTGACCACGCCCGAGCCGATGCGCTTCTTTTCGCTGTCGACCAGACCCTTCACATCCTTAGCAGCAATGCCTTCGACGGTCCGCCCGACATAGGTGACGCCATTGACGCTTTCATCGGCCGAAGCCGACGCGGCGGAACCCGAGCCGCCGCCCAGAGCCAGCTTCTTGCGGGCATCAGTCAGCTCGCGCTCGATCTTCTTGATGTTTTCCTGCAGCGCGCCGATGCGGTCGAGCACCTCATGGCTGCCCGAACGGAGCAGACCCGCAGCCGCGCCAACGATGGCAACATTGGTATTGCCGCGATGACGCGCAGCCCTTCCGGTCAAGGCCTCGATGCGACGCACGCCAGCGCCGACGGCGCTCTCGGCCACGATGGACACGAGGCCGATATCGCCGGTACGGCGCACATGGGTGCCGCCGCAGAGTTCGACAGACCAGCCCAGGCCATTGCCGGTAGGCTCACCCATGGCGACGACGCGAACCTCATCGCCATACTTTTCGCCGAACAGGGCGCGCGCGCCGGATTCCTTGGCTTCTTCTACGCCCATCAGCCGTGTTTCGACCGGGGTGTTCTGCAGGATGATGGCGTTGGCGATGTCCTCGACCTCGGCCATTTCCTGATCCGTCACCGGTTTGGTGTGGACAAAATCGAAGCGCAGGCGATCAGGAGAAACCATCGACCCCTTCTGGGCGACGTGATCGCCGAGCACGATGCGCAGCGCTTCGTGCAGCAGGTGTGTTGCCGAATGGTTGGCGCGGATCGACGAGCGCCGCCCATGATCGACCAGCAGCGTCAGCGGCTGACCCACCTTGAGGCTGCCCTCGGTGACGGCAACCTTGTGGGCAAACACGCCATGGAACTTCTGCGTGTCGGTGACGGTCGCAGCAACGCCCTCGCCCTTCAGCAGTCCGGTATCGCCCACCTGCCCGCCGCTCTCGCCATAGAACGGGGTCTGGTTGAGCACGACAAAGCCCTCGTCGCCCTTGGCGAGCACGGCGACTTCCTTGCCGTCCTTGAGCAGCGCCTTGACTTCACCTTCGGCGGTTTCCGTCTCATAGCCGAGGAATTCAGTGGGCCCCACCTTGTCGAGCAGGCCATACCAGACGGTGTCGGTAGCTGCTTCGCCCGAACCGGACCAGCTCTTGCGGGCTTCGGCCTTCTGCGCCGCCATGGCAGCGTCGAAGCCGGGCTGATCGACGGTAATGCCGCGCAGGCGCAACGCGTCTTCGGTCAGGTCGAGCGGGAAACCGTAGGTGTCAAAAAGTTTGAACGCCGTCGTCCCGCTCAGCACCTCGCCCTCGCTCATCGAGCTGGTTTCATCGGCCAGGATCTGCAGCCCGCGACCCAGTGTCTTGATGAAACGGCCTTCTTCGAGACGGACAGTTTCGGCGATCAGCGCTTCGCCACGGCTAAGCTCGGGGTAAGCCTGGCCCATCTCGCGCACCAGCGTCGGGACGAGCTTGTAGATCACCGGCTCGTTGGTGCCGAGCAAGGTGGCATGGCGCATGGCGCGACGCATGATGCGGCGCAGCACATAGCCACGGCCCTCATTGGACGGCAGAACGCCTTCGGCGATGAGGAAGCTCATCGAGCGCAGGTGATCGGCAATGACGCGCAGGCTGCGGTTACCCTCGCCGTTGATCTCGACGCCGGTGGCCGCGGCCGCAGCACCGATCAGCGACTTGAACAAGTCGATATCGTAATTGTCGTGCACGCCCTGCATGACGGCAGCAACGCGCTCCAGGCCCATGCCGGTATCGATGGAGGGGCGCGGCAGGCCGGTGCGCGAACCATCGCCATGCTGCTCATACTGCATGAAGACAAGGTTCCAGATCTCGATCCAGCGATCACCATCTTCCTCCGGCGAGCCCGGTGGGCCACCCCAGACATGCTCGCCGTGGTCATAGAAGATCTCCGAGCACGGACCGCAGGGACCGGTATCGCCCATCTGCCAGAAGTTCGACTTGGCGCCGAGCCGCACGATGCGGTCCTCGCCAATGCCGGCGATCTTCTTCCACAGGGTCATGGCCTCGTCATCGTCCTGATAGACGGTGACCATCAGCTTATCCTTGGACAGGCCCCAGTCCTTGGTCAGCAGGTTCCAGGCCAGCTCGATGGCATGATCCTTGAAGTAATCGCCAAACGAGAAATTGCCGAGCATCTCGAAGAAGGTGTGATGGCGGGCAGTGAAACCCACATTGTCGAGATCGTTGTGCTTGCCGCCGGCGCGCACGCATTTCTGCGCCGTGGTGGCACGGGAATAGGGGCGCTTTTCGACGCCAGTAAAGGTGTTCTTGAACTGCACCATGCCCGAATTGGTGAACATCAGCGTCGGATCGTTGCGCGGCACCAGCGGGCTTGACGCGACAGGCTCATGACCATTGCGGGCAAAGTAGTCGACAAAGCTCGAACGAAGGTCGTTTACGCTGGTCATCTAGAGGCTTTCACTCGGGAGTTTGGCGCTGTCGCGCCGCAGAGAAGGTCGCCAGCTTTCTATCGTGCAGGCCGCGGGAATGTCCAGCATTGCGGCAGCATCAAGGGAGATGGAAAGAAAAGAGGCACCGCTCGCGCGATGCCCCGAAAATCCCTGCATGGGAAGAATGACTTACTCGTCGTCGCTGCCTGCTTCATCGTCACCGCCGGCAACCAGCAACACTTCACCCAGCAGGCCCGAGCTTTCACGCACGCCCTGTTCGATGGTGTTGGCAATCGCGGGATTGTCCTTGAGGAACTGACGCGCGTTCTCGCGGCCCTGCCCCAGGCGCTGGCTATCCCAGGAGAACCAGGCACCTGACTTCTCGATGATGCCCGACTTGACGCCCAGATCGAGCAATTCACCGGTCTTGGAGATGCCTTCGCCATACATGATGTCAAATTCGACCTGACGGAACGGCGGCGCCAGCTTGTTCTTGACCACTTTCACGCGGGTCTGGTTACCGACGATTTCTTCCCGGTCCTTGAGGGCGCCGATGCGGCGGATGTCGAGGCGCACCGAAGCATAGAACTTGAGCGCGTTGCCACCCGTGGTCGTCTCGGGCGAACCATACATCACGCCGATCTTCATGCGGATCTGGTTGATGAAGATGACCAGGCATTTCGACTTGGAAATGGAGGAGGTCAGCTTGCGCATGGCCTGGCTCATCAGACGGGCCTGCAGGCCAGGCAGGGAATCGCCCATTTCGCCTTCGAGTTCAGCACGTGGCGTGAGCGCGGCGACCGAATCGATGACCAGCACGTCGATGGCGCCGGAACGGACCAGCGTATCGGTGATTTCGAGAGCCTGTTCGCCCGCATCGGGCTGGGAGATCAGCAGATCGTCGACGCTGACGCCAAGCTTGCGGGCATAGATCGGATCAAGCGCATGCTCGGCATCGACGAAAGCGCAGATGCCGCCATTCTTCTGGGCCTCGGCGATGACATGCAGCGCCAGCGTGGTCTTGCCCGAGCTTTCCGGCCCGAAAATCTCGACAATACGGCCCTTTGGCAGGCCGCCAATGCCCAGCGCGATATCAAGGCCAAGCGAACCGGTGGAGATCGATTCCACCTCGATCTGCGAGGCTTCGCCAAGGCGCATGATCGAGCCTTTGCCGAAATTGCGCTCGATCTGGCTGAGCGCCGCGGCAAGAGCCTTGTCCTTATCCATCGATCCACCTTCAACAACACGAAGCGGCGCGTTAGCCATCTAGTCTCTCCTTATTCCACGCTCTGGGAGGCCGCGCAACGCGCCGACGCCGCTGGTGAATATGCATTGAATGTGCGCTATTTGTTCTCATCTTGTTCTCGTCCTGTCAAGGGACAAAATGAGAACATTGCCAAAAGCTATCCCCGCTCTGGCACCCACCAGCAAGGCGACCGCAACCCCCGCGAATCCGTTAGCGTACTGTTAGCATCGACACGCTGGACACGTGAATCGATAAGTATGATTTTTGGCCTTGCCACCTCATGCCCGGTTGCGCTTTATGCCAGCAGGCGCACGACGCGCTGACAGCCGAGGAGCCGCGCCATGAACCTGATCCAGTTTTACAACCTCAATGGCGCGCGCGCCGTGGCCGCTGTCGACAATGGGGTAGCCCGTGTCGTCAAGGACGCGACCAGCGTCTATGAGCTGGCCATCGCTGCCTTGTCCGGCAATGGCGGCATCGGCGCGCTCATCGCACAAAAGGGTCTTGGCGAAACGGTCGACCGCGCCGCCATCCTGGCCGAGGGCCGCATGCTCTCGCCGGTGGATCATCCCGATCCGGCTCATCTCTATGTCACCGGCACCGGCCTGACCCACCTAGGCTCGGCGGCCACGCGCGACGCGATGCACACTGCCAATAGCGGCGCGGCCGAGGTGGGCCTGACCGACACGATGAAGATGTTCCGCATGGGCCTCGAAGGCGGCAAGCCCGCCGAGGGCCAGCGCGGCGTGCAGCCGGAATGGTTCTACAAGGGCAATGGCTATTCGGTGATCAATCCCGGCCAGCCCATTCCCTCGCCGAGCTTCGCGCTCGATGCGGGCGAAGAACCCGAGATTGCCGGTATCTATGTCATCGACCAGAACGGCCAGCCGCGCCGGCTGGGCTTTGCGCTCGCCAACGAATTTTCCGACCATGTGACCGAGCGGGTAAACTACCTCTACCTCGCCCATTCCAAGCTCCGCGCCTGCGCCTTCGGGCCAGAGCTGCGCGTCGGCGACCTGCCCAAGCATATCGACGGCAAATCGCGAATCTGGCGCGATGGCAAGGTGTTGTGGGAAAAGCCGTTCCTGTCAGGTGAGGACAATATGAGCCACACCATCGCGAACCTCGAATACCACCACTTCAAGTATGACCTGTTCCGCCACCCCGGCGACGTGCATGTGCACATGTTCGGCACGGCCACCTTGAGTTTTGCCGATGGCGTCAAGACGCAGCCCGACGACATCTTCGAAATCGAGGAATCCCAGTTCGGCACGGCGCTTCGCAATCCGGTGCAGAACGAGGCCGAACATCCATTGATCGTCGGCAACGTCTATTGAGCTTGAAGCAGTCCAACTAACATGTCAGTTATCCCTCCGCCTTGTGGAGGGATACAATGACGGCTCGTAACTTCGAGAAACGCCGGATCGGCCGCACCGATCTGGAGGTGACCACGCTGGGTCTTGGCGGGGCGTCACTGGCCGGAATTTTCAGCAGCGTCCCGGCCGAGCAGGCCCGCGCCACCGTCGGCCACGCCCTCGATGCCGGCATCAACTATGTCGATACGGCACCCCAGTACGGCCTGGGCCGTTCCGAGCACCTGGTCGGCGACGCGCTGCGCTATCGTGGCGAGGATTTCATCCTGTCCAGCAAGGTCGGCCGGCTGCTGAAGCCGGTGGACGCGGCCACGCAGGACAAGGGCAACTGGGTCGATCCCCTGCCCTTTGATCAGGTCTATGACTATTCCTATGACGGCGTGATGCGCTCCTTTGAGGACAGCCAGCAGCGGCTGGGCATGAGCCGCATCGACATTCTCTATGTGCACGATATTGGCGTGGCTACGCATGGGGTGGAGGGCAACAAGCCTTTGTGGGCCCAGCTCGCCGGCGGCGGCTACAAGGCACTGCGCGAATTACGCGACTCTGGCGCCATCAAGGCCATCGGGCTGGGCGTCAACGAGTGGCAGGTGCTGATGGACGCCTTTGCGCTGGGAGACTGGGATGTGTTCCTGCTGGCCGGACGCTATACGCTGCTGGAACAGACCTCGCTCGATCCATTCCTCAACACCTGCGTCAATCGCGGGGCCTCGGTAGTCATCGGCGGCCCGTTCAATTCGGGCATTCTGGTGGGTGGCGACAAGTTCAACTACGCCAAGGCGCCCGAGGATATCGTGACCAAGGTGAAGGCCATCACCGCGGTCTGCCAGAACTTCGATGTGCCCCTGCCCGCCGCCGCGCTGCAATTCCCGCTGACCCATCCCGCCGTCTGCAACGTCCTGCCCGGGCCGCGCTCGCCGCAGGAACTCGATGGCATCCTCGACTGGTGGGACGTCAAGGTGCCCGACGAACTATGGACTGCGCTGGCCGCCAAGGGCCTGCTGGCACCCGGCACGCCCATTCCCGGCGGCACCGCTTGACGGCTTCGGGTTCAATGCATAATATAACCGAACGGTTCTAGAACCTGAAAGTTATTGCCATGCCGACGCCCGCCGCCCTCGATGCCACTTTCCAGGCGCTCGCCGACCCTACCCGGCGGGCAATTCTCGCCCGTCTGGCGATGGGCGAAGCGTCGGTGATGGAGCTGGCCGAGCCCTTTGCGATGAGCCAGCCAGCCATCTCCAAGCACCTGAAAGTGCTTGAGAATGCCGGACTGATTTCGCGCGGGCGGGACGCCCAGCGCCGCCCTTGCAAGCTGGAGGCTGCGCCGCTGGCCGAGGCGACGGGCTGGCTGATCGAATATCGCAAATTCTGGGAGCAGCAGTTTGGCCAACTGGATGACCTGCTGGACGAGTTGAAGCGCCTCGAAGCGCTGGCCGGCAAGAACTGAGGAGAGCGACATGGCCTTTGGCGGACCACTGACCATTACCACGCCTGATGACACGCAGATCGTGATCACCCGGCAATTCGACGCCCCGCGCCATCTGGTGTTCGCCTGCTACACGCAGCCAGCCCTGATCCGGCGCTGGCTCAACGGCGCCGAAGGGTGGATCATGACGGTCTGCGAATTCGAGCCCAGGGTCGGCGGCAAGTACCGCTACGAGTGGAAGGCCCCCAGTGGATATGTGATGGGGATGGGCGGCGTCATCCGCGAAATCTCCCCGGTCGACCGGGTGGTCAGTGCCGAACTGTTCGACGAGGACTGGACCGGCGGCGAAACCGTATCGGTGCTGGACTTCGACGAGGCGAGCGGGCGAACAACGCTGGTCAACACCATAACCTATGCCTCGAAGGACGCCCGCGACGGCGCGCTGCAGACCCCGATGGCTGAAGGCATGGAGCATGGCTACAAGAAGCTCGATGACGTGCTGATCGAACTGGCATAGGCAGGCATCAAATGAACGATCCGCGCGTTTCCGCCCTCATCTGCGCCGCAGTGGCCGCCTGGCTCGGCTATACGATCTTTTCGCCGACCGAGGCGCCGAGCCAGATCCTGTCGATCATGCAGTGGGTATTTTTCATCTGCGCGATTGCCGGCGTGATCGCAGCCGTGGCGCGGATCGTTCGGGAACGAGGCTAGGCACCGGGTGGCAGGGTGACCTTGGGGACATTCTGCCGGTGGGTGCACGGGAGATTC
>Ga0247738_10001047_pt1 | contig 10217 bp, 16 predicted proteins | sample UWRJL013104B2_FD_180936 | JGI IMG/M metagenome (GOLD analysis project Ga0247738, IMG submission 180936) | Plant litter microbial communities from Arlington Agricultural Research Station in Wisconsin, United States - UWRJ-L013-104B-2 | ecosystem: Environmental > Terrestrial > Plant litter >...
GCATAAAGTCTCGAAAGTAGCCCGTTCACTCGGCATTACCCGTTTCGCTCTGTACAGGCGACTCGAAAAGTTCGAAATACCCTATCATCCTGAAAATTAATCTCTTGTCACTCAGAACCAAATACATCACTTTTGTAGTCATCGTTCATGCGGTGATCATCTTTCTCATCTTCTGGCTTCTGAAGGAGGAAAAACTCTATTTTATCCTGTCGGAAGTGCTGGTGCTGATTTCACTGCTCATTGCGATTCAGCTCTATCATGACTTTATTCAACCGCTTAAGTTTCTGATGACCGGTATTGAGGCTATCCGTGACCGCGATTTTACGGTTAAGTTCAGGAAAGTAGGCAAACTCGAAATGGATCAGCTTATTGACGTGTACAATGCCATGATCGAGCAATTGAGAGCCGAAAGAACGCAGGTGCTGGAGCAACATTATTTCCTGGACAAACTGATACAGGCGTCGCCCATTGCAGTGATTATCCTGGATTTCGACAATAACATCACGAATCTGAATCCCAAAGCCAGGGAGCTTTTCCATTTCAAAGACAATGCTTTTCTGAACAGACCACTTGTAAACGTGGAGCATCCGATTGTCTCGCACCTGATAAGTGTTGAAAACGGAGAATCAAAAACGGTACAGATCAACGGGGTTGAAACTTATAAAATCCAGCGGTCGTTTTTCCTGGACAGGGGTTTTTCAAGACCTTTCCTGATGGTGGAGGAGCTGACGGCCGAAATTATGGAAACTGAGAAGAAAGCCTACGGAAAGGTGATCCGGATGATGGCCCATGAGATCAATAACTCGATCGGGGCCGTGAATTCTATCCTGAATGTGACCAGGAGCCACGTCAAAGATCCCGATCTGTCGGAAGCCCTGACGATTGCTACTGAAAGGAATGACAAGCTGAATCATTTTATGCGTCGGTTTGCAGACATTGTCAGGCTGCCGTTGCCTAACAAAGAGGCCGGAGATGTCATTATACTTACCGACAATATCGTGCAGCTTATGTCCGTCCAGGCCCGGGCGAAAGGGTTGAACCTGACGTTAATTAAGAATGCTAAGCACGTGAACAGGCAGATCGATACGGAACAAATGGAGCAGGTTTTGGTGAATATCATCAAAAATGCCATTGAAGCCTGTGTTCCCGGACGGGAAATCATCGTGGAAGCAGATACGACAAGCCTATTGATCCGGAACAATGGGGCTCCTATTCCTGAAGAAGTAGAACAGCGGCTGTTCACCCCGTTTTTCAGCAGCAAACCCGAAGGCCAGGGCATCGGCCTCACGCTTATCCGCGACATCCTGATGAACCACGGATTCACTTTCTCTCTCAAAACAGAAAAAGGCGGCTGGACAGTGTTCAGGATTAACTGGTAGCTGGAGGAATGGTCAGTATAGTCTCAGGGAAAGTTTTTATAAATATCCTTCCGATGGTCAAATGTCACAAAATATAATGTTTGATCATCTTCCTCCCATTTAAGCCCAATGCGGTAGTTCCCTGTTCGTATCCTGTATTAATTTGTGTAGCCTTTTAACTTTTTTAGATTAGGCAGATTATCAAAATTGTTGGATTGTTCAGCAGTATTAATGATCTCAAATATATCTTCTTTTAAACTCTCATCTTTAAGTTTCTTAACTGCTTTTAAGAAACTATTTTTAAAAGCAATTTTCATTTTTTTCCTAATGCTTTTAAAACATCTTCTTTTTTAACAGTTTGCGTTTTCATCCCCTTTTCTATCTCTGTGGCAAGAATATGATCTTCCCATTGTGCATCAGTTATTTTATGTGCTTTTATCCCTAGCTTTTCGGCAAGAGCAATAATAAGCTTAATATTTTGTGATGAATTACCTTCTAAAACAATTGCACTCATATACATTTATTTTTTTTACAAAAATACAAAAAAGTAATAAATACAAGGATACTTTTGAAACTTTAATGATTAATTCAGTTCACTGCTATCCTCCAGCAAAGCAAAGCCGAAATGAACGTTACCGGGGTGAAAATCAGCGTTTCCAGTATGTTTTCAGCAAACAGGTTGCCTATGGTATTCAGGAAAAACAGGGCTACAAACAGCCAGAGTAAGCCGGTAGTGATTTTTCGTAGTGTACTGTCTTTGGTAGTTTTCGGGTGAGTAAACACAAGTCCAAGCAGAAGAAGATTAATGAGTATGGAAACTACCTCAAACCGCTTAAGCTCCTCCGGGTTCTGAAATTTTCCGCCCCAGACAATGTCAGAGGGCACCAACCCCGCCAGCACAAAAGCGTGAAAGATAACCACGAATATAAAAATAACCATCAGGGCTTTTCTCGCCGTTTCGAAGGGGATTTTTTTAATCATAAAATTAATTTTTGAAGTAATAAGCCTGAACATTGGGCAAAATCGTGAAAACCTGAATCACCAAACCCCAGAAAATATAAACCACATGAATCACCCCGGCTTCCCTCACAAAATAAAGTTGCACGGCGATCCAGATAATGGTTGCAAAACCCGCATAGAGAGAATAGGTCCAGGCCCAGTGCCTGTCTTTAAAAACATTCAGTTTTTCGGCTGGCGTAAATTTCTGACGGGTGATCAGGGCCCAGGCAATACCCAGCGGCATAAAACCCAGGAAAGTCAGCAATATGATGCCGGGGATCAAGAAATTATGGAAGGGGGAGTGTTGAAGCAGGCTTATCGGCATCCCGATCATGTTTCCCGATGGGTCAAAGGCTAGCAAACTGCCGCCATAAACAGCACCAAGACCCAGCAGCAGTTGCAGGGCAATGAGGCATTTAACACTCAGCGGCATTTTCATGATTTTGACATGGCTTTGGCTTTCAGTTCAGCCGGCATTTTTTCAATCGCGTACCTCAGAGCGGTCCTTGGCATGACCGCCTTTTTGCTCATGACGTAATCAAAAATTTTCTGTTCATGTGCCTGGCTGCAGGCTTTCAACATCCAGCCGTAACCTTTCTGCACCAGGTCGTCGGGGTCCTGCAGTAAAATATCAGCTATTTCGATGATGTCGTTCAGGAATTTGCCGTTGCGGCCCGGAATGATCAGTGATACGGCGGCGGCCCGCTTCGTCCAGCGGTTTTCTGATCTCGCCCAGGTTTTCAGTTCAGATAAAAACTCAGGATACATTTCAAGGAACGTACCGACGGTATGATTACACAGGGTGTCGCATGACGCCCAGTTGTTGACATCCTCGTTAACCCAGCGTTCAAAAACCTTGAAATCTTCCGGTTTAAAGTCTTTTTTCAGGCTGTAAGACCAGTTGCAGGCAATGATAGATTCTTCGAGATAATCAGAAGCCCATAAATCATCGCATAAACTGAAGATAAAGGCTTTGGGCTGGTTTTTGACAGTCTTGAAATGCTCCTTCGATATTTTGACCACGACACCGGTCTTAATGCCGTAGAGTTTTATTTTTTCCTTGAAAAAGCCTTTGCCGCTTTCCTGTATTTTTAAATCAATCTGGCTTTCGATGTCTTTTCTGAGCTGACTGAGAATGATTTCTTTGTCCATTTGAAGATCTTTTTAATCAATGGTTAAAGATACGCCCCTGTTGACGTACGTGATATGACATCGGGCAGAAAATCTCAGAATTTCATTTACTTCGTCCGAATTTCATGAAAAACTTTTCAAAATATTCATAAACCAGGTAGCTGACGAGCAATGTGACGGCCATGGCCCCAAGCTGCCAGTATTGGGTTGGGAATTTCGGGTAAAATCCTTTCACGTAAATCAGGAAATCTCCGCAGAGCCTGTAAACAATCGGGTGGAGTAAATAGATAGAGAAACTGGTATCTCCCAGAAATATGAGCGGATGATGCAGCACACCGGGCAGTGTGTAGTCTAACTTATAAAAACCGATGCAAATCAGCAGACAACTGAGCGTAAAAGCCAGCCGGGCGGGGCCGGTAACCAAAGAAACAACATTGCCTGAAGCAGGATAGAAAATAAAAATCACCAGACCAATTAAAATCAGGGCAAGGCTTATCGTATTGCCTATTTCCCTGTCTTTCAGGAATACACCTGTTAAAAAACCGGCCATGAAAATGAAAACCTGGTTGAGCGGATTGGTATAGATTCTCCATTGGTTGCTTAATTCAACCTGGCTGTCTAAGGCATAAAAAGCGTAATACAGATACAGAGAAAACAAAACGACCGACAATAAAATCAATAAAGCCCTGTAGTTTTTTGCGAAAATCATGAAGAATGGGAAAAAGGCATAAAAAACGAATTCATTGCCTATAGACCAGGCCCCGGTCGCGAAATAGACGTCCCATCTGACAAAGCCAAAAAGCCCGCTGAGGTTGAGGAAAAGATCAAGAACCTCAAATTCTTTTTTATAAAGCACCAGCGAAATCAGGGTGACCAGACCAAGCAGGGGGAGAAGTCTGAGGAATCTTTTCTTTAAAAAATTTCCGAGGGCTCTGAAGCTGATTTCTGTTTTGTCGTAATAAACAAAATGGAGGGTCAGGCCGCTCAAAAGATAGAAAATGCCCACACCGTAAATGCCCAGCCTGCCCATGAAGGTATCGGCGGTAAATACGCCGTTGGTCCAGACAGCATAGTGATATGACATAATTCCGAGGGCGATGGCCCCCCTGAGATAATCCAACGTGTGAAGTCTCTTCATGCTTTTGTTACAGGTCAGAAATAAAAAAAACGTACCGGATTATCTCTGGTACGTCTTCGTTACCTCACAGATTTAATCTGATGCAAATAAAGCACATCAGCGTGAAGGTTTTTCATCCGGCGGAAAATTGTTTTAATTGACCGTAATGGTCTGTTCCTTTTTCAAGCCTTTTTCGTTCTTCGGAAGTGTGACGACGAGTATCCCGTTTTCACTTCTGGCAGAAATCTCCTCTACCTTCACTTTTCCGTTGAGGCTCAGTGTTCTTTCAAAGTTTTTGACGGGAAACTCCTGCCAGCTGAACTCGGGTTTGCCTTCCATTTCCTTGCTGCCGCTGATGTAAAGTACATCTTCAGTGACGGCTATTTTGATATCTTCTTTAGCAAATCCAACGGCATAAACCTGCACAACGAACTCAGTTTCCTGGTCGGTGATATTAAGCGGAACATTGTATTTGGGCCTTTTTATGCCTGAAAAGTGATGAAACGGATGGTGACCTCTGAATGATCGTCTGTATGCCGGACCGCAGCCGGCTGTATTTTGCTGATTAAACATGTTATCTGATGATTATTGGTTAATAAATAATGAGCTTACAACTGCTCTTTCGCTGGCTTTTCGGCTTGCTTATGGTCGGTATTTTCACAATGACCGGAGCGGAAATGATGTCCGCGGTGGTGATTAAACCTCGCCGGGCCTAAAGTGGCCACCAGCGTACCGAAAGTAAGGGCAGCTACGCCCAATACGATGAAAAATCTGGGTCTTCTTTTCATGATTACAGATGGATGGTTATGGGTTGATGATGATTACTTCTTCCTCCGTGGTTCCTGAAATGATGGAATTCCTCGTCAGACATAGAGCGGACCCTGTCAGCAAACTGGTAGGCACCCCAGTACCTTCTTCTCATGCTTCTGAAGAAAAGGAGCCTGGCGACGGTCGCGAAAATGAAAATGCCCAGGATAAATACGGGCAGGAAAAACAGGGCGGCTCCGAGGAGCAACCCGAACAGAACGGATTTGAAAATTGAATTTGTCATTGAGCTTTTTCTTTTAAATTATACGGGACAATATGTCTCTGTAATGGATGACGGATCAGCCGGAGTTTTACTTTAAATTATTTTCAATATTTTGGATGAGGGCATAAAAAAAGCCATCAACCTGGTAATTGATGGCTCAGCTATATGATTATCTTCTGCAACGCTCTTTCCATTTTTCTTTGAAAGCCGCTCTTTCCTCATGGCTCATGTCCATAAATTTCTGTCTGAACTCAGGGTTGGCGAACGGCGGTCTTCTGCCCCGCGGAGGCCCGAAACGGAATCCCCCGAAAAGAATCCGGCTCAGCACCAGTATACCCAGGGCCTGCCAGTAATTGATTTTTGTTACATGCAGCACATCCGGTAATATGGCATTCCACAGCCACATGACAGCAGCTGAACTGACAGCCACAGCGGCTAAGATGAAGAAGGCAAAAAAGCCTCTTCTTTTCCTGCGGTGATAAAAATAATTTCTTTCCATGATTTTAAAAATTTAGCTCGTCGTAAAGGTAGTTCAACCGGTTTCTTAAATGTTTGGTGGCGTAGCCTTTACGGCTGATGATGGTTTTCAGGTTTTCGCCGGTTTGGTCGGCTATTTCCTGCAATGTAAGGTCTTCTATTTCATTCAGGATAAAAACCTCCCGCTGTTTTTCAGGAAGCTCGTCGAGGGCTTTCATGAGTTCTTCCCAGAAATGTTCTTTGAAAAGGGCCAGTTCAGGGCTCTCGCTTTCATCTGTGAGTAACATCTCTTTAAAACCCGGACCTTCGTCGTCTTCGTAATCGTCGAGAGCGTCTGTGGTTTTCTTGCGGTACTTATCGGTGACTTTATTTCTGGCCACCCTGTAGAGCCAGGCACTGACGTTTTCGAGCTCTTCGGCATCAGTCAGACTACTAAGCTGGTACCATACGTCCTGCAGGATATCTTCGGCATCTTCTCTTGACCGGACTCTCCCACGGATAAAGCCAAACAATTTCTTGCCAAATTGCTGGATGGTATCTGAAATGGAAAATCTTTTTTGAGCGATCATTAATATGGTATTCGTACTAAATAAGGATGACGAATCAAATGGATTTTTACTTTAAATCCTGATCAAATGTAGAAAGATTTTTTATCAGTGATTTGATTTTCAGATGAGTGGGTGTTCTGAATGTTTACTGGCAGATTTTCAGGAAGAGGTCATGACAAAAGAAAACGGCCTGATTTTGTCAGGCCGTTTTAAGGTTATTCTTCCCATGTTTCGTCTTCAAAGAACAGAGATTAACATCACTTTGTCTTCTTTCAGAATCAGTCATTTACTTATTTCTTAGGTATAATCGCTGTCGCTTCAATCTCGACCAGGATATCTGCCCGGAAAAGTTTCGACACTTCTACCAGGGAACTGGCCGGAGGGTGCTGTACATTGATAAACTCGTCCCTGACATTCCTTACTTTCTGTATCTGGGAAACGTCAAGAATAAAATACGTAAGTTTTACCAGGTTGTCCATTGACCCTCCAGCTTCTTCAACGATGTTTTTCAGGTTGATAAATACCTGCCGGGTTTGGGTAGCCACATCATCTTTGCCGACAAGGTTTCCCTGCTGGTCCAGTGCCACCTGTCCTGACATCGTCACCATATAACTGTTGCCCAGGTCAATCACCGCCGCATGGGAATAACCATTGGGTTTCGGAGATTTCGCCGGGTTGATGAACTTCACAGGTTCAGCTTTTTTCTGACTGAAGCCGGTGAGCGAAATCAGTAAGATGGGAAGCAGGAATATGATTCTCATAAGAATTTATGGTTTACTTTTTCATCCGGAAATCTTTCATGAAATCTTCCGGATCTGCAGCCTTTTTTCTATGATTGATTACATAAATGAGGTCTCCCAGCGTGGTTAGATATTTAATCTCAACAAAACCATTTTTAGGGTCTTTATTTTTGAATTCCAATTTTAGAAACTCAGTGCCATCTATTACTACTTTCTTTTTAGACATCAGAGTAAGATTTTTCATATTCCTGTTTATTGGAAATGTACTTTTATAAGGATCTTCATTAACGAAAAAATACTCACCCATTTTCTCAAGATTCCATTTGTCAAATTCAGGAGCAATACGAAGATGAGCTAGTTCATCTTTTCCACTCGCATGGGTAAAGTTAGATTTATGAAAACTCCAAAGGGACACTTCTTCGCCTTCTTTATCTTGTTCATTAAATGATCTGAAAATATACGAATTGCTTAGTCTTGTCAGCTTTTCTTTTGCTTTGAAAGACATAGAAAAGAAAATGTTAGAGTGTTTCACTAAACCGCCAGATTCAATAGTCTTCAGCTGATATTTTTCAACAAAGGAAGCTTCTTCAGTTTTGTCAGGTTGAGGTGGTGGAGGCATCATCATGTCATCTTCAGTCGGAGCCGAAGGTTTTGAGGACGAAGGGCCTGGTCCCGGAGGAGGTGGGGGAGGAGGCCCCTGACAATAACCACCAAAAGATAATGATGCAGAAATACAAAAAATAGCGAACGTCTTCATGTTAAAATAATTAAGGGATTAGTGGCACGAGGCCGTGTTTAATAGAAAAGGCCGGCCAATAAAAATAGCCAGCCAGGTAAAAGATAGAATAGTTTTTCAGCTCACCGTCTTCAAAGCCGACAAGGTCTTATGTCTGTCCAGGGCAAGGTCAATCAGGCTGTCAATCAGGTCGGGGTAATTAAGGCCGGTTGCTTCCCATAATTTAGGGTACATGCTGATTTTGGTGAATCCCGGAAGGGTATTGATCTCATTCAGCACGAAAGTATTATCAGCTTTCAGGAAGAAATCGACACGGGAAAGTCCTTCACCTCCGATGGCCGAGAATGCTTTGATGGCAGTATCTCTGAGGGCGTCGCTGACGGCAGGTGTAATGTCTGCAGGGATTTTCATGACCGCTCCGTCGGCATCAATATATTTGGCTTCATAAGAGTAGAAGTCCCTTGTTGGCACGATTTCACCAATCACAGAGGCTTTCGGGTTTTCATTGCCTAACACAGAGCATTCCACTTCTTTGCCGACGATGGCTTCCTCAATCAGGATCTTGCGGTCATACTGGAAGGCGTCATTGACAGCTTTCTCATAACCCGCAGCGTCGGTTACCTTGCTTACACCCACAGACGAACCGGCATTGGCAGGTTTAACGAAGATGGGTAAGCCCAGTTCCGCCGAAACGGTTTCGAAGCTTAGCTGGCCCAATTGATGTTTGTGATAAGTGAAAAAACGGGCAATCGGAATGCCTGCATCTCTCCACAGTCTCTTGGCTATATCTTTATCCATACCCACAGCAGAAGCCAGGATATCGACACCCACAAAAGGAATTTCAAGTGCCCTCAAAACCCCCTGCAAGGTGCCGTCTTCGCCATAAGCCCCGTGAATAACCGGGAAAACCACGTCTACTTCTCCGAGTTTCACTCCCGAGGCAGCGTCCGTAACATTCACTGATTTTCCGTCAGTCCTCAGAATGACCTCCGGGGCGGAGGTATTCAACTGTATTAATTTAGGATCGTCAGGGTTGTTGAGATAATTTTCAGGATCATTGAAATGCCACTTTCCCGACTTATCTATGCCCAGAAGATATAGCTCATATTTTTGTTTGTCAATGGCATTGATGATGCTTTTTGCGGATTGCAGGGCAACCTCATGTTCTGTGGATTTTCCACCAAAAACGATCGCGACTTTTATTTTAGACATTTTGATTGGTTTTACGCTTATTTGACGCTAAAGGTAAGACAGAAGGGATTTATTCTCCAATAGTAAGCGGAAATATATTGGAGAATGGGGATAAGGACAATGGAAAATGGAAAAAGGAGAAAGGAAGGAATCATGGAGAACGGAAAAAGGAAAATGGAAAACGGACATGATATTTCTTTCTTCTTTTTCATCCTCCTTTCTCCGGTAAAAATAAAAAAAATCAACCTAGGTGTTTGTTCGTACGAAATTTTTCCTACCTTTGTTTCGTTAAGAAATAAAAAGCTACAAATTATGGAAATTGAACCTACAAAATCAGAACTGGAAATCCTGCAGGTGCTGTGGCACCACGGGCCGTCGACCGTCCGGTTTGTCAATGACAAACTCAACGAACAGAAAAGGGCCGTTCAATATACTTCTACATTGAAACTGATGCAGATCATGGCGGAGAAACAAATGCTGACCCGTGATGAAAGCCAGATGAAACATATCTACATTCCGTTGATTGAGGAAGGTCAGACGAAAGAGTTCCTGCTCGAAAAGTTTGTAGATAATATGTACAACGGCTCTTCAAGCAGCCTCGTGATGCAGTTGCTGGGCAACAAGAAGACTTCGAAAGAAGAAATCAGTGAACTGAGGGCTTTGCTGGACGAATTTGACAAAAATAACGCCTGACCTGCTATGAACTACGAACATTTACTCAAAGCCATTAGCTGGACATTGATCCACTCTCTGTGGCAGGGACTGGTTTTATCCGTTCTGGCTGGTCTGGTGATATTATTCACCCGTAAATCTGCCTCAGTAATCAGGTATAATCTCCTTTGCCTGCTGTTTTTCGGTTTTATCATTTCAGCCGGGTTGACGTTGTTCTA
>Ga0247738_10001049_pt1 | contig 10213 bp, 11 predicted proteins | sample UWRJL013104B2_FD_180936 | JGI IMG/M metagenome (GOLD analysis project Ga0247738, IMG submission 180936) | Plant litter microbial communities from Arlington Agricultural Research Station in Wisconsin, United States - UWRJ-L013-104B-2 | ecosystem: Environmental > Terrestrial > Plant litter >...
AGAATAATATGAAAGCAATCGGAATTCAATTAGAAGATAATATCGATCAAGGAAATCTCCTGGACATAAAAATTAATCCCGTCAGAGACAGCGCCGGTAAAATTACCTCAGGTTTAGTAATAGGTAACACGCTGGAACAAAACAAAGCTTTGATATTAATTGGATCACAAGGTGATTTTAAATACCGTCCTGAATTGGGAGTTTGCTTTGAGGACATTTTACTTGGAGCCGACCTTTTAGAATACAGGCACAAAATAACAGAACATTTTGCAATGGATGGTCTGAAAATCGAAGAGCTCGACTTATATCGCACTGATCAAATTAAGATAATCGCTAACTATGAAAGCTAAACAGGGTCAAAGTTTTTTTGATTTGGTTATACAAGGCACAGGAAATATTGAGAACGCTTTTGCAATGTCAGTATTAAATGGAATCTCGATAACCGATGAAATGGTGATTGATCAGGAGATTATCCCAGAAGGAAAACAGGAACCATCCATCGTTGAACTCTGGTCTGAAAACAATCTTCCGGCAACAGCGCTAACGGATGAAAACACCGACTTGATTTTACCAGCTCAAGGAATTGGAGCAATGATAATTGAAAATACATTTATAATTAAATAATAGAAAATGGCCAGAACAAAAGCCCAAATAAAAACCGAAATAACAACAGCGTTTATGGCAAATGAATCGCTTTCCTTGCGATATGGTTTCGCTGTTGGAGCATCGTTTGATGATGTATTTTCAATCGTTAGTTTTGAGAATATTCTTTTTGAAGTTCAGGCAATTTCAATTCTGTTCCATGAATTAATTTTCGACAATCATAAAAAAGAAATTGACATCGCTATATACGAACAGAAAAGCGGAACACCACGTTGGTACCGCAACAAGGTTTTAGATTTTCAATTTGGTTTTGATTTATTATTTGATAGTGATAAATATGATAACGAAGGATATACAGCAGATCAAATCGTTGCTTCCAAAATTATAAAGTATTGTTCAGTCAAGGAATCAAGCGAAAGCAATCGACTAACAATAAAAGTAGCTGGTGAAGCTGGCGAAGACCTAGTTCCGTTAGAACCTGTTCAGTTAACAGCTCTCAGACAATTTTTATCAGAAATTAAGTATGCTGGTGTAAAAATAAACGTAGTGAACAATCCTGCTGATATCTTGGTTTTAAACATGCAAGTTTACAGAGATGTTAAGGTAATAGACAGTAATGGTAATAGCATTTTGAATGGTGGGAAACCTGTTGAAACGGCTATAAGAAATTATATGAAAGCGCTGCCGTTTGATGGTGAATTAGTACTAAATGATTTTATTGATAAATTAAGAGATGTTGACGGAGTTGATAATGTCAATATTTTAATTGCAACGTCAAGTGCATTCGATCCTGCAACTAACGACTATTTAAATTTTGAGCCTATAAATGTAAAAACGATCCCAGTTAGTGGATATTTCAAAATTGAAAATTTTAATAATATCTCTTATGTGGTTTAGTATTGCTTATAATCGACTAGGTGTTTTATTGCTCCCTACTTTCTTACGTAAACCTTTAGCTGTGGGATTTGTTCAGGCATTCTTGAGGCCAATTGAGAAACTACATTATCAGTTTAAGCAAAAAAGGGAAGCTGACTGGTACAAACTAAATCATACAGGTCAGGTTTGTTACTTACGTAAAGTATTAAACGACGCACTGGATGTAGCCGAACGACGAATATATATTGATGAAGGAAACTCTTTTCCTAGAAAATACATTTACACCAGGGCTGAAAAAAAACCGGTTTATTTAGGCAAAATGTTTATTTATCAAAACTCAGAATATTTCAGTACAGGCGTTGATTTCATTGTCTACGTGCCTGAAAACATAATTAACGAAAAACTATATGAGATTAAGACTCTCTTGGAGTTTTACAAACTCGCATCAAAACGATATCAAATAAGACCATTATGAACAGAATGAATTTTAATCAAAGTGTTGGCTTTCCTTTGGAAACTAATATACTAGATAAACTACAATCAGCATTTATGCTTTACAATGCTTTTGGGGCAATAGTAGGAAACTTCACGATCATATCAGGTTGCGAGGTAGAAGGATCAACCGTTACGGATGGTACTGTTTATATAAATGGTGAACCCTTAGAATTTAGAGGAGGTATCATTCAGGAGAATGTTAGAATTATTGAAGAGGTTGAGGCTTTAGAATTTGAAGACACAAATACACGGGATGTTATTTACACCCGATATGTAAAGTTTGGTACTGCATCGACAAACACTTTTCCATGGGCAAATTTTGAACGTGGTCTGGAAACAAAAAAGATTGCAGCTCTTTTGGGGGAGAAAGCAAATACTACTGCACTAACCGCGATTACAGATTTAATTACTACAATCACTACTAAACTTAATACTGTTGAAGAAGGTGCAAAAAAGAATGTTCAACCGAATTGGAATCAAACGGATAACACTAAGGATGACTTTATAAAAAATAAACCGGTTACTATTTCTGCATTGTATAAAGGTACGTATAACGTAGGCGATGCAGTTGGTAGTGACTCGATGCAAACCGTTTCATTTCCTACAGTAGGAACAAATAATTATATGGTTCTCGGCTCTTTTGTTTCAACTGGCGGTAACTATGACAATGACAATGATGTCATTTGGATGATTAGAGATAAGCAGAACGCTTCATTTAAATTAACACTTCGTGAGGTTGCAGGACAAACGCAAAGCTTAAGTTTTGATTACATTATAATTCCTCTTTAGTATGGCAATAACATCATTAAACGCGATTAAAAACTGGTTTAAAACTGGTTTAATTCCAACGCAAACACAGTTTTGGGATACATGGGATAGCTTCCGACATAAAAGTGAAAAGGTTCCAGTGGCTGAAATCGAAGGAATTGACGCGCTTTTAGATCAGAAGGCTGATAAAGCAATATTAGAAAATCATTTATCAGATAATAATGCCCATAGTGATTTATTTAGCTCAAAAGCGAATGAGTCTGATTTCTACAACCACACAATAGATTCAAATGCACACCCGAATTTAATTGCAAAAGCGAGAATAATTCCATCAGGTAGCCTTTTAGTTTTTAAGGTTGCTCCTAATGTGAACCAGTCAGCAAAAGAGCCAGGCGACTATTGTATGGGAATCGTTGAAGATCGTTTTATCAATGGCAATTGGAATGGTGCAAATGATCAATTGAAATCTTCTTACGAATAATACTAATCAACTAATTATATGAAAATAAAAAAAAGAATTAAAATTTTAGAGACTGAAATCTCTGATCTTAAAAAGCAAGTTCAAAGCAGCGGTGTCACAATCACTGATTCCTGTAATCCCAATTTAAAAGCAGTTATCAGTTTAAATGATGGTGAGTTTACGATTCAAAAAATAACAACAAAATCAACCCCTGAAATAATCCTTAAAGACAATAAATAATTTATGAAAAAGTTACTCTTATTTTTAGTCCTGATCGTTACAATCAATGTATCGGCACAATCAACAACTTGGTTTAGCAAACCCTTAGAATTAGACAAGGTACCCGCTAGTACTTCAAAATCAGACAGCGTTTTAGTGCGTGGTGCTGATAAAATTATAAAATTCGTTCCGCGAAGTGAAGTTTCTACTCCAATTTTACCAGTTTCAGCAACTCAATCAGGTATAGTTAATAATGTACCACTACAAGAATTAGGAGGTGTTGATAAAGTAATAAATTTTGTTAGAATTGGTAGAGGAGCAGGAACAGTTAATAATAGTACAGCGATAGGATTTAATGTTTTAAGCAATAATGTATCAGGTACAAATAATACAGGTCTTGGAGCTAGAGCCTTACAAGATAATACTACAGGTACTGTAAATTCAGCTTTTGGTAGTCAATCTTTATGGAGGAATACTACTGGTAATGGTAATGTTGGACTTGGTGCTGCTTCTTTATATAGTAATACTCTTGGTGATAACAATTTAGGTATAGGTTATTATTCTTTATTCAATAATATATCAGGTGTTAGAAATATAGGAATTGGTTATTTAGCTGGATCAGATATAACTACAGGAAATAGAAATGTTGTAATAGCTAGTACACCTAATTTTACTACTAGTGGTCTTACAACAGGTAATAATAATTTAATTGTTTCCCCTAATGATGGAAATGCAACAGGTATAACAACAGGAAGTGGTAATGTTATTTTAGGTAAAGCTTCGGGCTTACCAACAGCAACAGAGAATACTGTTATTTTAGCTGATGGTATAGGAAACATTGTACTAAGAAAGAATACAAATGGGGAAATAGTATCACCTAATATAACTAATGCTTTAATCGATTCAGGGGGAGCTAAATCTTTAGTGACTAAAGAGTATTTAGAGGCTGTTATTTTACCAGCCTCAGCAACTCAATCAGGTATAGTTAATAATGTACCACTACAAGAATTAGGAGGTGTTGATAAGCTTATAAATGGAGTTAGGATAGGAAGAGGAGTTGTAAATGATTCACAAAATGTTTTTGTTACTTCAACTGGACCAGTAGATGTATCTAATCTTTATAGCAATACTGCATTAGGTTATAACTCTTTAAAATCTGTAACTACAGGAGGTTGGAATACAGCAGTAGGTAATAATACTTTAGTAGAAAATACAACTGGATCAAATAATACGTCAATAGGTATACATACTTTATCTAAAAATCTAACAGGAGGCAATAATACTGCTGTAGGATTATCAAGCTTAAGAAACAATATAAGTGGATCAAATAACACTAGTGTAGGATCATCTTCAATGTTTTCTAATACTGAGGGAATAAGAAATGTTGCAATTGGATCTTCTAGTCTTAGGCTTAATACAACAGGTAGCAATAACATAGCATTAGGGTATTCTACTTTAACAAGTAATCAAAGTGGTAATAATAATATTGGTATTGGTGAATTTTCTTTATGGACTGCAACAAATAATGATAATATAGCTATAGGTACTTACTCAGGAACGGGTATTACAACTGGTACTAAAAATGTTATCCTTTCAAATAACGTAGATAAGTTTACAAGAGGGTTAACCACTGGTTCAAATAATTTAATAGTCGCTCCTAATAATGGTCAAGATGTTGGAATTACAACAGGAAGTGGAAATGTTATTTTAGGTAAAGTTTCAGGACTCCCATCATCAACAGAGAATACAATTATTCTATCGGATGGTGTTGGTAATATTGCAATAAGAAAAAATGCAAATGGAGAAATAGTAGTCCCTAATGTAACAAATACTTTAATTGATTCAGGAGGAGCAAAATCTTTAGTGACTAAAGAATATTTAAACAAAATATACACTAATGCATCAACTACGGCACCTACAACAAGTGTCGAACTTGATACACTATACCCAAATGCTAAAGAAGGTGATGAAGTTACTTTTTTAGATTCTACTCCATATTCACTGATCTGTAAAAAATTACTATCCGGTTGGGTGATGTATCAAGTTGGAAAATTACCATAATATTAAACTAATTAAATACAAATATGAATAAATCAAAAATTGCAGTTATTGCTAGTATTTTGATCGTTTTAACAGGCGTGATCGATACTAAATTCGAACTTTTACAAGAAGTGGGATTTTCCCTGGTAACAATCAATAGAATCAAATTAATCGGCTTGGTTCTGTCAGCAGTGCTGCCAAGTATAACGCCATTGTTTTCAAAAGAAGAAAAGTAAAAAAATATTCTCCGGAGGCGGGAATTAAAAAAGGCCCCCCAACAATAATACTTCCTACGGTAATTATTTTATGCGACAAAGCCACAGCGTTGAGGGACCCAAATAAGGTCTTTCATGCTGTGGCTTTTTCGTCATGTTTAATTACTGTAGGAAGGGCAAATATAATCATCATCAATCATCAATCAAAGAAAGAACAGTATTAAAAATGAATAAATATCATGAAATTTTAAATCAGATAATTAAAAAAGGCAAACGCCAGGACAACAAAAAAGGTGCTATCACATTTCTACTAAATGAGGCGTTAAGACTTAAACCAATTGATCTTTTAGAATTATTTGAAGGTCACGCAGTTGCAAAAAAGAAATTAAAGGATGAATTAGGTTTGTTTATGGCAGGTGAACGATCAACCGAAGCTTATCGCGAAATTGGCGTATCATGGTGGGACTATTGCGGACCAATCTTAGTAAATAGCTACCCGACATATTTTGAAAAACTGCCAAAGCTCATAGAAAAAATTAACAGGGAAAAAAGATCGTCGAAGAATTATGTGCTGTTTTTAGGTTCCAATGATACTGAAAGCAACCAACAGCCCTGTTTAAGTTTAATACAATTTCAAATTGAAAACGGAAAACTGATAATTAGCGCGTATCAGCGTAGTTCCGATGCAAATCTAGGCTTACCCTCAGATATTTACCATTTGTACCTAATATCAAAGAAAATCGACGTAAAATTGAAAAGCATTACATTGTTTTTAGGTAACGTTCACATTTATGAAAACAATATTGACAATACAAAGCAATTGATATCCGGAGAAGCGGTTAAATTTAATTTAAACGTTGGTTAAATTGATACAATTTGAGACAATCAATTTGCCTACGATGTGATGATTAGGTTTTAATTTTGTACGCATAAATATTTTAATTATGACAGCATCCCAACAATTAGAAGTCGATGCTTATATATTATCAGCATCAAATTTAAGTACTAAATCACGAGGTTATAAGGCGTTGAGAATTTTACTAGAACAGGGAAACATACTTTTTTGGTGTTTAGGCAAGGAAGATACTTTCCAACTCGCAAAGGTTCTGGTACATTTGCGATTCAAGTATGAACATGTAAAAGGCGGTTTATCGCTGTGTGACGATAGTAAAATGAATTATTACTATAAGATAATGCACCGAAAAATACCTGCTAAAAGCTTATATCAGGAAAATGTAATTAATTCCATCTTTGAAAAATCAAAGGGTTCCACTTATAATTGGGCTGAAAGACAATTGGCTCAGCGTTCATTGACTGAGAAAAAAGACAGTTCCAATACATCATAAAGATAGTGAATAGTAACGATTTAACCTAATTTTGAACATAAAAAAACCTCAAATATTTGAGGTTTTTTTATGGTTTTAAATGGTGATTAATTACTCTTTAAACTATCTATAACTTTTAATTATATTTGTTGAAAAAATGTACATTTCAATTTAGATTTGTGTACATTTCATTTTTTCGATTATATTTTACGTTCTAAATTGGCATTTTACAATTGTTTTTTTTTTATTATTTATTTCTACATGAAATTATAAAAACAAAAGGCACAAAGATTGAAATCACCACATCTCCCTTTGAACCTTTGTTGCTTTGCACCTTTGTACCTTTTACAAAAAAAACAAAGGGATGAAAACATGAAATTTCATCCCTTTTTTGAATATCTATAACTAACAAAATTAAGAAATTCAAGATCTTTATACAGGTTCAGAGTTACAAAGGTTCAAAGTAGCAAAGTTTTACCTTTTTTCCCTCTGAGCCTTTGAACCTTTGTCCCTCCTTTTAAGAAATTTTTCTTTTTTGAAATTTATTCTGAAGCCAGTTGCGTACAGGCTCATCGTAAAATTTCAGACATAAATAAGCTATTGTAATACTGGCCACTAAAACTCCAGTTCCTATCATATAACCGTCTTTTATAGAAACTTTGTTATCAATTACCCAGGCAGTATACCAGTAAATTAGCGGATAATGTATAATATAAATTGGATATGAAATATCTCCTAAAGCTTTGCATATTTTAACCGAAAGTGCATTTTTTATTTCCCCTCCTGCTCCAATAGCTACAATTAACGGGAAGAAAAGAATAATAACAACTGATTCGTATAAACCATTCATCCATAAAGTGTTTTCATCGCCAATTCTTGGTATCGAAAAAATAACTATAATAAGAATACTGCAAATCCAGAAAGCTCCTTTTAAGTGAATTAGTTTTCCTAATCTTGAAAGTAAAACTCCGGCAAAAAACGGATATAATAATCGCGTGAATCCCACATTCATTTGTTGCAGGTTTAAAGACCAACCGCCAATTACATCTCCATTTGGTCCAAAAACTGTATAATTTACGAGCATTGCTGCGAATATAAAAACAAAGATTGCTAATACTTTGTTCGAGAATTTACGAAACAATACAGCGTATAAAATATTGGCAATATATTCGAAAAATAGTGACCATGCAGGCCCATTAAGCGGATGCATTTCGCCCCAGCCTCTAATTTCTAATGATGGCGGAATTGGAAGTAATGTAAAACCAATTACCATTGTTAGAATCACTTTCCAGGCTTCCATTCCTGCAATTAAAGGAAAAAGATTGGATGCCTGAAAATAGTAAAAAATCGCTCCAATGATCATTCCCATAATAACCATAGGCTGTAAACGAATTAGACGTCGCTTATAAAATTCCCACTGAGTCAATTTTCCCCAACGATCGTCGTACGCATATGCTACTACAAATCCTGATAAAAGGAAAAAGAAATCAACAGCCAGATAACCGTGATTGATGATTTGGTTAAAGCGGCTTCCCCCGTTATGGGCTTCCAGAATATGAAAAATCACTACTAAAATCGCAGCTACTCCTCGAAGTCCGTCCAGAATTTCATAATGTTTTTTAGGTTTAATATCAATAGAAGTTGAACTCATAAAAATATTTTTTGATGGTTAAAGGTTAGTTTTTATTTTTTGGTGTGAGCTAAAATAAGATTTTTTCTAAACAGTCATAGTTTTCTTTAAATAGATAATCGAAAAGTTCGCAAAGTTTTTCGCAGAGCAAACAAAGAAGAGTTTAACTCCACAATACATATTAAACACAATACTTAATTTCCTTACTAATAAAACTTTCAAGTGCAGCAAACACAAAGCTTAATTTTCTTAATATCTTAATGGTGAAATTCTTAAATGGTAAAATCATTTTAAAAGTAAAGCTGCAAATTTTTACACTTGCAGCTTTACAACCAACCAATTTAGAAATAATGAAATTATTGAAGTGAGAATCCCACTTTTGATTTTATATCTGTCGAAGATGCTCCAACGATTGCTTCAAAAGCTCCCGGTTCAGCAACCCAGTCGTGTTTTTTATCATCAAAAAAGCTTAAAGCTGTTTTATCTACTGTAAAAGTTACTGTTTTTTCTTCTCCCGCTTTAAGCGAAATTTTCTCAAATCCTTTTAATTCTTTAATCGGACGTGGTAATGAAGATTTTAAATCGCTGATATAAAGCTGAACAACCTCAGAACCTTCTCTTGATCCTGTGTTTTTTACATTAACAGAGAATGTAATTTTGTCGCTGCTTGACATTTGTTTTTTATCTGCCGTTACTTTTCCGTAAGCAAAAGTCGTATAGCTTAAACCGTGACCAAAAGAGAACAATGGTTTTGCTTTTTGCTTATCAGCCCAACGGTAACCTACAAAAATTCCTTCATTATATTTTACCTCATCTCCACCAGGAAATTCTCCTAAAGCATGAGCGCCGTTATCAGCTAATTTTACTGGGAAAGTAAAAGATAATTTTCCTGAAGGATTTACATCTCCAACCAAAACATTAGCCAAAGCATTTCCTGCTTCTGTACCTAAAAACCATCCTTGTACAATTCCCGGAACTTCTTTTACCCACGGCATTGCCACAGCATTTCCTGAAATATTTACAAAAACTACATTTTTATTTACTTTAACCAATTCGGTAATTAATTTGTCCTGACCGTACGGCAAGCCCAATTCTTTACGATCATGTCCTTCTGCATCCTGATTATCACTTTTGTTTAATCCTCCAATAAAAAGAACAACATCCGCATCTTTAGCAACTTTAAGAGCCTCAGCAGTCAATTCTGCAGGAGAACGTTTGTCCTCTAAGCTTACTTTTGCTACTACTCCGTTATATTCACTTTTCGGATCTCCCACATAACCACGGGCATAAACGATTTCTGCCTGGTTACCAATTCTTTTCTTTAATCCTTCAAGAGGTGTAATTTCGTATCTTGCTTTAAGCGAAGAACTTCCTCCACCTACAGTCATCATTTTGATCGCATTTTCACCAATAACAACGATTTTCTTAGTTTTAGAAAGGTTGATTGGTAAAATATTATTGTTGTTTTGAAGTAATACAATTCCTTCTTCGGCAATTTTACGGCCTGCATCTGCGTGCTCTTGTGTTCCAAAAGATCCAAACGGACGGTTTCTGTCCATTGTAGTCAAGAAAGATAAACGTA
>Ga0247738_10001050_pt1 | contig 10211 bp, 5 predicted proteins | sample UWRJL013104B2_FD_180936 | JGI IMG/M metagenome (GOLD analysis project Ga0247738, IMG submission 180936) | Plant litter microbial communities from Arlington Agricultural Research Station in Wisconsin, United States - UWRJ-L013-104B-2 | ecosystem: Environmental > Terrestrial > Plant litter >...
CGATGAGCGCTTTGCGGAAACACTGGTGCGCAACCGCGCCAATGGCGGCTATGGCCCGCGCCATATCCTCGCCGAGCTGGGTACCCACGGTCTGGACAGCGACGCCGTGAGTGCGGCGATGGATCGGTACGAAGGGGATTTCCTCGAAAACGCCCGCGACCTGGTTCGCCGTCGATTCGGCGAGGAAGGGCCGGAGGATCTGCCCCAGCGGCGCAAGGCCGCCGACCTGCTGGCCCGCCGCGGGTTCGATGGCGACACCATCCGCCGCGCTACCCGCTTCGATGCAGAGGACTGAGCGGCGCTGGCCTGTTACCCTTCAGGGTTTCGGAGGTCCGAAATCCGACCCTGGCCAGTGTGGCTGGCGGCGGTGGCTCTCCGGCCCGCAGACTGCCAGCCCCCATGACCGCATCCGCCAAATTCACCACCTCCCAGATCCGCAGTGATTTCCTTGAGTTCTTCAAGGGAAAGGGGCACACCATCGTGCCGTCGGCCCCCTTGGTGCCCGGCAATGACCCGACCCTGCTGTTCACCAATTCCGGCATGGTCCAGTTCAAGGACGTGTTCCTCGGTGCGGAAAAGCGCAGCTACGTGCGCGCCGCCGATGTGCAGCGCTGCCTGCGTGCGGGTGGCAAGCACAACGACCTGGACCAGGTCGGCTACACCGCACGTCACCACACCTTCTTTGAAATGCTGGGCAACTGGTCTTTCGGCGACTATTTCAAGAAGGATGCGATCGCGTGGGCGTGGGAGCTGCTGACCCAGGTCTGGAAGCTGCCGGCCGATCGCCTGCTGGTCACCGTCTACCAGACCGATGACGAAGCCTATGCACTGTGGCGCGACATGGTGGGCATCCCCGAAGAGCGCATCGTGCGCATCGGCGACAACAAGGGCGCCCCGTACGCCTCGGACAATTTCTGGCAGATGGCCGACACCGGGCCGTGCGGTCCCTGCACGGAAATCTTCTATGACCATGGCGATCATATCGCCGGCGGTCCGCCGGGTTCGCCGGACGAAGACGGTGACCGCTTCATCGAAATCTGGAACCTGGTGTTCATGCAGTTCGATCGCCAGCCCGATGGCACGCTGATCCCGCTGCCCGCGCCGTGCGTGGATACGGGCATGGGCCTGGAGCGCTTGGCGGCGATCCTGCAGCATGTGCATACGAACTATGAAATCGACCTGTTCCAGGCGCTGATCCGCAAGGCCAGCGAGCTGACCGGCATGGGCGATCTGGAGAACAAGTCGCTGCGCGTGATCGCCGATCACATCCGCGCCTGTTCCTTCCTGATCGTGGACGGCGTGCTGCCGTCCAACGAAGGCCGCGGCTACGTGCTGCGCCGTATCATCCGCCGCGCACTGCGCCATGGCTGGTTGCTCGGCGTGCGCCAGCCGTTCTTCAGCAAGTTGGTGCCCACGCTGGTGGAGCAGATGGGTGTGGCCTATCCGGAGCTGCCGGCCACGGCCGACACCGTGACCCGTGCGCTGAAGGCTGAGGAAGAGCGCTTCGCTGAAACGCTCGATGCCGGCATGAAGATCTTCGAAGACATCGCCAGCCGTGCCAGCAACAAGGTGATTCCGGGTGTCGATGCCTTCCGTCTGTTTGACACGTATGGCTTTCCGCTGGACCTGACTGCCGATATCGCCCGCGAGCGCGACATGACCGTGGACACGGCGGGGTTCGATGCGGCGATGGAACAGCAGCGCGAAACCGCGCGCGCCGCGGGCAAGTTCGGTGGCGGCGTGTCGCTTCCGGCCGATCTGGTGGCCACGCTGAAGCCGACCGTGTTCCTGGGCTATGACGCGTTGCAGTCCGATGGCCTGCGCGTGGTGGCCCTGCTGAAGGACGGTCGCCCGGTACAGGCCGTGCAGGCCGGTGATGCGGTCATCGTGCTGACCGAGCAGACGCCGTTCTACGCCGAATCCGGTGGCCAGGTGGGTGATACCGGCGTGCTGTCGGCCAACGGCGTGCGCGTGGACGTAGCGGAAACGCAGAAGTTCGCGGGGCAGTTCCATGGCCATGTCGGCACGCTGGCCGAAGGCAGCCTGAAGGTCGGCGACGTGCTGGCCGGGCAGGTCGATGCCGAGCGCCGTGGCGCCACCATCCTCAACCACTCCGCCACGCACCTCCTGCATGCCGCCCTGCGCGAAGTGCTGGGTACCCACGTGCAGCAGAAGGGCTCGCTGGTGGCTCCGGATCGCCTGCGCTTCGACTTTTCGCATTTCCAGCCGATCAGCGCCGAAGAACTGGCGATCATCGAGCGCAAGGTCAACCAGCAGGTACGCATCAACAACGCCGTTGAAGTGCACAACATGGGCATGCAGGAAGCGCTGGACTTCGGCGCAATGGCCCTGTTCGGCGAGAAGTACGGCGAGAACGTGCGCGTCCTGAAGATGGGTGACTACTCGACGGAGCTGTGCGGTGGCACGCACGTCAGCCGCACCGGTGACATCGGTCTGTTCAAGATCACGTCCGAGGGCGGCGTGTCGTCCGGCGTGCGTCGCATCGAGGCCGTGACCGGCCAGGGTGCGTTGGACCATGTCGATGCCGAAGAAGCGCGTCTGGCCGAAGCGGCCCATCTGCTGGGTGGCAGCGCGGCCGATGTGGTGGAAAAGATCCGCGTGCAGGTCGCACGGCAGAAACAGCTTGAGCGTGAGCTTGAGTCGTTGAAGGCCAAGCTGGCCGCCGGTGCCACGGCGGACCTGTCGTCGCAGGCAGTGGACGTGGCCGGAGTGAAGCTGCTTGTCGCCCGGCTTGAAGGATTTGACGCGAAAGCCCTGCGTGATGCGGTGGATCGCCTGAAGCAGCAGCTGGGTGATGCCGTGATCCTGCTGGCCGGCACCCAGGACGGCAAGGCCGCGCTGGTCGCTGGCGTGAACGGCAGTGCAACCGGCAGGGTCAAGGCGGGGGAACTGTTGGCCCACGTCGCCAGTCAGATCGGGGGCAAGGGCGGCGGTCGCCCGGACTTGGCCCAGGGTGGTGGTGAGGACGGGCCCGCCCTTGCATCTGCATTGGCGGCGGTTGCCGATTGGGTCAAGCCGCGTCTCGTATGAACCGCAGCCCTCTCGTGCCTTGTGGCTGCGGGAGGGCTGACGGTACCATTGGCCATCTTTTTCCCTTAAACGTGGGGCGGGCCTTGACGGTCTGCCAGGCCGGTGGGGGATACCCTTCCACACGGTTTCATGGAGAATTACTGCAATGTTGATCTTGACCCGCCGCGTTGGCGAAACCCTGATGATCGGCGACTCGGTCAGCGTTACTGTGCTCGGCGTCAAGGGCAACCAGGTCCGTATCGGCATCACGGCACCGAAGGACGTGGCCGTCCATCGCGAAGAAATCTACCAGCGCATCCAGCGCGGAGATGAAGCTGCGACCAGCAGTGAAGATTCTGCTGAATAAGGCTTTACCTGCGGCCGCGAAAAACGTTATTATTCGCGTCCCCGCTGCGGAGTACTTCTCCACCAGCGGTTGCACCACCCCGGAGCGATGCCCGAGCGGCTGAAGGGGCTCCCCTGCTAAGGGAGTATAGGGTCAAAAACTCTATCGAGGGTTCGAATCCCTCTCGCTCCGCCACATACGAAAACGCCTGCAGAGTTGATCTGCAGGCGTTTTTTTTTGCCTTCAGCCAGCGCACGCGCCGTGCACGGCAGCGTTGAGAGTCGACCCGGTGTTCGAGCCGCCGAGCATGACGCCGCGCAACCGATTGTCTGCATATCGACGCCGTTGACGTCAGCGGACTGCAATACACTGGGCTTCGTCGTCCCGGTGGTCCTGGTAGCGCCTTGAACGCTTCATCCGAAACCGAAGTGCCTGACTCGCTGATCTGCGTCGCCCTGCTGGAGGACGACGACATGCTGCGCGACCGGGTGCTGTTGCCGGGGCTGCGTCGCCATGGTTTCAACGTACTGCCCATGCGTACTGTGGCCGAACTCGAACAGGTGCTGCAGCACCGTCGGCTGGACCTGATCGTGCTGGATATCGGGCTACCTGATGGCGATGGTCTGGTTGTGACCCGTGATCTGCAGCAGCGCTTCCCTGGCCTTGGCATCGTCATCCTGAGTGGCCGTGGCAGCGCCCCGGACATGGTGCAGGGACTGAGCCAAGGCGCCGATGCGTATCTGGCCAAACCGGTGGAAATCGAGATGCTGGCGGCGACGCTGTTCAGTGTCGCGCGGCGGCTGCAGCGCGTCGCCGTCGGTGCGACGGTTGCCGCGGAGCGTGATATGGCCAGTGCCCCGGCCGCCGCGGACTGGGTCCTGCAGGATGATGGCTGGTGCTTGTTCGCACCGGATGGCCGTGCGCTAGCCTTGACCAGCTCCGAGCGGCGTGTGCTGTTGTGTCTGTGGCGCACGCGCGGACGGCTGGTGCAGCGCGATGCCTTGCTGGCGACCTTGGGCGGCGAGCTCGGCATGGAGATCGACCCGCATCGGCTGGATGTGCTGCTGCACCGGTTGCGGCAGAAAGTGCTGGAGCGCACAGGCAGTGCGCTGCCCCTTACCTCGATTCGTGGGCAGGGGTATCTGTTGATGCCTGTGGCAGGCGCAGGCTGAAACACGCCCCCACCGCGCGTGTGCTGTCCACGCTGATCGATCCCCCGGCGTCGCGTGCCATTTCCCACGCTACCGCCAGCCCCAGGCCGGTGCCCTGGCCGGTCGGCTTGGTGGTGTAGAACGCTTCGAATACACGCGCGGCGACGTCCGGGCTCATGCCGGTGCCGGTGTCGGCCAACTCCAGCAGTGTCCAGGTGCCTTCGTGCTGGATGCTGATCGAAAAACAACCGCCGGCGGGCATCGCATCGCGCGCATTGGCTGCGAAGTTGAGCAGGACCAGTTCGAACTGGCTGCGATCCAGACGAACCGTGCACGGCTGTGCGGGGACGGTGACCTCCAGTGCCACGCCGGGGCCGAGCAGCTGGCGCAGCATCGGCCGCAGCTCCTGCACGGCGTGGCCGACGTCGAACACCACCGGCACCAACAGGTCCTGGCGGCTGAAACTGAGCAGCTTGCGGGTCACGCTGATGCCACGTTGGGCGGCCTGTTCGACGCCTTCCAGCGCATCGGCCAGCTGCGGTGCCTCGCTGGCAGCATCGAAATCCAGTTCATGGATGCGGTGGCGCAGCGAGGCGTGGCCGATGATGCTGCCCAGGATGTTGTTGAAGTCATGCGATATGCCGCTGGTGAGCTGGCCGACCGTCTCGATCTTCTGCATGTGCAGCAGCCGCTGCTGCACGCGTTCGCGTTCGCGCATCTCCTCGCGCATCCGGCGTGCGGCATGTTGCGCGCGCGCCAATCCTTCGCGCAGCGCGGCGACGGTGCGGTCCAGCACCAGGGTGATCATCAGGTAGCTCAGTGCAAGCGATGGCAGGTTCTGGAACCGGCTGCCGCTGCCCGACGGAGGCTGCCCCCACGGGCTGCCCATGCCCAGCACGAACATCAGCGGGATGCAGGCGTAGACACTCCACAGCGCACCGCGACCGATCACCAGCGCGGCCAGGGTAAGCAGCAGCATCGGATAAGGATCGAAGGCCTGCAGCTGGTAACCGAAGGCGAGGTTGGCGATGAGCGCGCAGCACATCGTGACCGCGATGAACATGGCCGTGCCGGGCTTGACCAGCCCGCGGCGGATCATCAGCACACCGCTCCACGCTGCCACCGTCATCGCGGAATCGGTGCCGATATCCACCGCCAACTGCGCGGCGTTCATCTGTATTTCGTAGGTAAGCAGGTGATAGAGCTTGTTGAGCGGTATTTCCACGCCCAGGAAAATCAACAGGATCTGCAGTGCCGGCGCGTTGCGGCGGTCAATCGGATCAGCCACCGGCACGCGGCGAAGCCATGCCGCCGCCCGGCGCCATGGCGCCCACGTGACCCGCTGCAGTCCAGGCATCCCCATGCGGTGAGTCTAGCGTGAGGAAGCAGAGAGAATGCGTGCATTGAAGCGACGTCGTCGCTGTCGGTAAATCGAGGTACGGAACGCGTCGGCCAAGGGGGCCCGGTGCGGCCAACCCTTCCTCCGGACAACCCACATGACCAGCCGAATCCAGCCGATCGCCCGCGTCGGGCAGCGTTCCCTGCGCCGCAGTCTGAGCGCCCCGTCTTTCAGTTCGTTGACAGCCGCATTGCTGCTGGCGCTGTCCTCGCTGGCGACCGCCGCCGAGCCGGCGGCCGCCGATACGGCCGCCGTGCAGGCTGACGCCGATCCCGTGGTCACGCCTGCATCGGTCGATGCGGCCAACCGTTACTTCGCGGCGGACGGCGAAGAAGACGATACCGACGACGCCACCGCGGTCGGCACCCATGCGATCGGGATCGGTGCCAGTGCGGCGGCGGACGGCAACTTCGGTGTGGCCATTGGTCCGCGTTCGCGGGTGACCGACGCCTACGGCATCGCCATCGGCCACCGCACGACCGCCGGCAACACCGCCATCGCGATGGGTGACGGCGCGGCAGCCACCGGCCAGTCGGCCGTGGCGATCGGCGGGAGTTTCTTCGGCAGTTCCTTCGGTGACTCGGACGGCGCGCTGAGCAGCGGCTTCGGGTCCGTGGCAGTGGGCTCGGTGGCTACCGCAACGGGTAACACGTCCACGGCGGTCGGCTGGTCGGCCGTTGCCGAAGGCGACAACGGCACCGCAGTGGGTTCCGGCTCGCGGGCACAAGGCCTGTATTCGGTGGGCGTGGGCGCTTCAGCGGCCGGCAACGGTGTTCAATCCACTGCAGTGGGTTACGGCGCCTATGCCAACAATGACGTCGCGGTGGCGCTGGGCAGCTTCGCCGAGGCGACCGGCTTTGCCTCGCTGGCCGCCGGTTGGTCCAGCCAGGCCGCAGGCGATGGTGCGGTGGCGCTGGGTGAAACCGCATTGGCCCAAGGGCAGCAGAGCATCGCGATCGGGTCCAGCAGCGCGGGCATCTACACACAGGCCAATGGACTCGGATCGGTGACCGTCGGTGCAGGCTCGTGGGCGCTGTCGGACTATGGCGTGGCGATGGGGTATGACAGTCACGCCGATGGCATGTATGCCACCGCCCTGGGTGGGCAGGCATTGGCCACCGACAACAGCGCCAGCGCATTGGGTGCGATGAGCTTCGCTGCTGCAGAAGAAGCGACGGCAGTGGGCTACGTCGCCAGCGCCAATGGGGTCGGCGCCACGGCATTGGGCGCCGGTGCGACCGCATTGAGTGACGGCTCGCTGGCCTTGGGCCAGAACGCGGCGGCGACCGGCCTGGGCAGCATCGCGCTGGGCGCAGGCAGCGTGGCCGAGCGGGATAACACGGTGTCGATCGGCAGCGAAGGGGCTGAGCGCCAGCTCACCCGCGTCGCGGCCGGCAGCGAAGACACCGACGCGGTGAACGTTGCGCAGTTCCGTGCGCTCTCCACCGTGCTCGGCAGCAGCGATGAAGCGCTGCGGGCCAACCTGGGGCTCACGGTGGCCGCGTTGGGTGGCCGCATCAGCGACGATGGCGCCTTCGTGGCGCCGGCGTACAGCGTGCAGGGCAATGTGTTCAATTCGGTGGATACCGCCTTCGCTGCACTGGACAGCGCGTGGACCCGCCTGGATCAACGTGTCACTGCCGTGGAATCGCGTCCGCAGGGCGGCGTCGGCAGCCCCGGTGTAGCCGTGGGCGGCGATGACGGTGCAAGCATCGCGGCAGGCAGCAATGCCGTGGCCATCGGCTCGGGTGCCAGTGCGGGCGGGCAGAATGCCACCGCCGTCGGTGCGGGTGCCGTGGCTGTGGGTCCGAACGACACGGCGCTGGGCGCCAATGCGCGGGTGCTCGCCGATGGCAGCACGGCCGTGGGTGCCAACAGCGCGATCAGTGCAACGGCGACGAACGCGGTAGCGGTGGGCGAGGGCAGCCAGGTCAGCGCCGCCTCGGGTACCGCGCTCGGCCAAAGTGCCAGCGTCACGGCCAGCAACGCCGTTGCAGTGGGGCAGGGCAGTGTCGCCGACCGCGCCAATACGGTATCGGTCGGCAGCAGCGGCAATGACCGACAGGTCGCTCACGTGGCGGCAGGCACTGCTGGCACCGACGCGGTCAACGTGACCCAGATGCAGGCCGCTGATCGCCAGTCGGTGAGCACGGCCAACGCGTACACCGATGGTCGTTTCAACGCGCTCGACAGCACGCTGGATGATCGCTTCGAACGGATGGGCACCGACCTCGACCGACGCCTCGGCAAGCAGGACCAGCGCATGGACCGGATGGGCGCGATGAGCTCGGCGATGATGAACATGGCGATCAACGCAGCAGGCAGCCGCAGTCCGCGGGGTCGCGTTGCCGTCGGCGCCGGCTGGCAGGGCGGGGAGAACGCGCTGTCGGTCGGCTACGCCAAGCAGATCAGCGAGCGCGCCAGCTTCAGCCTCGGCGGTGCCTTCAGTGGCAGTGACAACTCGGCCGGCATCGGCTTCGGCATCGACCTGTAACCCCCATCGCCTGCATGGCGGTGGCTCCCTGCTGCCGCCAGCCCCTTCCTCGGAGAGAAACAGATGAGCAAGCGTTCCACGATGCTGCGCCGCAGCCTGCTGACGGCTGCGCTGCTGTCCGCACTGCCGGCCGTCCATGCCGCCCAACCGCGGTTTTCCACGCTGCAGACCGGCAGTACGACCCAGCCTACGGCGCTGTATGACGGATTGATTGTCACCTACCGCACTGGCACCACCGCACGCACCAGTGCCAGCGCCGCCGCCAGCCGCTTGAGCACCGTCATGGGCAGCAGCACGGTGCGCGCGCAATGGAGCAGTCAGTACAAACAGGCACCGCCAGTGCTGACCCGCGTGCGTCGACTGGGTGTGGGCGCCGATCTGGTACGCCCCAGCCGCATCCTGACCCAGGGCCAGGTAGACAGTCTGGTGCAGCAGTTGAAGGCTGATCCCAACGTGGCCCATGTCGAGCCGAACCTGATGCTGAAGGCCATCCGCAGCACGGCCAGCACCGTGCTTGCTCCTGGTGCGACCGCACCCAACGATCCCAACTTCAAGGTGCAGTGGCACATGCGTGCGGCGGACGGCACGCTGGAGCGGGTGGAGCCGGATACCAGCATCACGGCACCCAACCGTGGCGGCATCGATGTGATCCCGGCATGGGAGCTGGGCGATGGCGAAGGCATCACCGTCGCGGTGATCGACACCGGCATCACCCAGCATCCGGACCTGGACCTGTCGCTGGCCAACGCAGGCTACGACTTCATCAGCAATGCGTTCGTGTCCGGGCGTGCCACCGATGGCCGCGTCGCGGGCGGTTGGGACACCGGCGACTGGACCACCGACCCCAAGTTCCTCGTGGCCAATGGCGGCTGCGTTCAGGAGCAGGAAGCCACTGACAGCAGTTGGCACGGCACGCACGTGGCGGGCACCATCGCGGAGTTGACCAACAACGGCGTGGGCATGGTCGGGGTTGCACCGAAGGCGAAGGTGCTGCCGATCCGCGCGCTGGGCCATTGTGGCGGCAGCACGGCGGACATCGCCGACGCCATCACCTGGGCATCGGGTGGCCATGTGGATGGCGTGCCGGACAACCAGAATCCGGCCGAGGTCATCAACATGAGCCTGGGCGGCAGCGGCGTCTGCACCGCCGACAGCGTGACCGCACAGGCGATTGCCGCTGCGATGTCGCGCGGCACGGTGGTGGTGGTCGCCGCCGGCAATTCGAACGTGGATGCGGCGTCCTTCACGCCAGCGAGCTGCCCGGGCGTCATCAACGTGGCCGCCACGGGCATCACCGGCAAGCGCGCGTCTTACTCCAACTACGGCAACAGCATCACCCTGTCGGCACCCGGCGGTGGCACGTACACCAACGATGATCCGTCTACGGGTACGACGGCACGTGCCGGCTACATCTGGTCCACGCTCAACACCGGCTCGCACGGGCCAGAAACCCCCACGTATGCGGGTTACACCGGGACCTCGATGGCCGCCCCCCACGTCGCCGGCGTGGCAGCCTTGGTGTTCAGCGCCGCATACACTGCCAACCGTCCGCTGCCGACACCGCGCGAAGTGCGTGACATCCTCACCCAGACGTCAAAGGTGTTTCCGGTCAAGCCGATCCTGCGCATCGGCGCGGGCCTGTTGGATGCGCGGCAAGCGGTCGCGCGGGCGGCCGGTGTTTCTGCTGGCGGTGACGAAGGTAGCGCGGTGACCCTGGCACGCGGTGCGTCTGCCAGCCAGCTCACTGCTGCGCAGGGCGCATGGCAGTTGTACCGCGTGGACGTGCCGGCT
>Ga0247738_10001053_pt1 | contig 10187 bp, 9 predicted proteins | sample UWRJL013104B2_FD_180936 | JGI IMG/M metagenome (GOLD analysis project Ga0247738, IMG submission 180936) | Plant litter microbial communities from Arlington Agricultural Research Station in Wisconsin, United States - UWRJ-L013-104B-2 | ecosystem: Environmental > Terrestrial > Plant litter >...
CACCGTCGCGCGCCGCCTCGCGCCACCGCACGCCGCCTAGCCGCCACCGCCACCCGCCGCGCGCCGATTCTCCCCGAACTGCGCTTCCGCGGACAGGGAAGAGCAGTTCGGGGAGAACGGGCGGGTCACGGGGCCGGCCCGCCATCGCGCGGGCGCGGCCGGCCGTCCAGCTTGCCGCCGAGCCCCCGCGCCGACTAGCCACCGCCGCCGTGCGCGGCAGCACCTCCGCGCGCGGCCGCACCCCGCCACGGCCATCGCCGCGCGCCGATTCGCCCCGAACTGTCCTTCGGCGGGCTGTGAAGAGCAGTTTGGGGAGAACGGGCGGGGGTCCAGGGGTCGCCAGGCGGGGGACAGGGGCCGCCAGGCTAGCGCGCGGGGGCCGCCGCGCGCAGGCGCACCTCGTCGATCAGCCCGTAGCCGCGCGCATCCTCCGCGGTGAAGACCCGGTCGCGGTCGGTGTCGTGCCGCAGCCTCTCCACGGTCTGGCCGGTGTGCTCGGAGAGCACCTGCTCGAGGTCGGCGCGGATGCGCACGAGCTCGTCGGCCTGCAGGATGAGGTCGGGGATCGTGCCCCGCCCCTGTGCCGCCGGCTGGTGCAGCACGATGCGGGAGTGCCGCAGCGCCGACCGCCGACCGGGCTCGCCCGCGGCGAGCAGCGCGGCAGCGGCCCCCACCGCCTCGCCCACGCACGTGGTCGCGACCGGCGAGGTGATGAACTGCATGGTGTCGTAGATCGCGAGCATCGCCGAGAGGTCGCCGCCCTCGCTGTTGATGTAGAGGTTGATCTCCTGCCCGCCGCCCTGGGCCTCCAGGTGCAGCAGCTGGGCGACGAGCACGTTGGCGACACCGGAGTCGATCGCCGTGCCGAGGTAGACGATGCGTTCGCTGAGCAGGTGCGAGTAGACGTCCATGACGCGGTCGCCGCGGGGATGCTGGGTGATCACACTGGGGATCGAGTAGCTGCTCACGCCGCCACCCCGATTCCGGCCGGGCGGCGGCGCGCGGGCATGACCTGGTCGAAGGAGTCGACGACGCGGTCGATGAACCCGTACTCGAGCGCCTGACCGGCGGTGAACCAGCGGTCGTGCAGCGAGTCCTCGAAGATGCGCTCGACCGGCTGCCCCGTGTCGTCGGCGATGATGCCGATCACGGTCTCGCGCATGTGGCGCAGGTCGTCGGCTTGAACCTCGACCTCGACCGTGGAGCCGCCGATCCCCGCCGACCCCTGGTGCATGAGGATGCGCGCGTGCGGCAGCGCCGAGCGCTTGCCGGGCGCGCCGGAGGAGAGCAGGAACTGCCCCGCGCTGCACGCGAGCCCGATCGCGAGCGTCGCCACGTCGCACGGGACGAGCCGCATGACGTCGCGGATGGCGAGCATCGAGGGCACGGAGCCACCGGGGGAGTGGATCCAGAGCGCGATGTCGGCCGCCGGGTCCTCGGCGGCGAGCGTGAGCAGCTGGGTGGTGAGCAGGAAGCCGTTGTCGTCGTCGAGCACGCCGTCGAGCACGACCACCCGCTGCAGGAGCAGTTGCTGTCGCGCCTGCTCGGTGAACTGTGGAGCCTTGTCGTTTGCCATGGCTCGAGTCTTCTCCCGGCGGGACCGCGGGGAAGGCCCGTGCTGCTGTGGGCAGGGCCGCCCTCAGCAGATGAGCTCAGTGCACGACGAGCTCAGGGCAGGCCGCACTGGCGCAGGCGCGCGAGCGCGCGGTGCTTGCCGGGCAGGTTGCGACGCCCCTCGATCACCCGCGCGGCGTCCTCAAGGCCCGCGCCGCCCAGCGCCGCGAGCCGCCGGACGATGCCCGCCTCGGCGTCGTCGAACCGGTCGCCGAACCGCACGAGGTCGACGACGGTGCGCAGCGGGCTCGTCACGAGGCCGCCCTCGAGGTCGGCGATCTCGTCGGGCTCGATGACGACCTCCCGTACGGTCATCCAGCGCGCGGGGGAGTGCGCGACCCTCGACCCGATGCCCACGCAGAACTGGTGACGGGCGGGCGCGGCGGGCAGCGCGCCCCAGACCCAGGCGGCGGAGAGCCGCTCGGCGATGAGCCGGTCCTGCAGGCCGGCGCGGGCGGCGGCCACCCGGTGCCGGGGCTGCTCGATCTCGTCGACGGCGAGGAACGCCCCGCCCACCGGGAACAGCTCGCCGTCGAGTCTGGCCGCGTACAGCTCGGCGGCGGGCAGGTCGATCGCGGAGAGCACGCTGGGGAGGGTCATCCCGCCATCATCGCGGGGTCGCCCGAACGCAGGTCCCGACGACGCCGGATCGGTGGAGAGCCCTACTTGCCGAAGGCGGTCAGCCACGCCTTGCGGGCGTCGAGGGCCTCCTGCGCGTCCTTAATCTTCTTCTTGTCGCCCGATGCTGTCGCGTCGGCGAGCTCCCGCTCGAGCTTCGCGATGGCGTCGTTGAGCTGACCGAGGAAGCCGGATTCCCGTTCCTGGCGCTCCGGGTTGTTCTTCTGCCAGAACTCCTCGTCGAGCTTGCGCACAGCCGTCTCGATGCGGCGCAAGCGCTCCTCGATGGGCTTGACCTTGTCGCGGGGGACCTTTCCGATCTTGTCCCACTTGCGCTGGATGACCGCGAGCGCCTCCTTGGCCTTGGTGCGGTCGGTCTCCTTGAGGATCGGCTCCGCCTCGTTCAGCAGCGCCTCCTTGGCCTCGAGGTTCGCACCGAACTCGACGCTGTCCTTCGCGTCGACCTCGCTCTTGGCGGCGTAGAGCGCGTCGCCCGCGTCCTTGAACGCGGCCCACAGGGCGTCGTCGAACTTCTTGCCGGCGCGGCCGGCGGCCTTCCAGCGCTCGAGGAGCGTGCGGTACTCCGGGATGCCGTCGACACCCTTGCCCACGAGGGCCTGGGCCTTCTCGACGAGAGCCTGCTTGGCGGCCTTCGCGTCTTTGTGCACGGAGTCGAGCTCGGCGAAGAACGCCTTGCGGTGCCCGTCGATCGTGGCGCGGGCGGCGCGGAATCGCTTCCAGAGCTCGTTGGCCTCGTTCTTGGGCAGGCGCGGGCCGTCGGCCTGGTGCTTCTGCCAGCGCGCGAAGATCTCGTCGATCTGCGCCGTGACCTGCTTCCACTGCGCCTTGGCGGGGTCTTGGGCGGCGAGCGTCTCGGCCTCGACGACGAGGGCCTCGCGCTCCGCGAGGGCCGCGGCGACGAGCGCCTTCGACTCCTCGGTCTGCTTCTCGGTCAGCTCGGTCACCGTGCCACCGAGCGCCTCGATGCGCGTCTTGAGCGCGGCCAGGTTGCCGACGGCGTTCGCGCCCTCGATCGTGGCGGCGAGCGTCTTGACCGTCTTGGCGATGTCGGCGGCGGGCGCGCCGCGCTTGGCGCGCTGCTCCACCAGCGTGACCTGGCCGGCGAGCTCGGTGAACTTGCGCTCGAAGTAGGCGAGGGCCTCCTCCGGGGTGCCGTCGGGGTACTGGCCTACTGCCCGCTCGCCCGACTCCTCGCGCACGAAAACGGTTCCGGTCTCATCGACGCGGCCCCATGGAGCCTGATCGTCTGTCGCCACGTGGATCACCCTTGCTGTCGTTAGTGTCTCTGGCAGGTTTGGCCCTGCCGAGCGGACACAAGCTTATGGCAAGCGCTGGGGCCCCGAGAGGGTGTTACTGGATCGTGAGGGCGTTGATGGTCGTCGCGACTACGGGGGCGCCGTCGGGGGCTCCGTCAACGGCTCCCGCCGACGTGATCTGGGCGATCAGCTGGTCGAGGCCGCTCGTGACCGTGCCGAATACCGTGTAGCCGCCGGCAGTGTCGGAGGGCAGCACGGTGTCGGAGAGCACGATGAAGAACTGCCGACCGTTGCTGTACGCGTCATCCCCGGCTCGCGCCATGGCGAGACTCGCCGTCGTGTACACGCCTTCGGCGGGAGCGTTCTCGATCGGTCCGAAGCTGTAGCTGGGGTCGGTGGCCCCCGTGCCGTCGTACGAGCCGCACTGCAGCAGGTTCGCCGAGTCGCTCGTCACGAGGCGGTGGCACGTGGTGCCCACGTAGTAGCCGTCCTGCGCCGACTGCACGAACGAGGCGACGGCCTGGGGCGCGAGCGCACCGTCGAGGCTGATGCCCAGGGGCACCTCGTTGAGCGTCATCTCGCCGGTCCAGGTGCGCGCCTCGGCGACGGAGGGATCGGGCACGGCGCCCACGTTGGTGCCGGCGGGGGTCTCCGCCTCGGCCGAGGCGGACGCGGAGGGCGCGGGCGTGGCGGTACCGGGGCCGCCGTTGAAGTAGAACAGCTGGCCGACCGTGGCGAGGGCGGCGACGACCACGACGGCGCCGATCGCGAAGAGGTTGTCGCGCTTGCGGCGGGTCACCTGGTGCGCGTGCACCGTCTGCCGGGCGTTGTAGCGGCGCAGACGCTCGCGGGCCTCACGCGCCTCGCGCTCGGTGTTCTTGCTCGAAGCCACAGTTCCTCCAGTAGACGGTCAACGAGAACTTTACGATACGAAGGCGTATCGGTCGGTCCGGTTAGCATGGCGGCTATGGACCAGCCAGGCCTCCGCAGCGGCGCGACCCCGCTCGCGGTGCGGATGCGACCGCAGAGCCTCGCCGAGATCGCCGGGCAGAAGCACCTGCTCACCCCCGGATCCCCGCTCGTGAGCCTCGCGACGGATCGCACCGGCGAGCAGGGCTCGGTCTCGATCATCCTGTGGGGGCCTCCCGGCACCGGCAAGACGACCATCGCCAAGGCGATCGCCCACGGCTCCGGGCGTAAGTTCGTCGAGCTCTCCGCCGTCACGGCGGGCGTGCGCGACGTGCGCCAGGTGATGGAGGAGGCGCTGACCAGCCGCGACCTCTACGGTCTGACCACGGTGCTGTTCCTCGACGAGATCCACCGCTTCAGCAAGGCCCAGCAAGACGCCCTGCTGCCCGGCGTGGAGAACGGCTGGGTCATCCTCATCGCCGCGACCACCGAGAACCCGTCGTTCTCGGTGATCTCGCCGCTGCTCTCCCGCTCGCTGCTGCTCACCCTCGAGCAGCTGAGCGAAGACGACCTCGGCGACGTGATCGACCGCGCCGTGACGGCACCGCAGGGGCTCGCCGACGCGATCGAGCTGGCCCCCGAGGCGCGGGCCGCCATCATCCGGCTGTCGTCGGGGGATGCCCGGCGGGCGCTCACGGCCCTCGAGGCCTCGGCGCTCGTCGCCTCCGCCGCTCCCGGTGAGTCGGGGGGCGACAGCAAGCCCGTCGTCACGGTCGAGATCGTCTCCTCCGCGGTGGACCGCGCCCTGCTGCGCTACGACCGGCAGGGCGACGAGCACTACGACGTCATCAGCGCGTTCATCAAGTCCGTCCGCGGTTCCGACGTCGACGCCGCGCTGCACTACCTCGCGCGCATGATCGAGGCGGGGGAGGACCCGCGCTTCATCTGCCGCCGCATCATGATCAGCGCGGCGGAAGACATCGGCATGGCCGACCCGCAGGCGCTCGCGATCGCCGTCGCGGCCGCCGAGGGCGTGCAGCTCATCGGCATGCCCGAGGGGCGCATCCTCATGGCCGAGGCCGTCGTGTACCTCGCGACCGCGCCCAAATCGAACTCGGCCTACAAGGCGCTGGATGCCGCGATCGCCGACGTGCGGGCGGGCAAGATCGGTCGGGTTCCCAAGCCGCTGCGCGACGCCCACTACCCGGGCGCCAAGCGCCTCGGGCACGGCAAGGGCTACAAGTACTCCCACGACTCGGACTTCGGGGTGGTGGAGCAGCAGTACCTGCCCGACGAGCTGCGCGGCACCGAGTACTACCAGCCCACCAACAACGGCAACGAGCGCGATGTCACGGCGCGCCTCGAGAAGCTCCGGGCCATTATTAGGGGCGGCCCCGCCGGTTGAGGCTGATCGGCGCTGTCTCTGGTAAGCTCCCAAGGTTGGTCATTGCCAACACTCCCACCCAGAAAGTCCCCGGCGGCGTCGACGTGCCCCGGATCCGGACCGGCGGGAGTACGTCTGTGAGCTGCGAAAGTCGCGGCCATGTTGTTGGAAGGAACCTGTGTCTACCAAGTCACGTACCCGTAGCAAGACCCGCCTCTCGCGCGCGCTCGGTATCGCCCTCACCCCGAAGGCCGCCAAGTACCTCGAGAAGCGCCCGTACGCTCCCGGTGAGCACGGCCGCACCAAGCGCAAGCAGGACAGCGACTACGCCGTCCGCCTCCGCGAGAAGCAGCGCCTGCGCGCCCAGTACGGCATCCGCGAGGCCCAGCTCAAGATCCAGTTCGAGGAGGCCCGCAAGGCCGCCGGCCTGACCGGTGAGAACCTGGTCGAGCAGCTCGAGATGCGTCTCGACGCGATCCTCGTCCGTTCCGCGATCGCCCGCACCACGGCTCAGGCCCGCCAGATGGTCGTGCACCGCCACATCCTCGTCGACGGCCAGCTCGTCGACCGCCCGTCGTTCCGCGTCAAGCCGGGCCAGCTCGTTCACGTCAAGGCGCGCAGCGAGGGCATGGAGATCTTCCAGGTCGCCGCGGCCGGTGGCCACGTCGACGTGCTGCCGAAGACCCCGGGCTACCTCGAGGTCGAGATCGACAAGCTCCAGGCCCGCCTCGTGCGCCGCCCGAAGCGCGCCGAGGTCCCCGTGACCTGCGAAGTGCAGCTCGTCGTCGAGTACTACGCGGCTCGCTAGTCGGTTCGTCAGAAGGGGTCGTGACTTCGGTCACGGCCCCTTTTGCGTGGCCAGGGTGTGTGCGCCGGCGTACATCGGCCCGGGGCCATCCAGAAGCCAGTTGTTACCGAGGCGCGCGCAGTCGCCGTCGCAACTGGCTTTTCGGCGAGCTATGGGCGCCCGGCAAGCGCAACGGGCGACCGCACCGGCACGGGGCGGTTAGGCTCGGAGCATGACTGGTGGAGACATCGCAGGACTCATCGCGGCGGGAGTGTTCGCCGTGCTCGTGGGGCTCCTCGCCCTGCCGATCGTGAAGCTCGGGCGCGTGTTCGACGAGGCTAGCGCCGCGATCCGCGAGGTCAAGGAGGAGGTCACGCCCATGTTCGAGGAGGCGACCACCACCATCACGGAGGCCAACAAGCAGCTCGCGCGCGTGGACTCGATCACGAGCAGCGTCGAGGAGGCCACGGGCAACGTCTCGTCGCTCATCGCCCTGTTCGCGGCGACCGTGGGCGGCCCGCTCATCAAGGTCGCGGGGTTCTCCGCGGGGGTCCGCGCCGCCGTGCTCGGGCTGCGCCAGATCAAGAAGCCCGTCCCGCCGAAGAACTAAGCTTGAGGAAGATTTTCTTCCCCGAAGCACACGACTCATCAAGGAGCTACCCATGAAGAGCATCATTCTGCTGGCCGTCGGCGTTGCCGCTGGTTTCCTCGTCGCCCACCAGGTCTCCAAGACCCCGCAGGGCAAGCAGTTCTTCGACGATGTCGACAGCAAGGCCCGCGAGTTCGGCAGCGCCGTGGTCGACGGCTACAAGGCCCGCGAGGCCGAGCTGCGCGCCGCCGTGGCCGAGGCCGAGGACGTCATCGCCGACCTCAAGCGCTCGCGCTGATCTCGACCTCGCTCGAACACCCAAGGCTTCGCTCGATCACCGAGCGCTTCACCACCTACCCCGGGAACACCCATGTACACCGCTGACATCCAGAACCGCTGGCTGAACTTCTTCGGCGACCGGGGGCACACGATCGTGCCGTCCGCCTCGCTCGTGAGCGACGACCCCACCCTGCTCTTCACGGTCGCCGGCATGGTCCCGTTCGTGCCCTACCTCACCGGCCTCGTGCCGGCGCCGTTCCCCCGCGCGACGAGCGTGCAGAAGTGCATCCGCACCCTCGACATCGAAGAGGTGGGCAAGACCCCGCGGCACGGCACGTTCTTCCAGATGAACGGCAACTTCTCCTTCGGTGACTACTTCAAGGAGGAGGCGATCCAGTACGCCTGGGAGCTCCTCACGAGCGAGGAGAGCAAGGGCGGCCTGGGCTTCGACGAGAAGGACCTGTGGGTCACCGTCTACAAGGACGACGACGACGCGGTGAACTTCTGGAAGAAGACGGCGGGGCTTCCGGATGAGCGCATCCAGCGCCTCGACATGGACACCAACTACTGGTCGACGGGCCAGCCGGGCCCCGCGGGCCCGTGCTCCGAGATCTTCTTCGACCGCGGCCCCGAGTACGGCATCGACGGCGGTCCCGCGACGGACGACGACCGCTACGTCGAGATCTGGAACCTCGTCTTCATGCAGTACCTGCGTGGGGAAGGCAGCGGCAAGAACTTCGACATCCTCGGCGAACTGCCGAAGAAGAACATCGACACCGGCATGGGCATGGAGCGGGTCGCGTTCATCAAGCAGGGCGTGCAGAACATGTACGAGATCGACCAGGTGCGCCCGGTTCTCGACAAGGCCTCGGAGCTCTCGAAGCGCAAGTACGGGGCGAATCACGACGACGACGTGCGGATGCGCGTCATCGCCGACCACGTGCGCTCGAGCCTCATGCTCATGTCGGACGGCGTCGCTCCCGCGAACGACGGCCGCGGGTACATCCTGCGCCGCCTGCTGCGCCGCACGGTTCGCTCCATGCGCCTCCTGGGCGTCGAGGAGCCGACCTTCGCCGAGCTGTTCCCGGCGTCGCGCGACGCCATGAAGGCGCAGTACCCCGAGGTCTCCACCGACTTCGACCGCATCTCGCGCCTGGCACTGGCGGAGGAGGAGACCTTCCTGCGCACGCTCGCGAGCGGCACGAGCATCCTCGACCTCGCGGTCTCCCGCGCCCAGCAGGCGGGCACGAAGGAGCTGCCGAGCGACACGACGTTCCTCCTGCACGACACCTACGGCTTCCCCATCGACCTCACCCTCGAGATCGCCGAGGAGGCGGGCCTGCACGTCGACCGCGACGCGTTCGACACCCTCATGAACCACCAGCGCACGATCGCGAAGGCCGACGCCAAGTCGAAGAAGCAGCACCTTGCCGACCTGTCGGTGTACAGCGCGTTCCGCGCCCAGGGCGAGACCGTCTTCACCGGCTACGACTACCTGACGACGGAGACGAGCGTGCTCGGCCTCATCGTCGATGGCGCGTCCGTCACGAAGGCGACCGCGGGTCAGATCGCGGAGGTCATCCTCGCCGAGACGTCGCTCTACCCGGAGTCGGGCGGCCAGGAGGCCGACGCCGGCACGATCGTGGGCCCGGGCTTCGAGCTCGAGGTGCTCGACGTGCAGCGCCCCGTGAAGGGCCTCGTGAGCCACAAGGTGCAGGTCACCTCCGGTGAGGTCGGCGTGGGGGATGCCGCGACGAGCGTCGTCGATCCCGAGTGGCGCCGCGGTGCCACGCAGGCGCACTCCGCGACCCACCTCATCCACGCGGCCCTCCGGCAGATCCTCGGCCCGGAGGCGCACCAGTCCGGCTCGTACAACAAGGCCGGCTACATGCGCCTCGACTTCTCCTGGAACCAGGCGCTGTCGCACGCGACGAAGAGCGAGATCGAGGAGGTCGCCAACAACGCCGTGCGCGACAACCTCGAGGTGACGACACGCATCCTTCCCCTCGACGAGGCGAAGAAGCTCGGCGCCATGGCGCTGTTCAGCGAGAAGTACGGCGAGACCGTGCGCGTCGTGGAGATCGGCGGCCCGTGGTCGCTCGAGCTGTGCGCAGGCACCCACGTGTCGCGCTCCGCCGAGGTGGGCCTCATCAACCTCGTGGGGGAGTCGTCGGTGGGCTCGTCCAACCGCCGCATCGAGTCGCTCGTGGGTATCGAGGCGTTCCGCGACCTCGCGGCCGAGCGGGCGATCGTGTCTGAGCTCACGAGCTCGCTCAAGACGCCCCGCGAGCAGCTGCCCGACCGCATCGCCTCCCTCGTGGCCGACCTCAAGGCGGCCGAGCGGAAGATCGCCGACTTCGAGTCCGCGCAACTGGGCCAGCGGGTTCCGGCCCTCATCGCGAATGCCCGCCGGGTCGGTTCGGTGAAGCTCATCGCCGAGCACGTGGGCGCCCTCGCCTCGTCGGACGACCTGCGCAGCCTCGTCACGAGCGTGCGCGGGCAGCTGGGCTCCGACGCCTCCGTCGTGGCCCTCGCCGCGGACGTCGCGGGCAAGCCCGCCGTGATCGTGGCCACCAACGACGCCTCGCGCGCTGCGGGGTTCAAGGCCGGTGCCCTCGCGAAGGCCGCTGCGGGCATCCTCGGCGGTGGCGGTGGCGGCAAGGACGACCTCGCCCAGGGTGGTGGCGCCGATGTGGGCGCGATCCCCGCCGCGCTCGAGGCCATCGCGTC
>Ga0247738_10001054_pt1 | contig 10186 bp, 8 predicted proteins | sample UWRJL013104B2_FD_180936 | JGI IMG/M metagenome (GOLD analysis project Ga0247738, IMG submission 180936) | Plant litter microbial communities from Arlington Agricultural Research Station in Wisconsin, United States - UWRJ-L013-104B-2 | ecosystem: Environmental > Terrestrial > Plant litter >...
CTATATCGGTGTAGTCCATCTGGTTCAGGAAATGGTCATTCAGATAAAAATACGATCTGATTGTGGGGTTCTCGGTGAAATACCAACCCTACAAGGGGATCTAAAAAATATCGTGATCCGGCCCGTTGTACCAATCACGGCCTTGGAACAAATAGTCACAGCGGAGCGTTAAAAAATGTCTGACAGATACTTTGGTAAAGTAGTTTCCATACGCGGAAACTACATAGTTGTCGCCAATAAAGGTGAGGAGCAGGGAGTAAAGGTTGGGGATACATTTCTTATAGTAGGCCTCGGAGACGTAATTGTTGATCCTGATACTCAGGAAGAATTGGGGAAACTTGAGATAGTGCGCGGTAAAGTACAGGCCACTCATGTTCAGCCAAAAATATCTACGCTTGAATCCTGTCTATACGAGAAATCATCAGATACGAAGGAAATAAAAAAGGTAACAACAAAACCTAGTGCGCTTCTCGGAATGCTAGGTCCACAGGAAGCAATAACAGAATCAACTATTCCTGGAGAAAGTCGCCTAAAGGAGCTCGCTGGCGCTTGCGAAGGTGACCATCTGATAAAGCTCTAACGAATCGGTCAGGCATAGAGCACTAAGTTCGCTGGACAATTTTTAAGGTGCCGTTTTGCGGTTTTGCTGAACAAAGTGTCTCGTAAGACCGCACATTGGAATTTGCCGCTCATCTCGGCGTTGGAGGCCATGAATGGACATCGCAGAGCTATGCAAGAACGTTAACAGAAGCTCATCGTGAAGGGTAAAAAGAGATATTTTTTAAAGAATCGGGGCGTGACTTTTAACTCCCCCCAAGCTCTGCGTGCTACGTGCCCTATACAGTTCTCAGTTCGCAGGTTTGCTTTTGCTTTGCAAAAAGATTTGAAAGTCGAACTACAGGAAGAAGCTGAACAAGTCATTAGTTCTCGCGGAGTATGCCTTGAAGAAAATCCCGAAATATTTATACAAATATCGATCTTTTAACGTTAATACAGTTCGCTTGCTAAATCTTTCTGAAACTTATTACGCTGACCCGGAGAAATTCAATGATCCGCTAGATTGTAACCCAACAATTCATGTTGACACTGAAATGAAAGAATTGGAACGTTTACTATATGAATGGATTTCGAAAAATGAGGGCAAAGATAAAGCTTTGCAGACCATTGATAGGCATCGTTACGACTCAAGCGAAATTGGTGATCGATTAAAGGATCGAAGAGCAGAGAAATATTATTGTAATTTGCTCGCTTCCAATATTAAGCGACTTCTGCATCAAGAAATGGGTAATCATGGTGTGCTATCTCTATCTAAAAGATGGAATTGTCCACTACTTTGGAGTCACTACGGAGATGAACATAGAGGAATGTGCATCGAGTACGATGTAGAAAACTCTGAGTTTAATGGCTTGATGCCAGTCAATTATTCGTCCAGCCGTTTAATTCGTGTGAGTGACCTTATTAATTGGAAAATGGGCCGAAATGATGAGTTTAAGACTAAGGTTTTCGAGTCATTTTATTATTCAAAAGCTCCACAATGGAAATACGAAGTTGAATGGCGTGATGTGGCATTGAGATCAGGCGGATTTCCCCTCACCTCGAAGGTGAGCTCAATTACCTTTGGACTACGCTGTGATCCGTCTGTGATTGCAAATATCGTGCGATTGTTTATTAACTGTAGCCACACCATAAAATTTTATTCAGTATATTCGAGTGAAAATGGTTTCCAATTGAAGCGATATAAAATAGACACATCCGAGATCGAGGCGTTAGGTATTTATGGACCAGCCAACTTCGATTCTAATGATATTTTCGTTGAAGCTGTGAGTGAGTGAAAAACATCTCTGGGGACTGCCATATTGATGTCAGTTATTAGTTAAAGTACGTACGCTGAAATTTCCGGCTAAAATTTTGAAAGCGCAAACGATGTATCCAAAGCGGGCGCTTAACTTTACGTCGGCTTGAATTTTTAATTATATCGGCCTGAAATAACGCCAATACATTAGTAAACGCTATTGCCTATTTTGGGTGACCGTGCCGTCCTTAGTCTTTAATTTGCGGAGAGCGATAATATAAGTGCGAAGCGATTTTATTTTTGTGATAAAGGTCGGTGAAAACTAATTACTCCGAATACTTTACTTGTAAATTCAGAGCCGCAAGTTAACGCATATTCAACGGACTTTTCAGGGAAAACATATGAGGAAACTTTCTAAAGAGACTGGGAGTAAATTTGGATGAAAAAGGATAAGAACCGTGCGAGGAATCTGAAAACTAAAAAGCAACAACAAAATAAAAATAAAACGAAAGATAAATCTGCTGACAAAAATATAGAAGATATAAATGAGGACATTTCCCTTTCATATTTAAGCGAGCAAATGGCCTCCCCATCCTTCGGTGAATTTTTTGATAAACAACAACTTAGTATGATTTTGTCAGGGAAGGATAGTGAAGCTTTAATTCTAACATTTTCAGGTTTGTGTTTTGAGAAGTTGCTTCACAGTGACTTAGTGGTTATAGAATCGATTATTCATCAATCCTTGTTAGCAAAACAGGGAAACGACACCATAACAATGGAAATTGCGAAGGATCTGTTTAAGATTTTTCAATCTTCATATATTGGCAATTGGTCAGACCCTTCTGAAGACGTAATGGTGGGAGCAATAAATACCGAATTAGGTACATTTAAAATACTTGAGGGGTTGTGGGAGAGCTGCGGCTTCTACAGCGAAAGATTTACTGATATCGTTTCGGGTATGCCAAAAAATGAAAATTATGAATCCCTTCGTAATTCAGTATATGGATTGCTCAAGATTGCCAATCTATCGGTAGAGCGGGCAGGACTTGAAAGATATGATCGTGGAAATGAAACACCAGTTGGCGATTTATATCTTGATCAGATAATTAATGTAAGCTCTATTAAGACAATAACCTACTTCACCTTAAATGATATTGAAAGCTTAGGCTTGAATGAGGAGTGCTTGAATCCGTTCATTCTATCCGAGCAAGATATCCTTGTTTTAAGACAACAACGTTTAGGTGAATCTATTCTTGAAAGAAAACCAATTTTGCGTTCGCGAAATGGTAACCTAATCTTGGCTTTACCCACTAGTGTAGGTATAGCGATTAGGTTCTTCATCTTAGAATGGTGTGAAAAATATGATTTGTTACAAAGGTTAGAACAGTCATATCAGCTCTGTTACATCAATTATTTTTATAAAAAATCAAAACTATTGGGAGTTTTGTCTGGCTTTGATATTTCTTTTATCAAAAATAGTAAAGGAAAAGTTATTGGGTCTGACTCAATTATTAGATTAGATGAGGGCAGATACATTCATTTTGTATTGAGTTTTGACGACTTCGATGGTTACCGAGACGGACTAATTAACAGTGTTTCTCCAAATGTAAATATCGTCAGTACTCGAATAACAACAGCGATTTTCGAAACACAAAAGAAACTTAGCTCTCAGCCAGGATTTGTTCGCGGCCTTTCACTAGTTGCTGTATGCGGCTGGGGACGTGTTGTGTTGCCATCCTTAGGCAACAAAATAGATGATAAAAAATGGGATGTAGAATTTACGTCAGCATCCGATCTCGATACTTTTAACAATATTCAGGGAATGTCTCCCTTGACTTTTTGGCGGCTAATTGAGGCAAAGCGTACTGTGAGGGAGGCGGGTGTAATAACGCAGAACGTCAACGGACTTCTGAATCTTTACTCCTGGGCCAAAAACAATAATGACAACATCATTCCGCACGAAGCACTATCCGACGAGCTTTCATCCGCATTTAATTTATTTATGATGATTGAGCAAAATGCACTTGTTGAAACACGTTGGGAGACAAAGTTCGATAGAGACGAACATATGGTAAAGAATCCCCGCGGTGAATTGATTCGAGTCAGTCGGCTAGTCACGGCTAGCTATTTTGAGGAAGATAGATTTAAACCCATATATGTTTCAGTGACTGATATCGAACAACATATTTTAATCGGATTGATAAAAGGAAAATTTACTAATTGGTGGTGTAGACCTAAAGTTTTAGACGGGCAGGACAGAAGTTTTATCTACAGGTTATGGGAGGGGATATGCAGCTGGATTCTGCGGTTAGATAGCGTTTTATACGAAAAATTTTCTTATCGCAACGAAAAGGAAATTTTAGTTGAATTTGAAGTGGAGGAATTAAGTTTACCAAGCGTAATTACTGAGCAAACAACATTGAAGCAACTGGAAAACCTGAGTCTGGTCAAATTTAAAGAAAGCCGACTATTCTCAACTCTTGAAATAACGTTGCTTGAAGGCTACTTAATGGGCTTTCATCAACATAATAATTTTGCGGAAGGTAATATTGTAAGATTGCTTATAGAAACAGTTTCGAAAAAAATAATGCTCGTGCCAGATGAGAATACTCAAGAAGAAATTTTCCGTGCGGTAGTGAAGAATGATATTGGCAAATCTATACACATGTACAGTGCGAGGTTCTTTATAGATTATGTAAAAGCAAGTTTACCGAATCCAATTACGTTAGATGGTTTTGATTACGCCTCATCAAAGATTGGAATGGGGTGGATAGGAAGCGTCAATAAGGGAACGTTCAGTTATATTGAAGGTAAGACGGAATGTACTGATTATTTGCAACAACTCACCTTCCATTTATATCTTCAAATAAAATCAGGCTTACATGACATTAATAAAAGCCAGCTAATTAATTTTCTATTGCTACAGATTGAAGCGATTGATGCTGACTCCGTTCATTGGCAAAGAACATTTCCCGCGATACGCGGACTACATTTGGATCAAGATAACGTATATGACGTAGTAACAAAAAAAATATCCAGCAACGGTGCGGCTTTGACCGCAATTAGAATACTTTTAGAGATGTCTATATGTGAGGCAACAAATTCTTCGACTCGACCCCCTAATGAATTAGACGTGTCTAAGTTGATAGTGTTTGCCACATCCATTTTTGAGTACGGGAATTTATCAGATGCCATCCATTTTGAGATGGTGAACCCCACAATTAGAATTACTGCATTGGGAGATATACATTTCGACCACTCATTTTATCATTTAGTGGTAGCACCATATGGTAATCAAATGCAATCTAAATTAATTGATAGGGCCGCCAAAAAGTATGAAAATTATTATTCAGAAGATGAGTTTGACTTAACGCCTGATAAATCAGATGACGATGATTTTGAAGATGCATGGCAAGATGAATATGGTCTCAATTTTGAAAAAATGGGAAAAATTCTAGATGTTTTAGATAGTATCGGTATCGAGAAAGGCATGGCCATTTTTACTCTCAGCGAACAGGCGCTATTGGCTTCCGCAAAACAAGAAAGAATTAATGAAGAAGAGCTAAATGTTTTTTTGTCGGCCTACACCATGATTTCTCGTAAAAAATGGGATGAAATTCCTTGTGGATTTAAAACCTCGGACATCAGTCCTTGGCGATTTAAAAGACGTCTATCCGCTATAGCAAGGCCGATATTTAAAATAGATGACAACTATATTATTTCACCTAACTTCATACGCAAAGGAATTGGATACTTGATTACAAATTCTTATGATGGATCTTTGGATGGTTCATTCTTTAAGTCAAACTCAATGAAAAAGCGGATTGGCAAAACTCGAAACATAACTGGACACAAATTTAATCGCGAAGCTAAAGGCAGATTAGAGCAATTAGGATTGCTTGCTGAATCAGACGTAAAAGTCAGTAAAATTCTGGGGGCAAGGACTGAAAAAGATTTTGGAGATGTGGATGTTTTAGCCTGGTCGGTCATTAAAGGAAGTGTATATCTGATTGAATGTAAAGATTTAGAGTTTGCGAAAACTCAAGGTGAAATAGCTAAACAAGTTTACGACTACAGAGGTAAAGTTAGACATGACGGTAAAGATGACCGCTTAAAAAAACATATCGAACGCTGCAATAAATTGAAAGATAACTTAGAGATCCTCAAGACTTACTTGAATATTCCAGAGATCAAAGAAATACATATCGTCTTATTGTTTAAGCAAGTTGTCCCCATTCCATTCCATAACCCAATAAATACTCTTCCAATAAAAATAGTTTTCTTTGAAAAACTCAATCTTTTGTTTGAGAATGGAGGTACCTAAGTCGTACTGCACTAACATCTCGGGCGATCTGGCTTGATCAGGAATTCTGGACTCTTCAAAACCTGCTGCTAAAGACGGTTGAAGCTCTTCTTTTTATCGAATGCACCTCGCAATGCTGAGCATCCGATGATTTCCGATGATTTCCGATGATTTATGGTAAAAGAACGATACAAGATCCTCACTAAAGTTATCGGACATTTTCACCATATGACGCGATCAACTCTCTGGCACGTCACTCAAAAATCAGTTGCGAAGCTCCTTTAAAGCAAAGACGGGGAATGTCTGCTTTTGGCCGATTGCGACACTGCCAAAATAACTTCTCGTGTAAGAAGGCATCCCTCAAAATTTCTTTCAGGCCGACCTTATTTTATAGTGCAGAGATGCTGCACACCTTCGCTAGATTTGAGTTCGGCGTGAGATAAAATATTTTTACCGGACAACGCGATTAAAACGCTACTCCCATCCGCTTTTGTCACTGAATAGCTAAGCTTTGCATCCTCATTATCCGGAAGAATGTTGAAGACCTCGTTATTACGTGAGTCGTCCTGTGTGAACGCATATTGTCCCGCATGAATGACGCTGCCATTAAACGAGAAAGCAATATCCGTAAGTTCGGCCTTACCTAACGGTGCGCATGACATTATTGTATCAGCGACTAACGCGTATTTCGCAGCGACCGACCATGCGCCTTGCGTGACTCCCGCTGGAGGAGCGCTTTCACCAACGCAACCCATAAGAGTATTTGAAGAATCAACAGCAGATGCCTTTAAAATGTCCCCTTTTAATTGTTCGAGACTAGCAGCGAATTGTATTTCGTGAGTATCTGGATCGTAAGCTTCGGTTTTGAAAACGAACGTGTGCTCACTTTGCGCATTAATAAAAGTGATACTGCCAAATTTTTCGACATAATTGAATTGATTAGTACCCCAGGAAATCTCTCCGTCCGCCGCATAATTTATGAAACGACCTGTAGCGAGATCAGGGACCTCCTGCTGATCTTTACCAGTTGCGCATCTGTCTCCAACTTTCGCAACAAAAAGGAGAGCAAAATCTCTTTTTGCTGATTTGAGAAAAGAATCATCAGTATCCTGAACTGCATCCGCATGACTGCTATCAACGATTTCAACATTGGGTGAAGACGGAGTAGCAGGCACAGTAAGATCAGGCGACTTTGAACATCCTGACAAAATTGCCACACACGCGACCAAAAGATAACGCATAGTTTCCTCCACTAAAATTGTATTTGACGAGACTTTAAAGCTTCAGTTGTTAAACTAGAAGATTCGCCTAGAGAGCCTAACAAAGTATTCTGCAAACTGAAACCTGTGAAAGATCGCACTGGAAGCAGTCGGGTATTCGTACAAATGCTACCGTACAATTATTCGGAAATAAGATAAGTATTGAACTAGCTTGATCAAAGAATTCCGCTACGTTTTATAGATAGGTTATGTAACACACGGTAAGAAATATCCCGTGCTGCATGATCGCATTAACTGAAGCAGTCTTAATTGGAACACATATGGCGAACAAAAATTTCGAGTTTCATTACCTTAATCGTGACAATCTCGCTGAGCAAGGAATCGAGGTTCCGGTAGCGCAACCGTATAATTTTTTAGAAAATTCTTTTCCAGAAATTGGCGACGAGCTGCGTAATGGTTTAGATGTTAAGACCAAAGCCGGATCACCCGTATTCGAGGTGGCAAATATTTTCAGTGAGCACAGAGACGGTAACGAAATTGTTATCGTTGAACTGAAGTTTGTTCGAACAGATCCAACCTCTTACTCTAAAGTCCCCGAGTAAAAACTTGAGGCTATAGAGAACCGTCTAGCATCTTGAAATTAATTATTAAATAGAGTGGAGAGAGAAATGGATTCAATTTTTAGTTTGAAGCCTGAAGAAATTATGCAAGAAGATACGCACGAAAAAGATACCATATTGACAACTAAAGAGGCTAAGGCTGCGAGCCCGCACGATCTGTCTGTTTCAGGTGAAGAAGATCCAGGTGCAGCATTAGAAGACTTCATGGAACTACATCAGTAGCTTTGGCTATTCAGTCACGCGCATCGGAATGAACAAGGTAAAACAAGTCCGTTCGGCAGAGCTGCGCACGAAAATGTCGCCACCATGTGCTTGCGCAATTCCCCGTACCAGTGACAAACCAATTCCCCATCCTTTTTGGCTTCCCTCAATTGCGGACGCCGATCTATGAAAAGGTTCAAAAATAGAACGCTGATCTTCTTCAGAAATAGGATTGCCAGTGTTCTCAACATGAAGCTCAAGCTGTCCACTGCTTTCGACTAAGTTGATTCTGATGGGCGCGTGTGGAGAGCCGTACTTAATCGCATTGGACGCAAGATTTTCAACAATTCGACGCAGACCTATTGGATCCGCAACAACCTGGATATCAGTAGTGTCAACTTCGAAACGCTTGCCGTGAATCACGGTAAGCCCATCAACGACTTCTCGAATTATTTTGCAAGGCTCACACTTAACAAGCTGTAAAGAAATTTGATTGCCCGACTTCATGTGCGATGCATCGAGGAGATCCTGAATCATGCTGTCAGCATGGCTAATGCTTCGGTCAATCCGTGAAAGAATGGATTGCACGTCTTGCTGACCCGCAAATTTCATTCCCAACATTTGGGTACTGAGTTTTGAAACGTGAAGCGGTGTTCGTAAATCATGTGTCAGTGCCGCGACAAACATATCGCGAAGTTTTTGTTCGGCTTCTAATTTCAGCACTTGGTCACGGAGATTTATCTCGGTCATGACTGATAGCGTTAATTCCTGCATAACATGAATTTCATGCTCTGACCATTCACGTTCCTTGCTGTCGATTGCACAGAAGGTGCCCAAAACATGCCCGTCAGGATTGATCAGTGGAATTACTACTAACGCTACAATTCCCCATGGTCCAGTCGACGGATGAAATTGGAGAAGCGGATCATTCAACGCGTTAGACGATATGATGGATTCACCTTCAAGTGTGTAACGGCAAATCGAGGAATCGATAGGAAGTTCGCGGGATTCTTTGAAGGGCGAGGGAAGCCCATAGTCGGCGACGAAATATTGTTTGTCGGCTCCAACCAAAGAAACAATTGTCAAGGGAGCATCCAAGATTTTAGCGGCCAATTGCGCTAATCGGTCGAACGCAGCTTGCCGGCCGGCATCCATAAGTCCGGTATTGTTAATAGCTTGAAGGCGGGCAGGATCTACCAATCGAAGATTGCAAGATTGGGTTCGCTTTAGCGTTGCTGAATCAAGAACTCCAGAGAACTGCATTTTTATTGTCCTGTCAGGAAATTGAATGAAATTTACAGCATGAGCTGAGGCGAGAATGCCTAGCGAGCCATCATGTCACTTTTCCACACGCTAGTCTCAAATCTTAACCGCATTCCTTGCCCGCCGTGGGAATATGCCAATCAGTACATCGCAAAATATGACGGGAATTCTGTGCACGTATCACTGCCAACGGCTCAATAACCCGAGGGTACATTGGTCAGCAATTCGTTAAGTTTGGCCAGATCCATCGGTTTGACGAAATGGTGATCAAACCCAGCAGATTTTGATAGCACCCTGTCGTGTGCCTGTCCATAACCGGTAAGGGCAATCATTAGAGCACCTTTACAAGAAGGCTCTAGCCGAAGTCGACGCACCAGCTCATAGCCATCAATTTCTGGAAGCCCGATGTCGAGAATGAACACTTGCGGCGGTTTGGCTTTCGCAGCATCTATTGCGGGAAGAGGATGCGATTCAACGTGGACTGCATGGCCCATCATTTCCAAATAAACGGCGAGAGACGCCCCCGCATCAATATTGTCATCAACGACCATAACGCTAAGGGAGCTGTTGTTGGACTCGCTAACAACGCTCGTAGCAGAATGGTCCAAGGTGTCGCCGTGCGACCTAGGCAATGCCACTGTAAAGCAGCTCCCTGTCCCAGGTCCCGCACTTGAAACAGTGACTTTACCCTCGTGCAACGTAACGAGCGACTTCACAAGTGCCAAGCCAATGCCTAAGCCACCTTGGGAACGGTCTGGCGTCCGCTCTGCCTGCGTGAACAAGTCGA
>Ga0247738_10001056_pt1 | contig 10169 bp, 12 predicted proteins | sample UWRJL013104B2_FD_180936 | JGI IMG/M metagenome (GOLD analysis project Ga0247738, IMG submission 180936) | Plant litter microbial communities from Arlington Agricultural Research Station in Wisconsin, United States - UWRJ-L013-104B-2 | ecosystem: Environmental > Terrestrial > Plant litter >...
GCTGGCGGCCGGGTGTCTTGGCGGTCAGGTAGAAGAGTTTGTGTGTGCCCTGCGCGGGCGTGGCGCGCAAGGCTGCAAACAGCGTGGCCATGGTCTTGCCGATGCCGGTGGGCGCCTGCGCAAGCAGGTGGCGCCCGGCACCGTGGCACCGGTAGACGGCGGCGGCCAGTTCGCGCTGCCCGGGGCGGAAGCCCTCGAATGGAAAAGCCAGGACCCGCAACGCCTCGTCGCGCGCGGCGCGGTGCAAAAGTTCGGCGCGCGCCCAGCCGGCGTAGCGCGCACAGAGCGATTCAAAGAAGACCTTGAGCTCCACGGCGCTGTGCCACACCGGCAGCACCGTCTCATGGCCGGTGTCGATGTTGAAGTAAACCAGCGCGAGCTCGATGCGCTCCAGCGCATGCTGCTCGCACAGCATCCAGCCATAGACGCGTGCCTGTGCCCAGTGCAGTTCGCGGTGGTTGTCGGGAATTCGGGTCGCGTCGCCCCGGTGCGTCTTGATCTCCTCCAGGCGCGGCACCGCCGGGTCGAAACCGTCGGCCCGGCCCTGTACACGAAGCTCACCGAAACACGCGCTCAGCGGTACCTCTCGCTGGTAACCCGCTGCGCGCCGTGCCGTCACGGTGGTGTGGCCGGCGATGCCGTCCTGCGCGCTGGGCGAGGGCGTGAAGCGCAGGTCGAGGTCGCCCGCCTTGGCCGCGAACGCGCACAGCACGCGCACCGCCACCGAGGCGGTGGTCGTGTCGATGGACGGTGGGTTGGCCGACATGACTTGCCATGGTACTGGATATATAGTCAGTGAATGCACGCGATCGCCCCTGCCCTGACACGGCGCCACCACCAGCGCCTGCGCGAGATTTACCGTTCGGCCGGCTGGCCCTGCCACGACATGCTGGAGGTGGAACTGCTCGCCGCCGGCCTGCTGGAACGACGGCTTCCTGCCGAGGGCTTCGAGAGCCTGCGCGTCACGCAGGCCGGCATCCAGCGGCTGGCCGAGGTGTTCAGCCAGAACAAGGCCGCGCGCACGCCGCACGAGGCGCTGGTGGAGCGTGTGGCCACCGCGATGGCGCAAGCGGGGCGGCTCACCTGGCGCGGCCTCATGCTGCGCGTGCCGCTGCCGCGCGCGCTGCTGGGTGGAGAGCCCGCCACGGAGGCGAGCGGCCCGCTGCAGGCCTGCGCTTTCGAGAGCGAGGCGATCGCCCCCGCCGCACCCGAGCACGGCTGGTGCATGGCTTCGCCGGATGTGTTCTCGGTGCGCCACACCACCGTGGAGGCCTACCTGGAGCCCGTGGTGCACGAGATCAAGGTCAGCCGTGCCGACCTGTTGGGCGACCTGCGCAAACCCGCCAAACGCGCCGCCTACCTGGGCCTGGCCAGCGCCTGCTGGTACGTGCTGGGTCAGGACGCCAGGGGCCGCCCCATCGCCGCACCCGAAGAGGTGCCGCCCGAGTGTGGCGTGATGCAGCTGGCCGGCGAGCGGCTGGTGGTGGCGCGCGAGGCACCGCGCCGCGCGGTCGAACGCCTGCCTTTCCATGTGTGGATGGCACTGGCGCGCAGCGGGCCGGCCGTGCGGCTGGAGGAAGAGGCCCAGTCACTGCTGTGACCGGATCGGTGAAATCCCACTGGCGCGCCACCGCCGCTCTGGCGATGATGTGCGCCTGTGCTGTTTCACGGAGACCACGATGAAAACCCTGAACGACCACCTGAGCCAGTACGCGGCCTACCACCGCGACCGTCGCAACATCGTCACGCACTTCGTCGGTATTCCCATGATCGTGCTCTCGGTCGTGGTGCTGCTCGCGCGCCCGGCCTTCGAGGTGGCGGGCCTGTCCCTGTCATTGGCCACGCTGGCGGTGATCGCCGCCACGCTCTACTACCTGCGGCTCGATCTGCGCTTCGGCGTGGTGATGGGCGTGCTGCTCGCGATCTGCCTGGCGGTGGCCCATGCCACCGCCGGCCTGTCCACCGGCGCCTGGGCCACCTTTGGCGTGGGCCTGTTCGTGGTGGGCTGGGTGATCCAGTTCGTCGGCCACATCTTTGAAGGCCGCAAACCCGCCTTTGTGGACGATGTCATGGGACTCATCATCGGCCCGCTGTTCGTGGTGGCCGAGCTGGCTTTCCTGATGGGCTTGCGCCGCGAGGTGGAGGCGGTGGTCGAGTCGCGCGCCGGCCCGGTGCACAGCGGCCGCGAGCTGGCCAAGTGATCCGGCCCGAGTCGCCCGGCGACGTCGAAGCCATCCACGCCCTGACGGCGGCCGCCTTCCAGCGCGCGCCGCACACCAGCCACACCGAACACCTCATCGTCGACGCCTTGCGCGCCGCAGGGCAGCTCACGCTGTCGCTGGTCGAAGAGCGCCAGGGCGCCGTGGTGGGCCATGTGGCGGTGTCGCCGGTGACGGTGTCGGACGGCACACGAAGCTGGTTCGGGCTGGGTCCGATCTCGGTGCTGCCCGGCTACCAGGGGCTGGGCGTGGGCAGCGGGCTCATGCGCGCGGCGCTGGTGCGCCTGCGTGATCAGGGCGCGGGCGGCTGCGTGCTGTTGGGTGAACCGGCCTTCTACGGCCGCTTTGGTTTTCGTGCCTTGCCCAGCCTGCTGTTGCCCGGTGTGCCGCCCGAGTATTTCCAGGTCCTTGCGTTCAATGGGCGGGTGCCGCACGGCGAGGTGAGCTACCACGAGGCCTTCGACGTGCGGCCGCCGGAAGCCGAAAACCACACGCCCTGACGGGGTTGATCGCCACCCGTCGGTGGCTGGTTTGATTTCATGTAACTATTCAAGTTACATGAAGCTCGACAGCAAACTCTCATCCATCCTCCACCTGCTGCTGCACATGGCGCACAGCGAGCGGCCCATGACCTCCGAGGCCCTGGCCGCGTGCCTTCAGGGCAGCAGCCCGGTGGTGGTGCGCCGCACGCTCGCCGGCCTGCGCGAGGCCGGCTTCGTGAGCTCCGAACGGGGCCATGGCGGCGGCTGGGTGCTGGCCTGCAACCTCAAGACCGTGACCCTGCGCGACGTGTACGACGCAGTGGGTGCACCCACGGTGTTCGCCATCGGCCACCGGTCGGACAACCCCGAGTGTCTGGTCGAGCAGGCGGTCAACGAGGCCCTGTCGGGCGCGCTGAGCGATGCCCAGGCCCTGCTGGTGCAGCGCCTGGGCCGCGTGACCCTGGCCGACCTCGCGGCCGATTTCAACCGCCGTTTTGAAGCCCATCCCCATGCCAGGAGCCACCATGCCCACCAACAACCTGAATGACGCCATCGTGATCGGCGGCAGCTACGCCGGTCTGTCCGCCGCCCTGCAGCTCGCGCGGGCGCGCCGCCGCGTGTTGGTGATCGACGCCGGCCTGCGCCGCAACCGCTTCGCCAGCGCCTCGCACGGCTTCCTGGGCCAGGACGGCCGCGCGCCCGGGGACATCGCTGCCGAGGGCAAGGCCCAGCTGCTTGCCTACCCCAATGTGCGCTGGCTGGACGGCACCGTCTCGCGCGCCAAAAAGCAGGGTGAAGGCTTTGGCGTGGCCCTCGACGATGGCCGCACCGAACAGGCCCGCACCCTGGTGATTGCCACCGGGGTGGTGGACGAGTTGCCGGCGATCGAAGGCCTCGCGGCGCGCTGGGGCCGGGGTGTCTTCCATTGCCCTTACTGCCATGGCTACGAGCTCGACAACGGGCGCATTGGCGTGCTCGCGGTCAGCGAGATGTCGATGCACCATGCGCTGATGCTGCCGGATTGGGGATCGACCACGCTGTTCCTGAACGAGGCCTTCGTGCCCGATGCGGCGCAGCGCGCCGCGCTGGCCGCGCGCGGTGTCGCGGTGGAAGCGGGTGCGGTGGCGCGCCTGCTGGACACCGCCACGGTGGAGCTGCGCGATGGCCGCCGCTTCGCCATGGACGGCCTCTTCACCATGGCGCGCACGCACATCGCCAGCCCGGTGGCCTCGCAGCTGGGCTGCGCCATGGACGAAGGCCCCACCGGCGCCTTCATCCGCACCGACGCGATGCAGGCCACCAGCGTACCCGGCGTGTTTGCTTGTGGCGATGCCGCGCGGGCGGCCGGCAACGTGGCGATCTCGGTCGGCGCAGGCGCCATGGCCGGTGCCAGCGCGCACAGAACCCTGATGTTCGGCTGACAAAGCCACCCGTTCTTCTGCCGGAGCGCGCCCCGCCCCACGCGAGATGACGCCTCCAGGGGCACCGAGGGTCCGGCTCCGCCGGCCCCAGGTGCCGTCCCCCTCCCAGCCGAAGGCGCCAGAGAGGGGGAAGCCGCGCAGCGGCGCAGGGGGTGCTGTTTTTACCTCGCCGGCTGAAGGCGCGTCACGCGCACCTGTACAAAGGCCTGCTCGGTGGCCGAGAAGTCCCACTGTTCGACGGCACAGGCGCGCTCGGCGGCGTGCCAGCGCACCAGGTTGACCGAATTGGGGGCGCCGGGCCGCACGCGGTGCGATACGGCGGTGCCAGCCTGCACCGCCCACATCGGCCGCGCCAGGCCGGGCAGGGGCATCACGTAGGGCAGGTGGATGTGGCCGCCCATCACGAGGTCTGCTCCGGCGGCGGCCCAGGCGTCCTGCGCGGCCGCGTGGCCGATCAGGCGGTCTGGCTCGTCCTGCGGGCGCTGCACGTCGATCGGTTGGTGCACCACCACGACGCGCAGCTGGGCCGGCGTGGCCTGTGCGAGCTGCCTGGCCACGCGCGCGACCTGCGCCGCCGACACCTCGCCGTTCTTGTGCCGGTGCGCGCGCGTGGTGTTCACGGCGAGCACCCTTAGCCCAGGCGAGTCAAACAGCGGTTCGAGTTCGTCGCCGAACACCGCGCGGTGGCCGGCGTAGGGCCGCATCAGCCGGCCCCAGAGATTGAACAGCGGGATGTCGTGGTTGCCCGGGATCACCAGCCTGGGCGTGCCCATCTGATCCATGAAGGCCCGCGCGGCCTGGAACTGGCTGGCGCGGGCGCGCTGCGTGATGTCACCCGAGAGCACCACAAGGTCCGGCCGTGCCTGCTCGGCCAACCGCAGCAAGGCCTGCACCACCGGTGCCTGTTCGGTGCCGAAGTGGGGGTCCGAGACCTGAAGGAGCACGCTCAAGCAGGAACCTCCCGGTCGGCCGGCGCTGGCTTGAGCAGGTACAAGGGCGTGGGCAACACGTGGATGTCCAGCGGCGGCCGCAGGTGCACCACCTCGCCGTCGAACGCCACCTTCATGCGCCGACGGGCCATCAGCGCCGGCGCCATGACCACCATGCGCTGAAACTCGAAGCGCTCGATGTCATCCGCTTCGCCGAGCGTGCCCATCGCGCCGCGCAGCATCAGCCGCAGGAGCGCGAAGGTGCCGGTGGGCTTGAGCATCACGGCGGTGACGCGGCCGTTGTCGCGTGCGCCGTCGGGGCGCTGGTCCTCCACCACCCCCACTTGTTCCAGTTGCAGGCGGTTGTTGCCCACGAACAGGGTCAGGGTCTGCACCTCGCGCGGCGCGCCGTTCAATTCGATCCGCAGCTTCAGGCGCCGCTGCGCGCGAAACAGCGTGGCGAAGGCCGCCCAGATCGCCACCCATTGGCTGCGGCCAAAGCGGTTTTTCCAGAACTCGCGGTCTTCCAGCAGGTCGGGGTACAGGCCCAGGCTTGCGTTCACCAGGAACAGGTGTTCGTTGACGGCAGCCACCTGCACCGGCTCGGGTCGCGCGCCGAGCAGTTGCGCCATGGCGTCGGCCACGTTGGTGGCGATGCCGTGCGTGCGCGCGAAGTAGTTGAAGGTGCCGCGCGGGATCACGCCCAGGGCGCAGCCGGCGGCGTGGGCCGCCTGGGCCACGGTGTTGATGGTGCCGTCGCCACCGACGGCCACAATGGCCGCGTTCGTTTCGCGCGCCTGCCGGGCCAGTTCGGCTGTCCTTTGGGGCAGGTCGGCGGGCTCGCACACGTGCAGCTGGCCCGGCCGGCCGGCAGCGCTCAACGCGGCCTCGATGGTCTCGCGCGTGCCGTCCCCGTCCTGGCTGCCGGAGCGGCTGTTGATGACGAAATGCAGGGTGGCCGTCGGGTCCAGGCGGGGGGTGTTGGCCAGCGGTTCCATCAGTTGAAGGGCCCCATGCAGTTGCCTTTGCCCGGTTCGCCCATTTCCTGGTACCTGGGGGCACAGCGACCGTCGGGCAGACGGGCACCCCGCTCCACTTCCGCGCTGCGGCTGCCGCAGACCGCCTGGTCCACCTTGCATTGGCGCACGCATTCCATGTGCTGGAAGCCGGCCGCCGAGCCCGGGTTTGCCGAGGCCCCGCCGCAGGCGGCCTGGCAGGACGCCGCGTTGGCCCGGCATGCGCCGGATTCGGCCAGTTCTCTCGGGCGGGTGACCGGGTTGACGCCGGGCACTGCGGCTGGCGCGGCGGGCGGCAGTGGCGTGGCGGCATTCTTCGACGGTGTCAGCCCGCTGCGGCAGGCCTGGTCTTTGGTGTGGCAGGCCTGGTAGCAGGCTGCGCGTCGGGTGTCCATCGGGCAGGCCGTCTTGCAGGCCACATCGGCCGGCTGGCAGGCGCCCTGGTCTGCGGCGAGGGCCGGCATCGAGGACAACACGAACATCAGACCAGCAAGCCAGCGAACGAGGGACATTGGACATCCTTGGTGGGTAGAAACCCCGGGGGGTGTCCAGGCACTGTACCCCAGCGTCCGTCAAAACCCCATGGCGCAGGTCGGCCCCGGTGGCGATGATGGCGGACATGAACGCGCCCCTGCCCACCTCACCCGCCGCCGAGCTGTTTGACCGCGTGAAGGCCACGCTGAGCGGTGAACACCGCCAGCGCCAGCCGGGCCATTGGTCGCCAGTGGCGCGTTACCTCGACCCGGCGCGCCATCAGCGCGAGCTCGCCGCGTTGCGCCGGTTGCCGCAGGCGGTGGCCGACGCGGCCGCGCTGCAGGCACCGGGCGATTGGCTGGCGCGTTCGGTGCACGGCGTGCCGGTGCTGCTCACCCGCCATGCCGATGGGCAGCTGCACGCCTTCATCAACGTGTGCCGCCACCGGGGGGCGGCGCTGGTGCCCGAAGGCGCGTGCGGCCAGGGCCGCGAGCGCTTCGTGTGCCCGTACCACAGCTGGACCTACGGCAACGATGGCGCCTGTATCGGCCGCCCGCACGACCGCGATTTCCCCCACGCGCCCAAGGCCACCGCCGGCCTGGTCGAGCTGCCTTGCGTGCAGCGCTTCGGCCTGGTCTGGGTGGTGGCGACGGCCTTGCCCGCCTTCGACTGGGCAGGGTATTTCGGCCCGCTGGGCGAGGAGATCGACGGCCTGGGCTTCGACGCCACCGCGCGCGTGCAACGCCACCGCCATTTCACGCAGGCCTCGAACTGGAAGCTGGTGCTCGACGCCAGCCTGGAGAGTTACCACTTCGCCTACGCCCACCGGGAAACCATCGCCTACCTGTTCCACGACAACGTGGTGGTGCACGACCAGGTGGGCGATCACCAGCGCATCGTGTTGCCCAAGCGCAGCTTCGAGGAACTGAGCGAACCGCCTGCCACGCTGGAGGGTTACGCGAAGACGATCAACACCATCTACTTCCTGTTCCCCAGCACCTTGCTGCTCTGGGAAGGCGACCACATCAACGCCTTCGCGCTCTCTCCCAGCGATCCCGCGACGGTGCAGGTGGACGGCTGGCTCATCGCGCCGCGTCGGCACCTCGCCACCCGCAGCGACGGCTATTGGCAGCGCAATTTCGACATGTTCTGGACCGCGATCGACGAGGACTTCGCGCTCGCCGCCAGCATGCAGCGTGGCCTGGACAGCGGGGCGAACACCGCACTGTGCTTCGGCGAGAACGAATTCGCGTGCGAGGCCTTCCACGCCTCGTTGCAGCGCATGGCGGGCGAGGGCGAATAGCATCGGGCCTGTCACAAATCCGGGCGCTCGCCCGTCTGGCTGGTCATGAACGATCCCACCACCACCTTCAACCGCCTGCGCCCCCGGCTGCAGGGCATCGCCTACCGCATGCTGGGCTCGCCGGCCGAAGCCGAGGAGGTGGTGCAGGACGCCTGGTTGCGCTGGCACGAGGCCGCGCACGACGACCTGGACAGCAGCGAGGCCTGGCTGGTCACCGTCACCACCCGTCTGGCGATCGACCGCCTGCGCAGCGCCAAGGTGCAGCGCGAGCATTACATCGGCACCTGGCTGCCCGAGCCATTGATGGCCGACGCCCCGGTGACGCCCGAACAGCTACTGGAGCGCGCCGATGACGTGTCGGTGGCCTTTCTGGCCATGCTGGAGCGGCTCGCGCCCGAGGCGCGCGCGGCCTTCCTGATGCGCGAAGTGTTCGACGCCGACTATGGCGAGGTGGCCGAGGCCCTGGGAAAGACCGAAAGCGCCTGCCGCCAGATCGTGCACCGCGCCAAGGCGCAGCTGCAGGACGACCGGCCGCGCCACATCGTGCCGCGCGAGGCCCAGCTGCGCCTGCTGCGCGGTTTTGCCGACGCGGCCGCTACCGGGCAGTTCGCCCAGCTCCAGTCGCTGCTGGCCGAGGACGCGCAGTTGATTGGCGATGGCGGCGGCAAGGTGCCCAGTTTTGGTGTGCCCATCGTGGGCGACCGCCGAATCGCGCAGCTCTTTTACGCCACCCACCGGCGCTTCGGCGAGGCGGTGCGCTTCGAGGTCGTCGTGCTCAACGGGCAATGGGGCCTGCTGCGCTTCATCCACGGCGGGCTGGAGTCGGCGCAGTCGTTCGTGACCGATGGCGAGCGCATCCTGCGCCTGCACGTTCAGCGCAACCCCGACAAGCTCGCGCGCATCGCCGCCGCACTGGGCCGCGAACTGGCTGTCACAAACCCGAGGCCCTGACCGTCTTCAGAGGTGTGTTCCCCAACCCCTCTGAAAGACGAAGCATGAAATCAGCCCGACTCCCCTGGACCGACATCGCGCCCAAGGCCTACCAGGCCATGGCCGCCGTCGGCGCCACCACCGCCCGCTCCTCGCTCGGCGCCATCCTGATCGAACTCGTGAAGACACGCGTTTCGCAGCTCAATGGCTGCGCATTCTGCGTCGACATGCACGTGCGCGACCTGCGCAAACACGGCGAACAGTGGCAGCGGATCAACAGCCTCTCGACCTGGCGCGAGACCGGCCTGTACAGCGAACGCGAACGCGCTGCGCTCAACTGGGCCGAAACCCTGACCCGGCTGGTGGAACACCACGGCAGCCGGGACGCCGACTTCGAGCTGCTGCAGGCACAGCTCAGCGACCAGGAAATCGTCGAGTTGTGCTGGACCATCGCGCAGATCAATGCCTGGAACCGCATGGCGGTGGGCATGCACGCGCCGGTGGTGGAAAAGGAGATCGCATGAAGATCGTGGTCATCGGAGGCAGCGGCCTCATTGGCAAACAGCTCACCACCCTGCTGCGCGAGGCCGGCCACGCGGCGACGGCGGCCTCGCCTTCGTCGGGCGTCAACGCCGTCACCGGCGAAGGCCTGAGCGAGGCCCTGGCCGGCGCGCAGGTGGTGGTGGATGTAAGCAACTCGCCGTCCTTCGAGGACGAGGCGGTGATGCACTTCTTCCGCGCCTCCACCCGCAACCTGCTGGAGGCGAGTGCGCGCGCTGGCGTTGGGCACTATGTGGCCCTGTCGGTGGTGGGGTCCGAGCGCGTGCCCGCGAGCGGCTACTTTCGCGCCAAGGTGGCGCAGGAAGCGCTGATCCAGCAAGGCGGCGTGCCCTACACCATTGTTCGCGCCACGCAGTTCCACGAGTTCCTGATGTCGATCGCCCACGTGGCGACTGAAGGGCAGACCGTGCGCCTGCCCTCCGCCCCGCTGCAGCCCATCGCGGCCAGCGACGTGGCCGCTGCCCTGGCGGACGTGGCGGTGCAACCACCGCTCAACGGCACCTGCGAAGTGGCGGGCCCCGAGGCCGTGCCGCTGGACCAACTGATCCGCCGCGTGTTCCAGGCGCGCCAGGATCCGCGCGAGGTGGTGTCGGACCCCCGGGCCACTTACTTCGGTTCGCCGCTGGAAGGCCATGCCCTCATCCCCGGCCCCCACGCGCGCATCGGGACGGTCTCCCTGGCGCAGTGGCTGGCCTCATAGCAGGACCTGGTTGTCGGGCGCGGGAGGGGGCGGCAGATCGCTCTCCCCCAGCAGGGTGCGCAGCTCGCGCTCGATGCCCTGGCACAGGTGGGCCATGGGCACGTCGTTGGCGCCGCCTTCGAACGGGTTCTCGG
>Ga0247738_10001057_pt1 | contig 10164 bp, 11 predicted proteins | sample UWRJL013104B2_FD_180936 | JGI IMG/M metagenome (GOLD analysis project Ga0247738, IMG submission 180936) | Plant litter microbial communities from Arlington Agricultural Research Station in Wisconsin, United States - UWRJ-L013-104B-2 | ecosystem: Environmental > Terrestrial > Plant litter >...
TATCCAGAACCGATGCTAATCTCTTGTTTATAATAGACATTGCATTGTCAAATTTCTTTCTTTCCTGATAAAACATTCCTGTTTTTTCGTCCAGACTTTCAAAATACAATTCTTCTAGTTTTTGGTTTTTTGCCGTGTCTTTAGTATTCTTTAAAATAGGATGAATTTCTTCTTCTATATAACGCTGAATGTGTTGCTCAGTATCTGCTTTTAAAGGATTCTCCAGCTCAGCACGCATAGACTCCAATTCAAATTTCCGTTGTTCAAGAAGTACTAAATTTGAGTTGGGTTTTTGATTTTCGAAAATATCTAAAAGCGTAGTCAGCTGATTTTTTAAATCTCTTTTAACCGTTTCATTTCTGTGTTCAGACGAACCTTTGATATCGATTTGTCCGTATAACGGAAACACATTTTTAAAAACAATTTCCTTAAAAATGTAATCTTTTGTATGATTAATATTTTGAAAATAGTTTTGAGATTCTTTTTTAAATTTCCAATAAACACTTGGGTGAATCGTAGTGTACTCACGCTGAATAATCGCTTCAACCTGATGTTGCATATCCGTATTATAACGATCAATGGTATCTGTTAAATACGGTAAAACTAATTCTAGTTTAGTTGCATTTACACTATTTAAGTCTCTCGGATTTTCAGAAACCAATTCTACAACCCCCAGTAAATGTCCGTCTTTTACAACAGGCGCAAATACGGCACTTTGGATACCTTGTTTTAATAAATGTTCGCCAAGTCTGTTATTTGGAGATTCTTCAATGAATTTTTTTACATTCGAAATCACAAAAGGCTCATTATTATCTAATAAATTTTCAAACGAACATCCAAAAAAAGCATTCTTACAATCTACTTCCTGTTCTTTAGAAAGTAAAAAACTCTGCAGCTGATTGTCATATTTTACCGGTCTGATGAATTTTTCTTCTTCCGGATTATAAATAATAAAACCAACTTTAAGATGTGAAATTTTAAAAATCGATTTAAAAATATTCTCTATAATATCGTTAGAAGCAACCGTTTTTGTATCTGGTTTAAGTAAATTACTTTTTAAGTTCGAAATAGCACTTTCCGTAGTTGCATCAAATAAAGAAACAATACCGAAACCTTTTAAAGTCCAGCTTCCCGGAGGAAATTTAGATTTCCATAAATCAATATCATTATAATTATCAATTAATAAATCGATATCATCCTGCGTTAAATGCACTGAATTTTCGGTTGGAATAATTTCCATGAAATCGGCATTGTACAAAATTCGATAATGTTTTTCGACACCTTCTTCATCAGGAATATCATAAAAGAAAGGTTTATTAAAGTCTATATTTTGTTTGTAATAACTGCTCAAAATAAGGCAGCAGTTGTTAATGTAAAACTGATGACTATCAAAATCACGAATTTCCATGTAAAATTCGTCTCCTGCATTACGCAATATTTTCTTGAAACGTTCTGTGTAATTAAAAGATATATTTTGAAAAGGAATCGTAATCGCTTTTATTTCATTGTATGTTAATGCGGTAGGAAATAAATCTGCGGTAATATTTTTGATTAAAGCTTCATTCTTTTTAATTATGGTATAGTCGTGAATTCCTGTTCTAAATTCCGGAATTGCTTCAACTTCCTTTAAAATTGCTTTGGCATAATTGGATCGATAATCAACATTTGATAAAGCAATTTCTTCAAAAGATTCAATTAGCTTATGAAAAGATATTATTGTTTGGAAAGGACTTTCGTTGTGTAGAAGATTATCCATTGGTATTTTTATTTAAGCTACAAAATTAAGCATAAATTAAGAATGTTTGACATTTTACCATTTCTTTCGTTTATAGCAACATAGAGAGAAAGCCTTAAAAACGGGCGCTTTTGAAAGCGGCAAAATATTTTAACTAAATATTAACATTAATCATAACGGAACGATCGTTCCGTTATGATATCTTTGTACCATAATAATTCAATAATCAATAACTTAAAAACAAATAAAATGAAAAATTTAGAAAACAAAGTAGCTATTGTAACAGGTGGAAATAGCGGAATAGGGTATGCAGCTGCAGCCGAATTAGTTGCTAAAGGTGCAAAAGTAATTATAACAGGAAGAAACAAAGAAGCTTTGGAGAAAGCGGAAACAGAATTGAATGTAACCGGAATTGTTTCAGATCAATCTGATTTAAAATCAATTGATAGTTTAGTAGAGCAAGTAAAAACACAATTTGGAAAGGTGGATATTTTATTCTTAAATGCAGGAATCGCATCATTTGCTCCGGTAGAATCAGCTTCTGAAGAACATTATGACAGTATCATGAATGTAAATGTAAAAGGGGTGTATTTTACAGTTCAAAAAGTGCTGCCAATTTTAAACGACGGAGGTTCTATTATTTTTAATACTTCAATCAACGCACATGTTGGTATGCCAAATTCAAGTGTTTATGCTTCGAGTAAAGCTGCTGTTTTATCTTTAAACAAAGTTTTTGCTACAGAATTGGCTCCAAGAAAAATTAGAGTAAACGCCGTTTCCCCTGGTCCTGTTGAAACTCCACTTTACGGTAAATTAGGTTTGCAAAAAGAAGAGGTAGAAGGTTTTGGATCTATTTTAGGAGAAAAAATTCTATTGAAACGTTTTGGACAAGCTTCAGAAATTGCAAAAACAGTTGGTTTCTTAGCTTCAGATGATGCTTCATTTATTACAGGAACAGAAATTGTTGTCGATGGCGGACTTACAGTAAATGCTGTTGTATAATTTTTTTGCCTAATTCAGGAACGATTGTTCCGTATTTTTGTATCTTTGCAAAGTAATTTAATTGGAAAGTTATGGCTAGAACGAAAGAATTTAACGAAGATCAGGCTTTGGACAAGGCTATTGAGATTTTTTGGCACAAAGGTTACAACGGAACTTCAGCGCAGGATTTGGTTACGCATTTAGGATTAAGCCGTTCTAGTTTGTATGATACTTTTGGAGATAAGCAGAAACTATTTGCACAATCGTTATTGCGTTATCAAAAACAGTCACAAGATCAGGTTATTAAGCTTTTGGATGAATCTGAAAATGTAAAAGAAACATTGCATGATATTTTTAAACAGGCTATTATTGAAAGCTTAGAAGACCGAATTACAAAAGGCTGTTTCATGGTCAATTCTTCTGTAGAACTTGCCATGCATGACGAAGAGATTGCAAAAATCGTAAAAAACAACAGCCAGACAATGGAAGAAGTTTTTACGAAAGCAGTTCAAAAAGGACAAGCCGTCGGCCATATTTCTAAAGCTACTGATGCGAGAGTTTTAGCGAGATTTATTTTCAATAATTATTCCGGAATCAGGGTTCTGGCCAGAACCGGTGAAAGAGATAAACAAGTTTATGACGATATTGTAAAAGCATTATTTTCTATATTATAATTTAGAAAACTGGTCAATCAAAAAACGGCAATTACTAATGTAGTTGCCGTTTTTTGTTTTAATTGATTAGAAAATAAAATAGTTATCTATTTCCGTCCAATAGTTTCATTTCATCTATAATAGAGACGATTGCTAATTGTTCTTCCTCGTCTAATTTTTCAGTATATAAAAGAGTAATTAAAATAGTATAAGAATCTTCTAAATTTGAATTTTCCTCAAGTTTCAGATCATGTGGATTTTGATATTTTTCCAGCAATGTTTTTGCAGTCTCAAAAGCACGTTTTTCTAATGTAAGGTCTGTTTTTTTTAAAGCTCCCATTTTTTGGTGTAAGTGAAATAGATATCAAATCTAGTAAAATTTATAAACAATAAATAAAAAACGGCAATTACTGAATGTAGTTGCCGTTTTTTGTTTTAAGTAAGTAATAGAAAATGAATAACTCTTAGCTTTTTTCTTCTTTATTGAAATAAACTAAGTAGTAATACATCTGTTTTTCTTCATCCCAGCCTTTTTCAACAAATTTTTCTGCACTTTCAGGGTTGATAAAATCCATTTTAATCTGAATATGGGTATCCAGATTAATAACATTTTTAATCGATTTTCTGGCGTCAGAAACTGCTGCGTTTGCAATAGGGAATGAGGTTACATCTTCGATGCTGTATTTTTCTCCTTTATCAACTTTATAGTTTTTGAATTCAGGAATCAAGTCTGGATTGTCTAATACTTCATTTAGGAAATTTTGTTCCTCAAACTGATCATTTTTAGCGAAATAATTCACAGATCTGTTCATAAACATCACTTCCTCTTTTTTGTCTTCTGCAGGTAAAACCACATCTTTTGCGAAGTTTTGGCAGAATTTCAAGTATTTTTTTGTGATGAAGTTTTCATCTTCAAAAGCATCTACAGATAAAAAATGCTCTAACCAATAACGCGCATCATAACGGTTACTGTCTACAGTTAGAATTTTATATCCTTCTTCTTTTTTATAATTAAAAATCAAACATCCTTTATCTAATTTGCTCAGGTTGATTCCTTGCTGCAAAATCATTTCAAGATTACTGTCTTTTTCTTCAAACTGTAAAAAGTCGGCTTGTAACTCACTTTTAAAAATTCCGATAGCATCAACAACGTTATTGTCGATACTTAAATTTGTTAAATAGGTTACATAAACTTCTCCGTTTTTAATATGCGGATGGTTTGATTGCTCGAATAAATGCGTCGTGATTTTTTTTGAAATCTCCTGTAAGTTACCAGGATTAGTAAAAATCTCGGTTGCATATTTAAACATGTCATTGTAATCCAAATCGACTTCGTGCGCAAACTGATAATAGTTTTCTTCTTTCTCTCTAAAAGGTTTAAAAAAGTATTCTTTTATCAAAGGCACAATTTCATCATTTAAATTAAATGGCTGTTCTGATAAAAAAATAGCTTCGTTTCTGCTTTTGTTCCCTACGCGGTGTATCGCAAGCGTCTCGATGTGGGTGTTGAATAGGTTGATCATATTTTGAGTTACTGAGATTCTAAGTCTCTGAGATTCTAAGTTTTCTAAATAGTGTCTTTTAATTTTCTAATTAAAGACGCTAACATTCTTTCGATCTCTCGACTATCCTCATATAAATTGTTAAATTCTTCTTCTTTTATATAAATAATATTTTTTGCAATTTCAAGCTGGGTTTGCATTTCAAATATAGAACCCAGAGAAATATATAAAAAGCGCAAAAAATCTTTAGTGCTTTCTCTACCAGATCCTTCTGCAATATTACTTGGGATAGATATAGAACTTCTACGTATTTGAGAAGTTAATCCAAACATTTCTTCTTTTGGAAAAGTGTTTGTTGTTTTATAAATTTTGGTAACCAAGGAAATTGATTTCTGCCAAACTAAGATTTTTCTAAAATGACTCATTTTTTATTTTTAAATTATTTTTTAAAAATAAGAAAATTCCTTCAGTAAAAAAACTTAGAATCTTAGAGACTTAGTATCTCAGAAACTTAGGTTAATTCCAATTCTCCTCAAATCCGTAATCTTCAAAGCTGTCGTCACCTTCAAACATATCAAGATCGTCTTCGTCAAGATCATCTTCAAATTCTCCATAGATATCGTCGTGCATATCGGCTTCGAAAGTTTTTTCGGTGGCTTCATCCGGCATTTCTCCGTGAGAGAATAAAGTTTCAGGATAAATACCTCCGGCAGATTGTTCTTCAATAGCAGCCAATTCAACTAAGAAAGTCCACATGCTGATAAAATCATACACGTAAATAATTTTAGTGTTTTCCTTGTCCAAAATACTAGATAATGGATAATCGCCCATAGTTCGTTGTTCGCCGGGAATGTCGCCGGTATCAAAAAGTGGAATTTCATCTTCCTGATTCCAGGTTTCATCACAAGTATAAAATGAAGCAACTTCAGTTCCGTCAAAACCGAAAGCGTTGAAGATCGCATTGTGTAAATCCTCAAGCGTATCGTCTTCAAGAATTGCAATGTCTCTAAAAATGTCTTCTTCGGCGTCTAGAATTACTCTAAATTTATAAACCATAATCTTTGTATTTTTGAAAAGTCAAAGGTAAAATATAAAAAATGAAATACGAATCACGAATTGCGATTTGTTGAAAAGATTTTTTCCTGATCCTGCAATCCCGAAGCTTCGGGACAAAACCTTGTAGGTTTCAATCACAATCTTAGCTATACCTACAAGGTTTTGGAAACCTTGCAGGAAGTAAATTGATTATTTTCCAACCAATCTCCTTCTAATTTTATGATAGCGTTTGTGATAAGAACTATGACTTGGGTAGCTTCTGCTTGGAGTCATATTATTAAAAACCAAAGCTGTTAAAAGCAAAATCAAAACGCCGACTAATACTGGCGAAAAAACATATTCGTAGCCCAAAGCTTTTATTTTGTCTGAACCAATAATCGCAATAAGAGCCGTGGCGCCACCGGGCGGATGAAGTGTTTTGGTAATTTGCATTAAAATAATTGCCAAAGAAACGGCCAGGGGAGCAGCAATCCAGATAATATCCGGAGCAAGTTTATGAACCGTAACGCCAATAAAGGCAGAAATAAGATGTCCGCCCACTAGATTTCGGGGCTGTGAAAACGGACTTTGAATGATTCCGTACACCAAAACGCTCGAAGCTCCAAAAGAACCTATTAAATAAACGGCATCGTTTCCTGAAAAATGAATCGATTGAATGTAAGCCAAAATTCCAATCCCGACAAACGATCCAATAAAAGACCAAAAATGTTCTTTATAATCAATTAAAGTTTCTTTATAAAGAATATAACGTGTTTTGCGATAGCTTCTTTTTAATTTTTGAGTGGGCATTTATGTGGTATTATTTTATTTTTTGCCACAGATTAAATGATTTCAAAGATTAATTATCTGTGGGCAATTTAATTAATCTGTAGCAATATTTTTTTACTTTATTAAACCTGGTGAATAGGAGTAAACCGTATAAGGATAAATCATTTTTGCAGTATATTTTGAAATTAAACAAACAACAAGTATCGGTAAAAATAGAGTATAATCATTTGTTAATCCGCAAACTAAAAATATTGCTGTAAAAGGTGCATGAATGCTGGCACTTAAAACAGCTGCCATTCCGATAATCATGAAATTCACAGGAATAACATTTACATGGAAAAAAGTATTTAAAATCGAAGCCAGTAATAATCCTAAAAAAGCACCAATAAAAAGACTTGGAGCAAAAACACCACCGTCGCCACCGGAAGCCAGAGTTATAGAAGTTACAATAGGTTTTAAAAGTAAAATTCCAACAAAGGTAAAAGCCAGAGTCAAGGTTAGCGGAAGTTGTGATGAAGTACCAAAAATCCCTTTTATGGCGTGATATCCTTCTCCGTATAATTGTGGAAAAATAAAAAGAGAAACACTCAGGACTACAGATCCAATAATGATTTTATAATAATGTGTATCGATTTTACCGAATTGAGATTTAAAAAATAAGACACAACGTGTTAGATAAACAGAATTCATTCCGGCCAAAATTCCCAAAAGAATAAAATACGGAATGGCTCGTAAATGCCAGGTTGAAATTGTAACGGCAAATAAAGGTTCTTCTTTTAAAATAGAAAGTAAACCGAAAGCTATTGAAACCGCAATAACATTAGAAATAATAAAAGCACGGGTTACTTTTCGTGAAATAACTTCCAAAGCAAATAAAATTCCGGCAATTGGAGAACTGAATAAAGCTGTAACTCCAGCCGCAACTCCCGCACAAATTAATTCGGTTTTGTATTGACGAAATACATTTTCTTTTTGCTGAGCCACAGAACCAATTGTAGCGGTTGCAACAACGGTAGAAACTTCTATTCCGGTTGAACCTCCAAAAATAACCGTTAATAATCCGTTTATAAAGTGTGATGGAATTTTATAAGAAGGTAAGTTTTTTGAAGTTGATTTTGTGCTTTCAAAAACTTCCTTGATTCCTTTATTTTCTTTTTTTTTAAAAAGATATTGTCGAAGGAAATAAATTACAGACAATCCGAAAACCGGAAAAAGAATGTAAAAAAGTGGATTTACAGAAACTTCATGAAAGAAGATTTCTTCGTAATACTCAGTTATTTTTTTAAGTGAAATTCCTAAAAAGGCTGAAAGAAAGCCAATTAAAATAGAAACAATAACTAATTTTCGGAACTTAATAAATTGATGATTTTTCTTGATTTGCGCCGTTTTGTTCATCAGAAGTAAATTTGTAAACCGCATTATTTTTATGCGGATTACAAAATTAGATAATCAAATTCGTTTTTTCGTAAAAAAGAATCATTAAAATGTGTTAAAACTTTAAAAAGAAGGAAAAATCTTTCTTTACGGAAAAGGGATGCCACTAAGGCACTAAGACGCTAAGTTTTTTGTTTTTTGTCATTTCTGACAAACAATACGTTTAATCACTTAATCTTAAAAAAAACTTAGTGTCTTAGTGCCTTAGCGGCAAAAACATCATCGCTCATAAAACTCAATTGGCAACAAATCAGGATCAGCAATAAACGTAAAACGTTTTTGAGTCGTTTCATCAATTCGAATTGGTTCTGCTTCTATATTTTTTGTGTTTAAAAAAGCAACGGTTTCATCCAGATTGATCACTTCAAAAGCCAAATGACGCAAACCAGCAGCCTCCGGTCTTGAAGGACGTTTTGGTGGATCCGGGAATGAAAATAATTCGATAATATAAGTGCCATTCAAAGCCAGATCGAGTTTGTAGGATTGGCGTTCTTCACGATAGATTTCTCTAATAATTGTCAGACCTAAAACTTCGGTATAAAAAGTTTTAGATTTTTGATAATCCGAGCATAAGATGGCAATGTGGTGAACTTTATTTAAGGTAAGCATTTTTATTTGGATTCAGGTTCCTGGTTTAATTTTCTAATAATTTTTGCCGGATTTCCAACGGCTAGTGAGTTATCCGGAATGTCTTTTGTTACTACAGATCCGGCACCGATTACACATCCTTTTCCGATGGTTACTCCGGGACAAATAACAGAATTTCCGCCAATCCAGCAATCGTCTCCAATGGTTACCGGATAAGCGTTCTCGAGTGATTTTCTCAATTCGGCATCAAGCGGATGTGATGCCGTGTAAATTTGAACATTTGGTGCAATAAATACATTTGATCCAATATTTACAGGAGCACAATCCAAAACGACACAATTTACATTGAAATAAACGTTATCTCCACAAAAAATATTATACCCGTAATCACAGTGAAAAGGCGGTTCTATATAAAAACCTTCTCCAGTATTAGGAATCAGTTCTTTTAATATTTCTTTCGCTTTTTTGGTTACCCTGTATTCCCTTACATTTAGTGTGTGCAGAAGATTTTTTGCTGTTCTGCGGCCTTTTACTAATTCCGGGTCAAAAGCATTGTAATATTCGCCCGAGATCATTTTTTCTTTTTCTGTCATTATAAGGGTATAATATTTTAGTCCTGGCAATTTTCTGCAAAACTGCAGATGAATACTACGACGTTAATTTGGTAAAAAAGTTTTTTTTCTAAATACGATCAATTTGACATAAACCAAATCTTTTTTAGGAGCTAATCCCGCTCCCGAAGCTTCGGGACGTTTCAATCTTTTGCTCCATTTCATTACACAAAAGGATTTCCACTTCTATCGGGGCTAGGGCACTCATTTTCAAAAGAATATTTTCATTTATTTCTTCATTTCCAGAAACGAGAAGTTTTTGCAGGAAACTCCATAAAGAAGTATCGTCTGTGTTGATTAAAATGCATATTTCTATTTAAAGAAGCTTCTTCAAAATAACAATTTGTCCCAAATGATAAACGTCATGCTGAATAATTCCATGAATATCTTCATAAAAATTATGATTGTTATTTGGATCTATTTTATCAAAACCTGCATCATCAAAATCACTCAAAAAGGCACTCCATTGTTCCTGAGATTTTGCAAGACTCTGTAAAGATTGTTCCCATGCCGGTTCCGATGAATCTAATATTGGAACAAAATAATTGTGATCCGGAGTTGTGATAATTTCTCCCTGAACACGTCTTAAAATATTTCTTCTCCATTGTATTAGGTGATTGACAATTTCCCAAATCGTATTGAGATTAGGATTTACTTTTTTGATAGCCTGCGCAGCTGTAAGATCTTTTAAAGTATCTGTTAATGTGACTTCAAGCCACGGATTTCCATTATAAATGGACTGATATAAATTTGAAACTCTTTTACTTTCTGACATGATTGATAGTTTTTAAACGTGAAAGCTAAGATACGAATAAGTAATTTACAACTCATCCTCA
>Ga0247738_10001058_pt1 | contig 10159 bp, 6 predicted proteins | sample UWRJL013104B2_FD_180936 | JGI IMG/M metagenome (GOLD analysis project Ga0247738, IMG submission 180936) | Plant litter microbial communities from Arlington Agricultural Research Station in Wisconsin, United States - UWRJ-L013-104B-2 | ecosystem: Environmental > Terrestrial > Plant litter >...
CTGCAGGTCGCCGAGTCCGAGCGCCTGAAAGTCGACGGCGTCGATCTCCGGCGTGAAGACGGTCAGCCAGGCGGGCATCGGAACACCCTTGGTCAGCTCGAAGGCCACATAGAGATCGGTGGCGCTGGAGCCGCGAGCAGCTTCAGCGGCCGCGTTGAAGCGGTCGCGAATCTCGGCGCGCACGCCGGCGAGCTCCTCGCGCTTGCGGGTCACCTGCTCGGCGAGCTTCCGGATCGACGAGCGGCTCGCGGCCTCGCTGCGCAGGTCAACGCGTCCCCAGGTTCCGGGAAGAACGAAGCGGGGGGTTGTGGCGGTCACGAGGCATCTCCGGTGAAGTGAATGGCGGCGACAATCTCGATGAGGTAGGCGGGCATGTCGTCGAAGGCGGCGAGATCCTGAGCATACATAGCGAAGTCGAGCATGGTGTCGGTGCCGTCGATGAACAGCGCGAGAGTGGTGCGCTCGGTTGCCGGCTCGGGAATCGACTCGAACTCTGTCGTGACGACGAAGTCGTGCATGACAATCGCGCGGCCGGCGGGGAGGGTGATCTCCTCGACGGTGCGGTTGAGTGCCTCGAGGCCGTCGGCGGGCAGGGGATTCTGCGTGCGGTGCAGCAGGTTCGCGTACGCGTCGTTCGTGACATGGAGCTTCTGCATCGAGAGCACAGAATGCACAACGCCATCGAGCGGCTCTCCGATAAGCGCGAAGTTGTGGCGCGCACCCTCCGGCATACGCAGGGTCAGGTCGATGACCGTCATCAGCGCGTGGCGCAGCTGCGCGCGGATGAGGGCGCTTGGCTGCACCACCAGCTCGTCGAGGTAGGCCTCGACCCACTCGCTCGGCTCCACGTCTCGGGCGGGCAGCAGCTGCCACCCCTCGGGCAGCGCGAACGCGCCGGACGGCAGGGTGCGGGCGTCGCTCATGCTCTCGGTCATCCTGCCGGCACCGCCGAGATCTGGCTCACGTTGACGGCGAGGTCGTAGCCCGACTGGGTCGTGCTGGCGGCGTGATCGACAACGAAGTCGTCGAAGTTGGCGATGCCGAAGCTGCCGGCGTCGATCAGGCCGTCGACGAGGGTCGGCTGAAAGTTGCCGGTGTCGATGGGCAGCGGCGCCCCCCACGGGCTGTTCACCCCGGGGGGAAATGCGAGGTCGGAGACGTGCATCTCGTTCATGCTGTGGAACGCCTTGTCGCCCGACGCCGCGAACTCGAGGGCGAGCTCGGTGCCGGTGTCGACGGCGAACTTCTTCGCCTCTGTCTTGATGACGTAGCTTGTCGCGGCCTCGAGGCCCTCGGCGCCGATCTTGGTTCCCGCCGATACAGCGTCGCCCACCACCGAGCCGAACTTGATGCCACCGAGCTTGGCAGTGACGACACCGACCGCGAGGTCGATCACGTCGCCGATGACGCGCCCGAGTGTCTCCTTGCCCAGTGCGAAGAGCACCAGCGAGCAGAGCAGGATCGCCGCGGAAAGCACGAGGGAGATGACGGTCAGCGCGGCGGCGATCGGGGCGAGCACCGGGATGAAGATCGCGAGAACCGTGACGATGAGCGCCAGGATGTCGACGATCTTCTTGATGACCTCGAGCACGTCACGCAGAATCTCGACCAGCGGGGCGAGGTACTTCTGAGCGAGGTCGTAGAAGGCGTCGAACCTGCCCTCGATCCCCTCCCAGAAGTTGTCGTTGAGGTCCGCCTTCTCTGCTGCGGTGTCGAGGCCGGCGATCGCGGCGTTGACCGCGTTGTCACGCGCCTGCACGGCGCTGTTGTAGGCCTGGATCGCCGTCAGGTACTCATTGTCGTACTCGGTGACCCAGCGGTTTGCCTCTTTGATGTCTTCGATGAGGTCATTGTTGGTGGGGTCGAGCAGACGCTGCAGCTCGAGGTCGCGCTCGCGGCGGCGCCAGTAGCCGGCGCTGGGGTTGTTGGTGCTGATGGTGTTGCGGGCGCTCGCGGCGGCGTCGATCGCGCTGTCGAGTGAGGCCTGGTATGAGTTGAGCGTCTGCGAGGCACCCTCGTAGCGCACGGCTACCTTGCGGGTTACCGAGATCGACTCCTTGGCGCGGTCGCGCACCTCGTCGACGGCCAGGCTGATGCTCACGCCCTCGTTGGCAAGAGCGTCGAGCTCCTTGACGGCGGCGTTGAGCGACTCGCTCATGCGGTCGTAGCGGTCCGCGAACTGCTTGATGAGTGTGGGGTTGCCCGGGATTGCCGGGGGAACCGGGTTTTCGAGTCTCCAGTTGAGCACTACCGTCCACCTCCGCCGCCACCGCCGCCGGCGGTGCCGGTCAGGCCTGTGGCAAGGGACTTGTCGGTCTCGGCGAACTGCGCGGCGATGTTCTTCACCGAGTCACGCAGCCAGGTGAGCTGGTCCTTGATGTCGTAGCGGTGCTTGTTCCACGACTGGTTGAACTCCATGACGCGGCCGCCGAGGCGGGCGTCGCCGCAGTTGGCGGCGATCGTCGCGCTCGACTCGATGTCCATGCCGATGACGTTCAGCGCATTGGTGAGATGGCCTTCGAGGTCGGAGAGGGCGTCGTAGTCGAGCTTGACCTGTGATGACGAGGACATGCTGTGACTCCAGGGCTGGATGTGGTGGATGGGGAGGGGGGAGGGGGGGGAGGGCGGCGGTCCCCGCGTGAGCGGGGACCGCCAGAGAAACTAGCCCTTGAGCGACGAGGCGAGGCCCTCGTCCGTCTGCTGCAGTGCGTCTGCGGCAGAGGTGAGGAACTTCGAGAGGCCCTCGAGGCCATCGACCGCCTGGCGCGTGCCGGTGGTGAACTGCTCGAAGGAGTCGCGGTAGGCGGCAGAGGACTGCTCGGCCTGGAAACCGTTCGAGGTCAGCGTCGTGACCAGGTTGCTCAGCTCGACGAGCTTGTTCTGCAGGTCCTGCTGGCCCGTGACAAGACGGCTGGCGGTGTCGCGAAGGTCGTCGTAGGTGACGTTGAGGTTAGCCATTGTTGCTCCTTGTTTGGTGTTTCCCGCTACGGGAGCGGGCTAGTGGTTCCACCGTAATGCGATTACTGAGTTTTAGTCGATGGGGAGGACTCCCCATGTCACTCAGCTCTCGTCCACGAGCGGAAGCTGCACGCGCACGGCCTTGCCGCGAGCGATGAAATAGCCGCGTCCCGGGGGGAACTCGGCGCGAGAGACACGCGGCAGCGCGGTCTTGAGAATGGTCTCGCCCTCGATGCCATCCGGCTGGATGAGGAAGCCGGTGCGCGCCGACTTCACCTCGCCAAGCAGCGGCCATGACGAGTTCCACGTGCTCGACTCGGAGTCGGCGATGAGGAAGTGGTCGCTGCGCTTGACGGCCTTGATGAGCTCAACGATCGGTCCGTCGGCCTGCGAGCTGAGGAAGTCGGCAATCTGCTCGACGACAACGACGATCTTGGCCTTCGGGGTCTTCTCTGCCACCAGGGCGGTCAGCTCCTTGGCGAGGTCGATGACATCCTCCATGGTTGTGGCCGAGGCCTCCCAGAGCTTTCCTGCGCCCACGACGGACCGCGAGTTGCCGAGGTAGTAGAACTGCGCCTTCGGCTGCACGAGGCGCGTGGCGCGCAGCAGCGCGAACAGGGCGTTGGTGCGGCCCGAGGCCGGCGGACCAGCCACGAGGAACGCACCCGTCGGGTCGAAGCCGATCGGCTCGAGGGTGTCGTCAGAGATACCGAGGGCTGCGAGGCCGTTGACGTCGTTCGGCAGCGCGGACGCCGGGTACTCCGTCGCGAGCACGCCGACGCCCACCGCCTTCTCGCGGCCGTTGGCGACCATGGCGGCGCCGAGGGCGTCGAGGGCCTTCGACTGCTCTGCCGTGCTCGTCTTGCCGCCGATGATGGCGATCTGGGTCTCGAGGCCGTCCATGAGGGCGCGTCCGGGAGGGGAGGTGGCCGACAGCACGTCGTTCGGCTCATCGAGCATGACGTACTGCGAGTCGTCCGTCAGTCGGTGCACCACGCGGCGCTGCACCGCCGCGCTGATCGAGTTCGGCACACTGCCGGGGCGGTCGGCGGTGAAGGCGACGTGCATGCCGAGGGCGCGGCCGTCGGTGAGGATCTGGTTGAAGGCAGACCACCACGGAGCGCGGGCACTCGTCGAGTCGAAGTCCGCGCGGAAGGCGGGGAAGTTGTCGACGAGCAGGATGATGCGCTTCTCCTGCGGGGCATTCGCGATGCGCCGGTAGTCGACGATCGTTCCCGCATTGACCTCGGAGTAGCGCACGGAGCGGTCGTCGACGATGCCGCGCAGCAGGCGCAGAAGGCGCACGATGCGCTCCGGGTCATCGCCGCTCACGATCGAGCCGACGTGGGGCAGCGCCTCGAGCATGCGCAGGCCGCCGGTGCCGAAGTCGATGCCGTAGACATCCACGGGGCCGCCGCGAGGCGTGATGCCCGCCGCCGCAGCGATGGTGCGCAATGTCGTTGTCTTGCCGGAGCCACCCGCGCCGAAGATCGCGATGCTGCCGTCGGTGTCGGGCTTGAAGTAGATCTCCTCCTGGCGTTGCGCCTGGGGAATGTCGCGCACGCCGAGCAGGATCTCGGTGTCCGTGCGCTGGCGCAGCTTGGCGAGGTCGAAGGCGGGCGCGAGCTCGTCGAGCCACGGACGGCGCGCGGCCGGAATCGCCGCGAGCCTTGCCGCAGCGACGAGGCTGCTGACGAGGCGCTTCTGGTCGTTGGGACCCTGCTCGCCCTCCGGCAGCTTCTCGACGGTGCCACCGGGGGCCTCCCACGCCTGCTCTGTGCCGAACTTGAGCTCGGCGATGTCGACGCTCGGAGCGACGGGCGTGTCGCTCGTCCAGCCTCCCGCGTAGGCCGACTGGAACTGCACGAGGCGGCCGGGGCCTGTCTTGGCGATACCGCGGCCGGGAATGGATGGGTCGAAGGTTCCGGCGATCTTGTCGCCGACGACATCCATGGAGTCCGACTCGTCTGCCATGCGCAGTGCCACACGCAGGTTGGTGTTCGCCCGGAGGTTGTCCTTGATGACACCGGCGGGCCGCTGCGTGGCCATGATGAGGTGGATGCCGAGCGAGCGACCGCGCTGGGCGATGTCGACGACGCCGTCGACGAACTCCGGCACCTCCCCCGCGAGGGCGGCGAACTCGTCGATCACGAGCACGAGCGCGGGCGGCGACTCTGGATCGCCGGACTTCTCGAGCTCGAGAAGGTCTTTCGCCTTCTTGCGGTTGAAGAGGTGCTCGCGGTGGTGCAGCTCGGCGCGCAGCGAGGTGAGCGCGCGGCGTACCAGGTGCGGGCTGAGGTCGGTGACGAGGCCGACGCAGTGCGGCAGCTCGACACAGTCGGCGAACGCGGATCCACCCTTGTAGTCGACGAAGAGGAAGGTCACGCGGTCGGGGCTGTACTCCGCCGCCATGCCGAGCACCCAGGCCTGCAGAAACTCCGACTTGCCGGATCCGGTGGTCCCACCGACGAGGGCGTGGGGTCCCTGCGTGCGCAGGTCGAGGTGCATCGCGTCGACGCCGGACTGCCCGACGAGCGCGCGAAGGCGACCGGCGCGACGGCGCTGAGGGGCGGCACCGGATCGGTCGTGGATGGAGTCGTTCTGCTTCCAGCGATCGACGGCGACGCTGGCCTGCACGGCGATGTCCGGTCCGAGAAGGGAGAGCATCGAGACCGTGCGGGGGATGTCGCTCGAGTCCCCAACGACGGCACCGGCATCGAAGACCGGGGCCAGCTGGCGCGCGAAGCGCAGCGCCTGCTCGCGGGTGATCGGCTCCATGGCCACATCCATGACGGCGTTGCCGAGGCGAACGAGGCCGATGCTGCCCTGGTTGGCGACGGTGCTCGCCTCGACGAAGGTGCGGGTGACGGCCGGCAGCGAGCTGACGTCGTTGGCGACCCAGATCGGGTAGATACCCGCGTCGGCGCACTTCTCGGCAAGCTGCACGAGGCGCCCGCGGTCGACGGGTGCGTCATCGGTGATGAGCAGCAGAATCGCGGGCACGGCGGCTGGCGGCGGCGACGCGATCTCTGCGCCGTCCCCCGCCTTTGCGCCAGCGACGAGCGCGGAGCTCTCCTCGAGCGCAGCGCCACGCAGGGCGTCCGCTCCGCCCTTGCGGCTGGCGATGAGGGCCTCGAGCGCCGAGATGAGGGCGTCGCCGGTGGCCTGAGTGTTGGCGAGGTGGGTGACCTCGAGCGGGCTCTGGGCCGATCCCGTGTGGGGAAGCCACTTGAGCCACTCGAAGTCGGGGGTCCATGACGAGCCGGCGATCGCGGCGACCACGAGCTCGCTCGGCGAGTGCAGCCCGGTCGCCTGCACGAGAACGCTGCGGGCGACGTCGGCCGCGGCGGAGCGCGGTCCGGCAATGCCGAGCGCACCGGCGAAGTAGAGGTTCTCGGTGACCGGCACGCCGGTGATGCTGCGGTACTTCGCCTGGGTCGCTTTCACCCGGTCGAGGTAGATCGGCAGCGCCTCGTCTTCGTTGCTGATCTTGACGCTGTTGCGCGACGGCATCGTGCCGATGCCGAGGTTGAGATTGAGAAACTGCCAGTGCTCCGGACGCCGCGTCCAGAGCAGCGGACCCATGCCCATGGCAGCCTCGTAGACCTCGTAGGTCGATGGTGACTCCTGCAGGCGCACGGCCCGCTCCTTGGCGACCTCGCCGTCGAGCTCCTGCTCGAGGTGGCTCGCGCGCTCGTCGAAGCGCTCGATGTCGAGCTTCTCCTTGCGCTTGCGGGCAGCACGCGTGCTGAGGAAGGTGCCGAGCATGAGAATCGGCGAGGCCGCGACGAAGAGCAGGGACTGGATGCCGCGGCCCGTGAACGCAAAGACCGCGCCGAGCACCAGCGGCGCGATCAGCGCCACCCACGGAAACGGCTGTGGGTCACGCTCGCCGGGGACCTTGGGCGCAATGAACTCCGTGCCGGGGTAGCGGCTCTCCACGCGCGGCGAGCGGTTATGGCCCACCGGTCCGCTCGCGGTAGCCCCCGCGGGCTCGACGCCGCCGGCCAGCTCGGCGAGCAGAAGGGAGTCGCCGACGCGCACCGTGGTGCCGTCCTCCATGTCGACACGGGTGACGAGCCCGCCGTCGATCTCGAGGCCGTTGGCAGAGTTGAGGTCGACGATGCGCACCGAGGTTGGCGAGATGTCGATGCGCGCGTGGCGCTTGGAGACGAGGTCGTCACGCAGCGTGATGTCGGACTGGGCGGAATCGCGGCCCAGGTAGCGGCTGCCGACCTGGAGGGGAAACTCCTTGCCCTTGTCCGGTCCGCTGAGCACCCGCAGCACGGCAACAGCACCGCTCGCCGAGGCCCGGCTCGCGCTGCCCGCAATGATCGAGATCGTCGAGCCGTTGGCGAGCGGCGCATCGCCGATCGACACCTGCGGCTCGAGCAGCTGCACCGGGTTGCCCGCCGCATCGAGAATGCGCAGGCTCGCCCCCTGCGGTGCGGAGGCAACAACGCGGTAGGGGTCGAGCTTGCTGATGGTGCTGGCGATGTCGGCAACGGTGGCGGCGGCGTCGGTCGTGACCACGATGTCCGCTTCCGGTCCCCCGGCGCGCTTGAGGGTGAGCTTCAGTCTCATGCTGTTCCTTCGGGCTTGTTCTTCGCTGTTCTGCGTTGCGCTGTCGCGAGGGCTCGGGCCGCCAGGGCTGACGACCATCTGCTTGCTGCGCTCAGCCGGTATCGGCTGAGAATTCTGGTTCCACGGGTGACGGCCGCGCGGGCCGCAGCCGCGGCGGCGAGGGCCTCGGTCCAGACCGCATCCGTCGTGCCCCGATCGATCTCGACGCCGCTGAACACGGCGCGATCGACGGTCTGGGCGAGCGCGAGCGGTGCCGGCGCGCTCTCGGGAAGCCGCAGGCCGACCGCGGCGAGCTGGCGCGTGGTGTTCTGCGGCACGGCGATGCCCAGCTCTGTGTAGCGGTCAACCAGCTCTTCCCACGCCCCGGCCGCCGAGCGGTCCGGGCGCGGGTCATTGCGCCGTCGGCGCGCACGGCGCGACTTCAGCCAGGCGAGCACGAGGATCGGCCCGAAGATGAGGGCGGCGGGGATGAGCAGCGCGGCGGCCGTGATCGCGAGCCACAGGGGAATCTCGAAGAGGCCGTCGGTCACGTCGTCGGAGTCATCCACCTCGACCCCGGCAACGAGGTCGTTCTCGTCGTTCTCGGTGCGCGGGGGCTGGCGTACCTGCGGCTGCGGCTCCGACTGCGGCTTGGGGGTCTGGTCCTGGGGAATGTCGGTCTCGTCCGGGGTCGGGTAGAACGGCACCCAGCCGACGCCGTCGAAGGCCACCTCGACCCAGGCGGTGACGTCCGCGCCGGTGACGGTCACGGAGTCCTGCCCCTCTCGCACCTCGGGGGCGAAGCCCATGACGACGCGCGCCGGGTAGTTGAGGCTGCGGGCCATGAGGGCGAAGGCGGAGGCGTACTGCTCCTCGTCGCCGATCATCTGGGTGCGGGTGAAGAGCTCGACCATGCGGTCGGCGCCCTGGCCGGCGCGGGAGGCCACGGCGTCATCCGCGGCTCCGTGGCTGAGGTAGCCCGTCGTCTGCAGGGCGGTCTCGATGGCACGCAGCTTGTCGATCGGGGTCGTCGCGTCGCCGGCGAGCTCCTCGGCTTTCGAGACCACGATGTCGGGGATGATGCTGACGGGCGGCAGCGCGAAGGACGCGGTCGCGACATCCTGCAGCTCGTCGGGCTCGAAGGACTTCTGCGTCTCGGCGGTGAGCTCGTACTCGTCGCCCTCCGACAGGCCGCTGGTGAGCACGGCGGTGCCGGTGGCCGGGTTGTAGCGCAGTGTTGCCGCCTGCGAGCGCGCGTCGGCGCCCTCGAAGGTGATAGCGGTGGGGTAGCCGATCGAGGGCATCCACACGTCGGTGTAGTCACCGATCGTGATCGTGAGCTCCGACTCGTCGGGGTTGGCCGTGATGAGCGGCGGGCCGGGGATGGTCTGGCCGACGAGGCTGAACGATCCGGACCCCTCGCTGGCCAGCTGCGAGCCCGCGACGCCCCACGAGATTCCGTCGTAGGTGTCGAGCGTGGCCAGACGGATGCGGTCGCCCGGTGCGAGGCCCTCGACCGTGAAGAGCTGCGTCTCTTCGAGCGTCTTCGTGTACTTGCGGAACGCGGTGAACGGGCTCGGATACTCCAGCGGCTCGAACGGCGGTGTTACCACCTCGCGCAGAACGAAGCGGTCCTGCGGCACGGGTGCGACGGCGCTGCCCACGACGATGCCCGCGGCGACCCCCGCGGCCACGACGAGGGAGCTGCCGACGATCTTGCGACGCAGCAGCGAGCTGTCGGCCGACGGCACCCCGCCCGCAGTGCGCCGCCAGCCGAGCCAGACGAGAACGAGGGAGGCGAAGGTGATGCCGCGGATCGCCGCGAAGACGGGCTCGTCGGTGCCGAGCAGCACACCGGCGAGGTAGAGCGCGAGGGGGCCGATGAGCAGCATGGCCGCTCGCCAGGCGGTGCGACGGCGCGTCGGCAGCCAGCGCACGGCGAGCACCGTCGAGACGAGGCCAACCGCCCAGGTCGCGAAGTAGGGTGCCGCGGTGACGTAGTCGGGCAGCTCGACCGGGGGTCGAAGGGTGAGAACATCCGCCCAGGAGTAGACCGTTCCCACCGAGAGGTTCACGAGCGAGTCGAGGGTGGGGATGAAGCCGAAGAGCGCGAGCTCGGGCACCGCCGCGGCGCTGCCAAACAGGTAGAAGGCGACAACCGCCAGCAGGAAGGTGGGAATCGCGCCGATGCGCAGAAAGTGCGAGGCAATTGCCGCCGCTACACCGACCAGAAGGCCGCTCACCCCGGCGATGAGCCAGCCGACGTCTTCGAAGGCCGAGCTGAAGCCGACAATGCCGATGCCGGAGAGAATGATCACCACGCTCACGTCGACGATCGTGCGGCCGGTCACCCGCGGCCGCTGCACGGCGGTGTCTGTCATCGCACCCGCCGAATGAGTCGTGGAAGGTCGGAGAGCTCGCCGATCGTCACGACCGCAAGGCCGCTGACGCGGGCGATGCGGGGCTGCGCGCCGAGCTCGATGCGGAATCCAATGGTCTGGGTGTCGCTGCCGAAGAGCGTGTCGACCGAACGAAGGTCGGCGATGGGCAGCTTCGAGCCCGTGACGAACATGGCGACGCTCGGGTGGGCGAGGCGGGCGGTCGAGACCCGCGCGAACTCGCGCGTCGTGGCGAAGGG
>Ga0247738_10001059_pt1 | contig 10157 bp, 8 predicted proteins | sample UWRJL013104B2_FD_180936 | JGI IMG/M metagenome (GOLD analysis project Ga0247738, IMG submission 180936) | Plant litter microbial communities from Arlington Agricultural Research Station in Wisconsin, United States - UWRJ-L013-104B-2 | ecosystem: Environmental > Terrestrial > Plant litter >...
CATGAATTGGTATACGTTCCCGCATTCGAACAAGAACCTGAAGCTACAAACTGTCCACTGGTTTTTACAACATTCAAAACATCGGCATCACACAAATCAGATGCTGTTGGAAATAACGCTTGCGCGGAAGCCAAAGCAGATAAATCGCTGCATTCTAAAGTTGCATCCAAAGAATTTACCTGACTTGTCCATATTGGTTTTGTAGTATCTTCAATTGTAATCACTTGGAAAAAAATATCAGAAACATTTCCGCAATCGTCCGTAACCGTCCATGTGTTGGTATACGTTCCCGCATTCAAACAAGAACCTGAAGCTATAAACTGTCCACTGGTTTTTACAACATTCAAAACATCAGCATCGCATAAATCAGACGCTGTTGGAAATAACGCTTGCGCGGAAGCCAAAGTAGATAAATCACTGCATTCTAAAGTTGCATCTAAAGAAGCTGTTTGTGTTGTCCATGTTGGTTTTGTAGTATCTTCAATTGTAATCACTTGGAAAAAAATATCAGAAACATTTCCGCAATCATCCGTAACTGTCCATGTATTGGTATATGTTCCCGCATTCGAACAAGAACCTAAAGCTATAAACTGTCCGCTGGTTTTTACAACATTCAAAACATCAGCATCACATAAATCAGAAGCTGTTGGGAATAACGCTTGCGCGGAAGCCAAAGCAGTTAAGTCGCTGCATTCTAAAGTTGCATCTAAAGAAGCGGTTTGTGTAGTCCATGTTGGTTTTGTAGTATCTTCAATAGTAATTACTTGCGTGAAAATGGCAGAAGTATTCAAACATACATCATTGGCAACCCACGTATTAGTGTAAGTTCCTGAATTGGCGCAAGAACCTGCAACAAAAATTCCGCTGGTTTTAGTGTACGTTACAGTCCCTCCACAATTATCGGTCGCAACCGGAGCTTGGTTTTGCGCAGCTGTTAATCCTGCAGTATCACTACATTGCAAAGTCACATTTAGTGTATTTGAAGCTGTTGTCCAAATCGGAGCTGTATCATCAATAATTGTTATCACTTGGGTAAAAGCGGTAGAAGTATTCAAACATACATCATTTGCAACCCATGTATTGGTATAAGTTCCGGAATTAATACAAGAACCTGCAACAAAAATTCCGCTGGTTTTAGTGTACGTTACAGTCCCTCCACAATTATCAGTGGCAACCGGAGCTTGGTTTTGAGCAGCTGTTAATCCTGCAGCATCACTGCATTGTAAAGTTTCATTTAATGCATTTGAAGCTGTTGCCCAAATCGGAGCAGTATTATCAATAATTGTTATCACTTGTGTAAAAGTGGCAGAAGTATTCAAACATACATCATTGGCAACCCATGTATTGGTATAAGTTCCGGAATTAACACAAGAACCTGCAACAAAAATTCCGCTGGTTTTTGTGTAAATTACAGTCCCTCCACAATTATCAGTGGCAACTGGAGCTTGGTTTTGAGCAGCTGTTAATCCTGCAGCATCACTACATTGCAAAGTTTCATTTAATGCATTTGAAGCTGTTGTCCAAATCGGAGCAGTATTATCAATAATTGTTATCACTTGCGTGAAAATGGCAGAAGTATTCAAACATACATCATTGGCTACCCATGTATTGGTATAAGTTCCGGAATTAACACAAGAACCTGCAACAAAAATCCCGCTGGTTTTAGTGTAAGTTACAGTTCCTCCACAATTATCGGTCGCAACCGGAGCTTGGTTTTGAGCAGCTGTTAATCCTGCAGCATCACTACATTGCAAAGTTTCATTTAATGCATTTGAAGCTGTTGCCCAAATCGGAGCGGTATCATCAATAATTGTTATCACTTGCGTAAAAGAGGCAGAAGTATTCAAACATACATCATTGGCAACCCATGTATTGGTATAAGTTCCTGAATTAACACAAGAACCTGCAACAAAAATTCCGCTGGTTTTAGTGTACGTTACAGTTCCTCCGCAATTATCGGTCGCAACCGGAGCTTGATTTTGAGCGTTTGAAATCCCTATAACATCACTGCATTGTAAAGTTACGTTTAATGCATTTGAAGTTGTTGTCCAGGTTGGAGCAGAAGTATCCTGAATTGTGATTATTTGCGTGAAAGTAGTTGGGCTATTCAAACAGGCATCTTCGGCAACCCACGTATTGGTGTAAGTTCCGGAATTAGCACAAGAGCCTGCAACAAAGTTTCCGCTAGTTTTAGTATAAGTTACTGTAGAACAATTATCAGCTGCTATTGGCGCTTGGTTTTGCGCTGTTGCCAATCCTACTATGTCGCTGCACTCAAGTGTTACATTAAGAGAAGTGGCAGGAGTTGTCCAGATTGGCGCTGTAGTATCTACAACATTTATAGTTTGACTTACCGGAAGCGATATATTATTGCAGGCATCTTTTGCTGTCCAGGTTCTGGTAATAGAGTATGTACCGGTACAAGTTCCGGGTGTATTTACATCTTCATAGGTTAATGAGGTTACTGTACCACTGTTATCACTAGCCGTAGCCTGAGTAAATACAGGTAAGTCCGGACAATTAATTGTAGAAGTAGCTGGAAGCGGATCAATTATTGGCTTAATTAGATCTCCGCTTGTTATAGTTACAGAGAGCTGTTTTGCACAATTGTTGCTATCTGTAACCGTAACAGTATAAGTGCCGGGTGGTACATCCTGCAAGTCTTTAGTCGTTGCACCGGTATTCCATAGGTAAGAGTAGGCAGGAGTTCCTCCTGTTGCAGTCAATGTTATAGTCGATGTGCCTCCGCTGCAGCCTACATTAGTATGAGATTCACTTAACATCAATTCTGCTGGCTCAATTATTTGAAGCGTGTAGGAGTTTGATATATTTTGTGAGTCGGTAACAGTTAATTTTGCCGTGTTATTCGAAGTCGTATAGGTATACGTCGGATTTGGTAAAGTGGAATCTGGTAAGCCACCATCATTATGAAAATCCCAGGCGTAGGTGTATGGTGTTTTACCTCCATTGGTTGTAGAGATAAAAGTAACTGTTGTGTTTGCACCAACTTTACATGCCTTATAGGTAAATTGAACAGCTAATGGTTTAGAGATAACAAACGAATTTGTAAAATCACATTGGGAGTTTGTAAAACTGCCACATTGGTAGTTTGGACCAGGATCACTATTGCTGTTTGTTTTCCAGGCTATTATAGTGTTACTAAGGCCTAATTCTTCACCGCAAGTCCAGTTAAATGGTCCGTACAATAACTTTTTGTTACTTCCCGGAACAATATCTCCAAGCAATACATTCAAAAAAGTTGTAACTCCGTCGATAGTCAAATCAGAATTTAACCGTGCAAAGTGTATACTTGAATTTGAATTTGAAGAATAATTAAGGTAAATATATACCGGTTGCACTTGCCCGATAGTACAGGTAGTATTTGTTATTGGATCTCCATTTACATCAGAAAGACTTAGATATACATCTGTCAAAGTGTAATTGTTGGAGGTGCAGTCAAAACCGCATGTTCTCAAATCTACTTGTGAAAACGAAAAGTGGATATTAAATAGTAAAAGCAACATTATGAAAACGCTTTTAATATTAATATTTTTAAAAAAAGAAGTAATGTTTTTCATAATCTCTATTTTTTAAACATTATTATTTTATGAGATTTTTATCTTTTTAATCAATATGTTTTTGATTAAAATTATCCGGCTATAAATAATTTGATATCAAATATTTTTCGTTAGTTAAAAGGCGGATACAGTAATTTTGATATCAAATTATATATTGTTTTAATCAAATGATTTAGGATTTGATTATTACAAGAGTTTTTAACTGTTTGTTTTTAAACTAAAAAATTATGTCCTTAAAGTTTTAAGTGCCAGTCGAAAACCGGTATTGTCTGAAATCAGGAAATGAGCATTTTTATAAGATGGAATGCTTCTGATGTTTCCCTTATTTTCAATCAAAATAGCATCGAAAGAAGCTGTTGGTGAAAATGAAATATGCAAGAGTGAAAAAATGTTTTTTTGATAAATCACTTTTTTGAAAGAAAAAATAGACTTACAATTTTTTACAAATTTTACCGCGGTTCTAAGAGTAGTTTTTGTTCTCATAACTTAAGATTTTGTTTTGCATTATTTATAAAAAATTAACATAATCAAAGTTATATACTCAGTTTATTTTTGATTTTTTTTATCCGTAACTAACCTAAAAACTCGTTGAAACGTTCTTTTTTTGTTAAATAACGTTCAAAAAACGATTTTTTTTTGTCATTTGTAACAATTAAAAAAGTACGAATTTTTACTTTTTTGCCCAAATCTGTAAAAAAATAAAACAGCATAACTATCTATTAATCAATTATTTAGTTAATTTTTTACTAATCCCATGATAATCGACTAAGTGATGATTTTAATGGATGAAGTACAGAATATGACAAAAAGAGAATTCTGGTATTCTGTGAAATTTTGAATATTATGCATTTCATATTCTTGTTAAAATTTTCTTTAAATGTTAACAGAATTAAAAAATAGAGAACTATTACAATTTCTTTTGTAAATTAGAACTTAATAAAAAAGTAACTTCAATTTTGATGTTTCTAAATCCTTGCACATATGAAAAATTTAATATTGATACGACATGCAAAATCAAGCTGGGAAGCTCCTTTAAAGGATTTTGACAGACCTTTAATGAAAAGAGGAATTTTAGATGCTCATGAAGTATCAACCCATATTTCAAAATATCTCCCTAAAACTTATATAATCTGGAGTAGTACTGCAGCACGCGCGTCTGAAACGGCTCTTATCTTTGCTCAAAATATATCTTATCCTATAGAAAGTATCGTTTATAAAGACGATCTTTATACTTTTGACGATAAACAACTCGAAAAAGTTATCAAATCATGTGATAATAGTTTCGAAAGCGTTATTCTTTTCGGACATAACGAGGCTATTACAAATTTTGTTAATAAATTTGGGGATGTTTTTATTGAAAATGTACCTACTTCCGGATTTGTATCACTTAAATTTGATGCCGAAGCCTGGGATGCAATTCATAAAGGCAAAACCCAAAAAACAATTTTCCCCAAAGATTTAAAATAAATAAAGTGTACGAGCAGAAATATATCGATAGAGAAAAAAGTTGGTTAGCGTTTAATGCAAGAGTGCTTCAGGAAGCAGCAGACAACACAGTTCCACTTTTAGACAGGTTGCGTTTTGTTGGAATTTTTTCAAACAATTTAGATGAATTTTTTAGAGTTCGCTATGCCGCAATCCGGAGATTGAGTCTTTCTGGAATTTCAGGTGAAAAATATTTAGGAGGTGTTTCTGCCCACCAATTAATTAAGGATATTACAGAAATAGTAATTCAGCAGCAATCTGAAAGTTTACGTATTTTAGGAAATATCGAATCTGAACTCGAAGCCGAAAATATCTTTATTATCAACGAAAGTCAGGTTACAGAAAAACAGGAATGTTTTTTAAAGGACTTTTACATGCAGAAATTGAGTCCTGAATTAGTGACCATTATTTTGAATGACCTTGCAGAATTTCCTATTTTAAAAGATACTTTAGGATATTTGGCAGTGCGTTTGGAACTGAATAACGATGAAGTTCGCTATGCTGTTATTGAAATTCCCAAAACAATCAACAGATTTGTTGTCCTTCCGTCAGAAGATGATAAACAATATGTAATTCTAATTGATGATGTAATTCGGCTTAAACTGAAAAACATCTTCAATATTTTCGATTATAAAACTGTTTCGGCACACATGATCAAAATTACTCGTGATGCGCAGTTGGATATCGACAGCGATTTGAGTAAAAGTATGCTTGAAAAAATTGCTACTTCTGTAAAAGACAGACGAATTGGAGAACCTGTTCGTTTTATTTATGACAGTTTAATTGAAGAAGATACGTTGCGTTTTTTCTTAGATAAAATGAAAATTGTCGAAACAGACAGTATAATTCCGGGAGGAAGGTATCACAATCGCCGCGATTATATGGATTTTCCAAATTTAGGACGCTACGATTTACTTTATAAAGCAAATGAGCCTTTACCGGTTCCGGGATTAAGCCTTGATGGAAGTATTTTAGAGAAAATCAATAAAAAAGATTATTTACTAAACGCTCCATATCAGTCTTTTTCATACATAACTAAATTTTTGCGTGAAGCAGCTTTAGACCCAAAAGTGACGAGTATAAAAATCACCTTGTATCGTTTGGCAAAAAATTCGCAAATTATTAGTTCGTTGATAAATGCCGCAAAAAACGGAAAAAAAGTAACGGTTCAAATCGAACTTCAGGCGCGTTTTGACGAAGCATCGAATATTTCGTATGCCGAACAAATGCAAACCGAAGGAATCAATTTAATTTTCGGAATAAAAGGGTTGAAGGTACACAGTAAAATTTGTGTTATCGAAAGAGCAGAAGAAGGTAAAAGTCGTCGTTACGGATTTATTTCAACAGGAAACTTTAACGAATCAACAGCCAAAATTTATACCGACGTAACGCTTTTAACCTGTAATCAGGGAATTTTGAAAGACATTTCTAAGATCTTCGAATTTTTCGATATCAATTACAGAGTTCATAGATATAAGCATTTAATAGTTTCTCCGCATTACACAAGAACCAAATTTGTAAAACTCATAGATCGTGAAATTTTGCATGCTTTAGCAGGTAGAAAAACACATATAAAACTGAAGATGAATAGTTTGTCGGATTTTAAAATGATCGATAAATTATATGAAGCAAGTAATGCAGGCGTAAAAATTCAGCTTCAGGTAAGAGGAATTTGCTCCCTGATTCCGGGAATTCCGGGAATGAGCGAAAACATCGAAGCCATAAGTATTGTAGACAATTATCTTGAACATTCAAGAGTTTATATTTTTGGAAACGCCGGTTTAACTGAAGTTTACATTTCATCTGCCGATTTCATGACTCGAAATCTCGATGGAAGAGTTGAGGTAACCTGCCCAATTTATGACCTTGAAATCAAAAAAGAACTAATTGACAATTTTAATATTGGATGGAAAGGGAATGTGAAAGTGAGATATCATTCCTATAAATTAGATAATAAATATAAGCCCAGAAATCATCATGCCCCATTTAGAGCTCAATTGGAAACCTATAAATATTATCAGAATAAAATCTCGGTACTAGAAGCGGTTACTCAAAAAGTAAATTAATAAAACAAATTCAAATCATAAGTGAGCATGATTAATATAAAGAAATATGCAGCAATAGATATCGGTTCAAATGCCATGAGGCTTCTGATATCGAATGTTGTAGAGCAAGATGGCAAAGAACCGCAATTTAATAAAAGTTCACTTGTTCGTGTACCAATTCGTTTGGGACAAGATGCCTTTACAGTTGGAGAAATTTCAGAAGAAAATATAGATCGAATGGTTGATGCCATGAAAGCATTCAATCTTTTGATGAAAGTGCATAAAGTCGAACGTTATATGGCGTTTGCAACCTCGGCAATGCGAGAAGCTTACAACGCCAAAGAAGTTGTGGCATTAATCAAGAAAAAAGCCGACATTAAAATCGAAATTATTGATGGTAAAAAAGAAGCCGCTATAATTGCTTCTACAGATTTGCATCATTTACTTAAAACAGATGAAACTTATTTATTTGTAGATGTAGGCGGTGGAAGTACGGAATTTACATTATTCTCTGACGGAAAAATGATTACTTCAAGATCGTTTAAAGCAGGAACGGTTCGTTTATTGAACAATATGGTACATGATGTGGTTTGGGATGAAATCGAAAAATGGATTAAAACCAATACTGCAGATTATGAAGAAGTAACGCTCATTGGTTCTGGCGGAAACATTAATAAATTGTTTAAAATGTCTGGAAAACAGCAGGAAAAACCGCTTTCATACATTTATATCAATTCACAATACGCGTTTTTAAATTCATTGACATACGAGCAAAGAATCGCCGAATTAGGTTTAAACTCTGACCGTGCCGACGTAATTATCCACGCCACAAGAATTTATCTTAATGCAATGAAATGGAGCGGAGCACGCCAAATTTATGTTCCCAAAATCGGACTTTCTGACGGAATCGTAAAAGCAATGTATTACGGTAAAATCTAAAAATGATAGCCACAGATTGAACAGATTAAAAAGATTATAATCTGCGAAAATCTATTAATCTGTGGCAAAAAATATTCGCCACTAATTCTACGAATTTTCACTAATTATTTTTTTAAGTTTTATAATAAAAATTCGTGGCAACCTTTTTAACTTATATAAAATGAATAAAACCAGACTCGAAGCCTTTAGTGATGGTGTTTTAGCAATTATTATTACCATTATGATTTTAGAAATCAAAGTGCCTCACGGACATGAGTTTGCCGATTTAAAACCACTTATTCCGAAGTTTTTAAGTTATATTTTAAGTTTTATTTACGTTGGAATTTACTGGAATAACCATCATTATTTACTTCACGGTTTATCCAGAGTAAATGCGAAAATAATGTGGGCAAACCTTCATTTATTATTTTGGCTGTCGCTAATTCCTGTAGCTACAGGCTGGATGGGAGAGCATAATTTTGCAAAAGCAGCAATGGCATTTTACGGAATCATTTTATTACTTTCTGCAATTGCTTATGTAATTCTTCAAAAAACAGTTTTAGATGTTGAAGGAAAAAATTCTGCATTAGCAAAAGCTTTGGGGAAAGATTTAAAAGGAAAAGCTTCTGCAGTTTTATATACTGTTGGAATTATAGCTTCGTTTTACAATGAAGGGATTTCCGGCGCAGCGTATTTTATTGTGGCAATGTCATGGCTTATTCCTGATAAAAGAATTGAGAAGGTTTTTAGTAAATAGATTTCAGAATAAATATTTAGCCACGAATTCACGAATTTTTTGTTCTCAAAAATTAGCAGTAATATTTCGTGAATTCGTGGCTAAAAAAAATAGTTAGAAAGCCGGATGGATATTAGTGTTTTCAAATTTTAATATTTTTTAAATGAAATCCATTTTTCAATCCATTAATGTTTTGCCTCAAAACGAATTAGATCAGTTAGACGATTTAATTACTTTTAGGAAACTTAAAAAGGGAGAACTTTTATTGACAGAAAATCAGGTTTGTAACGAAATTGTTTTTATCAAAAAAGGAATTTTACGTTCGTATTTTTTTAATCATCAAGGTGATGAAATTACCAATTGTTTTGCTTTTGAAAATGAATTTATGGCTTCGTTTTCCAGTTTTATAACCCAGGAATTAGCCGAAGAGAATATTCAGGCTCTCGCCGATACAGAATTACAGATTATTAATCGCGAAAGTTTAGAAAAACTTTATAAATCAGGAATCCATTGGCAGGAAATTGGAAGAAAATTAACCGAAATGGAATACGTAACGCTTCAAAAAAGAATGATTTCTTTTCAGAAATTATCCGGGAAACAGCGTTATGAAGAATTATATCAAAACCATCAAAAATACATACAGTTAATTCCGCTTCAATATCTGGCTTCTTATTTGGGTGTTACGCCAAGACATTTGAGCCGTATTCGAAAAGCGATTTTATAGGACATTTGTCCGGTAACTTTTTTCATGCCAATAGTATTTTTGTAAAAAAGTAAAACATGAAAAAAATACTGATTATAAACGGCCATCCAAATCCCGCAAGTTTTAACTTTGGTATTGCAGATTCTTACCAAAAGGGCGCTATAACTTCGGGTGCGCAAGTAGAAACAATTAAGATTGCTGAATTACAATTCAATCCCAATTTAAAATTTGGTTACCAAAAACGAACCGAATTAGAACCGGATTTATTAGATGCATGGCAAAAGATTCAAAATGCGGATCATTTGGTTTGGATTCATCCCGTTTGGTGGGGCGGACTTCCGGCAATTACAAAAGGATTTATTGATCGATTATTTTTGCCCGGAATGGCGTTTCAATATCGAGAAAATTCAGTTTGGTGGGATAAACTCCTAAAAGGAAAGACAGCACATATTATCACAACTTTAGATCAGCCAGGCTGGTATTACAGATTGTTTTTTGGAAGACCGAGTGTAAATCAATTGAAGAAATCAACTTTGGAATTCTGTGGAGTAAAACCCGTAAAAGTAACCTACATCGGAATTATAAAAACTGCCAATGATTCTCAAAGAGATAAATGGCTGCAAAAAGTCTATAATTTCGGATTAAGAAATAAATAAAGAAGAATAGTTTTTGGCCACGAATTCACGAATTTT
>Ga0247738_10001060_pt1 | contig 10144 bp, 11 predicted proteins | sample UWRJL013104B2_FD_180936 | JGI IMG/M metagenome (GOLD analysis project Ga0247738, IMG submission 180936) | Plant litter microbial communities from Arlington Agricultural Research Station in Wisconsin, United States - UWRJ-L013-104B-2 | ecosystem: Environmental > Terrestrial > Plant litter >...
TGGCGTGTTCACGCTGGGGTTTCTCGGGACGTTTCTGGCTCGCGATCTTTGGCTGTTCTACAGCTGCCTGGTACTGATCAACCTGGCTTATGCGGTCATTGATATCGCGGTCAAATCAGGATTTGCCAGCCTGCTTCCCGTCACTGATCGCAGCGAAGTTTTCTCGATCAAATACACGCTGACCAATATCGGGTATGCCGTCGGCCCGTTTCTTGGCGCTGGCATGGCCAAACTGGATATCAGCTTGCCATTCCTGTTATCTGCCGGGCTTGGAGCAGGATTCTTCTTCATCTATTTCGTTTGGGGCAATAGAGACCTGAACGCTACCGATAAAGCTCAGAAACCAGCACCGTTTCTGGCCGTGGGAAAACTGTTACTCCAGGATTATCGGTTGGTGTGTTTCACCCTTGGTGGGCTGCTCAGTGCGGTGGTCTTTGGCCAGTTCACCGCTTATCTCTCGCAGTATCTGGTGGTCACTACTACCCCAGAATCTACCTACCAGATCATCAGTACCGTTGTGGCGACCAATGCGCTGATGGTGATCAGCTTGCAATACTCAATAGGCAGGAAGATTTCACACAGACATCTGAATCTGTGGCTGGCCGCGGGACTGAGTATGTTCATGATGGGGTTGGCGGGTTTTGCCCTGTCGACCTCTATTCTGCTCTGGGTCATTTCCATAGCCATTTTCACGGTCGGCGAGATCATCGTATTCCCCGCCGAGTACATGTTCATCGACAAAATCGCTCCGGACAACCTGCGCGGCATGTATTACGGAGCACAAAACCTGTCCAACCTCGGCGCGGCACTGGGACCGGTACTTTGCGGAGTCGTATTGGCGACTCAGCCTCCCTGCTACATCTTCTACATGCTTGCGCTCTTCATTGTTGCAGGTGGAATGTTTTACTTCCTGGGAGCTTCCAATTTGAGCGCTACAACGGATATGGATCCTGATTGAAGGGCAGCAATGAGAAGGACGGTGAGGAATCAAAAAATCACCTTATAAATGTCGCTTTGGGTCCAGAGTGTGTAAAAACACCTTCGCGAACACTTGCTATGATTTCTGAGGATTTCATCGCAGGGATCGCCTATGAAGCGCTTTATCCAAGGTGGGCACCTAGGCCAAGGCACCACGCTTCCCGAGACCTCGACGACTACGTTAGCGTTGCCAATCCAGTGCGTGCAGTCGACGTCTTGTCGACGGGCTTGTCCTGGTCAATCTGGATCTAAAATAAAACACGTTCACCACCGCGCCAGAAGACTGGTGGGGATGTTGTGATGAACCATGGAGTCAACCGGTGCTTCCGGTCCACTCCATGAGCCACTTGTTATCAGCCCGCCGCGACAACGGTAATTTCCACCAGCAGATCCTTCGCGGCCAGACGCGATTCAACGGTGGCACGTGCAGGCGCGTGGCCTTCGGGTGCCCAGGCGTCCCACACTTCGTTCATGCCGGCGAAGTCAGCCTGGATGTCCGACAGCCAGACCTGCGCAGTGAGGATGCGGGTTTTGTCCAAGCCGGCCTGGGCCAGGAAGTTGTCGATCTTGGCCAGCACCTGAGCGGTCTGGCCCTTGATGTCCTGGGTGCGGTCGGTGGCCGTCTGGCCGCCGAGAAAGGTGAAGCCGTTGCATTGAACGACGCGGCTCATGCGTTGGTTGGTTTCGATGCGTTTGATTTCCAGCATGTGAACTCCTTAATGTTTCGCGATGGTTGAAGCGGATTGAAGGCTGCGCACGGGTAGCCCATCGGCGGTGAAGGCCTCAACGCCGGCCCAGACGCGGTTGACGCCCAAATGTCGCAAATGCGCAAACAAGTCGGTGGCCGTACGAGCCCTGCGGCCCAGACGCTCCATCTCGACTTCGCCATGGTGTGACAGAAAATCCAGCGACCCGATCAGCTTGCCACCGATCACCACCGTACCATTGGCAAACTGTTTGAACGACAACGCTCTTGTTGTGGCACCCAGCACCGGGACACCGAAAGGTGCGACGGCGACGTCAACAGGACGCGATTGGCCGAGGAATTCGCCGATACGCTGAAGACGTATTACCGAGACTCGCTAAACTCTGTTTAGAGGCGATCGCTGGTAACAGGGATAGGCCCAGAGTTTTGCAAACATGCCCTTTCCTGGGAGAGAAGAGTTATGCAACGAATTATCGCAGTGGGGGTGTTCTTGCTGGCCTTGGGCGGGTGCGCAACATCACCTATACCGGTCTCTGAAGCACGGCCAGTTCCTGCCGATAAGATGTATGCGCTCAAAGACCAAGGTACGAAAGATTCGGGACGCCTGACCGTTGTCCGGGAAGACGGTTTTTTCGGTTCGGGATGTGACGTCGTGTTCTACATTGATGGTCAGCGCGCAGCCAAGATAGGTCCAGGTCAAAAGGCATCTTTCGTTTTACCGGCTGGCGAAGTGAATCTAGGTACCGGGCTCGCCGAGTCTGGATTATGTACTGGCGTCGCGATCAAAACTGTCGCGTCCAACATCAAGTCAGGGAAGGAAGTGATTTATCGAATCAGCTGGGATACGCAAGGTTTCTACCTGGGCCCCTACGCTGACTATGGACATTGAGCCCAGAAACCTCGTCATACCGATGGCCTGGATTTGCACCATCGGGATGCCCTTCAAGCAGAGAGCCCGTTGGCGGCCGGTCACGCCAATTTGATGCCGCCACCCTGGATGTCGTCGCGCGCCAATCGCAAGTCATTGGCGTCCTGATTGAGCCGGTGAATCAGGTTGAGCAACCGCTGACGCAACAACTCATCCGTGATCTGCTCAGTTGCGCGCATGACATCCAGCGCCGCGGTCTCGTTGTTGGTGGCGACTGAGTCGAGCAACTTGCGCATGCTTCGTGATGGCCGATTCATCTCTTGCACCTTGATTCGATTGCCGCGAATTGTATTGCCGGAATATTACGTCCGTGTTTCAGCGCCTCAAATTCGGTTGAATTCACGGACTCACAAAAATGGCCGTAGGGCGTCAGCGACCCTGGTTCATAACCATCGGTAAGTGTCAGATTACGAACCTGCGCCTGAGTCAATGGAGTGGCCATGACCTTGTCCAAATCCCACGTCATGGTCGCTTTTTGTACGAGCCTAAAATTCCAATCGTGGCTTTAAGTGGTTTTCAGCTGAACTCGCCGGAACGAAAAAAAAGAGGCCGTAGCCTTGTTTCTGCACTAGAGACGATTGACATGACAGGATTTGGCCTATCGACAAAGAGCCCGGCCAAGTGCCGGTTTTTTTCGCTCCATCAACATGCTTTTCACGAAATGCTCACATAACGGAGCGCAGATTGAACGGACAAAAGGATTTGACCCCATACAGAGAGCCCGCCATGCGCGGGCTTTTTGTTGTCAGACATTCCTCGCTGCCAAGGTGGAAAATGTAGGGGGCGGGAAAAGCCAAAGAAAGACTTTTCTTTGGACAAAAAAAATGGACCTCTTTTCAGAGATCCATTTTCAAATATTTGGAGCGGGATACGAGACTCGTATCTGGCGTCCGACCCATTGAAATTTAAGGGGTTTCTTTTCTTACCCAAGCAGGAAAAGACTTAATTCTGGACTTGTTTTTTGAAGGTATCAAGGTACATCGCCGCTCAGTTAATCGTCATGGCAGCGGCGAACCCGACATCAACGACGGGCAGACGTTGGGAGGAGTTAAGATCGAGGATTGGAGGGATATTTCTGGGTCACCGTCCAGGGCCTTAGGGGCCAAGGACGGTGAAGATTTCAAAGACCGGTTTCCGGCGGATCATAAGACTGCTCCGCTTAAGTGACCAGCATTACGACGATGCAGGGCATTTTGTTTGGACAGCTCAATCTTGGGTGAGTGCCGCACTCAAGCCGTATCTGCCCCAGCGTCATCAAACAGTTGCTTGTCGAGATTCAAGACCTTGTCCATTACGTCCTGAGGACTGCCCTTACCCTCAACGGTATGGGTCTTGTAGTTGAAATCGAGTGCTATCCAACCCTGCAACTTCGCCTCATAACTATTAGGGTACTGTGCCTGCTCAATAGCGGGCAAATCCTTATAGTGTTCAAGTGCTGCAGTAAAGAATTTAGTCAGCTTTCCGGTTTCATTATATTCCGCGATCGAATTGGCAACAACCTTCTGCCGCCAGGCATATTCCTGATCGGACGATTCACTCCACGCCGCACGACGCTCGTTAGTCGTAAAACTTCCACTATCATCGTAGATAATCAACGAGAGCTGATCGCTCGACATACCCGCAAATGGATTCTTACCACTGCCATTGACAAACTGCGTTGCATTGTCCGCACGAGCCAATAACACAGGGTCCTGAGTGTCAGGAACTTCAGCATCATTGGCTTTTTTGTTAATAAAATAACCATCACCGGAAATCTTACTCAAAAGCTCACTCGCTTTCGCGCCAAGCTCTTTCCTGCTCAAGCTCGAATCTCTAACCGCCGCACGCGCGGCACTCTCACTCAACTGTAGAGAGAGTGAAGAAAGGCGACTGGTATCTTTATGACTACCGACCTCAGCGCTTTCAGCTGCCATCTGAGTTTTCGTTAGCGACTCATTTTGGCTCGCCGTCACATTGGAAACCTGCGAACCAGAAAACGCATTTGAATTAATTGAACCGACCAAGATAATGTCCTCCTTGTTATCAGCCATTCCTGAAAAACGCGGCTAGTAAATTTATTATCGGCAGCACTCAAAAAAACTATAATACTTCACGATGAATGGACGAACAAAACTGGCGCAGGCCCAGCGGCACGGGCAGACTTTGCGCAAGCAGCCACACCGCTAGGCCCGGCTTAGGCCTTATTTCATGGTAAATTCAACAGACCAGGCGTATGTGGAGATATTGGTCGATGTTACTTTCGCCGTACACACTGCGCCACCGCTAGGTGTTGCCGTATTATTCCATTTTGGAATAGTAGAACCTCCTGGGCCGACTGTCCCAACGTAGGTTGCCAAGAACGTGCAAGTCTTCCCGCCAATGGTGTAGCGCAGATTCGCATAGTTGGCAATAGGCGAAAGATTGCTCTGAACGGTATAGGTATCAGCACCACCCGCCTTGACAGTAGTCACTGGCTTCGGGATCGAATTTACATTAGTCGTGGCTTCATTATTTGTAATAATCGTATACGTAGCATCGGCTGTTCCAAGATTCTTGAAAGTAACAGCTACTGGAGGACCTGCCAGCGCTGAACCTGCCGCCAACATCCCAACAGTCAGTACCGACAAAACAGATTTCGACATTTTCATGCACTTATTCCTTTTGATTTAAATTCCATACATGCACTTTCATGGCGCAGCAAAACCTCTCCACACCACAACAACTCGATGAAAAGCAAAAACTCGCACATTATAGAAACATGAAAGTCCAGACGCGCCCTTCCCACCGAAGAAGATCAGCCCTGCCATCTAGAGGATGAGAGAAATAATTCGTAAGGCGTATGACGTGCTCTTTGCATCCCGCAAACACGACATATCCTAGTGACCCACTAAGATATCCCTATCAACAGCAGGACCGTATCATAAACTTTAGACTTGAAAAACTAACCCCAGCATTTTTTTAGAACACTGCGGGTCTCAATTCAACATATCCCGGCGCCAGATTCTCTACCTCAATACCACCAGGCATGGCCCGCCCTGTCGTTACGATCACCTGACTTGCTCTCTCAGACAAGGTAGGGCGATAGGTCACAACCGACTGCCCATGGCTGTCGCTAGACAGCGCCTCAAGCGGCACCACCAGACCGCGATCACGGTGATAGGTGACAATTTGCAGCCTCGCACTCATACCAAGTCGCAATCGCTGCAGTTGCTCGCTCTCGATACCTAGGATAGACGCAATCACCTCATAAAATGCGCCACCGGACGTGGCCTGCGCATCGACACCCTGTACACCGACGCTCTCAATCTGACCATACCGCGCGCTGAATCAGGTCCAGTCAGCAGGACGCTTGCGATGCGCAATGGGTTAAGTAAAAACCAAGAGGCCCAACGCAGCGCACTGACATTTCCAAGGTACCGGCACGTATTTCAACAACGAGTACTTTTCAGGCTCAATATTTTCACTGGCGATGATTTTGGGAACGATGAGTATCTACCTTCTGCTGCTGTCGAGATAAAGCACGTCAAACTCATCGGGCCGCACATTTTTGCAAGGTGAAAAATTACTAAAATCCGCCAGATGAGCAAAGCGATAAAGTACTTCACGGCGCCGTGACCGAACTTGGAACTGCTTTTGCACACTGAGCTTCATCCATCACGCTATAACAAGTCCTGAGCATGCGGAACAGAGCCTCTCAGTCCAAGTCCACACAGGCAGGAAACGCGACGATGTCATTCTGCATTCAACCGGGTCGTGAAATACCGTGATGACGCAGTTTGCGATAGAGCGTATTGCGGCTGATCCCTAGGCGAGCGGCAACATGGGCGATATGCCAGTGTTCCGCCTCAATCAATGTGAGCAGTGTCTGCCGCTCGGATACGCCCAGCGGATTTTCGGCCAGCGCAACTGTAGCTGGCACTGCCGGCAGTAACTCCGCCAAATCGTCCAGGGTGACACGCCCCTCCAATGCCAACGCTACCAGTGTGCGCAGGCACGTACGCAGCTGCCGGACATTGCCCGGCCAAGGCTGCGTCAGCAAGCGCTCTCTGACGCCCGCCTCCAACCGAACTCGGGCCCCTGCTGCCTCCTCGCGCAGCAATAGGTCGAGCAAACGGCCCTTGTCTGAACGCTCACGCAACGGCGGGAGCTGCACGGCGAACCCAGCAATGCGATAAAACAAATCTTCGCGAAAACGCCCTTCGGCCACACAGGTGTGCAGATCCTGGTGGCTGGCACTGATAAGGCGAATATCGAGCGGACGTGCCGTCTCGCCGCCTAGCGGCATCACCTGGCGTTCCTCCAACACGCGTAGCAGGCGAGTCTGTAACGCCAGTGGCATATCGGCGATTTCATCGAGAAATAGAATGCCGCCATTGGCCTGCTCCAGCTTACCGATCATTCCGTCCTTGCGCGCACCAGTGAAGCTGCCGCCGCGATAGCCGAACAGCTCGCTCTCGATCAGCGTTTCTGGAATGGCCGCGCAATTGATCGCCACAAACGGCTTGCTGGCTCTGGAGCTGGCGCGGTGCAGCGCCGCAGCAAAGGCTTCTTTGCCGGTACCGGTTTCGCCCTGTAAAAACACCGGCACGTCACGCTCCAACACACGCAATGCGCGAGCAAAGCCGCGTTGCAGGCGCGGGTCTTCCAGACACACGTGCACGTCGTTAATTTTGGGGATTGGAGGAGCGACTAAAGGCACTTGGCGTAGGGGTTCTCGCAACTGTCCGTAGAACTGGCGGCCGTCCACCAGCCGCATTGGCCAGCAGACACTAGGCTGCGAGCTGGCCTGACTCATCACCTGATCGAGAGGTGTTTCCAGCAGCATCGTCAGAGATTGCCCGACCACCTGGTCACGGCTGAGGCCCAGCAGATCCAGGGCAGCATGATTGACTGAACAAATACAGGCGCTCTCGTCAAAGCTGATCAGACCTTCGCCCAACAGCCCAACGAAGCCGGTCTCCGGGTGGAAGCGCAGCAAGTACCGCTGCGGATCATGTCCCAGGAAATAACAGCTCTCGATCAAATTGGCTGTCAGGTTGGTCAACGCCATGGCTTTGAAGTGCTGCTGAAGACTTTGTTCCTCGCGCACAGAAGAGAGGTTAAGAACGGCGAGCAACTCTCCGCCTGCATCAAATATCGGGCTGGCCGAACAGGTTAAGCCGGCGTGTTTGCCACGGAAATGCTGATCACGACGGATGGTGACATGCTGTCGCTCGACCAGGCAGGTGCCGACACCGTTGGTACCCTCACAATCCTCGCTCCATACCGAACCGAGCCACAGTCCGGAACGCTGGAACTCGACTCGTTCGGAGTCGTTGAACACACTGTCAATCGCCACACCGCGAGCATCGGTGAGTAGCACCACGTGGCCGTCACACCCCAGTTGTTGGTGCAAGCTGGTCATCTGCCAGTGCGCCACGGAGATGATGTGTTCCAGCGGGGCGCGGTGATCCTGTAAACGTGGGTGCTCAACTACATTCGTTGCGCGGCGACTGGCGGGATCGAGCTGATATTGATCCAAGCAACGGCGCCAAGACCGTGTGATAGCCAGGTCAGTCGTATGGCCGTGGCTGGCAGAGGTGCCCTGCACGGCTTGTAGCACTTGTTGTGCATGGGCGTTGATAAAAGCCGGCTTCATTGTTCTTGTTCTCCGTACGGTTAGGACACGGGGCTGCTCGCAGCTTATATGAAAAGACTGCGAAGAGCGCTCTATGTCCCGAGTGACACTCTGTCATCCACCATTTGCAGAATCGTGACAGATCTCCGAATCCAACCCTGAGCACTACTGCAGCAGCAGCTCTGCAATGGGGCTTTCGCGAAGGTGGCCCGAGCCTTGCTCTGGGGCAAGTTGTACAAAAACAACAAGATCGGAGAAGCCCCATGAACATCGCTGTCGAAACACCTCTGCACACGCCAACTGCTCAGCTCGCGGCTTGGGTCGAAAACCTCAGCGAGCGTCTCGCCAAACGTGATTTGGACGGCGTACTGGAACTGTTTGCCGAAGAGTGTCACTGGCGTGACCTACTACTTTTCAGCTGGAACTTAGTGACCTTGGAAGGCAAGCCTGCCATCCGAGACATGCTCGAAACACGCCTCGACCAGACTCGTCCTGAGCGATGGAAACTGGAAGGCGAGGCGACGCTGAATGACGGTGTGCTCGAAGGTTGGATCAGCCTGGAAACCGATGCGGCGCGAGGTAAAGGCTACGTGCGCCTAAAGGAGGGTCTGTGCTGGACGCTGTTGACGACCATGCGCGAGCTCAAAGGCTTTGAAGAACCCAGCGGCCGCCGTCGTCCAATGGGTGCCAATCATGGTCACACCCGCGCCGACAAACGCAACTGGTTAGAGCGCCGTCGCGATGAAGAAGCTTCGCTAGGCATCACCACGCAACCTTATTGTCTGATCGTGGGGGGCGGCCAGGGTGGGCTGGGGCTCGCTGCGCGGCTCAAGCGAATGGGTGTGCCAACTCTGATCGTCGACAAGGCCGAGCGTCCTGGTGATCAGTGGCGCGGTCGCTACAAGTCGCTGTGCCTGCACGACCCTGTCTGGTACGACCATATGCCTTACCTGCCCTTCCCCGATCACTGGCCAGTCTTCACCCCAAAAGACCAGATTGGCGACTGGCTGGAAATGTACACCAAAGTCATGGAGCTCAATTATTGGCCGCGCACAGAATGCGTGAGCGCCAGCTTTGACGAGCAAAGTGGCACCTGGAAGGTTGACGTACAGCGCGATGGCGAGCGTGTGACTTTACAGCCTACCCAGTTGATCCTCGCCACCGGCATGTCTGGCGTACCCAATGTTCCGAGTTATCCGGGTGCCGAGGTTTTCAATGGCCAGCAGCATCATTCCAGCCGCCATCCCGGCGGAGACGCCTGGAGCGGCAAGCGCGCGGTGGTCATCGGCGCGAACAATTCAGCTCACGATATCTGCGCCGACTTGGTGGAGAACGGTGCTGAGGTGACCATGGTGCAACGCTCCAGCACCCACATCGTGCGTTCCGACAGTTTAATGGATCTCGTCTTCGGCGGGCTCTACTCTGAAGACGCCCTGGAGACGGGTTTGACCACGGACAAGGCTGACATGCTGTTCGCCTCGATCCCCTACAAGGTTATGCCAAGCTTTCATCAACCCATCTTTGACGCGATCAAGGAGCGTGACAAGGACTTCTACGAGCGCTTGGCCAAGGCCGGCTTCATGCTAGATTTCGGTGACGACGAGTCTGGCCTTTTTATGAAGTACGTGCGCCGTGGTTCTGGTTACTACATCGACGTCGGCGCCTCCGAACTGATCGCTAACGGCACGATCAAGCTCAAGAGCGCGCCTGGCCTGGGTGTCGAACGCATCGAAGCAGATGCCGTCGTACTCAACGATGGCAGCAGATTACCGGCAGATCTGATCGTCTACGCCACGGGCTATGGCTCAATGAATGGTTGGGCGGCGAAGCTGATTTCCCAGGAAGTCGCTGACAAGGTCGGCCGCTGCTGGGGCCTGGGTTCTGGCACCACAAATGATCCTGGACCGTACGAGGGCGAGCTGCGCAACATGTGGAA
>Ga0247738_10001062_pt1 | contig 10139 bp, 8 predicted proteins | sample UWRJL013104B2_FD_180936 | JGI IMG/M metagenome (GOLD analysis project Ga0247738, IMG submission 180936) | Plant litter microbial communities from Arlington Agricultural Research Station in Wisconsin, United States - UWRJ-L013-104B-2 | ecosystem: Environmental > Terrestrial > Plant litter >...
GTGCGTGGGTATCGTCGGGCCATCTTTTCCGGTCTGCCCACCGTGGAGCTTTCGCGCGTTGTCCGCGATTTCGTGCTGCCCCGGCCTGAACTGACGGGCCTCTATCACGTGGCCACGTCGCCCATCGCCAAATACGACTTGCTGCACCTGATCCGCGATGCCTACGGCAAAGAGATCGAGATAGCGCCCGATGACGGTCTTGTCATCGATCGATCACTGAACGCCGAGCGCTTCCAGGAAGCCACCGGCTACGTAGCGCCGTCATGGCCAGCGCTCGTTGCGCAGATGCGCGATTTTCACTGAAGGACATTCGATGTTTGCTGGAAAAACCCTGCTGATCACCGGAGGCACCGGCTCATTCGGCAATGCGGTGCTGAATCGTTTTCTCGACACCGACGTGCGAGAGATCCGGATTTTCAGTCGCGACGAAAAGAAGCAAGAGGACATGCGCATCGCGCTGAACAACGAAAAGCTCAAGTTCCATATTGGTGATGTGCGCAACCTGGACAGCGTCGCCCAGGCGATGCATGGCGTGGACTATGTGTTCCACGCCGCCGCGCTCAAGCAAGTGCCGTCCTGCGAGTTTTACCCCATGGAAGCGGTGCGCACCAACGTGTTGGGCACTGAAAACGTCATGACTGCGGCCATTTCCTCCGGCGTGAAGCGCGTTGTCGTGTTGAGCACCGACAAGGCCGTGTATCCCGTCAATGCCATGGGCATTTCCAAGGCCATGATGGAGAAGCTGATGGTGGCCAAGGCCCGCATGCGCCTCGAGGGCGAGACGGTGCTGTGCGCCACCCGTTACGGCAACGTGATGGCCTCGCGCGGATCGGTGATTCCCCTGTTTGTGGACCAGATGCGCGCGGGCAAGGCGCTGACGGTGACCGACCCGAACATGACGCGGTTCCTGATGTCGCTGGAGGACTCGGTGGATCTGGTGTTGCATGCCTTCGAACACGCGGTGCAGGGCGACATCTTCGTGCAGAAGGCGCCCGCTTCGACCGTGGGCGATCTGGCGCAGGCGCTTATTGGCCTGTTCAAGAGCGAGAGCCCGATCCGCGTGATCGGCACGCGGCACGGTGAGAAGCTGTACGAATCGCTGCTCTCACGCGAGGAGATGGCCCGCGCCGACGACATGGGCCGCTACTACCGCGTCCCAGCCGACGACCGTGACCTCAACTACAACAAGTACTTCGTCGAAGGCGAGACCCGCGTGTCAACCTTTGAAGACTACACCTCCCACAACACGGAGCGACTCGACATCGACCAGGTTCAGCGGCTCCTCATGCAGCTCGACTTCATCAAGGACGCGCTCCATGCTTAAGGTGATGACCATCGTGGGCACGCGGCCCGAACTGATCAAGATGAGCCGGGTCATCGCTGAATTCGATCGGCACACCCAGCATGTTCTGGTGCATACAGGGCAGAACTACGACTACGAACTCAACCAGGTCTTTTTCGATGATCTGGAGATCCGCAAGCCCGACCACTTTCTTGAGGCGGTGGGCGAGAACGCCGCGCAAACCATCGGCCAGGTGATCATCAAGGCCGACCAGGTGCTGGAGCTGGAGAAACCAGATGCCGTGCTGCTCTATGGCGACACCAATTCCTGCCTGGCCGTGCTGTCGGCCAAGCGCCGCAAGATTCCCGTGTTCCACATGGAAGCGGGCAACCGCTGTTTCGATGAACGCGTGCCCGAAGAGCTGAACCGCAAGGTGCTGGACCACCTCAGCGACATCAACATGGTGCTCTCCGAGCATGCCCGACGCTACCTGATGGCCGAAGGGGTGCGCCCGGAAACCATCATCAAAACCGGTTCGCACATGCGAGAGGTCCTCGACCACTATCTCCCCAGGATCAAAGCCTCCGACGTGCTGAGCCGCCTCGAACTGAGCAGCGGACGCTACTTTCTGGTGAGCATGCACCGCGAAGAGAACGTCGATGTCCCCGAGAACCTGAGCCACCTGCTCGACAGCCTGAACGCGCTGGCAACCGCTTACGGCTTTCCCGTGATCGTGTCGACCCATCCGCGCACCCGAAAACGGCTGGAAGCCATCGACCATGGCACACCCCATCCTCTCGTCCGGTTCGTCAAACCATTCGGCTTTCTTGACTACAACAAGCTGCAGATGGAAGCCGCCTGTGTTGTCTCTGACAGCGGCACCATCACCGAAGAAGCCTCGCTGCTGAACCTGCCGGCCATCACGATCCGCAACGCCCATGAGCGGCCCGAAGGCATGGACGTGGGCGTGTTGATCATGAGTGGCCTGAAGCCAGCGCAAGTGCTGGATGCGGTCAAGGTGGTGCTGGCTCAACACGAGCGCGGCGACACCTCAAAACGGCCCGTGCCCGACTATGAAGCACCGGGGGTCGCGCAACAGGTGCTGCGCGTCGTCATGAGCTACACGGACTACGTGAACCGCACCGTGTGGCGAAAGCCGTGAACGCCACTGCCGCGCCCGGGTCGGGACGCACCTTGATCACGGGGGCCAACGGGTATCTGGGCCAAGCTGTCTGCGCGCGCGCGCACAGCCTCGGTCTGCCCGTGCTCGCGGGCGTGCGGTGGGCGGGCACGCACCCCTCCGGCATCGACAGTTTGGCGGTGGGAGACATCGACGAGACCACCGACTGGTCTCCGGCTTTGGTGGGCTGCGAAGCCGTGATGCACCTCGCTGCCCGCGTTCACGTGATGGCCGAGCGCGCCAACGATCCCCTCTTGGAGTTCCGCCGCGTCAATGTGCACGGCACCCTCCAACTGGCGCGCCAAGCCGCCGCGGCTGGCGTGCGCCGTTTTATTTTTGTCAGTTCGGTCAAAGTCAACGGCGAGGCCACTGTAGAGGGCAAGCCGTTCATTGCCAGCGACGCGCCCGCGCCGCAGGACCCATACGGCATCTCCAAAGCCGAAGCCGAGGCCGGTCTGCGGCAGATTGCCCAAGAGACCGGCATGGAGGTTGTCATCGTCCGGCCTCCCTTGGTCTACGGCCCGGGTGTCAAGGCCAACTTCGCGAGCCTCCTGCGTGTGGTGCGGCGCGGCATGCCTCTGCCGCTGGGTTGGGTGACGAACAACCGTCGCAGCCTGGTGGCGCTGGACAACCTGGTCGATCTGCTCATCACCTGTATCCACCACCCGGCGGCGGCGAATCAGACGTTTCTGGTAAGCGATGGCGAAGATCTGTCCACCACGGCTTTGCTACGCCGCATGGGACAGGCCATGGGCCAGCCCACGCGATTGCTGCCGGTGCCACCGGCCTGGCTGATGTTGGGCGCGAAGCTGCTTGGGAAAACCCATGTCGCGCAACGCTTGCTGGGCAATCTGCAGGTTGACATCACCCACACCCGCGAGACGCTGGACTGGACGCCGCCCATCAGCGTCGACGAGGGGCTGCGGCGTGCCGCTGCAGGCATGGTGCAACGATGAAGCGCCTCTTCGACCTGCTGTTGGCACTCTGCGCTGGTGCCGTGCTGCTCGTGCCCGTGGTGCTCGTCGCCCTGGCGGTCAGGCTCACATCGCCAGGACCGGCACTCTATTGGAGCGACCGCGTCGGCCGCCACAACCGCATTTTCCGCATGCCCAAGTTCCGCAGCATGCGCATCGACACGCCTGCCGTCGCCACCCACTTGCTGACCGATCCAGGCAAGTACCTGACGCCGATCGGTCCATTTCTGCGCAAGAGCAGCCTGGACGAGCTGCCGCAACTCTGGAGCATCCTCAAGGGTGACATGAGTTTCGTGGGGCCCCGGCCCGCGCTGTTCAACCAGGACGACCTGATTGCCCTGCGCACGCAACAGGGTGTGCACGAGCTGACCCCGGGCCTGACGGGCTGGGCCCAGGTGAATGGCCGCGATGAACTGCCGATTCCCCAGAAGGTGGCACTGGATGCAGAATACCTGCGGCGCCAGAGCCTTTGGTTCGACTTGCGGATACTCTGGATGACGTTTGTCAAAGTGCTGCGCCGGGATGGTGTGGCCCACTAAAAAAATGAAAAACAGGGACCATAGAAGCCAAGCCGCCGCCACGCTTCTGCACATGCCCCGGGCGGCCAAACGCCTGTCAGCTGTGCTGGTGGACATCGCGTTGTGCGCATTGACCGTCTGGTTGGCGCTCTGCCTCCGGCTAGAGCACTGGGTGCAGCTGACATCTGCGCACGTGCTCGCCATCATGGGCGCGGTGCTGATTGCCCTGCCCCTGTTCATCCGCTTCGGTCTGTACCGTGCCATCTTCCGGTATGCGGGCTGGAATGCCATGGTCAGCCTGGCCCAGGCCATGGTGCTGTACGCCTTGTTTTATGCCACGGTATTCACCGTGATCGGGATACCGGGTGTGCCTCGCACCGTGGGCGTGATACAGCCCCTGCTGCTGCTGGTAACGGTCGGCTTCAGCCGCGTGGTGGTGCGCTATTGGCTCGGCGGCCTGTACCGCACGATGCTGCAGCGCGAGCACCTGCCAGGCATCCTGATCTATGGCGCTGGCCTCGCGGGGCGGCAGCTTGCGGCCGCACTCTCTCGTGGCAGCGAACAGCGCCTGCTCGGTTTTCTGGACGATGACGACCAACTGCAGGGCAACAGCCTGGATGGCCGCACGGTGTATGACCCGGCGGAACTGGTGCGGTTGATTCCCAACCTGGGCGTGACGGATGTGCTGCTCGCCCTGCCCTCAATCACGCGCCAGCGGCGCCTGGACATCCTCGACACCCTGCGCCATCTGCCTGTGCACGTGCGAACCCTGCCCGGCATGTCCGACCTCGCTGCCGGCCGGGTGACGATGAGCGATGTGCGTGAGCTGGAAATCGAAGACCTGCTGGGCCGCGAACCCGTCACACCCGACACCGTACTGCTCCATCGTCTGATCCATGGCAAAGTGGTCGCGGTTACGGGCGCAGGTGGCAGCATCGGCAGCGAGCTGTGCCGGCAGATCGTGGCCTGCCGGCCACACACGCTGCTGCTGGTGGAGAACAGCGAATTCGCCCTCTACCAGATTCACCGCGAACTCGAATCCCTGTTCACGGACGAACCGGACACGCCGACGCCAGTGCTGCTGGTGCCTCTGCTGGCCTCAGTGCAGGATGAAGCCCGCATGGCTCAGATCATGCAGGCTTGGCGACCCGCGACGGTCTATCACGCTGCGGCCTACAAACACGTGCCGTTGGTGGAGCACAACCCGGTGCAAGGCCTGCGCAACAACGTCTGGGGTACCTGGGTGTGTGCCCAGGCGGCACAGGCCGCCGGCGCGGCCAATTTCGTGCTGATCAGCACCGACAAGGCTGTACGCCCTACCAACGTGATGGGCGCGAGCAAGCGCCTGGCCGAGATGCTGCTGCAGGCATTGGCGGCCGAACCGGGCAGCGCGACCACGTTCGCCATGGTGCGTTTTGGCAACGTGCTGGGCTCCAGCGGCTCGGTCGTGCCGTTGTTCCGCGAGCAGATCCGAAATGGTGGCCCCATCACGCTGACCCATCCGGACATCACGCGCTACTTCATGACCATTCCGGAGGCCGCTCAACTGGTGATCCAGGCCGGCGCCATGGCGCAAGGTGGTGACGTGTTCGTGCTGGACATGGGCGAGCCCGTGCGCATCATCGACCTGGCTCGGCGCATGGTCGAGCTCTCGGGCCTGCAGGTGAAGAGCGAGCAGCACCCCACCGGTGACATCGAGATCCAGATCACCGGATTGCGCCCGGGTGAAAAGCTGTACGAGGAGCTGCTCATCGGTGACAACCCTCAGCCCACCCAACACGCACGCATCATGAAAGCTCAGGAAGACATGCTGCCCTGGAGCGAGTTGCAAGCCTTGCTGAAGTCACTGGAAGAGGCCATGAATCTGAACGACGTGGCCACCTTGCGGGCCCTGTTGCAGGTGTGCGTGCAGGGCTACCAACCCACGGGGGAGGTCGTGGACTGGCTGCACTCTTCCCCGGGCAGCAACCTGGAATCCACTCGCGCCTGAGCAAAAAAAAGCCACCCTGCGGTGGCTTTTGAAAGTCCTTGAAGGGACGTCGTTGGGAGACCAGATTCAAACGTTTTTCATGACGTGTGGTGTTTGCCGGATCCGTTGTTCTGATGTTGTGACAGCATCGACACGAATTGTGCTCTGAGGCTCTGGTTTCGGCCATCCCCCATTTGTGGGAATAGGCCTGTTTTCTTGGGTAATAAGACCCAAAAAAACCCTTCGAAATCAACAAACTGTCGTTTGGCCAACACTCGCGACTCACGGATCAAAGGTGGCTTACGCAGACAAGCGGCAGCGGTTCGCCCCACGCCTTCAGACAGGTAGCTCCACCACGAAGCGTGCCCCTCCGCCGGGACGGTCCTCGCACCGCACGCGGCCTCCGTGGCGCTCGATGATCGTCTTCACCAGCGATAGGCCCAGACCCACCCCGCCTTCCCGTTCGCTGGCGCCCGGCAGACGGTAGAACGGCTCGAAGATGCGCGTGCGCTGATCGGGCGGCACACCCGGACCTCGGTCTTCCACCCAGAGCGTCACGCGTGCCGCGCCCTGTCCATGGGCGGAAGTGGGCGCCTGAATGCTCAGACGCACCTGCGAGTCGCCCGTGGCACCGACATGTCCGTAGCGCCGCGCGTTTTCCAGCAGGTTGCGCAGCACCCGACGCAGCAGGCGCGCCTGGCCGTGCACCAGCACAGGGGTGGCGCCAGCCGCGATCTCCAGATCGGCACCGGTGCGCGCGCACTCCTCGGCCGCCAACCCCACCAAATCGACCTCTTCGGTCGGACCCAGTGCGCTCGCGTCGCGCGCGTCGATCAGATCCAGTCGGCTTGCGAGAAGAATCTCGTCGATCAGTTGATCGAGCTCTTCGATGCTGCGGGCGATCTCGGCGCGCTGCGGCGCACTCGCTTTGTCGGTACCCAGCAGCTCCAGCCCCATGCGGATGCGCGCCAGCGGCGAGCGCAGTTCGTGCGAGGCATTGGCCAGCAAGGCCTTGTGCGATTGCAGCAGCGTCTGCACGCGTTCGGCCGCAGCGTTGAAGCGGGTGGCCAGAAACGCGACCTCATCCTGCCCCTGCATGGGCAAACGGGTGGACAGGTCGCCGTCGCCCCAACGCTCCACGCCCTTCTGCAGCGTTTCAAGGCGCTTGGTCAGGCGCCTCACGATGGGATAAGCGCCCAGGGCCACGGCGAAGGCCACCAGGCCAAGCAACCAGGCAAAACCGGTGGGTGTCTGAAACCACTCGGGCGCGCGACGCCCCGGGTTGTTGCCCCCGGACGGGCGGGGCGGGCGCGGCAGCAACACGTACAAGGTCTGCCCGTCCTTCATCACCACCTCGAATTCCCAGCCCTCGCCGGGAATGCTGACCGCCCGCGCGGGCGCCTGGCCCACGATTTCGCGCGCCCCATCGCGCACGATGATCGTGCGCGTCACGCGGGCCTCGCGCTCGGCGCGGTCTTCGTCCAGGGCCTGTTGCCACAGCCAGCCCACCACGAGAGTGAGCACGGTCACGGCAGCCACCACCGCGAGCCAGATGCGGATATACAGCCGGGAGCCGAAGAGTGAACTCATTCCTGCTGCTTTGCGAACACATAGCCCACGCCACGCACCGTGAGGATGCGCTTGGGGTCCTTGCTGTCGGCTTCGATGGCGTTGCGGATGCGCCCGATGTGCACGTCGATCGAGCGGTCGAACGCCTCAAGCTCGCGCCCGCGCACGGCTTCCATGATCTGGTCGCGCGTGAGCACGCGGCCCGCGCGCTCGGCCATGGCCACCAGCAGGTCGAACTGGTAGGAAGTGAGCTCGCAGGACTGGCCAGCCACCTGCACGGTTCGCGCATCGCGGTCGATGTCGAGCGAGCCGAAGCGCAGCACCGGCGTGGAACGCGACACGGCAGCACTGCCGCTGGGCTCACCCCGGCGACGCAGCACGGCGCGCACGCGCGCGAGCAACTCGCGCGGCTCGAAGGGTTTGGGCAGGTAGTCGTCGGCTCCAAGTTCCAGGCCGATGATGCGGTCCATGGGATCGCCCTTGGCGGTGAGCATGAGCACCGGCACCCGCGCAGCCTCGCCCGGCATCGAACGGATGCGCCGGCAAACCTCGAGACCGTCGATGCCGGGCATCATCAGATCCAGGATCACCAGCTGCGGCTGAATCAGCTGCAGTTGCTCCAACCCGGCCTCGCCATTGCTGGCATGGGTCACCTCGAAACCCGACTGGCCGAGGTACTCCACCACCATCTGCGCGAGGCGGCTGTCGTCTTCAATCATCAGCAGGGGAGCGTTCATGGTTTTCAGTGTAGCGGCGCGCGCCGGAGCTCATCATCGTGTCAGCGCTGTGTGAAGCGGGCTTTCGGGTCACGTAAAGTCATGTAAATGACGCCGCCCACTCCCTGGCCTCTCACACCCCCCGCCCTGCCCGCCGCTTCGCTGGCCGCTCTGCTGCGCCAGCTGGCCCAGGCAAGGCCGCAGGCGACGGCGCTGCGCTGGAGCGAGCCGGGCCAGGCGGCCCCCGACCCTCGCTGGGGCCAGCTGTCGTTTGCCGAACTGGCCCGGCGCGCGGACGCGCTGGCACAGGGGCTCGTGCGCATCCATGGCGTGCGCGAGGGCGACCGCGTGGCCTGGCTGGGCCTGAACCACCCCGTGCAGATCGCCCTGCTCTTCGCGCTGGCCCGTCTGGGGGCGTTGCTGGTGCCGCTGAACCACCGCCTCTCGCCCGCCGAGTGGGCCACGCTGCTGCAGGATTGCCAGCCCGTTCTGCTGGTGCACGACACGGCCCTGGCCGAAGCGGCCCGGTCGCTCGCACACCCCGCCACGCTCCACTTGAACGACCTGCCGATCGACCCCGCAACCGACGGCGCGAACGACCAGGGCAGCGCCGACCACCCGGCGCTGCTGGTCTACACCTCGGGTACCACCGGCGCTCCCAAGGGCGCGGTGCACACCCAGGGCAACCTGTTGGCCAACACGGCGATCGCCGCCCAGGTGCAGGACCTGAGCGAACACGACACGGTGCTCACCGTGCTGCCGCTGTTCCACGTCGGCGGTCTGTGCATCCAGACCCTGCCCGCGCTCTCGGTGGGTGCGCAGGTGCTGCTGCACAGCCGCTTCGACGCCACGGCCACCCTGCGCAGCCTGCACGAAGACGGCCCCACCCTCACGTTGCAGGTGCCTGCCACGCTGCAGGCGCTCACCACCCACGCCGACTGGCCCGGCACCAACCTCGGCAGCCTGCGTGCGATCTGGGCCGGCTCCAGCCTGCTGCCCGCCCCGCTGATCGAAGCCTGTCACGCGCGCGGCATGCCGGTGTGCAACGTGTACGGCAGCACCGAGACCGGCCCGTTCTCCATCGCCCTGCCGCCCAGCCACGCAGCCAGCCACCTGGGCGCCTGCGGTTGGCCCGCGCCTGGCGTGCAAGTGCGCTTGCGCGACGCCGTCGGCCAGGCAGCGGGTACTGGCCAGGTCGGCGAGTTGTGGCTGCGCGCGCCCAACGTGGTGCAACGCTACTGGCCTGACCAACCCGCGTGCGATGCCGAAGGCTTCTTCCACAGCGGCGACCTCGCGCAACAGGCGGCCGACGGCAGCTTCACCGTGGTCGGCCGCGCCAAGGACATGCTGATCTCGGGTGGCGAGAACATCTACCCGGCCGAGATCGAAAACCTGCTGGAGCAACACCCCTGGGTGGCCGAGTGCGCCGTGGTCGGCCAGAACGACCCGCGCTGGGGCGAGGCCGTCGTGGCGGTCGTGGTGCTTCGCGAGGGTGCGCTCGACGACTGGTCGGCGGCACTGCAGAAGTTTCTGGAAGGTCGGCTGGCGCGCTACAAATGGCCGCGCCGCTGGCACCGGGTGGCGTCCTTGCCCAAGACCGCGCTGGGCAAGGTGCAGAAGTCGGCCGTCAAGGCCTTGCTGGAAAGATGAGCGTCAGGTCTTGGGCTCAACGGGCGCCAGGCGCGTGGCCAACCAGATCAGCAGCAGCACCGGTACGCCCAGGCAGGCGGTGGCGATGAAGAAGGTCGGGTAGTCGTAGGCATCCACGAAGGCACCCGAATAACCTGCGAGCCACTTGGGCGCGAGCAACATCATGGAACTGAACAGCGCGTACTGCGTGGCCGAGTACTTCACATTGGTCAGTCCGGACAGGTAGGCAATGAACGCGGCCGAGGCCACGCCCGCGCTGAGGTTGTCGGCCGAGATCACCA
>Ga0247738_10001063_pt1 | contig 10135 bp, 8 predicted proteins | sample UWRJL013104B2_FD_180936 | JGI IMG/M metagenome (GOLD analysis project Ga0247738, IMG submission 180936) | Plant litter microbial communities from Arlington Agricultural Research Station in Wisconsin, United States - UWRJ-L013-104B-2 | ecosystem: Environmental > Terrestrial > Plant litter >...
TGGGCCGCCTGGCAGCAGAAAACCTGCTGAGCAAAACCATCGTGACCCGGAAAAGTCCTTTTTATATGATCGACAGGGGTTCTGTTTAAAATCTTACCTGGATCAACCCGCTAAAAAAGCCCTTCCATACCGGAAGGGCTTTTTATTTGGGCTTTGATCAGCTCTTTATCGCTCTGGGTTTTAAATCCGTCAGGTCTTTTATCTTCACCGGCATGCCGCTTGATACACTTTTTCTGGCCGCAATGCCCACCAGGATGGCCATGGCTCCGTCGCGGCTTCCGGCAGACTGCCTGTGCTTGTCTTCAGCGTCCGGCGACTTGAAAATGCGGTCTCTCAGGATCGCATCTCCGCCTCCGTGGCCTTCAGATTGCGGTATTCTTACATATTCAATGCCCCCGAAATTCTTATTGATCATAATTTCGTCATAGTCAGGCATGTCCATTTTTCCTGATTCCCTGATCCAGGCATCTATCCGGCCTTTGGTGCCGTTAAAGGCAATCCTGTAACCTTCATACGGAGAATAGGTCGTCAGGGAATAACTCACATTGACACCGCTGGCATACTTGATCGTGGCGGCCATTTTATCAAAAATATCGATATCCTCCTTAAAAACACAGCCGTCGCGGTGATAACCGTCATACTGTTCATTTTCTACATACAAGCTCATGTAGTTCTTGTTTTTGGTGATGTCAAAGTAAAAATTACAATCCGTTTTATGGTCACAGGTTCTGCAGTTCGTACCTCTTATCCTGCCGTTTTTACCGTAGTGGTCCAGCGATGCCTGGGCAAAAACAGATTCAGGCTCTGATTCCAGCCACCAGTTGAGCAGGTCAAAATGATGACTGGCCTTGTGAACCCACAGCGAACCTCCCTTGGAGGTCAGTCTGTGCCATCTTCTGAAATAATCTGCTCCGTGCTTCACGTCCAGGTACCAGTGGAAATCAACGGAAGTGATATCCCCGATTTCTCCGGCCCTTAACAGTTCATAGATTTTCTGGCGGTGCGGTGAGTACCGGTAATTGAACGTAACCGTCACTTTTTTACCTGTTCTGCGTTCGGCATCCAGTATCGCCTGGCACCTGGTTTCATCCGTTGTCATGGGTTTTTCAGTGACGATATCAGCCCCCAGCTCCATTCCCCTGATGATGTAGTCGCTGTGGGTGGCGTCTACGGTGGTCACGATCAGGATGTCAGGCTTTTGTTCTTTCATCATTTTCTCAAAATCAGTGTAAACCGGGATGTTACCGCCCAGGAATTTCTGTGCGGTTCTGACCCTCCCTTCATTGATATCACATAAGCCCGCAAATTCAATAATGTCGGAGAATTCCCGGATAACCGGCCGGCCCCACATGCCTGTTCCACGCGACCCGGTGCCTACCATAGCTACCTTTTTTTTAGCTACGGTTTCTGTAGCAAACAATTCATGAAGGCCGGTGGTCATCAGTCCGGCAGTGGTCAGAGAACTCCTCTCTAAGAATGCTCTCCGGTTAAGGTTGTTTTTCATTTTCTGATTTTGGTAAACTGGAATAAAACGTTGCTGATTTTTGATAATAAGGTAGTTGCCCACCGGGTGTTCAACATGGGTAAAAATAGAAAACGAAATGATCCGATCCCTCCTGCACTGTTCTGTAGTAAAGTTGTTTAGAATAATTCCAGGAATACCACTAAATAAAATTCTAAAATATTCCTTTAAATAGCCATACCTGATGGATAATTTTGGCTAAAATTAAATCATATACAAACCATGAAAAACAAAGCTACGTCCATTATCCTTCTTGCTGTTTTCCTATCTGTTTTCTCAGGCTGCAAAAAAGGGGGAGATATTGTAGAATCCAGGTGTGAAGACCTGAGCAATGATTACACTGCTAAACTGAACGCTTTCGTGGCGGTTCAGAACAAAGCCAACTGCACGGCTTTTATAACATCTCTGGATGTTCTCGTTGACAAATGTGCCATTCTTACGGCAGCAGAGAAAAAAGAGTATAAAGAAAGCAGGGATGCCATTGATTGTTCAGATTTCTGAGCATGAAACCACACTTATTTGAATCCGGTTTTACTGCCGGATTCAAGTAATTTTACCGGCTCCTGCCGGGTTATGAAAACATATCTTTATTTTTGTATTTAATTTCTTATCAAAAATAGATAATATGTTCGAGGATGAGTCAGGGTTTTCAAGGCTGAACAAGGCCATAAGTGATACAGGTTACTGTTCCAGGCGTGAAGCAGACATGCTGATCACAGAGGGAAGGGTGACGATCAACGGCAAAAAAGCCACCATGGGCGACAAGGCCCGTCTCACCGATCACATTAAAATTGACGGCAAACTCCTCAAAAGGCAAAGTAAACTGGTTTACATCGCCCTCAATAAACCCAAAGGCATTACCAGTACCACCGAAAGACACATTCCGGGAAACATCATAGATTTTGTCAATCACGCTGAAAGGATTTTCCCGATCGGCAGACTGGACAAGTTATCTGAAGGCCTTATCCTGCTCACCAATGACGGAAACATTGTCAATAAAATCCTCAGGGCGGGTAATAACCACGAGAAAGAATACATCGTGACGGTCAATAAACCCATTACGGCTGAGTTTATCCAGAATATGCGGAAGGGCGTGCCGGTGCTGAACACCATCACAGAGCCGTGTCATGTGGTCAAGGAAACCACCAGCGTGTTCAGGATCATCCTGAAGCAGGGTCTCAACCGCCAGATCAGACGCATGTGCGAATACCTGGGGTATGACGTCATCAAGCTGAAAAGGGTAAGAATCATGAACATTACCCTCGACAAAATCCCGGTAGGGGCGTGGAGGGACCTGAAGACGGAAGAACTGGAAACTATTTCCAAACTGATTTCCGAGTCGAGCAAAACAGAGGAAGCTTCCAGGTCTAAAGTATCGACGAAGTTTTACCCTGCCGACAAGCTGGGAATAGCAGGTAAGCCAAAGGTGTTTGAACGTTTTAAAGCCGCCGGAAAACCGAAAGCAGAAGACCAGTTTAAACCGGGAGATAAGCCAAGGCCAACCGGTAGGGCTAAGTCTCCCGAAAAGGCTAAACCTGCAGACAAAGCCAGACCAACGGGTAATTCGAGGACCGGCAGAGACCGGACTACCCCGAAAGCCGGGCCTTCAAAGCCTAAAAAAGCGGAGCTTCCTAAAAAGAATCCGAGACAGAGATAGTATATTTGAAGATTCGCTTACCTGAAATAAAAACTATGAAAAGAGTTACCGGAGTCGGAGGCATTTTCTTCAAATGCAAAGATCCTGACCAGATGAAGGCCTGGTACAATACCCACCTGGGCCTGGATACGGATCAGTACGGCACCAACTTCGAGTGGAGGCAGTCTGACGAGCAGGATAAAAAAGGGTTTACCCAATGGAGTCCCTTCAAAGATACCACCACCTATTTTGAGCCTTCTCCCAAAGAATTCATGATCAATTACCGGGTAGAAAACCTGGAAGAGCTTGTTGAAATCCTGAAAACAGAAGGAGTGACTATAACAGACGAAATTCAGGCTTTTGAATATGGCAAATTCGTTCACATCATGGACCCCGAAGGTAACAAAATAGAACTCTGGGAGCCCAACGATATTGAATACGAAAAGCTGGTCATCGGCAGGACCAAATAATAAATACTATTCCGTGCTATCTGTATGAAATCAATCGCTGTGTATGATTATCCGAAGCTGCTTTCGGGGTTTATTGCCCTCGGAGTCCTTTCCGGAGTAGCTACCATCTTCTGGTTACCTTCCGGCCGGGAATGGCTTCTCTGGATGGTCCTCGCCTTGTTTACAGGCCTTTTCGTTTCAAAAAACTGCTTTCAGAATTACTTTGCCGGCGGATTTTATTTTGCGGTCATTCTCGGTATGGCTGTTACTGCTACTCACCTGATGTTTTTGAAGGAATACCTTCAGACCCACCACGAGGAAGCACAGTGGATGAAAAATCACTATTCTCCATACCTCACCCTGCTGCTCACAGCACCCCTGTACTGGCTGGTTTTAGGCTTCTTTTCGGGCCTGTCGGCAATGGGATGGAAGAAGTTAATGGGCTGATATCTATAATATTGTTGTCGATATTTCACCATCTTACCCAGGCCTGAAGGCCGGGGCAAGTGTCAATAATTATGACAGAAAGCGGGCTTTGGGGCCTGAATGCCCGGATGTAGCCCGAAAAAATCTCCTTTCTCTTTCTCCCTTTTTCCCTCCTCCTTTGTCCAGCCATTCCCTTTTCCTTTGTCCAGCCTCCTTTTTCCATTTATTATTACTACTTTTAAAAAAAATATTCAACCAAATCAATGATAATGAAAAGAAAATCTAAATTTTACCCGGTTGCAGCAGCACTTGTGCTTACTTTTTTTATGGCCGGTAAAGCCAACAGCCAGGTTGGTGTGGGAGTGAAGGCCCCCAAAGGATCCATCGTTTTAATGGATGGTTCACGCAAAATGCTGGACGATAAATGGACTTATTGGGATGGCCCGAGACTGGCCGCCACCCTTCCGATCAAATGGCAGGTTGTAAGCGACCCCGCCACAAAAGGAACGGCCGTGAGCAGTAACGACCCTTCAGGTGCAGGTGGTTTATACGGGGCAGCGGATATTGTGACCAAACAAAAATTCAAAGACTTCAGGCTTCATGTTGAATTCTTTATCTCAGAAAAAGGTGGAAACAGCGGTGTTTATCTTCAAAACCGTTATGAGATCCAGGTACTGGACGGAGATTCCACTTCACACGGTCTCGGAGCAGTCATCAATGAAAGTAAATCTCCGTATTTCGCTTACAACGGCATCGGCAAATGGAATTCTTATGACATCGTTTTCAGGGCTGCGAGATTCGAAAACGGCAAAAAAGTAGAAAACCCCCTCGTGACCATGTATTTTAACGGCAAAAAAGCCCATACCAACCAGGTCATTACGCAGGTCTGGGGAGGCCCTAATTCGGGTATCGACGGCGGCAACGACGGCGGAAAAGGCATTACCGACACCCCCGGCGGATTGAAACTACAGGCCGAAGGCCACAATGTTCTGTACCGCAATATCTGGATCAAAGAACTGGACATCAAAAAAGCCGACACCGATTTTTAATTTGTATCCCCGTGCCTCGAGGCTTGGAGGTACCCCCGTGCCTCGAGGCACGGGGCCACAAAAAACCACCGCCGAAAATCAGCGGTGGTTTATCATTATTCCAATTCTAACCTTTTTTTGTGATTAGTGCCTTAGTAGCCAGGATTTTGCTGACTGGCATACTGATCTTTGGGAAGCGGTGCCCCGTTTTTCCAGATTCTTTCAATGTGAGCCAGAGGTATAGGCCTCTTCTGGTGGAACTCCTGCACAGACCCCGCCGCAAATTCATTGGCTTTTTTTACCCTTTCTACCAGGGTCTCAGTCCTGGCCAGCTCGTTCCAGCGTTGCATTTCACCATAAAACTCACGTACTTTTTCGTTCAGAATAAAATGGATAAACCTGGTGTTCTTACTGGTGGCCGAGGCAGGATATTGCTCAACAGCCTGGTCTTTATCCCAGTAACTTTCGGTGATTATCATTTCATTTTCCGTTGATTTTTTCAGATCGCTTACGCCGTCAAACTTAGCTCTTTGTATGTAAGGATATTTGTCTGTGCTCTTATATCCGGCTCTTTTTCTTACGATATTGACCAGGTCTGCTGCTTTGGTGTAATTCCCTTTGCGACCGTATGCTTCTGCTGCGATCAGGTAGGTTTCAGCCAGGCGGGCCGCCACGAAGTCACGCACACCAAACTCCGACTGAAAGTTATCCCTGTTCGGATCGAAATATTTAGAAACAGGGGGAAATGTTTGCAGATCCCAGGTGTTCTGCGGATAATAGCTGTATTTCGCCCTGTCTATCGCCGCCGCGGATACGTTTTTCTCCGGCGTAATGAAAATCGCCGTATCGCCTACCGCCCATTTTGGTTGTCCTACCAGGTTTGGGCTCGGGGCATTCGCTGCTGTCCATTTGGTGATGCTTGCTGCGTTGTTGGAATAATAGACCCAGTTAAATGACTTATAAAACCGTGAGTCATTGGCCTTGTCCCAAAGATTAAAGGCAAAGTCTGTCGGTCTGATCCTTCTGAACGGACGACCATTCTGCAAATCTCTCAGCATGCCCGGCCTCGTGTCATACACCATCCCCCAGTACAGGTGAATCCTGTTGCCGAAGCTGTTGTTGATCAGTGACAGGTTGTTGTTAAACTGGACATTGAAGATAAATTCAGAACTTCTTTCATTGGTAAAAGCATGATCTTTGGTGTCAGGGAAAAGATTGGCATAATCAGCCTCCAGTTTATAAGCCCCTGAGTTGATCACCAGCTCGGCATATTTGATGGCATTGTCCATGTCATCCGCCTTCTGGCCCCTCTGGTCTTTCACGGCACTGCCCCTGGTCAGGTAGACTTTCGACAGGAAGTGGTTAGCTGCCCCTTTGGTGGCTCTTCCCCACTGGCTCTGACTCACCGGGAGGTTATCTGAAGCGTACGTAAGGTCCGCAATGATCTGCTCATACACCTGTGGCATCGGAGCCCTTTCAAACTCCAGCTGAACGCCCACTGTGCCTTTAAGAGGCATGGGAACCGCACCGAATTGTTGTACCAGTTGAAAATAATAATAGGCACGTAAAAATTTCAGCTCCGCCTCGCGGATTTTCTTTCCGGCATCGTCTTTCAACACACCGGTGCCGCCTGTTACACCCGGCACTTTCTCAATACCGAGGTTACAGGCATTGATCGCCCTGTAGTAAGCCGTCCACATGGCATGCAGAAAACCACCCTGATCAGAAGGGTTAAGCAATGAACTGTAAGAGTCATAATGCTTGTTCAGGCCATCAGCTGCCTGGCGTACCTCATCGGTTCCGTATTCATTCAGCGTAAAAGACTGCTCCCCGTTGGCCAGCCAGCGTAGTTCGCTGTAAGCCGAGTGAATCAGGTCTTCCATGCCTTTTTCAGTATCGTAGTATGAGTAAGAAGCCTGGGCGACAGGAACTTCCTCTAAGAAATCCTTGCAGGAGCTCGAAAAAAGGCCCAGTGCGAGTGTTCCGATTAATAATTTATTTTTCATGTTTTTCATCTTCATCATTTAATGTTATTGATTACAATCCTGCCCTGATACCAAACACAAGACTTTTCTCTGTCAGGTTAATTCCGAAAATCTGGTCATTGAACGTTCTGCTTGAACTCGTAAACTCCGGGTCGCTCACTTTGAACTTGGTGAATAACAGAGGGTTGGTCGCCGTCACGTAGACATTCAAAGTGCTCAGTTTGAGCTTGGATAAGATGTTGTTTTTGAAATTATACCCCAATGAAGCATTTCTCAACTTGATAAATGACCCGTCTGCATACAGGTAAGCATCCGCATTTACCGGCCTTTCCGAATCCCAGTTGGCCATCGGATAGGTGTTCGTAGGATTTTCAGGCTTCCAGCGGTCATTCAGGAATGAAGGCTCAGGATAACGGCCCGTCAGTGTCGGTCTCAGGTAGCCGTTCAGTACTGTTTGTCCGAGACGGCCGAAGAAAAACAGTGAAAGATCAAAACCTTTGTAAGAGAACGTGTTGGTGATACCACCCTGCAGCTGAGGAACATTGCTTCCTACAATCTGACGGTCGTTCGTGGCGTCGATGATCCCGTCATTGTTCAGGTCTCTGAATTTCGGACGGCCCACGCCAGGCTTGCCCAGCGGGTTTTTGGTATCTGATGGGTAATATTTGGCAGCAGCCTCCGCTTCGCCCAGTTGCCATACGCCGTCAACCACATAATCATAATAGCTGATCACCGGGCTTCCGATAAACCACCTGTTACCGATGTCATCGTTCGTTCCGCCATATAGTTTTACAATTTCTTCCTTGTTTTTGGCCAACGAGATGTTGGTTGTCCATCTTAACCCGTTGCTCCGGTCTATGTTGACCGTGTTGACGGTCAGTTCAATTCCTTTGTTCTGGGTAGAACCGATATTCGCCTGGATGAGACCGAAACCTGAGGCCGTCGGCAATTGCCTGTCCATTAGAAGGTCGTCGGTTTTGGCCTGGTACACATCCAGTGAGCCTGAAATACGGTCATTGAAGAATCCGAAGTCAATCCCGATGTCGATTTGTCCCGTTGATTCCCATTTAAGATCCGGGTTAGGGATCAGGTTAGGTACAAAACCTATGGCAGGCGTGGCATCCCAGGCATACAGGGTTTTGGATATCCGGCCACCTGTGGTATAAGGTCCCACAGCGGCGTTGCCCGTACGGCCGTACCCGATTCTGACCTTCAGTTCATTGATTGAGGTCAGGCCTTTCATGAATGCCTCTTCGTTCATTTTCCAGGCTACAGCAAAAGACGGGAAGAAGCCCCATTTTTTGCCCGGTGCCAATACCGAAGAACCGTCATAACGGCCCGTGGCCGTGATCAGGTATTTGTTCATCAGGCTGTAGTTCACACGGCCCATCCATGACATCATCTTGATCTGGGAGAAGTCCGAACCAAAGCTTTTGGCACCCGATCCCACCTGGGAACCTAAGTTGTACCATAGCTGAGAAGGGTAAGGCAGGTCCTGTGCTTCGATATCGGAAAATTCATAACGGTCGCTCTGCACCGACTGCAGAGCCGTAAAACTCAGGTTATGATTCGTTCCGATGCTTTTATCATAAAATAAGAGGTTTTCCATCACATAGTTAAAGCGGTTGCTCTGACGGTATCTTCCCGTAAATGAAGCCGCCGTTCCTTTGCTCGCTGCCGGGCTTAGGAAATTACCCTGGCGGTTCTGAGACATGTCCGGACCGAAGTTCATACGGTATCTCAGTCCCTTTGCCAGCTTTACCTCGGCAAAAAGACTCGCCATGATCCTGTTGGTGCGTCGGTTGTCCAGTTCACCTTCGATCTTCGGGATCGGATTATACACCTGCGGGTCACCACCCGGTTGTGAAATCAGGATACCGTTGGCATCATAAGGCTGAGCCAGTTTATAGTTGCCCAGGGCCTCGGCATATAAGTTGGAGCCCCAGTTCTGCTCGTTCAGGTTGAGGTTAACCGACCCGCCCACTTTCAGGAATTTGGTAGCCTGAAGCTCTACCGCCAGCCTTGAACTGTAACGGGTAAAGTCCTGGCCCAGCTGAATGCCTTTTTGATTAAAATAACCCACTGAAAATGAAGCACTCAGATTTTCAGACCCACCCTGGAAACTCAGCTGGTGGCTTTGCTGGAAGCCCTGACGCATCACATAATCTTCCCAGCTCGTATTGCCCACATTGGCAGCATTATAAACAGGCACCTGGTCTACCACCGGATAGCCATAAAGGGCCATGTTGGCTTTTTCCTGGGCAGTAGCCGGACGGTATTTCGGGATCAGGTTTTCTTTGTTATCCCATTCATATCCTTTTGATACCTCAGCCCACTGATCGGTGCTGAAAATGGCTTTATCCTGTACCGGGTTAGGGAAAGGAGTCGTATAGTTGGTCGGATTGCCATCCCCGCGGTAGCCGTCGCGTCTTAATTCGGCAAAGTCGGCACCGCTCAGCATTTCAAGTGGGGCCAGTGGGGCAGAAATACCCGCAAAACCGTTATAAGTCACCTGCGTTTTACCTCTTTTGCCTTTTTTACTCGTCACGAGGATGACGCCGTTGGCACCACGTGAACCGTAAATAGCAGTTGCTGAAGCATCCTTCAGGATTTCGATAGATTCGATATCATTCGGGTTGAAATCGTTAATTCCCGAGCCTGGGGCCAGGGGAATGCCATCCAGTACAAACAGCGGATCATTGGAAGCGTTCAATGAACGGTTACCACGGATCCTGATGGCCGGGGCAGCACCCGGTCTGGCGTTGGTCTGGGCAATGTCGACCCCCGCAGCCCTTCCCTGCATCGCCTGTGAAAGGTTCTGCACCGGAACAGCCTCCAGTTGTTTGGAAGAAATAGAAGACAAAGACCCGGTTACGTCACTTTTTTTGACGGTACCGTATCCTACCACCACCACTTCCTGCAGAGCCTGGTCGTCAGACTCCAGGACTACGTCTATCACCGATTTTGAACCCACGGTTACTTCCTGGGTTTTATATCCAACAAATGAAAAGACCAATACCGCACTCTTATCCGGTACGGAAATCTTATAAGAACCGTCATTACCGCTAACAGTACCCGCAGAGGTACCT
>Ga0247738_10001064_pt1 | contig 10131 bp, 12 predicted proteins | sample UWRJL013104B2_FD_180936 | JGI IMG/M metagenome (GOLD analysis project Ga0247738, IMG submission 180936) | Plant litter microbial communities from Arlington Agricultural Research Station in Wisconsin, United States - UWRJ-L013-104B-2 | ecosystem: Environmental > Terrestrial > Plant litter >...
GAACGGGGGCATGCCGAAGGGGCGCGGGTGTCCTTCGGTGGCCGGCGCGAAACCGCCGTTGAGCACGATCTGCACCAGGTTGGCGGGAGACGCCATCGTGACCGTGCGGTTGCCGGCCAGGGCCGGGTAGGCCGGCACACCCTGGCTGGTGATGCCTTCGCCCTGGTTGCCGTGGCATTGGGCGCAATGCTGTTCGTAGCGCTTGCCACCCACGGAGAGCGCGCGGCTGTCGGCGGCGGGTGGCTTCTCGCTGCGCGACGCGGGCGGTTTCGGCAACTGCTGAAGGTAGGTGGCCATGGCGCGCAGATCTTCCGGCGCCCAATGCTGCGTGCTGTGCTGCACCACCTCGGCCATGGGGCCGGACACCAGCGCGTCGCGGGCGCGGCCGTCCTTGAACAGGGCGACGACTTCTTCGATGGACCAGTCCTGCACGCCGGCCTCTGCCGGGTCGAGCAGCGACGGGGCGTACCAGCGCTGCATGGGGATCAGCCCGCCGGAGAGGCCGAGCATGTCGCCCTGTCCGCCCAGCGCATCGCGCGGCACATGGCAGGCGCTGCAATGGCCCAGGCCGTTGACGAGGTAGGCGCCGCGCAGCATCTCGGGAGCGCGCGCCGCCGAGGTCGGCGGTTCGTCGGCGCCGGCCTTGAAATACAGCGTGCGCCAGGCCTTGAGCGCGAGCTGGGTGTTGTAGGGCCAGCGCACATCGTGCGGCGGCACTGGGGCATCCACCGGCGGCAGGCTGCGGAAGTAGGCGAAGAGTGCGTCGCTGTCCTCTCGCGTGACCTGGGTGGTGTTGTTGTACGGGAAGGCGGGGTTGAGCCAGCGGCCATCCGGGCCCTGGCCGTGGTGCATGGCGCGCCAGAAGTCGTCGGCGCTCCACGGACCCAGACCGCTCTCGCTGGGCGTGAGGTTGCTGCCGTACACGGTGCCGAATGGGGTAGGCAGGGCGTAGCCGCCGGCGAACGGTTCGCCACCGCGCGTGGTGTGGCAAGCCTGGCAGTTGCCCACCACCGAGAGATAGCGGCCGCGTTCGATGGTGTGCGGGTCGCGCAGGTCGGCGGCCACGGCGGCGGGCGCAACAGCAATCGGTTGGGCGGGCCACGCGAGCCAAGCCAAAACGGCCGCGCCGGTGAGCAGCAGTGCGACGAACGCTCGCAAGGCGATGCGGGAGGCAGTCATGGGCGGCCTCCCTTCGGCGGCATGGCACTGCCACATTGCAAGGGCAAAGGCGCGGTGCCGGGTGCCACGGCGTGGGTGTTCGCCGGCAGGCGCTGGGTGGAGAGCCAGGCGCTCACGGCCGCGATGTCGCGGATGTCCAGGCGCTGGGCAATGTCGGCCATGCAGTCGGGCGCATGGGCCTTGCGCTGGCCGGTGCGCCAGGCACCGAGCTGCGCATTGAGGTAGTCGCGTGGCAGCCCCAGCAGGCCGGGGGTGGCGGGCTGCACCCCGGTGAGTGCGGCGCCGTGGCAGGCGACGCACGCAGGCAGGCGGCGCGCGGCGTCGCCATGCAGGGCCAGCTGTTCACCGCGCTGCAATTCCTGCGGCGTGGCATCGGCCTTGGCCGGCGCAGGGTAGGGCACGTCCATGGCGGCGAAGTGCTCGGCAATCTCCAGCAGGTAGGCATCGCTCAGCGGATCCACCATCTGCGTCATCAGCCGGTAGGTGCGGCGGCCGTCGCGGAAATGCAGCAGCTGGTTGTAGAGATAGCCGGCCGGCTTGCCCGCCAGGCGCGGGTAGTAGCCATCGGGCGCGGCCCGGCCCTGGTTGCCGTGGCACGCGGTGCAGGCCACCATGCGCTGGGCCATGGTGTCTTCAAAGGTGGATGGCTGTGCGCCGGCCGGGAGCAGCACGCAGGCTAGGGCGAGCAACAGGGCAGGGCGCCAGTGCTGGAGCAAGGTGGAACGGGAGAAAAAGGTCATGTCGTGGGAAACGTTGTCGATGAGAGCGTGGGCAAGGCGGTTCGGTTCCAATCGGTTGGGCAAGGCAGGCCCGGGGCCAGCGCGGCCGCCACAGGCGCGAGGCGCTGAGGCAGGTCGGGGCCGGCCAGCCATTCGTCTTCGCGGAAAAACACGTGTTCGAGCCGGAGCGTGGCAGCGAGGGCGTTCTCGGGCCAGTGTGCGCCAGTATCGGGCACGATCGACAGCCCGTCTTCCTCGCTGCGCAGCAGCACCCAGTGGTCCACCGGGCCGTTCAGGCGCATCGGTGCGATCAGGGAGAAGCCGGCCCATTGCAGATTGGGCACGGGTTTCAGTTCACCGCGCAGCAGCCAGCCCCGGCCAGTGTCGTGTGCATACAGCGCGTCGAATGACGGTGCCACGGTGGCGGCCCGCTCGCCGCACATGAAGTCGGCCAGCCAGTGGTCGCGCAGCGCAATGTTGGATGACTGGAGCAGCGCCTCGATCGCCAGGCGCTGGGCCCACAGCAGCCATGCAGCGGCCGGGTCGTGGCGTGCCAACTCGGCCGCGCCGGCGGCCAGCGTGTCCAGCCCTTCACCCGAACCGCCGAGTTGGACCGGCACGCCGCAGCGCAGCAGGCCGCTGTCCACCACCCCTTGCAGCGCGTCGGGGCGGAGCGGGGGCGGTGATTTCGTGGGTTCCTTGGGCATGCCGCCATCGTGGCCCAGACCCATCTGATGCGCAAGATGCAGTTTTATTGAAAAAACACCAGATCAGTTGCCTCCGCTGATCCCTTCTGATCCGCTTGCATTGCGTCGCATCTGAGCCGTGGCAGATGGGGCGCGTCGGGCGATACTGGCCCGATGATGTTCCTCAAAGACCGTGTGCCACACGCCAGACGCGTGGCGGGGTGGTTGGCTGCGGCCTTGCTGCTGGCCGGCCTGCAATGGCTGGGCGAGGCCCTCGTGGTCTTCCTGGGCTGGCCTTTGCCCGGTTCGCTGCCGGGCTTGCTGATGCTGCTCGGTCTGCTGGCGCTGCGCGGCGGTGTGCCGCGTGGCCTGGACGAGGTCACCACCCCGCTGTTGCGCCACCTCATGCTGTTCCTGATTCCCTCGGTCGCGGCGGTTGGGCTCTACGGGCACCTGCTCTGGCAGCACGCGGCGTTGTTCGCGCTGGCGGCCACGCTGGTGACGGCCGTCACCATTGCCGTCACCGGCTGGACCCTGCACCGGCTGATGCGCGGCCGGCAGCCGTGAGCACGGCAGTCACCTGGACGGTGGCGACGCTCGCTGCTTACGCGGCGGCGCTGTGGCTGTACCGGCGCAGCGGCCACCACCTGCTGTGCCTGCCGGTGCTCACCGGCACGGCTCTGGTGTTGGTCGCGCTGGCGTTGGCAGGCACAGCCTACCCGGTTTACGCCGAAGCCACGGACCTGCTGCGCTGGCTCACCGGACCGGCCATCATTGCGCTGGCGGTGCCGCTGTACCGGCAGGCCGCGCTGCTGCGGCGCATGGCGTTGCCGCTGCTCGGGGCCCTGCTGGCCGGGTGTCTGGCCTCGGTGCTGGGCACGTTGCTGTTGGCCCAGGGGCTTGGTTCACCGCTGCCCTTTGCCCTGTCGATCGCGCCCAAGGCAGCCACCATGCCGATCGCCATGGCGGCTGCGGAGAGGGCCGGGGGTTTGCCGGCGGTCGCAGCCCTGGCCGTCGTGGCCACCGGCGTATTGGGCACGCTGCTCGCCGGCCCGGTGCTGCGGGCGCTGCGGCTGGATGATGCGACCACCCGCAGCTTCGCGCTGGGCCTGGTGGCGCACGCCATCGGCACCGCGCGCGCCCTGCAGACGCACCCCGACAGTGTGGCCTTCGCCGCGCTTGCGATGGGCTTGAATGGCGTGAGCACCGCGCTGGTGATCGCGTTGCTGGCGCGCTGGCTGTGAAAGACCGTGTGGTGGGGCCGCTAAGATCGGCCGACCCCCTTCACGATGCCGATCCGATGAGTGGCGCCCGCCTCACCCGCTACCAGCAACTGGCCGAAGAATTCGCCGATGGCATCCGTGCCGGCCTGCTGCGCCCCGGCGAACGACTGCCCTCGGTCCGTCAGACCTGCGAGCAGCGCGGCGTGAGCCCATCCACGGTGTTTCAGGCCTATGGGCAACTGGAGTCGCAAGGGCTGGTGGAAGCGCGGGCGCGGTCCGGTTTTTTCGTGCGTGCCACGCGCCGCCCCGCGCGCTCGGCACCGCAGGCCGCGCGGCCCAGCGGCGAGGCCACGCCGGTGGCCATCAGCGAGCTGGTGTTCGAGCTGTTGGGCTCCACGCGCGACGCCGACGTGGTGCCACTGGGCTCGGCCTTTCCGGCGCCGCACCTGTTTCCGTTCGACGCGCTGGCGCGCAGCGGCGCACGCGCCATGCGCCGATTGCCCGCAGCGCGCATCACCGGTGCGCTGACCGCCGGCGATGAGGGCCTGCGCCAGGCGGTGCGGCGGCGCTACGCGCTGCACGGCGTGCCGCTGGCCGGGGACGAGCTGGTCATCACCAATGGCGCCATGGAGGCGCTCAACCTGTGCCTGCAGGCGGTGACCCAACCCGGCGACGTGGTGGTGGTGGAATCGCCCACGTTCTATGCCGCGCTGCAGGCGCTGGAGCGCCTGCACCTCAAGGCGGTGGAAGTTGCCACCGATCCTCGCGAAGGCGTGGACCTCGATGCGCTGGCCGCGTTGCTGGAGCGTCAAACGGTGGCGGCCTGTTGGTTCATGCCCAGCTTCCAGAATCCCCTGGGCGCGCTGATGCCGCCCGAGCGCAAGCAGGCGCTGGTGGCTTTGCTGGCGCGCCACCGCGTGCCGCTGATCGAGGACGATGTGTACGGCGAGCTGCACGCCGGCGCGCGCCGGCCGCCGCCGGCCAAGGCCTTCGACCGCGAGGGCGGCGTGTTGCACTGCTCGTCTTTTTCCAAGTGCCTTGCGCCGGGCTACCGCGTGGGCTGGGCCGCCGCCGGGCGCTACGCCGGGGCGGTGGAGCGCTTGAAGATGTCGAGCTCGCTGGCCACCGCCATCCCGCCCCAGCTCGCGCTGGTGGACTACCTCGCACAGGGCGGCTACGACCGCCACCTGCGCCGCCTGCGGGAGGCGCTCGCGGGCCAGCAACAGCACGCGCTGCGCCTGGTGGAGCGACATTTTCCGGCGGGCACGCGCGTCACGCGCCCGCTGGGGGGTTACTTTCTCTGGCTTGAGCTGCCACCCACGGTGGACGCCCTTGCGCTGCACCACCGGGCGCGCGAGCGCAACATCAGCACCGCGCCGGGTGTGCTGTTCTCGGCCGACCGCCGCTTCACGCACCACCTGCGGCTCAACGTCGGTCACCCCGGCGATCCGCGCTTCGACGCGGCGCTGCGGCTGCTCGGCGAGCTGGCACAAACCGCCTGAGGGCGGCCTGCGTCGATAATCCCCGGATGTCCTCCCCCAAAGTGCTGTTCGGCTTTCACGCCGTGGGTGTGCGCCTGAAAACCGCGCCGCAATCCATCATCGAGATCTACTACGAGCCGACCCGGCGCGACGCGCGCATGCGCCAGTTCCTGGACAAGGCGCGCGAAGCCAACGCGAGGCTGATCGAGGCCGACGGCCTGCGCATTGCCAAGCTGGCCGGCAGCCATGGCCACCAGGGTGTGGCCGCGCGCGTGGAAGCCGTGGCGCAGGTGCGCTCGCTCGACGACTTGCTCGAACAGCTCGAACCCACCGGCATCCCGCCGCTCCTGCTGGTGCTCGACGGCATCACCGACCCGCACAACCTCGGTGCCTGCCTGCGCGTGGCCGACGGGGCCGGTGCGCACGCCGTCATCGCGCCCAAGGACCACGCTGCCGGCATCAACGCCACCGTGGCCAAGGTCGCCAGCGGCGCGGCCGAGACGATGCCGTACTTCATGGTCACCAACCTCGCACGAACGCTGGGTGAACTCAAGGAACGCAACATCTGGGTCATCGGCACCAGCGACGACGCACCCAAGACGCTCTACCAAGTGGACCTCAAAGGCCCGGTGGCCCTCGTGCTCGGCGCCGAAGGCGCAGGCATGCGCCAGCTCACGCGCAAAACCTGCGACGAGCTGGTGAGCATTCCCATGGCCGGCGCGGTGGAGAGCCTGAACGTCTCGGTGGCCAGCGGCGTTTGCCTCTACGAAGCCTTGCGCCAGCGCAGCTGAGCACCATGCACGAGACGGTGCGCGGCTGGATCAGGGACGCGCGCCACATCGCCGTGCTTACCGGTGCGGGCATGAGCGCCGAATCCGGCGTGCCCACCTTTCGCGATGCACAGACGGGCCTGTGGGCGCATTTCGATCCGCAGGAACTCGCCACCGAATCGGCCTTTCGCGCGCATCCCCAGCGCGTGTGGGACTGGTACGCCCACCGCCGCGAAATGATCTCTGCCGTGCAGCCCAATGCGGGCCACCTGGCGCTGGCGGCTTTCGCGCGGCAGCACCCGGGACGCCTGACCTTGATCACCCAGAACGTGGACGGCCTGCACCAGCGCGCCGGGAGCACCGGCGCCCTGGCACTGCACGGCAGCATCGCCGAAGACCGCTGGCTCGATGCGCCGCGCGCCTGCTGCCGGGCGGGCACTCCCGAAGCAGGGCGCCCGCCGCAGTGCAAGGTGTGCGGCAACCTGCGGCGCCCGGCCGTGGTCTGGTTCGGCGAAAACCTGCCCGCCGATGCGCTCGAAGCGGCCGAACACGCCGCGCGTCACTGCGATCTGATGCTCGTGGTCGGGACCTCAGGCGAGGTCTATCCGGCAGCGGGCCTGGCCTTCACGGCCCACCAGAGCGGTGCGCGGGTGGTCGTCATCAACCCCGAGCCGACGCCTCTCGACGTGGTGGCGGAGAGCTGCCTGAGGGACACGGCGGCGACTTGCCTGCCGACCTTGCTGGCCTGAGCTGGTTTACGCTGTCGTCTCCCACTATCACCCTACCCAAGCAGGAGATGACCCATGGCCCATCCCGTCCTCGACACATGGCATGAACTGGTACAGACCCGCAACGCAAAAGGCCTGCGCGATCTGCTGGCGGATGACGTGGTGTTTCATTCGCCGGTGGTGCACACGCCGCAGGCAGGCAAGGCGGTGACGACGCAGTACCTCGCGGCGGCGTTCCAAGTGTTCTTCAACGCCTCGTTCCGCTATGTGCGGGAGGTCGTCGGATCGCACGACGCTGTGCTTGAATTCCAGGTGGAGATCGAGGGAATCACCGTCAACGGTGTCGACATGATCCGCTGGAACGACGCGGGACGCATCACCGATTTCAAGGTCATGATCCGCCCGCTCAAGGCGATCAACCTGATTCACCAGAAGATGGCCGCGATGCTGCAGGCCCACCAGCAGCAATAGCCCGCCACGGTCAGACCAGACCCAGCGCTCCCAGCAGGCCACCCGCGCCGATCATCCACAGCAGGTGCATTTTCGTGCGCCACACCAGCACGGTCGTCACGGCGGTGAGCAGCCACAGCGGCCAGTCGCGCGCGGGGTGCTCGTGCGAACCGGTGAGCAGCCAGCCGGTGGCGATCAGCAGTGCGATCACGATCGGGGCCATGCCGGTCTTGAAAGCGCGCACCGCACGCAGCTCGCGGTTCTGATGCGCCCAACGCGTGGCGGTGTAGGTCAGCACCGATGACGGCAGCAGGATCGCCACCATGGTGACCAGCACGCCGAACAGGGCGAGGGCCCAAGCCACCCAGCCGGCCGAGGGGCCGCCACCTGCGTTAAGGCCCACGTTCCAACCCAGCACGGCGACGAACAGCACGTTGGGGCCCGGCGCGGCCTGAGAGATGGCGATGGAAGAGGTGAACTGCGGCTCGCTGAGCCAGCCGTTCTGGAGGACGAGGTAGCGGTGCATGTCGGGCGCGGTGGTGATCGCGCCACCCACGGCCAGCAGCGAGAGCGAGGCGAAGTGGGTGAACAGGTCGAGCCAGTTGGCGGGGGTGGGCAGCATCATGCTCAGGCCTGCTCTTTCTTTTTGCGGTCGGCATCGACGTCGCTCAACACCCGGTAGGCCCAAAGGCAGGCGCCGCCCCCGATGCTCAGCAGAACCCACAGCAGCGGCCAGCGCAGCAGGCCGATGGCGATGAAAGTGAGCACGGCGAGGAAGACGCACACGCCCATGCCCATGGCGTTCTTGTCCAGCGCACCGATGAGCTTGATGCCGGTGGCAGTGACGAGGCCTGCCGCCACGGCGCCCATGCCGCGCAACGCGTTCTGGGCCACCGCGCTGTCGGCCACGCTGCCATACAGCGCAGCCAGCAGCAGCACCAGGACCATGGGAGCGGTCAGCATGCCGGCCAGTGCGGCCATCGCACCCGGCAGGCCGAAATAGCGTCCACCGATCATCATGGAGAGGTTGACCACATTGGGGCCCGGCATGATCTGGGCGACCGCCCAGTCCTCCACGAACTGCTCCCGGCTCATCCAGCGCTTCTTCTCGACCAGCTCGCGCTGCACCACCGCCAGCACGCCGCCAAAACCCTGCAAGGCCAGCCAGGTGAAGGAGACGAACAGGTCGGTTTTCGACTGCGGGTGCTGGAGGGGCGGGGGGGCGGATGGAGTCTGGGCGGGCGGCATGCCCGGATTATCGGGCCGCAGCGGGCCGGGCCAGGGGCAGGCAGATGTCGGTGAGCAGATCGGCCGGTGCCGTGTCGCGCGGGTTGTTGAGGTACTCCTCGAACACCGGCGCATCGCCCACCTCGTGGCCGCTGTCCACCAGCCAGTGGCCATAAAGCCATTGGTAAGCCGCGCGCATGGTGGCGTAGGGCCCCCGGTGGCGCAGCACGGCGCAGGGGCCGCCACCCACCTCGAACGCCACCAGGGGCGCGGCCACCTCAGCGCCATCGGGCACGGACAGGCCGGCGCGCGAGCACAACTGGCGTTCCGGCACCGAGGACGGGTCGTCGAAATACTCGGCGATCCAGCGCGAGGCCGGCCCGACCTGGCCGCGCGCAGCGAGCTGCACGTAGCTGCGCTCAAACGCCCTGCCGATGGCCATGTACGAGCCCTTGTGATCCAGGCCGGCCAGGCGAACGCGCGGGATCTCCCGCACGCTTACCTCGTAACCCGACGGCACGGTACGGGCCACCTGGGCCGCGCGAAAGGCCACATGGTTGCCCTGCTGGCGGTACTGCAGCGGGCTCATGCCGTAGGCCGTGCGGAAGGCGCGCGCGAACGACTGGGCATTGGGGTAGCCGCAGCGGCGTGCAAGCTGCTCCACCGGCAAGCCGGTGTTGGCCAGGTAGCCCGTGGCCCAGTGCAGGCGCAGCCGCCGCAACGTGACCGCGATGGTCTCGCCGTTCAGCGCGTGGTAGACCCGATGCCAGTGGTACGGAGAGAGGTGCGCCACCTCGGCCAGGCGGTTAAGGTCGAGTGGCTCGTCGAGGTGGTCATGCAAATAGGCGATGACGCGGCCCAGGCGCTGCTGGTAGTCGGTCCAGCCGTGACCCGGGTTCATGCGGTGGCGCCGTGCCGAAGGCCGATGAGGATGTCGATCTGGCCATCGGCGCGGTAGCGCTCGCAGTCGGCCACGAAGGCCTTGGGCAGGTCGTCGCGCTGCCAGACCGTCTGCCAGATCGACGCCACCTGGTCGAACCGCCCTTGGGGCACCGGGAAGACCGCGCGCGGTGAAGCCGGCAGCACGGCGTGGCTCATGCCGGGGGGCACGGCTTGCGCGCTGTCCACCGGGGCGCCAATGATGAGCGAATACACGCCCTGGTTGTTCTCGCCCGCGTTCTCGAAGTGCGTGTAGACCGCGTACACCTCGTCGGAGAGCTTGCCCGGAATGTGCGCGAGGACGTTCTCCTGGGTAAAGCGCTGCCAATGTTGCGGGATGGTCTGCATGGCCTCGTGATTGGAGGTCCTGAGTTCAATGCCGATGACGCGCAGGGCGCTGTCTTGCGGGACGATGTGCATGGAAGGCTCCTGAAAGGGATGGGTCGAGGCCTTCAATCTAGCCGCATCGGGCTGACATTTCTTGCGGAGTTGAGCGGCGGCCCTTACAGCGCGAGCTCCCAGGTCTCGCCCACCAGGTACTTGCCGTAGCCGTGGTGTGCCTCACTGTGCACCAGTGTGAAGCCGCGCTTGGCGTAGATGGCGCGCGCAGCGCCCAGGATGCTGTTGGTCCACAGCACCATCTTGCGGTAGCCCTTGGCGCGCGCGAAGGCCAGGCATTCGTCGGTGAGGCGCGCACCCAGGCCCAGGCCGCGCGCGGCGGGGCTGAGG
>Ga0247738_10001065_pt1 | contig 10119 bp, 10 predicted proteins | sample UWRJL013104B2_FD_180936 | JGI IMG/M metagenome (GOLD analysis project Ga0247738, IMG submission 180936) | Plant litter microbial communities from Arlington Agricultural Research Station in Wisconsin, United States - UWRJ-L013-104B-2 | ecosystem: Environmental > Terrestrial > Plant litter >...
GGAGACCCGAATGAGCGAATCGAATACTGCGCGCGCGAATACCGCTGCCCCTGACCTCGGCATCAGCCGTCGCGTCTTCGTAACCGCCGTGGCCGGTCTGGCGCTCGGCGCCATGCTGCCTTTCCCGATGGCGCTGGCCGCCGGCGACAACGGATCGGCCCAGAAGATCGCCGACCACTTTTCCTCGGTGAAGACGATGATGGGCGAATTCGTCCAGTTCGGCCCGCGCGGCGAGCAGACCGGCGGCAAGTTCTTCATCGAGCGGCCGGGCAAGCTGCGTTTCAACTACGACGATCCCTCGCCCATGCGGGTGATTGCCGACGGCCGCAACGTCGTCATCGGCAATACCAAGCTGAAGACCTGGGACGTCTATCCGCTGTCGAAGACACCGCTCAGCATGCTTTTGTCCGACAAGATCGATCTCGGCCAGCAGAAGGTGCGCAGCGTCAAGGAAGAGGCCGACCTCACCACCATCGTCATGGGCGACAAGTCTTTCTTCGGCGACCAGACGATCACCTTGATGTTCGATCCGAAGACCTACGACCTGCGCCAGTGGACGATCACCGACGCCCAGGCCAAGGATACTTCGGTGATGATCTTCAACGTCCAGACCGGCGTGCAGTTCGACGAAAAGGTGTTTACCGTCCCCTATGACGACGTCCGCAACAAGGGCCGTGGCGGCTGAGCATCACCACCTGACGTCTCCTCCTGCCTGTGGATGAGCGGCCACTTGCCGCTGTTCAGTCCGACCGAAATTGCCTAGAGCTTTCCGGGCAATCACGAGGATGCGGCATGACCCTTTCGATCACCACCTGGAACATCAATTCGGTGCGCCTGCGCATGCCGATCGTCGCCGATTTCCTCAACAGGTACCAGCCCGACATCCTCTGCCTGCAGGAAATCAAGTGCCTCGACGAGCAGTTTCCCTTCGAGGCAGTGCGCGCGCTCGGCTACGAGCACATCATCCTGCACGGCCAGAAGGGCTATCACGGCGTCGCCATCGCCTCGAAGATCCCGCTGTCCGAGGATCACCGCCACGATTACTGCAAGGTCGGCGATGCCCGCCACGTCTCGGTGATTTTCGAGCAGGCCGGCCGGCGCATCCGTCTGCATAACTTCTACGTCCCGGCCGGCGGCGACGAGCCCGACCGGACGATCAACCCGAAATTCGGCCACAAGCTCGATTTCATCCGCGAGATGCGCGAGCTGAAGGCCGGCGCGGAACCGGGCGTCTCGGCCGTGCTGGTCGGCGATCTCAACATCGCGCCGCTGGAAAACGACGTCTGGTCGCACAAGCAGATGCTGAAGATCGTCAGCCACACGCCGATTGAGACCGAGGGCATGCTGGAAATCATGCGCGAGGGTGGCTGGCTCGACCTGATGCGCCAGGACGTCGACGCCTCGGAAAAGCTCTACACCTGGTGGAGCTACCGTGCCAAGGACTGGGCCGCTGCGAACCGCGGCCGCCGGCTCGATCATATCTGGTCGTCGCCGGACCTGGGACCACTGCTTGCCCGCATCGATATCCTGCGCGAGGCCCGCGGCTGGGAAAAGCCGTCCGACCACGTACCGGTGACCGCTACCTTTAATCTTTAGATTTCAGTCGAAGCGGCCGGTCATCGCGCCTGCGTCGAAGGCAAGCGCTGCGATATTGTCACGGATCCGGTCGCCGACGACCGCGGCCATGGCCGGATATTCCTCCAGCAGCCGGTGGAAGAGGGCGCGGGTGATGCGGATGACGTCGCTGTCTTCCAGCGCAATCGCGGTGAACTTGCGCTCTACCATGGTTGCCAGCGCCAGTTCCGACAGCATGGTGCCGACGCCGGCCACCGCCTCGATCCGGGGCTTGCCGCCGCGCCCGAGCAGCGACAGCTCGAACTGTCCCCTGGCAATCACATAGGCGCAATCGGCTGGGGTCTTTTCGCGAAACAGCGCCTGGCCGGCGGAGACATGCCGGTGCTCGGCACCGAATGCGATCAGCCGCAGCTGGTCGGCGTCCAGGCCCTGCAGCAGCGGCACCGCCGAAAGCAGTTCGATATCGTCGCTGAGTGCCATTTCCGCCAGTCCCCGTTACGGTACGATCTTGTAGCCGCCATTTTCCGTCACCAGGATCTCGGCATTCGATGGATCGCTCTCGATTTTCTGGCGCAATCTGTAGACATGGGTTTCCAGCGTGTGGGTAGTGACGCCGGAATTGTATCCCCAGACCTCTTCCAAAAGCACGTCGCGGGTCACGACCTTCTGGCCGGCGCGGTAAAGATAACGAATGATCGCCGCTTCCTTCTCCGTCAGCCGGATCTTCTTGCCGTCGTCGGTGGTGAGCAATTTCTGGCTCGGCTTGAACAGATAGGGGCCGACGGTGAAGGTGGCGTCCTCGCTCTGCTCGTGCTGGCGCAACTGGGCGCGAATGCGGGCGAGCAGCACGGCAAACCGGAACGGCTTGGTGACATAATCGTTGGCGCCGGCTTCCAGCCCGAGGATGGTGTCGGAATCGGTGTCATGGCCGGTCAGCATGATCACCGGCGCCTTGAAGCCGCCCTTGCGCAACAGCTTGACCGCCTCGCGCCCGTCCATGTCCGGCAGGCCGACATCCATGATCAGCAGGTCGATCTGGCCATTGCGGGCCGCCTGCATGCCCTTGGTGGCGGTTGCCTCCTGCTGGATCGAAAACTCCTCGTAGAGCGCCAGCTGTTCCATCAACGTCTCGCAGAGGTCCTGATCGTCGTCTACCAGTAGAATGGTCCTGGCCGTCATGCTGTCTTCCCCGTCTGTGTCTGGCTCATTCCTAAGCCAATTCTTCGCCGCCGCAAAGTCTCAACTGCGATCTACCATGTTGCCGGCCAACTGCTATGTATGGCGATGATTTCGTTGACCCAGCCAGATAGTTAGACGCCATGCCGCCGTCCCGCCCCAAGCATACCACCGTCTCCTCGATCCTGGTGCGCGCCGCACCCCGTGATCCGACGAGAGCGATCGTCCAGGTCGGTTCGCTGCGCTTTGCCGCCGCCCTTGGCCGCTCCGGCCGCTCCGCCATCAAGCGCGAGGGCGACGGCGCCACGCCGATCGCGCCGATGGCGCTGCTCTATGGCTTCTACCGCGCCGACCGCATAGCCCGACCGGCAACCGCACTGTCGATGACGCCGATCGCCCCCACCATGCTGTGGTGCGACGATCCGCGCGACGGCTGCTACAATCGCCCCGTCGGCGCGCCGTTTGCGCCCAGCCATGAAGCGCTGGCGCGGGCCGACAATCTCTACGACATCTGCCTGGTGATGGACTGGAACATGTCGTCGCGCCGGCGCAATGGCGGGTCGGCGATCTTCTTTCATCTGGCCCGCCCGGGTTACCTGCCGACCGAAGGCTGCATCGCCGTTCGCCTTGCGGACATGAGCCGCCTCCTGCGCGCCATCGGCCCGGGCACCGTGGTCCGGGTCGTCTAGGGTCGCCCCGTAACGGCGCTGATCCGCCCGATCACCGAATGTTGAAGGCCTGCGGTTTTCGGGGTTTCGGCCTTCCTGTGCTAGACTCGCGAATGCAGTTCACCGGATGCTGATCGGATGACGTCATGCTCATGGCCTTTGCATTGCTCTTCGGCCTCTCCGCCGGCGCCCCCATTCAGTTAGCCGCGACCGCCGGCACCGAAGTCGATGTCGAACTGGTGCTCGCCGTCGACGTTTCCGGTTCGATGGATGCCGAGGAAATCGCCGTGCAGCGTTCCGGCTATGCCGAGGCGCTTCGCCATCCGGATTTCATCGACGCGGTGCGCAGCGGCCTTCTCGGCCGGGTGGCATTGTCCTATTTCGAATGGGCCGGCAGCGTCGACGGTTCCTCGCTGGTCGACTGGCAGCTGATCGAGACACCCGCGGATGCCGACGCCTTTGCCGACCGGGTGTCGGCCCGCAATGTCGAGCGCCGCCGCGGTACCTCGATCTCCAGCGCCATCGGCTACGGCACCGACCTGTTGCACGGCAACCGCTTCGATGCCCGCCGCAAGGTCATCGACATCTCCGGCGACGGCCCCAACAATGCGGGACAGCCGGTGCTGCCGGCCCGTGACGCGGCGCTGTCGACCGGCATCGTCATCAACGGCCTGGCGATCATGATCCGCCCTTCGGGCTCGGTGGTCGGCCTCGACCGCTATTACGGCGACTGCGTCATCGGAGGTCCGGGCTCCTTTGTCCTGCCGGTCCACGACCCCGCCGATTTCACCGCCGCCATCCGCCGCAAGCTGGTGATGGAAATCAGCGCCCTGCCCCCGCACAAACCGGCCATAGTCCCGATCGCCGCGCCGACTCCGACCGACTGCATGATCGGAGAAAAACTGCGATATGGCATGCTGGAGCGGTAAACGCCATTACCTCTCCCACAAAGGGGAGAGGTAGCGCGGCGCCTGGGAAATAGTTCGCCCTGCCAATATAAATCGAGGCTCTGAGAAGCGCCCAGCCGGCCCGGGGGCGACGGAGGCGAACGCAGCGATGGAAAGGCGCAGCCCAATTGCCGACAAAAAAAGCCGCCCGTCGCCGGGCGGCCTTTATCATCCCAAAATCCTAAAGTCTTACGCCCACTCGCGAATGTCGACGAAATGCCCGGCAACCGCCGCCGCCGCCGCCATGGTCGGCGAGACCAGGTGGGTGCGGCCCTTGTAGCCCTGGCGGCCTTCGAAATTGCGGTTCGAGGTCGAGGCGCAGCGCTCGCCCGGCTTCAGCCGATCGTCGTTCATCGCCAGGCACATCGAGCAGCCAGGCTCGCGCCATTCGAAGCCGGCATCCTTGAAGATCTTGTCGAGGCCTTCGGCTTCCGCCTGCTCCTTGACCAGGCCGGAGCCCGGCACCACCATGGCCGAGACGGTAGAAGCCACCGTCTTGCCGGCGATGGCAGCGGCCGCCGCCCGCAGATCCTCGATGCGACCATTGGTGCAGGAGCCGATGAACACCCGGTCGACGGCGATATCGGTAATCCGCGTGCCCGGCTTCAGGCCCATATAGTCGAGCGCCCGCCATTTCGACGTGCGCTTGTTCTCGTCCTCGATCTCGTCGGGGTTCGGCACGACACCCTGGACCGAGACGACGTCCTCGGGCGAAGAGCCCCAGGAGACGATCGGCGGCAGGTTGGCGGCATCCAGCACCACCACCCGGTCGAAATGGGCGCCCTCGTCGGTCTTCAGCGTCTGCCAGTATTCCAGCGCCTTCTCCAGCGTCTCGCCGGAGGGCGAGCGCGGCCGGCCCTTGATATACTCAAAGGTCTTTTCGTCTGGCGCGATCAGGCCGGCGCGGGCGCCGCCCTCGATCGTCATGTTGCAGACGGTCATGCGGCCTTCCATCGACAAAGCCTCGATCGCCGTGCCGGCAAATTCGATCACGTGGCCGGTGCCGCCGGCGGTGCCGATCTCGCCGATGATCGCCAGGATGATGTCCTTGGCGGTAACGCCCTCGGGCAGGATGCCGTCCACCCGCACCAGCATGTTCTTGGCCTTCTGCTGGATCAGCGTCTGGGTGGCCAGCACATGCTCGACCTCGGACGTGCCGATGCCGTGCGCCAGGGCACCGAAGGCGCCGTGGGTCGAGGTATGGCTGTCGCCGCAGACGATGGTCATGCCGGGCAGCGTAAAGCCCTGCTCGGGCCCGACGATGTGGACGATGCCCTGGCGCTTGTCTTTCTCCGAATAATACTCGACGCCGAAGTCGGCAGCATTCTGGGCCAGCGCTTCCACCTGGATGCGGCTTTCCTCGTTCTTGATGCCTTCGTAGCGGTCCATCGTCGTCGGCACGTTGTGATCGACGACGGCCAGCGTCTTGGCCGGGGCGTGCACGGCGCGGCCGGCCATGCGCAGGCCCTCGAACGCCTGCGGGCTGGTGACTTCATGCACCAGGTGACGGTCGATATACAGAAGACAGGTGCCGTCTTCCTGGCGGTCGACCAGGTGGTCGTCGAAAATCTTGTCGTACAGGGTGCGGGGTGCGCTCATGGCTGAAACATCCGTCAAACAGTGAAAAAGGGGAATTCGGGCGGCCATCGCCGCCGAGGTATCAAAGGCCGTTTTCAGGCGAGGCGGCTGGTCAGCGCGCTGGAAACGCGCGCAAAAAACCGTGCCGGCAGACGCTTGTGATCCTGCAGCACGAAGATATCAGGCGCGAGACATCCGAATTTCGATCCCATGGCGGCGCTCATAGCAGTTTTGAGGATGGCGGGCAATTATTTTAGCAAGCGGCGGTTCTTTGCTCTGCCACCTACCCGGCGATCCCGGCAATTCAGATTTTCTCCGCTTTCCTCTCGCGCATTTTCTTCTCGAAGGATCGCAATACCAGCGAAAGTCCGACGGTCAGCAGCAGATAGATATAGGTGACGATCGAATAGGTTTCAAAGAAGCGGAAGGAGCCGGCCGCATAGACCTTGCCCATCTGGGTGATGTCGGCGACGCCGAGCACCGAGACCAGCGAGGAATCCTTGACCATCGAGATGAAGTCGTTGGAGAGCGGCGGAAAGATCACCCGGATCGCCTGCGGAAAAACGATCAGCCGAAAGCGCTGAGTGCGGTTGAGGCCCAGCGACATCGCCGCCTCGATCTGTCCCTTGTCGACCGATTGAATGCCGGCGCGAAAGATTTCGGCGATGAACGAGGAATAGCCGATGGTCAGCGCAATGATCGCCCGCCACAGCAGCGACACGTCGCGCACCTGCAGCGGCTCGCCCCAGCCGAGCGCCGTCAGCGGCGCGGCCGCCCAGTTGTAGAGCGCCACGACGGCCGGCGCGCCGACGAAGGCGATGTAGAACAGCAGCACCAGGATCGGAATGCCGCGGATCACCTCGATATAGAAGCGGGCGATCTGCCGCGCCAGCAGGTTCTGCGACATGCCGATCAGCGCGATCGCGAGACCGAGCGCGGTTGCCAGCGCAAAGGCTACCAGCGTCACCAGTACGGTGATGCCGACGCCCTTGGCGACGACGGTGAAGACCTGGGTATAGAGCCCGTTCAGCGCGATGACGACGGCGATGCCGGCGCCGATCAGGCCAAGGGCAACCAGCCACCAGGGATAGTCGCCCTTCGGATCATCCCGAGGCAACGTCTGGAAACCCATCAGCGCCTCACGTGGCGCGGCTTTCGCGCAACGCCGTCACTCGCCCATCTTGTAGTCGGCGAACCATTTCTTGTTGAGCGCCTCGAGCGTGCCATCGGCCTTGAGCGCCGCGATCGCCGCATTGACCGGGGCCACCAGCTCCGAACCCTTCTTGAAGATGAAACCGAAATCTTCGATGCCGAGCGGCCCGCCGATCAGTTTTAGGCCGCCATTCGACGCATCGACATAGCCCTTGCCGGCCGTGCCGTCGGTCAGCACCAGGTCGACGTCACCGGTCTTCAGCGCCTGCACGGTGGCCCCGAACGTTTCCATGAGCTTGATGCGCGGATTGGCCTCGTTGCCGTCCAGCACCTCGTAGACGGCGGTGTAGAACGGCGTCGTGCCGGCCTGGGCGCCGATCAGGCCCTTTTCGAAGGCGGCAAAGCTCTTGGCATCGGTAAACCGCGTCTCGTCGCCGCGCACCAGCATGAACTGCTGCGAGCGCATGTAGGGCTCGGAGAAGTCGACCTTCTCCCTGCGGTCGTCCTTGATGGTGATGCCGGTCATGCCGATGTCGTACTGGCCGTCGGACACCGCCTGGATCATCGCGTCCCAGCTGGTGTTCTGATAGGAAAGCTTGAAATTCAGCCGCTTGGCGATCTCCGCCATCGCGTCATATTCCCAGCCGATCGCCTGGCCGGTCTTCGGATCGACGAATTGCAGCGGCGGATAGGCGTTCTCGGTCACGACGACCACCGACTTGCCGGCAAGATCCGGCAGTTCAGCCGAAAGCGCGGCAAGCGGGCTAAGGACAAGGGCGGTCAGCCCGGCAAGGATGGCGCGTCTGCACGGCATGGGAAACTCCTGAAACACGGATGCAGCCCGAGTGTGATCAATTTTGCAGAACGTGCAAGAGCCTGATGGCCAAAAGAAAAGGCGGCCCAGGGGCCGCCTTCCAATCTCTTCCCGTATGGGGAAATATTATTCCGCAGTGCCTTCGGCAGCCTTGGCTTCGGCGGCAGCGGCTTCTTCTGCAGCCTTGGCGGCTGCAGCTTCGGCTTCGGCAGCGGCCTTCTCGGCGGCGAGCGCCTGGGCGGCTGCGACCTTTTCGGCTTCCAGACGAGCCTTTTCTTCGGCAGCCAGCGTGCGGGCGTCGTCGTTCAGCTTGCGGGCGCGGGTCGAGGTGTTCTCGATGATGCGGGCCGACTTGCCGCGACGATCGCGCAGGTAGTACAGCTTGGCGCGACGGACCTTGCCGCGGCGGACGATCTCGACGCTTTCGACCAGCGGCGAATAGACCGGGAATACGCGCTCGACGCCTTCGCCATAGGAGATCTTGCGAACGGTGAAGCTCTCGTTGATGCTGCCGCCCGAGCGGGCGATGCAGACGCCTTCATAGGCCTGCAGACGGGTACGGGTACCTTCCGTCACGCGGACATTGACGCGCAGGGTGTCGCCGGCTTCGAACTTCGGCAGCGGCGTGCCGCGCTTGGCTTCGATCTTGGCAACCTGTTCGGCTTCCAGCTGTTGGATGATGTTCATTTTGTCTAACCTCAGGTTCTTCTTCAAACAGCCAGAGCGCCCATCACCTATCCGTTTGGCCGAAAGCCTCGGGATGTTGCCGTTGCCGGCAGGAGCGTATTCGCCATTCTTTGTTTGTTGGCAGACGGGACAAGCCCATTTCCGAGCGGGGCATTACACCAATCGCAACCGCTTGTCATCCCTCAGGGCCGAATTTTATCGGCCTTGGCGCCGGTAACGGCAGCATTTCCGGCCTTTTCGGCGGCCAGCAGGTCCGGCCGGCGCTCAGCCGTCAGCACCCGCGCCTGCTCATTCCGCCATTTCTCGATCGCCGCATGGTTGCCGGAGGTCAGCACCGCCGGGATGTCCCGGCCTTCGAAACTCTGCGGCCGGGTATAATGCGGATGTTCGAGCAGCCCGCCCTCGAAGCTTTCGTGCACGCCGGACAGCGCATTGCCCATCACGCCCGGCAAAACCCGGACGATGGCATCGAGCACGATCAGCGCCGCCGGCTCGCCGCCGGAAAGGATATAGTCGCCGATCGACACCTCCTCGAGGCCGCGGCTGTCGATCACCCGTTGGTCGATGCCCTCGAACCGGCCGCAGACGATCACCACGCCCTCGCCGGCCGAAAGCTCCCGCACCCGCGCCTGGGTCAGTGGCTTGCCGCGCGGGCTCATCAGCAGCCGCGGGCGGGTATCGGCGCTGGCGACCGCATCGATGGCGCGGGCCAGCACATCCGGCTTCAGCACCATGCCGGCACCGCCCCCGGCCGGCGTGTCGTCGACGCTGTGGTGGCGGTCGGTGGCAAAATCGCGGATCTGCACGGCGTCCAGCGCCCACTGGCCGCGCTCCAGCGCCCGGCCCGCCAGCGACACGCCGAGATGGCCCGGAAACATTTCGGGGTAAAGGGTCAGCACCGTCGCGCGAAAACAACTCATCGCGATGCGATCACGTCTTCGGATCGGAGGAAAACGGATTGCCGTTCTTGCCGTTCGGCGGCTCTCCGCCATCGTCGAGCAGGCCGGCGGCCGCCGGATCGATCAGCAGCGTGCCGCCTTCGAGATCGATTTCCAGCACCGCTGCCTCCGAAAACGGAATGAGCACAGGGCGCCGGCCCGGGCCTTTGAGCTCCAGAAGATCGCCGGCGCCGAAATCGAACACGGCGCTCACGACCCCATAGCTGTTGCCGTCCTTGTCGTGGACCGCCAGGCCCTCGAGGTCTGCATAGTAGAATTCGTCGTCGTCCAGCGCCTCGTCGGGCAGGTTGTCGCGCTCGACGAAAAGGTCGAGCCCGTTCAGCGCCTCGGCGGCATTGCGGTCGTTGATGCCACGGAAGCGAACGATCGCCACGGTCTTGGCCTCGCGGATCTCGAGGATCTCGAACACCCGGCCGTCCAGGCTCTGCAGATTGCCGTAATCGGCCAGCGCCTCGGCCTCGCCGGTATAGGTCTTGACCCGCACCTCGCCGCGCAGGCCCTGGGCCGCGCCGATGGTGGCCATCAGAATGGGATTTTGCAGCGTCGTCATCGCAGGTCTTCGA
>Ga0247738_10001066_pt1 | contig 10117 bp, 10 predicted proteins | sample UWRJL013104B2_FD_180936 | JGI IMG/M metagenome (GOLD analysis project Ga0247738, IMG submission 180936) | Plant litter microbial communities from Arlington Agricultural Research Station in Wisconsin, United States - UWRJ-L013-104B-2 | ecosystem: Environmental > Terrestrial > Plant litter >...
AAAGTTTGAGTGCAGATTTCATGAAATCATATGGAAATGAACAAAATATAACGCCATTTTTGGATAGTTTATCCCAAAAAAGTTTACAGTTTACGAATTTGTATGCAGCCGGAAACAGAACTGTACGAGGACTTGAGGCTGTCACTTTATGTTTACCACCTACCGCCGGCGAAAGTGTTGTAAAAAGAGAAGACAATAAAAATAAATTTTCTACAGGTTCTATTTTTAAACAAAAGGGATACGACGTAAAATTCATGTACGGCGGAGATGCTTTTTTTGATAATATGCAAGATTTCTATTCCGGAAATGGTTATACAATTGTAGATCAATCGAGTTTTTTACCAGAAGAAATCACATTTTCAAACGTTTGGGGCGTTTGTGATGAAGACATGTACAATAAGGCTGTAAAAGTAATGAATGCCGAGGCTAAGGAAAACAAACCTTTTTTTAATCATATTATGACGGTGAGCAATCACAGGCCGTTTACTTATCCGAATAATAAAATTGATATTCCGGGTGATATTAAATCACGTGATGGCGGTGTAAAATATACGGATTTTGCTTTGAGAAAATTCTTTGAAATGGCCAGTAAACAATCCTGGTTTAAGAATACAGTTTTTGTAATTGTTGCGGATCATTGTGCCTCAAGTGCCGGAAAAACACAACTTCCGTTAGACAAATACAGAATTCCGGCTTTTATATACAATTCTGACATAAAACCGGGAAAATGCAATAAACTAATGTCGCAGATTGACTTAATGCCAACGCTTTTCGGACTTTTACATTTTGATTATGAAAGTAAATTTTTCGGTCAGGATGTTTTAAAACCTGATTATAAACCGCGCGCCTTTATTGCAACTTATCAGGATTTAGGTTTGATAAAAGACAATGTTCTGACCATTTTATCTCCAAAAAAAGTAGTAAAGCAATTCAACTTAAAATTAAAGCCAAAAGCTGGTGTTCAAGATGATTATCAAATTTATTATGATGAAATTCCGTTGAAAACAGAAAGAACTGATTTAGTAAATAATGCAGTTTCTTTTTATCAATCGGCCTCCTACCTATTGAAGAATAAAAAATATCAAAAATTTTAAATTCCATTTTTTTTATCCCGAAGCTTCGGGACCAAATTTCAAATTAACCGTATAATTTTGTCATTTCTGACAAACGGAGGGAGTGCTAAAACAAAAGAGTCTCAAATTCATTTGAATTTGAGACTCTTTTGTTTAGATAGAATTTTCAGCATTTATTATTCGCATTTCAACCTGAAACTTGAAACCTGAAACTAAAAAAACTTTTTCTTAGTCGTTCTGATTTTTCATACCAAAAAGATCTCCTTGTTGATATAGTTTTAAATCGTCTTTTAATGCCTGATTATTTCTTTGTGTAACCGCTGGCGCATCTAAATCGCTTAAATCTGGTTTTCCGGCATTTACCCAGGCAGTATACCAATAACTTGCAGTTGCTGTAATGGCTTTTCTCATTTGGTTTTCAACCATTCCGTTTAAATCTTTATGCAGTTTCTTAGCATATTCATCAGAAAAAACAGCCGTATTGTATTTGCTTTTCAGCACTTTTCCATCTGCATCCATTTTAAAAACTTCATTTTCAGGAGTTGCAGTTCTTAGTTTTTTATCAATATCTAATAAAGGCTGAGCTAAACTATGTGTATCATTAATCATATCCCAGGTTGCTTTATGAACATCTTCATAATATTGCGCCTGAGGAACATTTAATTTATAATTTTTTGCGAATAATTCCGGTAATCTGCTTTCCCAAAGTGAATGAATCCCTTTTTGATCACTCAATTGTCCGTCGTGATTTGCAGACGTATGTAATGGCATGTGTGCATCACCTACATAATGACCTAAATCTGCAGCAAGAAATAAAATTTCTGCTCTGTTTTTATCTTTAAAAGCTTTGGTTAACTTAACCATTAAATCTTCGATATACCAAGGCAATATTCCGTTGTCGTTCAAGAATTTAGCATCGTATTTTTTCTTTGCTTCTTCCATGGTTTGCGGCCAGGTGTCAGCCGAACCAAAATTTTCCATATCAAAATAATGTCTCGGATTCTCGTCTTTATAATTCAGGGCGTATTTACGAATGTCCGGAACCGAAGCTTCCTGTGTAATAAAATCAATATGATTATAAAAGAATACTTGCAGTGGATGAGGCAAAGCCATAACTGCAGCTTTGTTAATACGTTCATGGCCAACGATTCCCCATGATAATGTCAAAAATCCAATCCCTAATGCAAAAAAAGCGATTAGTATTGATTTCATTTTAAAGTTTTTCATTTGTAAATTTGTTTGAGGGGGCAAATTTATCTCATTTAAATATAATTCAAAAGAATACTTGCAAATATTGTGTAAATTTAATTTTTATAATTTTTTGAACCCTATAAATGATATAAGTTCATATTAAAGTTTCTTTGTAACTTCGTTTTCTTTTATTCTAAATTAAATATATGCGCCTTATTCGCCTGAGTTTTCTTTTTTTGATATTTACCTCTATCTGTTCGGCACAAGATGACATTGTGCAATTGAAAAGTGTTAGCGATACCATTTTAAATCCTAAAAGAACTTTGATTATTGCTGATCCGCTGGATCCTGCAAAAGCAATGCAAAAATTATTTCCCGGAAAATTATACAATCTTTCTGATCATAATACTTTTTTAAGCTGGAAATGCAAAAGCTGTAAACCTACATCATATATTGATGTTAATGGTGAAGAAGCTAATCCATTATTCCCTTATAACCAAGGTGTTGCCACCAGGCTTCTTTCTAATATTGATTATACGGATTCTAAAGGAAATCAATTTAAATTATTGTTTTTTAATCATTCTGTTTATGATGAAGATGGTTTACAAACCAGCAGATTTACCGGTGGTCTTTTAGGCGTTGCTAAATTTGCCAAGAATGATAAAGTGTGGGAAATGAGATCTTTTCAACCGGCTGTTGCAGCATTCGGGGCTTTTGCACAATCTCCTAAACCTAAACTTTTAGAAATTGGAGAAGATCAATACGCTTTTACATTGTTGCATGTAAATGGCGGCGGTGGTGGCCCATTTGACGGAACTTTGTATCTTGTTGTTGGTTTGGATGGAAAATACCAACCTATCATGGAAGCTTTTCAATATCAGCTTACAAATGTTGAAGACATAAGCTGGTCCAGTTCGTATAAGGTTATAAATGATAACAATAAAAAATATTTCAGAGATATTCTTATCACTACAACTGGTACTTACCATAAACCGGGAGCTGACGCTGAATTTGAAGTGAGTTTACCGGAAGAAGCTGCGCAAATGGCCAAAACAAAAAAGCAATTTACATTTACCATCGAAAAGCGATATACATTTAGCGGTAAACGCTATAAAGTTGTTGGTAAGCCGGTTGTGAAATTTTCAGGCGTAAAATAATTGCTATAATTAATTTAAGTAAAGAATGGCGCCCAAACTCAAACCTGCAATAAAAATCCATAGAAATATTCCCTGAAACAAAGGCTTCACTCCTACTGATTTTAATGTGTTTATATTTAATGTTGCACCAATTAGAAACAAAGTTATTGTTAAACCAATTTTAGCAATACCCACAATTTCAGGCGCAATGATTGCTGTTGCAGGTACATAAGTATTAAAAAGCATCGCCACTATAAACAAACCAATGAAATAAGGAATCTTGATTTTTGTTCCGCTATTTTCAGATTTTTTATTAAAAAGTAAAGCTGTTAAAAGCGAAATTGGAATGATCCATAAGGCTCTGGCTAACTTTACGGTTGTTGCAATTTGCAAAGCTTCGGCACCGTATTTATTGGCCGCACCAACTACAGAACTTGTGTCATGAATGGCAATAGCACACCATAATCCAAATTCTTTTTGTGACAAATCTAGCTGATGTCCGATAAATGGGAAAGCAAATAACGCAATAGAATTCAGAATAAAAATAACGCCGAGCGCAATCGAAGTCTGGTTTTCATTTGATTTAATTACCGGAGAAATAGCTGCAATGGCACTTCCGCCACAAATTGCAGTTCCGCATGAAATTAAATGTGATGTTTTTCTATCTGTTTTTAACCATTTTCCTAAGAGTGTTCCAAAAACTAAGGTGCTGAAAATAGAAAGTATAGTTAATAAAAAACCTTCTTTTCCGACTGAAATGGCTGATGCTGCATTCATCCCGAAACCTAAACCAACCACAGAAAATTGTAATAAATAAGTAATGGCTTTATGATTGAAGGCTATAAATGGATTTCCGAAAACATTTACAAGCAAAACTCCCAACAATAAAGCGATTGCCGGAGATACAATCGAAAACAAACACAAAATAATCACCAAGGCAAAAACGGCTTGTTGGATATAAAGGTTAACTTCAAATAAATGTGTTGCTGTATGTTGTTTCGTTTTCAAAATAAGGTACTTGATATTTTACCTTACAAAGGTCTGTCCTTTATATTGAAAATGCCAATCGTAAAATACAATCGGCTATAACTTCAGGTTATAATAAGAAGAGATGTTTTGAATGAATAATTCAGACAAGGCATCTGATTTTCCGAGTAATGTGATGATATAAAAATATCTTTCAACAGCTAATTTTTCAACATCCAAAATAATCAACTCTTTGTTTTTTAATTCTTTATCTACTGCATGAATGGACATAAAGGCAAAACAATCTGAATTTAAAAGATAGGATTTGATACTTTCTGTACTTCCTAACTGCATTTCGATTTGTAAGTCAGATAATTTTACCCCAACTTGTTTTAAGGCAAATTCTATAACTTCAAGTGTTCCTGAACCACGTTCTCTGGTTATGAATTTCATTGATTTTAAATCATCTACAGTAATTTCACTTTGTTTTACTAAGGGGTTTTTATTACTGCAAACCAAAACCAATTCGTCTTTTAAAAACGGAATATACTTTATAGACTGATTTTTTGATTGTCCTTCTACAATACCGATTTCGATTTCTTTGTTAATTAAAGAATTTTCAATTTGTTCTGTATTTCCGTTCAACAAATTGACTTTTATATCTTGCTGTTTTTGATGGAATCTTGCTAAAACGGGAGAAATAATATATTGCGAAATGGTTGTACTTGCTCCTAATCTTAGCAATCCCTGACGTTCGCTGCTAAACGAGCTCATATCAAAGTCGATTTTACGATAAATTTCGAAAATACTTTTGGTATGTTTTAGCAGAATTTCTCCTGCGGGAGTTAACGCAATTTTAGAACCGTTTCGTTCAAAAAGTTTAGTTTTGTAGGTTTCTTCGAGTTCCTGAATGTGTTTCGAAACTGCAGGCTGTGTAATATACAATTCTGTTGCCGCTTTAGTAAAATTAAGACGGAGTGCAACAGTGTAAAATACTTTTAGGCGGAAATCCATGTTATTTAATATTTTCCCATTGCTTCAACTCCAGTTTCTGAAAATTTCAAAATTTCAGTTGTAATTGGATATCCTGATTTCTCATATTCTTCAACTACGACAGAACCAAGACGTTCAGAAAAATACCCAAAATCTTGCTCTCCAAAGATATAACAAAAATCTCTCACAGGAATAACAGCATAAAATGGAAAACCAATATTATTTTTAACTAAATCCTTAATTTTTGATGAAAAGAGACAAGCACTTTTAAGCCAAACTTCTTCAACATGAATCATTCCTAGTTTATGATTATCAACATCTTCAATCTCTATCTGAACTTTATCTAAAAAAGTATCTAAATTTAAATCAACTTGATTTTTTAGTTCTTCTAAGTCTAAATTCCAGTCTATCAAATCATCATCCGAAATAAATGAAAAGTTATTATTAGTATTTAGCATAAAAACTTTACTAAATTCATTTGTTACCTTTTCATATATTAGGTTTTCAAACTCAAAGTCATTAGGGAAAAATTGTACGTAAATTTTATCTTTTATATTCTCCCAATCTTCTTTTTTTGATGAATGTGAAACAATTGTATTAACTAAATCTGTAATATAACTATCATCATTATCTCTTTCGTAATTGCGCCTAATATTATCTAAACTTACTTTTAATTCAGATTCTTCTACATTTATAAGAATAAATCCATCTTTATCAATAGAATCAATAGTTAAGCCTTTGCTTTCAAGTTGCATTTTAAACTTATTAAAAACAACATCTTCTTTACTATTACTTTTGAATGAATCTAACATATATTAAAAATTTTAGATTTTACTTAATTTAAATGTTTATCAAAAGCTACAACAGTCCGTTATACTTTCTAATAAACCATTCTGTTGTTAGTAAAACGGCAATTAAAATCAACAACCAAACCCAGTCAATTAATGGTGTTTTAGTTGAGATATTTTTTTCGATTGATTTGTATTCTTTGTTTTCGATTAAAGTTTTAATCAAATCATCAACCTGGTTTTGGAAAAAAGCCTTTCCGTTTGTTTGTAGCGCTAATTGTTTTAGTTTTACAACATCTGGATTTACAAATTGTTTTTCGATATCAAAATCTAAAATCTCAAAATGACTTGAATAAACAGTATTTGAGTTTAATTCTTTTACTGTAAAATTATATTTACCAGCTTGCAAACCGTCCAGATTTGCTGAGAAAGAATTATTTCCTTTTAATAAATCGTAGTTCTTAACTTGTTTGGTTTCAGCATTTGTAACGGTGATTGTTAATCTTGCTTTTTCGTCGAACTCGTAATTTTTGTTGAAATATTGCGCATTGATTACAATGGTTTCTCCTGAATTGTAAAAACTTTCGTGCGTTACAACCAATGATTTTCTTGAAGTTGATGTTGCCAAAAACTGAATTATCTTATCTACAAAAACATCATATTTGTCAAAGGATTGATTATCAATATGACTTTGCATACGCCATTTCCAGCTATTTTCTCCTAAAAGAAAAGCGGTTCGTTTTCCCTGATTTTCGGCGAAAGCCAGTAAAGGAGCATTTGTAGATACGTTTCTAATTTTAGACGAAAGTAAAACTGAAAGATTTCCGTTTGTTGTAATCGTCCCGAATGGGTTTTGTAAAGGTGGAAAATTTTCGAATCCGATATTATCTATCGCAAATAAATTAAATTGCGATTGAAATTCGTTTAAATAATCTTCTCTTTGATTGCTCATTTTAAAAACCAAATTGTTTTGTTGTTGGTTTAAAAAATTAAAATCGGTATTGTTTCCAGTGATTATAAAGGTATTTGTTCCGGCTAATTTATTATTGTCGAAAATAGCCTTAAAAGCTGTTGTTGGCTGATACAAAACCAAAACAGAAACATCTTGCAACTGATTAATATCATTTGGTTTAACCAAAATCACTTTACGTTGTGCATTAACTTCTATCGAGCGTTTTAAAGCTGCAATATCAGGATGATTTATAGCCGAAACTATTGCAATTGTTGACTTTTGATCGATAATTTCGACAGCAAAATTCTTGACGTTATTGTAACTGTTTTTCTCTTTTGTATTGGTAGAAATGGTTGCTTTAAAAATTTGCAATCCTACTTTATCTGCAGGCAGAAGTAAATTTAAAGTGGCTGTTTTTTTAGAAGGCGAAAAAGAAATTTTTTCTTTTGCTACAACCGAATTTCCTTGTGAAATGGTAAAATCTGCATTTATTGTTTTATCTCCGGCATATTGCAGAAAAACTTCAACCGGAAATTTATTTTTGTGAAAAGCGTATTTGTTTACGTTTAACTGATTGATTTTTAAATCTAAAAAGGTAGTTGTATCTCCCACAACCAAAGGATAAACTTTATTGACAGGATCAAAACGATACACATAATCGTTTCCTGTAGTTTGATTTCCGTCTGTAATTATAACTGTTGGAAAAATCAGGTTTTTATTGATGCTTTTTAAGTTTTTGGCAACTTCATCTAAGTTGGTTTGTTTTCCTTTAAAGTCAAATTTATCTGAAGGTTTAAAATCTGCGTCGAATTGATAGGACTGAATTTCAAATTTTTCCTTAAGCGCAGGATTCGAAACCAGAACTTTGTATAATTCGACAGTTTTTTCGTCTGATTTTAAGGCAACAATCGAACTTGAATTATCAACTGCAATTGCCAAAGGTGTTTTGGTAATTTCAAGGGAATTCTTGGTCATTATTGGATTTATCAATAAAAGCAATAATCCAAAAATGGCTAAAAAACGTAAAAAAGCCAAAAACCAAATCACATTGGATTTGTTTTTGGCTTTAAAAAAATATTGAAAATACGACAAGCCTCCAGCGATTACTAAAGATAGTAATAATAACAGAATCGTATTTGTATTCATATTTATTTAGTATTCAGTATCAGTTTACAATAATCAGATTTTAAAGTCAGTTTTGTGACTATGTTGTGTCCAGTTTTTATTCTAGAGCCAGATAAAACTGATTACTAAAACCTTTAAACCTTTGTAACTTAGTCCCGAAGCTTCGGGACAGTACCTTATGTTAGCATTCCTCCACAAACATTAAGTACTTGTCCTGTAACATAAGCACTTAAATCTGAAGCTAAGAAAAGACATGCATTTGCTACATCTTCTGTAGTTCCGCCACGTTTCAACGGAATTCCGTCTCTCCATCCTTTTACTACATCTTCAGGTAATTTTGCAGTCATTTCGGTTTCGATAAATCCCGGAGCAATTGCATTGCAACGAATGTTACGCGAACCTAACTCTAATGCTACAGATTTTGTAAAACCAATTGCACCGGCTTTTGAGGCTGCATAATTTGTTTGTCCCGCGTTTCCTGAAACTCCAACTACTGAACTAATATTGATAATAGAACCTGCGCGTTGTTTTAAGAATATTTTTTGAATTGCCTTTGTCATATTAAATACTGACTTTAGGTTTACAGCTATAACCTGATCAAAATCAGCTTCTGACATACGCATCAATAAATTATCTTTTGTGATTCCGGCGTTGTTAATTAAAATATCAACTGTTCCAAAATCTGCCAAAACAGCGTCAACAAAAGTTTGCGCTTCATTAAAATCAGCCGCATTCGATTGGTAACCTTTTGCTTTAACTCCTAAACCGTTCAATTCTGCTTCTAAAGCCTGAGCTGACTCTACAGATGAACTGTATGTAAAAGCTACGTTTGCACCATGTTTAGCGAAAACTTCAGCAATTCCTTTTCCAATTCCACGACTAGCGCCTGTAATGATGGCAACTTTTCCTTCTAGTAATTTCATATTCAAAATTAATATTAATATTTATTTTAGTTATTTCTGTAATTAATCACAGAAAAATCTGATTCATTCGGGGGCTTTGAATGACACGTCAAATATATGATAATTCCTTTTTTAAAAAAAATAAGAACTGCAATAAGCTTTGAAAAATCATTTTGAATCTAAGAATCAATATTTTTTCTCTTTAAAAAAACACATAAAAAAAACCAGTAGTTTCTTTCTACTGGTTCTTTTAAGCTATTAATTACTTAATTATAAAGGAGCGGGTCCTGGTGAATCTTGCGGAAGCATAACACATGGGCCTGAATAAGGAAATGCCGTCCATGGTATTGTGCAAACTGTCTGATACGGATCACCTCCAACTGTGTGTTTTTGTTCCTCCATACTTAATACTTCAACTCCTTCAAAATTTAAAATTGTTTTTAACATAATAATCAGGTTGTTTGTTTTTGTATTCTCAATCGTTTTTATCTGTTGAGTTTCAGACAGAAAATAAATATAACCATTTAGTTTTCAAGCTAAATATAAGAAAAATAGTCGTTTTAAATATCAAAATATAAAATTTTATTTCTCATAAATAAAAATCAAAAAACAATCCTAAATTGACTGCTTTTTTCAAAATAAATCAAGACTAAAAACTTTCGAATATTATTGCTTTGTTATGAAAAAGAAAACTATTAGCACTACTGCCATCATAAAAAACATTTTATAAACAGATGCCGGAAACTCTTTTGTATCATTTAGTTTGTCTTCCTTTCTTTGTTTTATCATCTTTAAAACCATAAATGTAATCATGACGATTATGGAGAGATATAAATAATATCTTGTATAATCCGGATAGAACCGTGATATCACAAGGAGTATTGGACCCCATAAAAATAAAGTGATATTTGTTTGTGTGATATAGTTTTTCATATTTACAGGGTGAAGTTTAAGTTAAAAAAGCAGCCCAAAATTTGAGCTGCTTTTTCTT
>Ga0247738_10001068_pt1 | contig 10112 bp, 6 predicted proteins | sample UWRJL013104B2_FD_180936 | JGI IMG/M metagenome (GOLD analysis project Ga0247738, IMG submission 180936) | Plant litter microbial communities from Arlington Agricultural Research Station in Wisconsin, United States - UWRJ-L013-104B-2 | ecosystem: Environmental > Terrestrial > Plant litter >...
ATTCGATCAACCGCCGTTTTAAGATCGGGACATCCAATAACCTGTCGAGTGTTCCGAGAAGACTGGTGAGAGTAGGTGACGGCCCTGCGGGCTTGTTCCAGGCAGCCTTGCATACGCCGACTTTCTATCCGTTTTACAATGAAGACGGCAGTTTTACCAAACCTACCGTTTTTGATAACCACATCGCTATCCTGCAAAACTCGGATACGCGTTCCAATAGCCTCAGAAGCATCAACAATTTATATGCAACGTATTTTTTTCTTCCGAACCTTTCGTTCAAAACCTCTCTGAGTAACGATTTCAATCTCTATCATGAAAAGGCTTATTACAACACCAACCTGGTGTATGGTCAGCCTGCCGGAGAAGCCAATGACGTACTGACCAGCAAGCAATCACTGATTGCCGAACAGCTGATCAACTACTCGCTGACAGGAAAGAAGACTGATTTCTCCTTGTTTTTAGGCAATACAGTCCAGTTTACCAGTACCGAACGCGAAACACTTACCGGAACCGGATTTCCGAGTAACCAGTTCAAAAGGATCACTTCGGCAGCTGTTCAGACGGCCTCTTCCACAGGCTCTGACTATGGCCTGGTATCATTTTTTGCCGGGTCAAACTTCACTTACAATAACAAATACATCATTGATGCCAATTTCAGGGCCGATGCCTCATCCAGGTTTGGTGCAGCCAACCGCTGGGGGTATTTCCCTTCTGTAGGACTGGGATGGAACATCAGTAAGGAAGACTTTTTCCCTAAATCATCAGTGGTAGGTAACCTGCGGTTAAAAACAAGTTATGGACTCACCGGTAACCAGGACATCGATGATTTTGCATCCCGCGGACTTTGGGGCGGCGGAAGAAATTATGCTGATTTACCTGGTATTGCCCCGAGTCAGCTGGCCAACCCGGACCTGAAATGGGAAACCACGAGCCAGTTCAATGTCGGCCTGGCAGGTACTTTACTGAAGGATAAATTCTCTTTCGAACTGGATTATTACAGAAAGTATACGACCGACTTGCTGATCAATGAGCCGGTGGCTTCCAAAACAGGTTTTTCATCTGTTTATAAAAATGTCGGTGAAATCAGCAACACAGGTGTTGAGCTTTTGATCAATTCAAGAAATATCGAGACCAAAGATTTCAGATGGAATACCACCTTTACGATATCCCATAATAAAAACCTGATTGAAAAACTGAATAACCCGATCACCGGAAGCTACGGCATGTACCGCCTGGAGCAAGGCTATTCGCTTTATTCCATCTGGGTTTATAATTACCTGGGGGTTAATCCGGAGACCGGTAATGCCATTTTTGAAGACATAGATGCTGACGGTAAAATAACCGCAACAGATCGTAAAATTGTAGGCGATGCCTGGCCTGATTTCGAAGGTACCCTGAAAAACACCATCACTTACAAAGCCTTTGACCTGAATGTCAACCTGGTTTACCGTTCGGGCAACAAGCTTTTCAATTACACGGCCTTCTTCCTTGAAGCGGGAGCTACCAGGGGAATTACCCGTTCTATCCAGAAAAGCTCTCTGAACTACTGGAAAAAACCGGGTGACACCAAGGTGCTGCCAAGACTGACCTCACTGACCAATGCCGATGGCAGCAGAAACTATGAGAGCAACACCAGCCGGTTACTGGAAGATGCTTCATTTATCCGCTTCAGAGACATCACACTGGGTTACAGCATTCCTTCGACAGTTTTATCAAGACTGAAAATAGCCAAAGCTAGACTTTATGTGACCGGAACCAACCTGCTTACCCTTACCAAATACACAGGTCCGGATCCGGAAACCAACTCGGCAGCAGACAGCGGAAGCGGATTGGTGCAGGGGCTTGATTTTAACGGCGTACCGCAAACCAAGTCAGTGAATTTCGGAGTTAACATCACATTTTAATGATCAGCAACATGAAAAAGAACATTCTCATTATAGTTTTAAGCCTTTTTGCCTTGAGTTCATGTAAAAAAGTACTGGAAACAGAACCCCAGGCCAACATTTCTGACGAAGCCGTCATTGTAGACCAGAAATCTGCCCTGGCTGCATTGATCGGTACCTATGACGCCTTGCAGGGATATGTAAGCGGCAGCATTGTATCGCTTGAACTCGCGGGCGACAATGTGGTCAATTTCAACAGCCAGAACAACGTGGTCGCCAATAAAACCGCTGATGGCGGCGGCGGTGGTTTTTCGGGCATTTATACGACCATCAACAGGGCCAATTTTGTCATCAGCAAAGTACCTGCCCTCAGCGAAACGGCCATCACCAAAGCCGACAAAAATCAGATCCTGGGAGAGGCTTATTTTATCAGGGCCCTGTCGTATTTTGACCTGGCCAAAACCTACGGCGGCGTGCCGCTGGTCCTGGAACCGGCCACCGCCCCTACCTCCCACCAGGGCACGAAAAGAAGCACCAAAGCTCAGACTTATGAGCAGGTGCTCTCAGATCTGAATAAAGCGGAAGAACTGCTGACCACCACCCTTAACAGGAACAGAGCCAATAAGTTTACGGTTTATGCCCTTAAAGCAAGGTTGTATCTTTATACCGAGAAATGGGACCTTGCCGAAGAAAATGCATCTAAAACGATTCAAAGTACTAACTTCAGCCTTGTAAAACCTTATGCCAATTTCTTTACAGGCAGAAATACGACTGAGTCTATATTTGAAATCGCTTTCAGTACCTCAGATAAGAGTTCGTTTTATACCAACTGGAACTCTCCCGCTCAGGGTGGCCGACATGATTATATCCCGGCCAGGGAATTTGTCGGGCTTATCCTGGATCCGAAATTGGGAGGGTCAAGAAAGAGCCTTTTGTTTCAAACCCCGCAAGGTATTTACGATCTGACGCAATACAGCAAGCAGGATGGTACCAGCTCTATTTTCATTCTGAGAATTGCGGAGCAATACCTGATCAGGGCTGAGGCCAGGGCTAAAAAATCAAACCCTGACCTTCAGGGAGCAGTGGCTGACCTTAATACCATCAAATCCAGGGCAGATGTGCCATTGCTGACTTTCAGCAACGCTTTGACCAAAGAGAACATCCTGCTTTCCATCGAAGATGAAAGAAGATTCGAACTGGGTTTTGAAGGCCACAGGTTTGCAGATATCGTCAGAACAGGCAGGGCAGCGGAAGTATTCGGAAAAATCAATCCGAACCTTAAGAACCCGAATTTCTGGATATTTGCCATTCCTAGAACCGAAATCATCCAGGATCCTGATCTTGAACAAAATCCGGGTTATTAATTCAATATAAACAATATAACATCTATTATTATGAACAAAAAAACGTTTATTCTTGCCTTAGCGGCCCTCTTCAGCATAGGATTGGCCAGTGCCCAAACCCCGATCCAGGTGAAGAAAAGCACCACAAAACACGGTCCTGAAAACGGCTCCCTGATCATCATCGGCGGTGGCGGGTCCACGCCTGAAATCTGGAATAAGTTTATAGAACTGGCCGGGGGAAAAGACAAAGCCAAAATTGTGGTCATCACGGCTGCTTCGGGTGATTCAGCCGCTTTCAGAACCTCCTCAGTGGAGTTTCTCAAAAAGAACACCGGTATAGCGGATGTTACGCTGTTACATACCAATGACCTGCAGGAAGCCAACAGCGAAAAATTCATCGCCCCTCTCAAAAAAGCAACCGGGGTCTATTTTGAAGGCGGACGCCAGTGGAGAATCGCCGATTCATTTCTGAATACCCTGACCCACCAGGCTTTTTTTGAGGTGCTGGACAGAGGCGGTGTGATCATCGGAACTTCGGCAGGGGCCAGCATCCAGGGCTCATTCCTGTGGAGAGGAGACACCAAAGGTCCCCAGATCTTAGTGGGCGATCACACGCAGGGACTCGGTTTTCTTAAAAACTCTGTGATAGACCAGCACTTGCTGAAACGCAACCGCCAGTTTGACCTCGTGGACTTCATAAAGCAGTCGCCGGAGCTGATCGGTCTGGGTCTGGACGAAGCCACGTCCGTTCTGGTTCAGAAAGACACCCTGGAAGTTATCGGAAAATCTTATGTGGCTATTTACGATTACAATACGATTGTCGGCAAAAATGCCACACATGTGGTAGACGGCAAAGAAGTGTATACCCAGTCATCCGGACCGTTTTTCTTCCTGAGCCAGGGCCAGAAATACGACCTGAAAAACAGGGTGATTATCCCGACCCAGAGAAAGAGACCGGAAGAGCCAAAAGCCGAGCAGGTCAAAACCGGGGAAACCAAAACAGAACAGGTTAAGACCGACAGCGGTAAAGAAGAAACAGTAAAAAAGAAAAAGAAAGAAAAGAAAAGCAGCAAGTAAACCGATTGCAGGTCTGATATGGCTGCTTGCTCCGCAACAGGCGAGGCAAGCAGCCATAGCTTTTCAAAACCGAACCGTGTCAGCAATATAGCCCGGCACCTCAACTAAGTAAGGGAATACCCGGAGGACCCTCCTGAAAAAACACGGTAATCTACACTTTTAGGGTTTAAGTCCTGAAAATGGCTGGACTCGTCACTTTACGGTTCATACCTGGTACTGCATTATTGTATATTTGTACAGAATGGTGCCGGATTTTACAAATCATAACATGAAAACAGCGGCATACCTAAACTATTTATTCGGTAATTAAACAACAAACTAGCCATGAGAATTAGGACAAATGACTTGATCCTCCTGATTTTATTTACTGTCTTCATAGTGGCCGGAATTTCAAAGAGTATTTCTGCCAACTTCATCATCAGAAGCCAGACATTATTAACCACTTTTAAATGGTGCGGCATTCCCACATTAATTCTTGCTGCCTTTTTTGCCTACCGGGCTACTTTCGGGTACAGAGACAAAATGATGCCGCTCTGGCGTAATATCACCGGGTTTGCTGTCCTTATTTTTGTCGTTTCGATGATCACTTTCGTTTCATTTGAAGGCATGCTGATCAGGATCAATCATACCTGCGGCAAACAAAAAAAATACAACATGTCCGGAAAAGTGGTCAGGATTGAGTGTCCCAGGAGGGAAATCCCCCTTAACCGCTACTCCATTTATATTGCCAGGGATCCGGAAAACGACAGCGTAAAACTGGAAGTACCGAGTATTAACTGGAACGAAGGTCAGCCTTTTCAAAAAGACATGAAAGTAGGCTCACTTGGTTTTATTTATGCGGATAAATAAACTCTGTTTCCCGGGAAAAACCTTCGTTTACCACAATTCCGTTATTTCCCCGGACAAGTCTTTTCCTGGTTGAAAACTCCCTGAAGGAACAGTTTTTTTATACTTCATGAAAAGCAAAACACTCCATGAAGATTACGTACCCCATTAAAAACCCACATTGCCTGACCCGGGAACAGACACTTGCTACTTTACAATCTGATGTTGTTTCCGGACTAGCCTCATCAGAAGCCAGGAAAAGAAATAGAGATTTCGGACTTAATGTATATCAGACCCAGAAGCAAAAAAGTGCCTGGAAGATGATTCTTGAACAGTTTCAGAGCCCGGTGGTGTATCTGCTGATATCTGGAGCAGTGGTTTCTCTTTATTTTAAGAGTTATATCGAAGCCCTGGCTATCCTCGTGGTTATTCTTGTCAATGCATGTATTGGATTTATCATGGAATGGCAGGCCCGCAATTCCATGAAGGCGTTAAAAGAGATGGATAAAAGCCTCTCAAGGGTTATAAGAGACGGTAAAACCGCTGAAATTTCATCTGAGCAATTGTGCCCGGGGGATATTCTGGTACTTGAAGCAGGTGATATTATTTCGGGTGACGGCCGCCTGATGGAGGTCAATCAACTCCAGTGTGACGAATCATCACTTACCGGTGAATCACTTCCCTCTGTAAAAGATCCGGCAGAACTTGCCGAAAAAACGCCTTTAGGGGATCAGTTCAACATGGTTTTTAAAGGCTCGTCTGTAATGAACGGAACGGGAAAAGCGATCATTACGGGAATTGCCCAAAATACCCAGCTGGGAACTATTACCTCACTTGTGGAAAGTTCGAAAGAGACTAAAACACCCCTGGACAAAAAATTAAATAAGCTGAGCAAAAATCTCATATGGATTATGCTGGTAATGACCATTATTTTTGCTGCAACAGGCTTCATTCAAGGCAAAGAATGGCATGAAATCCTGGAGACTTCCATTGCACTGGCAGTGGCTGCGTTCCCGGAGGGCTTACCTATCGTATCTACTGTCGCCCTGGCATACGGAATGCTCCTGATGGCAAAAAAGAATGCCATCGTTAAGAAACTATCATCCGTTGAAACACTAGGTAGCACGAACGTGATTCTGACCGATAAAACAGGAACCCTGACCGAAAACAAAATTTATGTGGAATCTTTTGCTTTCCCTGATGAAACACTGGAAGTCAGAATTGAGAAAAATGTATTGAAATTCGTAAATGGAGAGATAGAAAAGAATCAGGGCAATTTCGAAAAACTGAAACTGGCCGGGGCATTGTGCAACAACGCGACCATAGATGCAAAAGGGAAAACAAAGGGAGACCCGATAGAAATAGCACTTATTCAACTGGCCAATGCATCAGAAACCCACATCGAAGCCCTGAAAAAAGGTTACAAAAGAATTGCTGAACAGGTTTTCAGTTCAGAGACCAAAGTCATGGGTACATTGAATGAATCGGCAAAAGGTCAGTTTACCGCAGCCAAAGGGTCAGTAGAACATCTGCTCAAAATGTGTAAGCAAATCCAGAGAAATGAAGAAATCAGTACATTATCAAAGGAAGATCGAAAGAATATTCTTGCTATTTCCGAAAAAATGGCAGCCAGTGGTCTTAGGGTGATTGCATTCGCTTTTAAAGAAGAAAAGAAAATCAATAAAGAAACCTTCATGGAAGACCTCGTTTATATCGGAATGATCGGCTTTCTTGATCCTCCCAGATCAGACATAAAAGGAGCCATTACCACTTGCAGAGAAGCAGGGATCAGGATTGTTATGATCACCGGAGACCATCCGCTGACTGCTCTGAATATAGCCAGGAAAACAGGTCTGGTAGATGAAGAAGAAAAAAATGTAATCACTGGGCAGGATCTGCCGGAAGGTAAGATTTCTGCAGAATGGAAGAAAAAAATACTTTCGACCGCCGTATTTGCCAGAACCACTCCGAAGCAAAAGCTTGAGATCGCAGAAGTTTATCAAAACTCGGGAAATATTGTAGCCATGACCGGAGATGGTGTAAATGACGCCCCGGCTCTCAAAAAAGCAGATGTGGGAATAGCCATGGGCCAGCGAGGTACACAGGTAGCAAAAGAGACTGCGAGCATCATTCTGAAAAACGATTCGTTTACTTCCATCGCAAAAGCGGTTTCTTATGGCAGAGAGATTTTCCAAAATATTCAAAAATTCGTCATATACCTGATATCGTGCAACTTAAGTGAAATATTAATTGTAACAGCCCTGGGCTTCCTGGCTCCTGCCTCCACCCTGCTGGCTTTACAGATTCTTTTTCTGAACATGATAACAGACGTTTTCCCCGCCCTGGCCTTAGGCGTGGGGTCAGGAGATAAAACCGTCATGAAAAGACCTCCAAGAAACCCGAAAGATGACATCATCAATAAAAAAGACTGGCTTTTCATCACCCTTTACGCCCTTGCGATGACAGCCGCAGTTGTTTTGGCGGTAATTTACGGCAAACGGTTTATGGGAGCTGATGACCGCATAGCTAATAACATTGCTTTTGTTACCCTGGCTTTTGCTCAACTCTTTCATGTTTTTAATATGGCCTCAAAAGATTCCCGTCTGCTCATTAACGAAATCACAAAAAATAAATTCATCTGGCTGGCACTCCTTATTTGCACCGGCTTATTGATCCTGGTATATGTTATTCCCCAGACCAGGTCAGTATTAGGACTGGTGATACTCTCTCCCGAACAATGGTATCTGTGCCTGCTATCGAGTCTGATTCCGTTGATCATATTCCAGGCTTACAGGCTATTCCTGAAGCTGTTCTCACAAACTTAAAACGACTATTTTAAATTAAAAAACACAAATCTTAAAAATAACTTAAAAGTAAGATATAGTCTATTAACAGTTAGATTTTTATTAATAACTACATATCAATAAGTTATAACAAAACAAGAAAAATAATAAACTTAAAAATAACTTAAAATACATTTCATCGTTTGAGTAAAAAGCAACAGTGGCTTTCTTTTGTCTAAGCTTCCATTCTTAACCTTTTTATTTCAAAAACTATGAAAAAATCAACTGTTATCCTGCTTATTCTGCTGGCCTTCCTTTTTTTAAAATGTAAAGTAGATCCTGAAAGCACCACCTATGAAACGGCAGCCGAGCCCGTCCAAACTGATACGCCGGTATCCGATACTGTGTATGCGAAAGTACCGGGTGGAAACTTTATCCGGACCGCAGACCTTAAATTCGAAGTCCCGGATGTGATCCAAACTACTCACCACATTGAAGATGTTGTCGCAAAACACGGAGGCTATGTTGCCTACACCAACCTTTCGAGTGTCGTCACTGAAGTCAAAACCGCTAAAATAAGCAGTGATTCATTACTGCATGTCAGCAGCTTCACCCCTTCCAACTCCATCATCATAAGAGTACCCAATGCCCGGCTTGATCAGGCACTGAGAGAAATAACTAAAAACGCAGATTTTTTCAATTTCCGGGTAATCAAATCGGAAGATGCAAGCATAAGACTACTGGCAGAGCAGCTCAACATGGCCCGTTCTGAAAAAAGCAACAAAAGAATGGAAAAGGCCGTAGAAAAAATAAAAACAGACGAGTTAACGTCAGCAGAAGCCCTTTTAACAAAAAAACAGGAAAACGCCGACCAGGCCAGGATATCAGAACTTACGCAGAAAGACCAGGTCAAATTCAGTACTGTCAATATCGACATTTATCAAAAACCAACCATTAAAAAAGAGATCACCTATAACCTGGAAAACGTTGAGGCATTCGAACAGAGCTTTGGCGGCCAACTGGCAGATTCTTTCAGCAACGGCTGGTACCAGCTAAAAAAAGTTATCCTGTTTTTAGCTAATTTATGGGCCTTCTCCTTATTGTTTTTCTTAATTTACGTGCTTATAAAAAAATTCGGAAGCAGAGTTAAATTGTAATCGATAAAATGGACAACCTTCAGATCAAACACCTCGGGCCGGAAGACCTGCCGCTCTTTCAAAAGCTGATCAGGGTCTTTCATGAGGTGTTTGATCTGAATGAATCAGAAATCCCGGAAGAACCTTACCTCGAAAACCTTCTTCAGAAAGACAGTTTCGTAGCCTTCGCTGCCCTGGTTGACCAGGAAGTCGCCGGAGGGCTTACCGCCTATGAACTGCCGGAATACTATTCCGCTTCTTCTGAAATTTTCATTTATGATATCGCTATCCTGCCCGCATACAAAAGAAAAGGAGCCGGAAAGAGCTGTTGGAGGCCATAAAGGAATATGCCCGTAAAAAGGGCATCACAGAGGTATTTGTAGCCGCCCATGAAGAAGATACACACGCCCTGGACTTCTATCATTCTGCAGGAGGCCATTCAGAAAAAGCCGTACATTTTGATTTCCCCGTTAAAGAGAAATGAATCTCTTGTCCAACCTTTTTTACGCAAAAAGAATCCCTATTATTTGCCTGAATGTGCTGACTTTCATTATCTTGCAGCCTCAGATGCCTTCTAAAAACTATGGGATACAAAGCAATGCTACCTTCAGCAAGCCTGAAAAAATACATTCTCAACATCTGGGAAGGAGAAATAAAAGCATCTGACAATCAAACGTTTAAACACATCGCAACGGCCTCGATCAGTCCGCAGCTCTTGTTTTATTACAAAGGAGGTTTCAGACAAGCCGCTGATCCTCAAAAGAGCGGTTTCAGTGCCGCCACCTATTTTTTCGGCCCGACCAACCAATACGGTGATTACATCACCAATGAAAATGCGGCCATATTCGGGATTCAGTTTTATCCGTATGCCATACCCTATTTATTCTCCCTGCCTTCTGAAGAACTGATCAACGAAACCGTTGAGTTAAGGCTGTTGCTGGGCAACAAAGGGCATGAACTGGAAGAACGGATATTTAACTCCCGGGACTTTGAAGAAAGGGCCGGCATTATCTCAGAGTTCTTTGAAACCCGGCTGAAAGAAATTGCGGAAAAAGATAAAAATAT
>Ga0247738_10001069_pt1 | contig 10109 bp, 8 predicted proteins | sample UWRJL013104B2_FD_180936 | JGI IMG/M metagenome (GOLD analysis project Ga0247738, IMG submission 180936) | Plant litter microbial communities from Arlington Agricultural Research Station in Wisconsin, United States - UWRJ-L013-104B-2 | ecosystem: Environmental > Terrestrial > Plant litter >...
GCCGGGTCGGCTGCTCGTGAACAGCAGCGAACGCGGTGCGCCTTGGGGCGTGGAGAAGCCCAGCGCCGTCCGGAACGAATGATACGCCTCCGAAATCGGCGATTGCGGGTCGCTGAGCTCGTCTTTCGGATCGCCCTTGTCCGCCATTGGAATGACCCCGAGCAACGGTAGACCAAGCTTGCGCTGGGCGTCCTCCGGTGTCCTGATGACGTCGTCCAGCTGCTCGCGGCCAAAGACCAGGGCGGCGGCGAGGCCGATGCCGGCCGCCAGCGCGATCAGCATGTTGCGAAACAGGTTGGGCGAGCTTGGGACGACCGGAACCTGGGCCAGATCGATCACCGACAGGTTGTTGGTGGCGATGCCGGCGGCCGCCGCCACTTCCTTGTAGCGCTGCAGCAGCGCGTCGTAGAGCGTCCGGTTGGTGTCCACCTCGCGCTTGAGGATATTGTACTGGACGCGACGGCCCTGCTCGTTGAGCGCCGTCAGCCGAAGGCCGCCGACGTTCGCGGCAAGCGCTTCTTCCTGCTTGCGCAGGGTGAGATAATTGATCTCGATCCCCTTGCGGATGGTAGCGGCCTGGTTGGCGATTTCCCGATTGATCGAGGTGATCTGCTCCTCCGCCTGGCTCACGCTGGGATGCCCGTCGCGATAGCGCGCGCGCAACTGCTCGAGCGCGATCATCTGCGTGGCTTTCTGCGCGAGGAGCGTCTGGATCAGGGTACTGTTGATCACCTCGGGCAGCGCCATCGCGGGCGTGGCCTCGGCCTGCCGCCAGCGCTGTTCCGCCTCGATTCGCTTCGCGGTCGCTTCCGACGACGCAGTGTTGAGGCTCACCATGTTAGCCACGGACAGCGACGCGCCGTCTCCCGGCGAGCTGCCCGGCGAGCCGGTCGAATCCTGGGTGGGCGTGGCGTCGATCAGGCTCTCGGAGCGTTGATAGCCGAGCAGCGTCTCTTCGGACGCGCGCAGCCGCTCCTTGGTCTCGGCGATCTGGCGCTGCAGGAACTCGCGGGCATAGGAGGAGGAGTCGACCCGGCGTTCCAGGTTGGAGCGGATGTAATTGTCGGCATAACTGTTGGCGACCCGCGCGGCGAGCAACCGGCTCGGGCTGGAGAAGGTGATGGTCATCACGCGCGAGTTGCCGGGCATGTCGACCTCGAGATCGCGCGTGAGGAGACCCACCACCTGCGCTTCACGGGCGGCCGGCAAGGCCTTCCCCGGCAGCTCCACCGGCTTTGCGCCCATTGCGACGATGAAACTGTCGTCGCGCGTCAGGTTCAGGGATTTCGCTACGCGCTGGGCGAGCGAGCGGCTCTTGAGAACCGTGACCTGCGTCTGGAGGTACCGGTTCGTATCCGACGTCGCGACGTCGGGCTCGACGCTGGTGGCTGCCAGGATGTTGTCCGAGCGCAAGTCGATCTGCACCGTCGAGGACGCCTTGTAGATCGGCGTCATCAACAGCGTGACGATCAGACCGCCGAGCACCACGACCGCCACGGCGGCGATCATGATGTAGCGGTTGCGGTACAGCGCCGCGAAGATCTCGGCGAATTTTATCCCGCCGTCTCCATCGTCGGCCAGAAACTGCTCGGGGGTCTCGACATAGTCCCGAGCCTCGAGCTCGCGGTCTTGCCGTTCATGGTCTGGAGCAGACGATCGCGGAGCCATTGCGTTTGTCACTGGTCAACTTTCCTAATGGCTTAGTCGTAGAGCGGACGGAAGAGCGCGACAGCCGGCAACGCCTGCAGCAGATCACGATAGGTCGATTTGAGCCCCGAGAAGCCGACGACGATCGTGTCGTCCGCCAGGATCGCCGGGTCGGGCGCCTTGCCGAGCCGGATGTCCCGCAGATCGAACTTGGCGGCGTACAGCTTGCCGTCGATGCGCCTGAAGACCGCGACCTCTTCCAGGGCGGCAACCTGCGAGGGGCCCTTGGCCATCGCCATCGCGCCGAGTAGCGTGGTGTCGCCACGCAGTTCGAACACGCCAGGCGAGTTGACCGATCCCTCGACGACGATGCGCTGCGACGCGGCCGACGTGACGTTTACCGCCACTTCGGGGTTGCGTACGTAATTCGTGTTGAGGCGATCGCGGATCATCGCCGACAATTCTTCCGCCGTGTGGCCGGCGGCCACAACGGTGCCGACCAGCGGCATGGCGATCTTGCCGGCCGTATCCACCTGCACGCTCGGCAGCGACAGATCGGGCTCCCGGTACACCGTCACCGCGACCATATCCCCCGGCGCGATCTTGTATTCGCGAAGGGTCATCTTGCCCGATGTGGGCGGAATGATGCTGTAGGCCTCGGGCCCGGTGGGAAGGTCGGCCCGCGGAGTCGAGCAGGCGGATGCCGCAAACGCTAGCGTCAGCACGGCGCTGCATCTCAGGCTCATCTTGTTCATCACTCGTCCGAATCCCTTTCGAGCGCGTTGCGCCCCTGTTTTTGTCTGCCGTTCCCACCCTCGATCACGGTCGGGAACTGAACCAGGTTGCCGCGTTGATGCATTCCCTCAGGGTTTGCGCGCTTCTCGTCAACTACAGTTAATCCGGGTGGACGAAACAGCAGCCCGGCGAGCATTCCAAACAGCGCGAGATGACCGAAAGTCCTCAGCGGATAATCGACCAGCCCATGCAGCAACAGGCACAGGATCGCGATCACTGCGGCGCGCGCCATCAAGTTGGCGTCATCTTCCGGATCACGCGCCAGCACCTGCCAGGTTCGCCGCACGTAGAGAAGCAGGAGCAGGCCGATCAACAGGATGCCCGGTACACCCGCCTCCAGCGCGACTTCGAGATAGTCGTTATGCGCATGATTGACGAAATGGGTGCCGACCGTCGCAAGCTGCTCGGTTGCCTGATAGGAAGTCGCGAAACTGCCCAGGCCGGCGCCGACCGGGAAATAGGCGCTCAACGAATAGAGCACCTCCGGCCAGAATTCGTAACGGCCGTCGGAGGATTGGGAGAGCAGCCGCTCCACCGAGTCTCGCACCACGCCACTATTCAGGAGCAACGCCGATCCGATCAGCAGGATCGCCGAGCCCCCGATGGCACTCTTCCAGCTGATCCGCGAACGAAAGATGATCAGCAGGCCCAGCAGCAGCGAAACCACCATCAACACCATGCCTGCCCGCGATCCGGTCGCGAAAACCGTTGCGATCAGCAAGATCGCCACGCCGGCCGCAACGGCGCGGGCTGCCGGAAAGCGTTCCGTGACGAAGCCGATCTGGGTCAGGGCAATCGTGAAGCACAAGGCGGCGTACATCAGCGCCGCCTGGTGGTTGCGATTGGCGAAAAATCCGATCGGGAGTCCCTCGTGATCGCTGACGAACGGATAGAGCAGATCGCTGCCCGACGTTATCTGCAAAAGACCAAGGACGGCACTGGCGATGGCAATCGCGACCAGGGCGATGACGAGCCATAGTCGTTCGCGCGACGAGGACTGAACTATTGCAAGGAACATCGCGACCGGCACCAGCAACGCGAACCAGGTCCTCAGCGTGGCATTCGGGTCGAGGGTGAGGGGGCGCCACATTGCCGGGTCGATCAGGCGCGTCACGTCGGTCGCGACCTGCCGTCCCGGAAACGCCGTCCAGATCTGGGCCGGCAATGGAATCAACTGCACCAGTGGCAGACCGAGGACAGCAACGAGCGCGATCAGCACGGACTTTGACGGTCGGGGACCAGTCCAGTTGTTGATGACGACCAGGATCGCCGCAATGGCGACAAGCTCGACCAACATGGCGCGACCCGGCATCGGGCCGGCCGACCCGCCGAGGAGATAGGCTGCGGCGAGCAGCAATGCCGCCGCTGCGAACAGCGGACGGGGATTCGAAGCGGTTCTCGCGGCCGCCCTCACTGCGATGCCCTGATCAACCGCCCCCTGCATGGCATCATGCATCGCAGCATTCGGGACAAGATGCCAGATCAAATTAACCTGATATGGGCACGTTCCAACGCTGTCGTGTTCGGTTTTCAGCCGTTGCCGATGAAGTGTCTGGTTAACATTCAGTATGTTGCGCTGCAGCAATCGGTCGAGCGCAAATCAACGCGCGGCCGAACGAAGATGGCGATCGCTCGCATCGACCATTCCGGCGCGGCCATATGGCTATGTTCATCTGCTATAGTCACCTGTGGGGCCGTTGCTCACGCAAGGTCTTGCGTGCTCCATGAAGGCGGGCCGCGGCTCCTCGCCCGCTGCCCGCATGGCTGCCATTCGGTCGATCTCCGCCTGAATCAGGGCGATTCGCTTCCCCTCGCTCAAGTGAGTCGGCGCCGTGAAAATGCCCAGCCCGTGTTCGGCGCCGAACCGCGTCCAGAAGGCGATGGCGCCCTGGGGCGCGTATCCGGCGCGGTCCATCAGATAGACGCCGAGGCGATCCGCTTCCGCCTCGGTCTCGCGAATCAGGCGAGCGTTCTTGCCGAACTGGCCGAGGATTCCACGGGGCACGCCCGCGGCGTCGAGCCGGGCGCGGTGGTGCAGGATATTATGCGCGAGTTCGTGCGCCATGATCGCCGCGAGCTGTTCGTCGCTCCCCGCAAAGGCGATGAGCCCCGTATTGACCTCCACATAGCGTCCGTCAGCCTGGGCATCGATCGTATCGCTGACCTTGGTCTGGAATCGCGTCGGGCAACCGTTCCGGAGCGTCGCGGTCACCATGAACACTTGCTGCTTTCGGCGCAGCTCAAGGGCAAGCGTCCCGGAGTGCCCGGCCGAATCGAGTTGCGAAAGGATCGCCGCGACCCGCGCATAGGAGGCGGTTGCCCGGGCCGGTGCCGGCGCGACGGGATCGGCGCCGATCCGAATCAGGGCATCGCCGGTTTGAATGCCTGCGGTCGCCACCGGACTATCCGGAGCTACGGCGAGCACCAGCGGCGCGCCGTCGAATCCGAAAACGTCGCGCACAACGGTTTGCTCATCCTGCCCATATTGGGAAAGGTCGTGCACGGCAAAGCCCAGGACGGGGGTCTGATCGCTGCAAAGGTCGCCGGCGGACGTCACCAGGCGATATCCGATTGCCGTCACACGCTGGTCGATTTGCTGCATGGCGAGCAAACCCTGCCGGTCGGCGGCTCGAACAGGGGCGACCGGCAAAAGGAGACTGGCGCAAAAAAGCCATGCCGGGAGGAAGATCGCACGAGAAGCGCCAGTAAACATGCTGCGCCGCAACGTATTGCACCTTCGGCCCGAGGTTTGGTTAAGCCTGGATACACCTTTCAGTTCAGGGAGCAACTGAGCGGCGATACACGTCCACATCGCTCCATCATGAAGTAAACACATGACCATGACCTGAATCGATCGCACTTCCCCAAGTATGTCATGGACGATCTTGCGCACTCTTCGATTACCTTCTCATCCGTTTCAATGTGATTTCGTGCCGATTCGCCGCTTCCCGAAGTAGCGATCGCTAAACGTGAATGAAAAAACGGATCGACGCGTTTTTTTAACGGATCGGCCGATGTCCGCGCCACAAATTGGCGTCTTCGCGCGGCTTTTGGTGAACCATGACGCCTGTCTTATAGCATGCAGGCTCTCCGAACCTACTGAAAGACGCCCATTATATATCCCGATCGACGAAGCGGGCGTGCTCGTCGCTCATTACGTTGGTGTCGAACGCAAAAGCTGGTTTCGGAGGTTGAAACTCAGGAACATTTGTGGCAATGCAGCATTAGATATTCGGTACGAGTAACGAGGAACAGCATCATGGATTTCAAGAAGCTCGTAATCGGCGTTGCCGCTTCTTCGCTGATCGCATCTTCGACGATGGCGGCTACGGCACCCGTTCGCCCCTTTTCTGCAAAGCTCGCCCAGACCAAGTCGACGGCGCTGACCGGGAGCACGCTCAGCGGTCGCGCCGGTGCTGAAATCGAAGATGGCAGCCACGCGCTCGGCACGCCGATCTGGTTGCTGCTGGCTGCGCTGCTCGGCGTGACGGTTGCCGAACTCACCGGCATCATCGACATCGTTGGTGATGATGAGCCGACGCCGACCCCCACTCCGACGCCGACCCCCACTCCGACGCCGACGCCAACCCCCACTCCGACGCCAACCCCGACCCCAGTTAGCCCGTAAGGGTGGGATCCCCATCCTCCTTGTGAGGATGGCAGGCGAGATTTGGCAGATGGCCAATCATGTGGGGCGGGTCGTTTGACCCGCCCTATGTCGTTTGCGGATGGGAATCACTGGGAGGGCGAGTCAGGCTATATGGGTCAGATGGATAGCCGCTTCCGCACCGGTCTTTCCGCCATGCGCCTAGCTCAGCTCGGCGTTTGTTCGGCTGATTGAACAGTCTGCAGCACCCACTGGTCGCCCCCCTCGAGGCCCAGGGCCGTGAGCATGCCACTCAGATAGGCGCCGGTGTCGATTCCGATCCGGTTGCGGGCAAATACGGGTTGCGGCGTAATGCTGTGTCCATGGACGACGATATGTCCATGGTCGGTCTCGTCATCCAGAAAGCCCTGTCGAATCCACAACAGGTCCTTTCGCCGTTGCCGTTGCAACGCCACGCCTGGTCTGATTCCGGCATGCACGAACAGGTAATCGCCGATCACGATCGTCTCTTCGAAGCTTGCGATGAAGTCGAGATGAGCCTGCGGGACGTAGCGACGCAGCTCGTCCGACAGCAGCCAGCCGCGTGTTTCCAACGCATTGTCCGGCACGCCATAGCTCCGTAACGCTTCCATGCCGCCGAAGCGAAGCCAGCCCGTCTCGCGCGGATCTCCCTGGTCGGCGAGCGATTCGAGCATAGCCTCTTCGTGATTGCCGGCCAGAAATCGATATTGGGCGAAAGCCGGTGGCGATTTCAGGAAAAGGTCGATCACGCCTTTCGAATCCGGCCCGCGGTCGATCAGATCGCCCAGCATGATGATCCACGTCTCGGCAGCAGGGCGGGCGCGGCTGTCGGCCTCGATCCGATCAAGCAGGTCCAGCAGCAGGTCGAGCCTGCCGTGCACGTCTCCTATGGCATAGACACGCATCCCCGGGGGAACCGAGGGGCCGGCTCGGGGCCTGCGAAAACGAAACAATGCCATTCTATTTGTCTCGCATGGAGATTATTCAACGCAACCCGACTGGGCCGGAGGGGTAGAATTTGTTGCGATAGTCCTTGCTGGACTTGCCGGTCGCTTGCAATGATGCAATGCAGCACAAGTTCCAGGCGGGGCCTGTCTGGAACGTTCGGGGTAGGGAGCGCACGAATCGTGAGGGGCATCATTCTCGCAGGCGGCAGCGGTACGCGCCTGTATCCTGCCACGTTGGCGGTTTCCAAACAGTTACTGCCGGTCTTCGACAAACCGATGATCTACTATCCCCTGTCGACCCTGATGCTCGCCGGCATGCGCGACATCCTGATCATTTCCACGCCGCGGGATCTGCCCATGTTCCGGGCCTTGCTCGGCGACGGATCGGCCTTTGGCATCAACCTCGCTTATGCGGAGCAGCCGGAGCCGAACGGGCTAGCCCAGGCATTCGTGATCGGCGAGTCGTTCATCGATGGTGGTCCCGGCGCACTGATTCTCGGCGACAATATTTATCATGGCGATGGGCTCGGCGCGAAATGCCGGGAGGCAGTCGCTACGCCGAGCGGCGCGACGGTCTTCGCCTATCATGTCGACGATCCCGAGCGCTACGGCGTGGTATCGTTCGATCCGGCGACCGGTCTGGCAACCAGCATCGAGGAAAAGCCGGTCAATCCCAAGTCGAACTGGGCGGTCACTGGTCTCTATTTCTACGATTCGGACATTACCGAGATCGCCAAGGCGGTTCAGCCTTCGGCCCGGGGCGAATATGAGATCACTGACGTCAACCGGGCTTATCTCGAACGCGGCGACCTGACGATTTCCCGCCTCGGCCGGGGCTATGCCTGGCTCGATACGGGGACGCATGATTCGCTGCACGACGCGAGCTCCTTCGTCCGCACGATCGAGCATCGCCAGGGCATCAAGATCTCCTGCCCGGAGGAAATTGCCTTCGAGCTCGGCTATCTCGACGCCGACGCCGTATTGGCGCGCGCCGCGACGCTCGGCAAAACCGATTATGCGGCCTATCTGAAGCGTCGGATCGCGAACCTCGCATGACTCAGTTCAACCGGCTCGCCATCCCAGAGGTGATCGAGATCGTGCCGTCCAGGCACGGTGACGCCAGGGGCTTCTTCTCGGAAGTGTTCAAACAGGGCGATCTTGTTGCCAATGGCATCGCGATCGACTGGATTCAGGACAATCAGAGCTTCTCCGCCGCCGTCGGCACGGTGCGCGGCCTGCATCTGCAGGCGCCGCCCTTCGCGCAGGACAAGCTCGTCCGGGTCCTGCGTGGCGCGATCTTCGATGTCGCAGTCGATATCCGCAAGGGCTCGCCGAGCTATGGCCAATGGGTCGGTCTCGAGCTTTCCGCGGAGAAATGGAACCAGCTGCTGGTGCCGAAAGGCTTCGCGCACGGATTCATGACGCTGACGCCGGATACCGAGGTGCTGTACAAGGTCAGCGCGCCTTACGCACCGCAAACCGAGGTCGCCATCATCTGGAACGATCCCGATATCGGCATCGACTGGCCGGAAGTCGGCCCGGTCGAGCTGTCGGGCAAGGATCGCGTAGCGCCGTTGTTTGCCGCGCATGAGCCGGTTTTCACCTACGGGGAATATTGATGCGGACTGTGTTGGTCACCGGCGGGGCCGGCTTTATCGGGTCGGCCGTGTGCCGCCATCTGGTGCAGGCGGGCGGCACGCGAGTCATCAATCTCGACGCGCTGACCTATGCCGGCAATCCGGCGTCGCTGAGCGAGATCGACAAGTCCAACGCCTATCGTTTCGTGCAGGGCGACATTGCCGATCGCGATCTGGTTCCCGCTCTGTTGCGCGAAGAGAAGGTCGACGGGATCATGCATCTCGCGGCCGAGAGCCATGTCGATCGCTCGATCGACGGGCCAGGCGCTTTCGTCGAGACCAACGTCGTGGGCACGTTCCGCCTGCTTTCGTCGGCGCTTGAATATTGGCGCGAGCTGGAAGGCGACAGGCGCGCCGCCTTCCGCTTCCACCATGTCTCGACGGATGAAGTGTTCGGCGATCTGCCGTTCGACAGCGGCGTCTTCACCGAGGAGACGCCATATGCGCCATCCTCGCCCTATTCGGCCTCCAAGGCGGCATCGGATCATTTCGTCCGTGCCTGGCATGAAACCTATGGACTGCCGGTGGTGCTCTCGAACTGCTCGAACAATTACGGGCCCTATCATTTCCCCGAGAAACTGATTCCGCTCACGATCCTGAACGCGCTCGAGGGCAAGGCACTGCCGGTCTATGGCACGGGCGAGAATGTCCGCGACTGGCTCTATGTCGAGGATCACGCGCGCGCCTTGGATGCCGTCCTGACCCACGGGAAGATCGGCGAAAGCTACAATATCGGTGGCCGTGAAGAGCGCACCAATCTCGCGGTGGTGGAGGCGATCTGCGACGCGCTCGATGCGCGGCAGCCGCTGCCGGGCGGCGCGCCCCGGCGATCGCTGATCAGTTTCGTGACGGATCGCCCCGGGCATGACCGGCGCTATGCGATCGATCCGGCCAAGATCGAAAAGGATCTTGGCTGGAACGCGCAGGAAAGCTTCGAAAGCGGGCTCGGCAAGACGGTCGACTGGTATCTCGAGAATCGCTGGTGGTGGGAACCGATCCGGTCCGGCGCCTATGCCGGCGATCGCTTGGGCGTCGCCTGATGCGCGTGCTCGTCACCGGGCGCGGCGGCCAGGTCGCGACCAGCATCGAGGAGCGGGCCCCGGCGGGGATGGAACTGCTGTTCGTCGATCGTCCCGAGTTCGATCTCGCCGATGCGGGGAGCATCGAGCAAGTCGTCGCGGCGTTCGGCCCCGATCTCGTGCTCAGCACCGCTGCCTATACCGCGGTCGACAAGGCGGAGGATGAACCGGATCTCGCCATGGCGGTGAACGGCACCGGGCCCGGCGTGCTCGCGCGCGCTGCACGCGTAGCGGGCGCGCCGATCATTCACCTTTCGACTGACTATGTCTTTGCCGGAACACTCGACCGGGCTTACCGCGAGGATGACGCCACCGGGCCGATGGGGGTCTATGGGATCACCAAGCTAGCCGGGGAGGATGCCGTCCGCGCATCCGG
>Ga0247738_10001070_pt1 | contig 10106 bp, 9 predicted proteins | sample UWRJL013104B2_FD_180936 | JGI IMG/M metagenome (GOLD analysis project Ga0247738, IMG submission 180936) | Plant litter microbial communities from Arlington Agricultural Research Station in Wisconsin, United States - UWRJ-L013-104B-2 | ecosystem: Environmental > Terrestrial > Plant litter >...
TCTTTTTGAGCGGTTTTTGGTAATTTATCAAGATTTCCAATAGCATTAAGCCTGATATTGTTTTCTTGTAAAGTGCCAAGTTCTTTTTTTAATGAATTGATTAATATTTTCATTAAAGCTTCAACTTCTAATTTTGGGCGATTCCAGTTTTCTGTTGAAAAAGCATAGAGCGTTAGATACTCAATGCCAAGTTTTGCACAAGTGGTAATTGTTTTTTTTACTGATTTTGTACCATTTTCGTGACCAAAAGCTCTTAAGAACCCTTGTTGTTTTGCCCAGCGACCATTACCGTCCATGATTATGGCCAGATGTTTAGGTAAGTTTGTTTTGTCTATAGAGTCTATTAGGTTCATTTTATTATTCTGCGCAATAGCAAGGTTTTTGTCCAAAGGTATAAGTTAAAGTAACACCTGAAAAGACATACCAATCGTTATTATTTAAATTTCCAAATCGTAAAGATGATAAGGCATCGTTGCCAGGATTACTTCCGTCAATATCGTCTGTAAAGGTATAACGAGCTCCAACTTCAAGGCCTAAAACAAAATTAGGAGATACATTTGACTTGATTCCTAACGTTATAGGAATAGCAATTGAACTTGAATTTTTATCTTTTCTTGTCTGACCTCCTGAAATATATAATTCATCATACATAAAGTAACTTAATCCTGAATATATATAAGGAGTAATTTTTGGATGATAATCATGTAGATTAAAGTCAAAAAAATTAAATTCTAAACCGGCCGAAAGTTCTTTAATGTTGTTTTCAAATTTGTAACCTCGATTACTTCGTCCTGTTTCTTCAGATTCACGATCATTTCCTGTAACAGTAGATTGTGTATATGAAAAACGGTATGAATGTCTTGGACTTTTATTCCATTTGTATAAAACACCAAAAGCTAACTTTTCAGGAGCGATATAAGTTGTTTTACCAACATCACCTACAAAGTTGCTTCCACCAAGAAAAACACCAATCTCATTAATTTGAGCGTTTAGTGTAATTAGGGGGAAAAAACATAACAATAAATTAAAAATTTTCTTCATTTAATTCGGAATTGCGTGCAAATATAATAATTATCGATACGAATCAACGTCGCTTTAGTTAAATGTGCTTTTTTTTCAATTTGCAATATGATTTTGAGACATTTAATGAGGATTCGATACATGCAGAACGAGAAAAAGTGGTATTATCGTATAGTGGCTTGTGAGAAAAAGGCTTAATTCCTTTTGTCTTCTCCCCAAAGCAGCTTATTTCTTAAGGTTTTTAAGAAAGTTTCTCCAGGAATTTCAACCATTTTTATTTTAAAATCTGTTTTTTTAATTGTTAAAACAGATTCGTTTTTTACAGAAGCAATTCTGGAATCCAATGAAACTAAATATTGATCTTCTCTTCCCGATACACGTAACTTAATTTCGGTATCATCGGGAATAACAAGTGGTCTGGCGGTTAAATTATGAGGAGCAATAGGCGTAATTACTAAACTTTTTACCTCTGGCGTTAGCAATGGTCCGCCACAACTTAAAGAATATCCGGTTGAACCCGTTGGCGTCGAAATAATCAAACCATCTGCCCAATATGAATTTAAATATTCATTGTTCAGATAAGTTTCAACGGTTATCATCGAAGTTGTGTCTTTTCTACTCACTGTAACTTCATTCATGGCGAAATTCAAATCTTCTTCAATAGCATCATTTTTTGGATCGCAGGTTATGCTCAGTAAGGTTCTTTCAGAAGTAGTGTAGTTTTTATCAATTACAAACTGCAAAAAACTATCAATATTTTCTTTTTGCACCGTAGCCAAAAAACCAAGTCTTCCCGCATTGATTCCCAAAATAGGAACACCGGAATTACGGACTAAAGTAGCGGCTCTTAATATAGTTCCGTCGCCACCAATACTTATCAACATTTCAAAACTATTATCTAAGGAATTACTTGATGAGAAAGTTTTATATTCTTTTTTTACGAGTTCCTTTTCATGAAGCATTTTTAGAAAGTTCTCCTCTATTACCATTTCAACATTATTGGTATTGAAAAACAAAAAAATATCTTTTATAATAGGTTCGGTACTGTTTTGGTAATATTGTCCGTAAATAGCTACTTTCATCTTGTTGTTTAATCGATTTTTTTGTTTAACTGTTTAAGCGTTATTTCTTTTCGTTAAAACGATTAAACAATTAACCGATTCAACAAACAAATTATATATTAAGGTATTTGTCTAAATAATCAGAACGTTCTTTTAAACTGTTTATGTAAGCATCTTCCTGATGTTCTGAAATGATTTCGTAATTATATCGTCTGAATGTCTGAATGATTTCATTCATTGGTCCCACACCAATTTTTACCGTAATCTGAACATTTTCTAAATCAGCTTCAGAAACAAAACAGCCTAAAATTTTTCCATTATTGCTTTCAACTATTTGTGCTACCTGACCCATAGAATAATCTAAAAGTCCTTTTTGAACAATAATAATACCGCCTTGTTCTTTTAAAAATGGAGTTTCCTGAAAAAACTTCATGATGTCTTCCATTTCATAATAACCTACATAGATATTATTTTCATCAATAACCGGAACAGTATTAGTATGATTTTTTGCAAATACTTCTAAAACATCGAGCCACATCATTGATTTTCTGGCAAAAAAGCGTTCTAAAGTATATTTATAATCAATTGCTTGTTTGTCAGTGTCAAAAGTTTCAACATCGTCAGAAGCAATACTTCCAATGAAAATACCGTTTTCTAAAATTGGAAAATGCGAAAAATTCACGTCGGCAAAAAAGTCCTGAACCGATGCTATCGTTTCCTGGCTATCAATTGCTCGAAAATCGTTTGTGATATAGTTTGTAATTTCTGTCATAAATCAATTGAAGATATTTGATGCAAAATAATCAAAAAATAGCAAAAACTGCTACGTTTTACTTTGTATTTTTGTCGTAACAAATATAGTGTTACTAGAATTAATTATCTATTTTATATGACAAAGTTAAGTGTAAATATCAATAAAATTGCAACCTTACGTAATGCAAGAGGCGGAAATGTTCCTGATTTACTAAAAGTAGCTGCCGATATTCAGAATTTTGGAGGTCAGGGAATTACCATTCACCCACGTCCGGATGAGCGTCATATTCGTTATCAGGATGCGCGGGACTTAAAACCAATTGTTTATACTGAATATAATATTGAAGGAAATCCGCAGCATAATTTTATTGATTTGGTTTTAGAATGCAAACCAACCCAGGTTACTTTGGTTCCCGATGCGATTGGAGCTATAACCTCTTCAGCAGGTTGGGATACCGTAAAAAATCAGGCTTATTTAATAGAAGTTATTCAGGAATTTCAACGTAACGGAATCAGAACTTCGATTTTTGTTGATCCTATTAATGAAATGATTGAAGGAGCAAAAAAAACAGGAACAGACAGAATCGAATTATATACGGAAGCATTTGCACATCAATATAGTTTAGGAAATAAAAACGGAATTGATCCTTATGTAAAAGCTGCAGAATTGGCAAACGAATTAGGTTTGGGAATCAATGCAGGTCATGATTTAAGTTTAGATAATATTCAGTTTTTTAAACAAAACATTCCCGGATTATTAGAGGTTTCTATTGGGCATGCTTTGATTTCTGAAGCGCTTTATCTTGGATTGGATAATGTTGTGAATATGTATTTAAATAAATTGAAATAAGTTTAAAATTAAAACAATTATAACCTGATATAATTGGGTTATAATTGTTTACTTTCGCACTTTTCATATTAAAGCTAGTGTCGAAATCAATTATTATTTTTTGTTTATTCTGTTTTTCCGGTTTATTTGCGCAATCCCAAGCCAATATAACAGGAAATGTAAAATCTTCTGAAAATGAAAATTTAATTGGTGCGGGTATTTCTTTCGATATAAATAATCAAAAATACGCTATACTAAGTGATACACTTGGTAATTTTTCAAAAGATATTTCTTTAGGTAAAATCACAATCACAATTAATCAATTGGGTTATCTCAATAAGACCCTCAATATTGATCTTGTAAAAGATACCATACTCTCAATTGTTTTAGAAAAAGATATTTCGCTTTTAAAAGAAGTGATTATAGAGAATGACAAAAAAAATGGTATTTCAACTTTATCAGGAGGAAAATTAGCTTTCAATTTAAAAGAATTGTCTTCGTTACCGACCGTTTTAGGAACAACTGATATTATAAAGATTTTGCAATTAACACCCGGAGTTCAAAATTCTGGCGATGCTAATGGATATTTATACGTAAGAGGCGGCGATCCGGGACATAATGCAATATTATATAATGGAACTCCGGTTTATGGAATGTCGCATTTATTAGGTATTTTTCCTTTTTATAATGCTGATCATATTAAAGAAGTAGAATTTGATAAGTCAAGTTCGAATGCAAAGTACGGAGGACGATTAAGTTCGACGACACTTTTAATTCCGAACAAAAAAATACCTGCTGAATTTACTATTCAGGGAAATGTCGGTGTTTTGGCTTCACAATTGAATTTTGCTATTCCTGTAACAGAAAAAACAGGAGTTTATATTTCAGGAAGAAAAACGTATATCGATGAAATTATTGCACCATTGATAAATTCTTCATCCGAGAATAATGATGTTCAGAATATGAAATATGGATTTTCAGATGGGAATATCACTTTTGTATCTCAGATCTCTAAAAATAATCTATTTGCTGTAGATGCTTTTGTTAGTGGTGATAAATTAAAAATTAATGATGCTAATTTATCTTTAAAAACCAGTCTGAAATGGAGTAATTTTACAGTTTCTCCTTCTGTAACCACGACACTTTCCTCAAAAACAAGCATGTCAAATGCTGTTTATTTTAGCCAATATTCTAATGATTTGAGTATGGAACAGGCCACAATTCAGTTTGGTGTTTCTTCGTATGTGAAAGATTTTGGCTTTACAAATTCATTTCGTTTTTGGATAAAAAATATTGCTGTTGAGTCTGGATTACAATATGTTTATCATGATTTGCAGCCTCAAAAAGTAAATGTTGAAAACTTCAGCAGTTCAAGCAATACTTCTCAAAATAGTATGATTACTGCCAATGAAGCAGCTGTTTTCACTACCATCAAGCCAAAATTGACAGATAAATTAAACGCAGAACTGGGCTTGAGGATAAATTATTATACATCAGGATCGCAAAGTTCTTATTTACATTTTCAGCCTCGTGTATTGTTGAATTATATTGCAAATGAAAAGTTTTCTTTTTACGGATCTTATAACAAACAATACCAATATTTGAGTTTGATTACCACTTCAAGTGTTGGAATTCCGACAGATTTCTGGATTGCCAGTTCAGACGGAATTAAACCGCAATCTTCAGATGAGTTTGCAATTGGTTCAAATCAAAATATTTCAAAGAACTTGGTTTCTTCTTTTGGGGGATTTTATCGCTCTATGAAAGATTTACTGGAATATCCTTATGGTATAACTCAGTTTAATGAAACCACAACTCTAAAAAATGATTTATTGGTGGGTAAGGGAAAAGCCTATGGTCTTGAATTTATGCTGCGAAAAAATAACGGAAAGTTTACCGGCTGGTTAAGTTACACATTAAGCTGGTCTGATAGAAATTTTGATGAACTCAATAATGGAAAAACATATTTTGCCAAATATGACAGACGTCATAATCTGTCGTTAGTTGGAATGTACGATCTAAATTCAAAGTGGAATTTTGGTTTTACTAAGATATTTAGTTCTGGAAATAGATTTACAATGCCAACTTCCTGGTATTTTATCAATAATAATCCGGTCAAAGAATATTCAGAATATAATAATGCACAAATGCCCAATTATATCCGTACGGATCTTTCTGCAAATTATTTCTTCTTTAAAACAAATAAAAAAGAAAGTGCCCTGAACTTTTCAATCTATAATACTTTTAATATTGATAATCCAATTTATGTTGTTTTAGATGTTAAAATTGCTGATGATAAAAGTAGTGTTGTTGTAAAACAGGATAAAAAAGTGTTGTATCGAATATTACCTTCAATAAGCTGGAGATTTAAATTTTAAAAGATGAAAAAATATTTATTATTTCTTTTTGCTTTAATAATAATGAGTTGCTCTAAAGATGATTTTAGCGAACAAAGTATCGAATCTAAAATTGTTGTAGAAGGTTGGATAGAAGAAGGAGATTATGCTCAGGTTTTGCTTTCAAGCAGTATTCCGGTTACAGATGTAATTGATTCTACAAATGTTTTGAATCATGTTATTCGATCGGCAAAAATCACAATTTCTGATGGTCAGACTTCAGAAGTTTTAAGAGTAAAAAATGATAAAAATAGAGTGCCACCTTTTGTATACTACGGAACAACTTTAAAAGGTGAAGCTGGAAAAGAGTACTCGTTAAAAATAGAATATTTAAATCGTGTTGTTGAAGCTATAACCACTATACCTAAAACTGTGGAGCTTAAAAGTGCAGAGTATGTAAAAAAGAATGTTACAGATACAACAGGTTATGTTTTTGTGAAATTTGATGATCCTTTAGAAGATAAAAACTATTATCAGGTTGCTACAAAAATCGATGCCGAAGAACCTGTTTTTGTTCCTGCATTTTACGGAAATCTGGATGATAAAAATTTTACAGAACCATCAGTTTCAATACAAATAAACAGAGGGATTTTGCTTTTCCCTAAAACAAAATTCACGCCTTATTTTGCTGATGGAGATTTAATTTATGTGAAACTAAGAACGCAAAACAAAGAGGCTTTGGATTTTTGGAACAGTTGGCAAAATGAAATTGTAAACAGTAAAAACCCAATTTATCCATCCAATACAAGTTTAAAATCCAATATAAAAGGCGGAATTGGTATTTGGGCAGGATACGGGCAAAGTACGATAGTTGTTAAAACGCCACCAAAAAAATAAAGCCGGTTTGAATATTTTCAAACCGGCTTTTCAATGATGTTTTAAAGATTATTTTCTTTCAAAACCTTTAACGAATTCTTCGAATTTAGCTTCAAAAGAGCCAAAACCTTCAGAGAAATAGGCACTCATTTCTACTTCAGTATTGTCATTAAATTTTAAATAATTTACTTCTTTGTAAAATTGAACTGTAATTTCAGGATAAGATTGGTCCCAGTCCCAATAGCCTCCATATGTATTCTCGGCTACAATCCATTTTACATTATCAGAATAGCTTCCGTCTTTTTCAGAATGTTGAACAATATCAGCAATTTTAGTTCCGTCTTTTTTAGATATTAAAATTAATTTAATATTTTTATTGAAATTAGCAGCTGAACCCTGAGAAGTTTTTACTTGATATGTGTTTTGATCTGTATAGTATGTTTTACTATTGTAATCTACATTAGGTAAAGTCTTTTCCAAAGCAGCATCATCAGCTGCAGCAGTAGCTAAATCCATATCAGCAACAATAATAAAATTGTCCATTAATTTTATCCATCCATTAGCTTTACCTCTGTATTGAACTAATTCGTCACTGTCAATTAATTTATCGATATCTGCATTACTTCCTGAATTGAATTCGATTAGCGTTTTTCCGTTATAAGTAAGACTAGCTTTTCCAGTGTTTTGTAAAGCTTTTACGCTGCTCATTTCCCAAGTGTAGCCATCATTTAGGGTCATTTTATAAGCAAAATCAGTAGGAACTTCATTTGTAGTACCATATTTAGCAGTTTGAGTAAAAGTAGCTGCTTCTTTATTATCAATTGTTAAAACAGCATCTGCTGATGTTGGTAAAAAGATTTCATCATCTACTGCAGGAATAAACTCATTTTCTTGAGTCTCTTCATTATATTTCCAATATCCGTAGCTATCTTCGTATTTTACTTTAATAGTAGAAGAAACACTTTTGGCTGAAAAAGATGCATTGTTTGCAGTTTGCGATGATTTAGCAGGGAAAACAAACTTTAATTCAGACGATGAAGTTGTTTTAATCCATACTTGCTGTGTGTTATTCCAAGTGTAAATACCATAAACGCCAGAAACTTCTAAAATATTTTCTGCTCCGTTTCCATTTTTGCCATTAAAAACATCAACAGCATTAACATTTAATAAGTGTGTTAAGTTTTCTAATGCTTCAATAGCACCAGAGCTTTTTGTTTTGTCTAATTGAACTAACATTTCATTAGCTTCAGCTTCTAATTTTACTTTTTGCTGTGCTGGAGTTAAACTTGAATAAGGTTGTTTAACTATAAGAGCGATCTCTTCTTCTAAAGTTAATTCTTTAGTTGGGTCAGTTACAACAGGATCAGTTGTTTCCGAACTGTCATCACTAGAACATGAAATCATAAGTTGAGAAGCAACTAATGATAATAAAAGGAATTTTTTAATCATAGGAGTGGTATTTAATTAAATGATTTGAATCAAATTTTGGGTTTGATTTCTGAGCGCGAATATACACTTTCAAATTGTTTTTTGTTTACGGGAAACCGTAAAGCTCGAGAGTTTTTTAAAATAAAATGATTTCTTCAAAATTATTGTGCTTATATTGCTAGATAAGTTTTTTAACTTTGTAATAAGTAAAAAATTAATATAAATGTTATACTCAAAAATAGAAGGTGAAGGAAAACCTTTCATCATCATGCACGGATTTCTCGGAATGTCTGATAACTGGAAAACACTTGCCGGGCAATATGTAGAAGCTGGATTTCAGGTTCATATTTTAGATTTAAGAAACCACGGACGCAGTTTTCATTCAGATGAATGGAGTTACGAAGCTATGGTTCAGGATGTTTTTGAATATTGCCAGGCCAATCAATTAAGTAAAATAGATATTTTAGGACATTCGATGGGAGGGAAAGTTGCTATGCTTTTTGCAACAACACACCCTGAAATTGTAGATAAGCTGATTGTGGCAGATATTGGTCCGAAGTTTTACAAACAACATCATCAGGATATTTTAGCAGGATTAAATGCAGTTGATTTTTCCGTAAAACCAAGTCGAAACGATGTTGAGGAAATTGTAGCGCAATATGTTTCTGATTTTGGAACACGTCAGTTTTTATTGAAAAATTTATACTGGAAAGAACCTGGACAATTGGCGTTTAGATTCAATCTCGAAGTTTTCAATAATAATCTGGATGCAATCGGAAAAGCTTTGCCGGATGATTTAGTTTTCGAAAAACCAACATTATTTATACGCGGAGGAAACTCAGGTTATGTTCAGGATGCCGATCTTGATCAAATTCGCACACATTTTCCTGATTTAAAAGTAGAAACAATTCCAAATGCCGGCCATTGGCTTCATGCCGAAAACCCTAAAATGTTTTTTGAATTAACGACTCAATTTTTAAAAGGATAATGAATTCTTTTATAGTTACAGATTAAAAGATTGGAAGTTTTTTTTCAGAATGTATATTTTTTTTAATCTATGAGAATCACTTAATCTGTGGCAAAAAATAATTATCCCCATAGTTGATAAATATAAAATTCATTACTTTTATTAAAATTTTAAATCAGAAAAAATATGAAATTATTACTTAGACTTCTTGTTACTGCAGCCTTGGTTTTATTACTTGCTAATCTTTTGTCAGGCGTTCATGTCGCAAGTTTTGGTACAGCTGTAATTGTTGCAGTGGTTTTAGGATTGCTTAATCTTTTTATAAAACCAATTTTAGTTATCCTGACTTTACCGGTAACGGTCATTACTTTAGGTTTGTTTTTACTGGTTATAAATGCGATCATTATTTTATTGTGTACCAATATAGTTGGAGGTTTTGCAGTAGATTCTTTTTGGACAGCATTAATCTTTAGTGTCATATTGTCTATTCTTCAGTCTATTACTTACAAAATTCTCGGAGACGATAAAAAATAAAAATAGAAATGACGTTTAAAACGTCTTCAAATACAATAGATTAAAAACTTGGCTGGGTTGCAAAAATTTTATAATTTTGCAACCCAATTTTATTACGTAAATTAAAGAAGAAGATGGATATTAAAAGAGTAGCAACAGACGCTGTGAATGAAACAATTGTAATGACAGTTGTTCACATGGATTACAAAGGTCAAGTAGCAAAAAGAATAAACGAAAAAATGCCTTTGGCTACCGTTAAAGGTTTTAGAAAAGGACAAGTTCCTAAAGACCTTGTTGAAAAACAATACGGAAAAGCAATTAAG
>Ga0247738_10001071_pt1 | contig 10100 bp, 10 predicted proteins | sample UWRJL013104B2_FD_180936 | JGI IMG/M metagenome (GOLD analysis project Ga0247738, IMG submission 180936) | Plant litter microbial communities from Arlington Agricultural Research Station in Wisconsin, United States - UWRJ-L013-104B-2 | ecosystem: Environmental > Terrestrial > Plant litter >...
GCGAGCACGGCTCGACGCCGGCGCGACCCTGGTGCAGGGATACACGGCGTTCCTCTACCGCGGTCCGCTCTGGGCGCGCTCGATCAACCGCGGTCTCGCCGGGCTCCGCGCCTAGGGGAGAGACGCGAAAGGGCCCGTCGAGATTCTCGACGGGCCCTTCGTACGTTCGACTAGCTCGGGTACTGGCGACGCTTGACCTGCGGCTTCGGCAGACGCATCACGCGCAGCTGCAGGGCGCGCATCGCGGCGTACCAGCGCAGACCGGTCTCGACCTTCTCGACACCGAACTTCGCGCCGAGCTTCTTGCGGATGACGAATCCGACGATGATGCAGTCGATGACCGCGGCGATGAAGAAGAGCCAGAGCAGCGCGAAGGCGCCGACCTGCACCTCGGCCGCGGGGATGACGGTGGCGATGAGCACGATGACCATCACGGGGATGAGGAACTCGCCGATGCTCGTGCGGGCGTCGATGTAGTCACGCACGTAGCGGCGCTGCACACCGCGGTCGCGCATGGGCATGTATTTCTCGACGCCGTTCGCCATACCGATGCGCTGCTTCTCGCGCTCGGTCGCGAGCACGGCACGCGACTGGCGGCGTGCTTCTGCACGGTCGTTCGAGACGAGCGGGCGCTTGCGCGCCTCTTCCTTCTCACGGCGGGTGGGCGTGGGGCGGCCCTTGCCAGCGGAGACGCTGTCTTGGTTGAGCTCGTACCGGGCTTCTTTGTCGGTCGAGCTGTCGGTGTTCTTGGCCACGATGAGTCCTTGCGATTGGGGGCGACTTAAGATTACCTCTATGACAGATTTCGACGAGACAAACCCCGCGAACTCCCACCCGGCGCTCGACGCCCTCCGCGAAGCCGTGCACCTCGGCCTGCCGGCCGCGATCGCCGACCTCTCGCGTCTCGTGCGCATCCCCTCGGTCTCGTGGGACGGCTTCGATCCCGCCAACGTGGCAGCGAGCGCCGAAGCGGTGAAGGCACTGTTCGACGACCTCGGTGTCTTCGAATCGGTCGAGATCGCCCGGGCGCCCATCGGCGCGACCGAGACCCTCGGCCAGCCCGCCGTGCTCGCGACACGCGCGGCGCGCAACGGGCGCCCGACGATCCTGCTCTACGCGCACCACGACGTGCAGCCGCAGGGCGACGAAGCCGCCTGGGAGTCGGCGCCGTTCGAACCCACCGTGCGCGGCGACCGCCTCTACGGGCGCGGCGCCTCCGACGACAAGGCCGGCGTTATGTCGCACGTCGCCGCGATCCGCGCGTTCGCCGCGACGGTCGGCGACGACTTCGACCTCGGCCTCGCGGTGTTCATCGAGGGAGAGGAGGAGTTCGGCTCGCGTTCGTTCTCCAACTTCCTCGCCCAGAACGAGACGGCCTTGCGCGCCGACGTGATCATCGTCGCCGACTCCGACAACTGGAACGTCACCACCCCGTCGCTCACCGTCGCCCTGCGCGGCAACGTCGCGTTCAAACTCACGGTGTCGACCCTCGCGCACGCTTCGCACTCGGGCATGTTCGGGGGAGCGGTTCCGGATGCCATGCTCGCGACGGTCAAACTGCTCGCGACCCTGCACGACGAGACCGGATCGGTCGCCGTCGCGGGCCTCACCTCGTGGGAGACCGACACGCCCGAGTACTCACAGGAGCAACTTCGCGAGGAGACCGGTCTGCTCGACGGCGTCAGCCCGATCGGAACCGGCACCGTGCTCAGCCGCCTGTGGGCCCAGCCCGCCATCACCGTGACCGGCATCGACGCCCCCACCGTCGTGAACGCCTCGAACACGCTCATCCCCACGGTCACCGTCAAGATCAGCGCGCGCATCGCCCCCGGACAGTCGGCCGACGACGCGTTCGCCGCTCTCGAAGCGCACCTGAAAGAGCATGCCCCGTTCGGCGCCCGGCTGGAGATCGCCGACGCCGACCTCGGCAACCCCTTCCTCGTCGACACCTCGGGCTGGGCCGCCGTCGAGGCGAAGGCCGCGATGCACGAGGCCTGGGGCACCGAGGCCGTCGAGACCGGCATCGGCGGCTCGATCCCGTTCATCGCCGACCTCGTCGACGTCTTCGGCGACGCGCAGATCCTGGTGACCGGTGTCGAAGACCCCGACACGCGGGCGCACAGCCCGAACGAGTCGCAGCATCTGGGCGTCTTCCAGCGCGCGATCCTCACCGAGGCCGTTTTGTTCGCAAAACTCAACGACCGCGCGTAGAATCGCGACCATGACTGACACCACCCTGACCACTGCTGCGCCAGTAGCCGCGCACGGCGTCGGACTTTCGGATGCGGCAGCGCAGAAAGTCCGCAGCCTCATGACCCAGGAGGGTCGCGACGACCTTCGCCTGCGGGTCGCCGTCCAGCCGGGCGGTTGCTCGGGCCTCATCTACCAGCTCTACTTCGACGAGCGTTTCCTCGACGGTGACGCAGCGGTCGACTTCGGAGACGGTGTCGAGGTCGTCGTCGACAAGATGAGCGTGCCGTATCTCGACGGCGCATCGATCGATTTCGAAGACACGATCCAGAAGCAGGGCTTCACGATCGACAACCCCAATGCCGGTGGAAGCTGCGCCTGCGGGGACTCGTTCCACTAAAAAAGGAACGGGACACGACGCGCAAGAGGCACTGACCGGAAGGTCGGTGCCTCTTCGTCGTTATAGACTCAGTATGTTCCAGTCCGTGTCATCCGAGAGGTTCCAGGTGCGCTCCAAACGCCTAAGTCGATGGGCCATTATCCCCATTGCGTTAGCAGTCTCGGTGGTTCTCGCCGGGTGCACGCAGGCCCAGTTGCAGGGTTACCTGCCTGGTGATCCCGATACCACCAACCACACGAGCCGCATCATGGGGCTCTGGGTCACCTCGTGGATCGTCCTCCTCGCGGTCGGCATCACGACCTGGGGCCTGGTCATCTGGGCAGCGGTGGTCTACCGCCGCCGCAAGGGCCAGACCGGCCTCCCCGTGCAGATGCGCTACAACCTGCCGGTCGAGATCTTCTACACGATCGTCCCGCTCATCCTCGTGCTCGGCTTCTTCGCCTTCACGGCGCGTGACCAGTCGGCGATCGAGGCAGACCCGGGCAACCCCGACGTCAAGGTCGAGGTATTCGGCAAGCGTTGGGCGTGGGACTTCAACTACCTCAACGAAGACGTCTACAGCGCCGGCGTGCAGGCGACCGAGCTCGACGACACCGACGGCGTCGACATGGACGCACTGCCCGTCCTCTACCTCCCGGTAGACAAAAAGGTGCAGATCGACATCGAGTCGCGCGACGTCATCCACTCGTTCTGGATCATCGACTTCCTCTACAAGAAGGACATGATCCCCGGCAAGTCGAACCACATGTACTTCACGCCGACCAAGATCGGCACCTACCAGGGCAAGTGCGCCGAACTGTGTGGCGAGTACCACTCGCTCATGCTGTTCCAGGTGAAGGTCGTGTCGCAGGACGACTACGACGCCTACATCGAGGGCCAGCGTGCTGCCGGCTTCGAGGGTCGCCTCGGTGCCGAGTACAACGTCAACAACAACCTGCCGGGCACCGGCGCGGTTGACCACAGCGAAGAAGGCTAAGTCGCGATGAGCACAGCAACAGCAACGAGGCCAGGCCTCAGCACCCCCGCGGTAGTGCGCAGGGGCAACGTCTTGGTCAGCTGGATCACCTCCACCGACCACAAGACGATCGGGTACATGTACCTGATCAGCTCCTTCATCTACTTCTGCATCGGCGGAGTGATGGCGCTCATCATCCGCGCCCAGCTCTTCGCGCCGGGCCTGAACATCGTCGACTCGAAAGAGCAGTACAACCAGCTCTTCACGATGCACGGCACGATCATGCTGCTGATGTTCGCGACGCCGCTGTTCGCGGGGTTCGCCAACGTCTTGATGCCGCTCCAGATCGGTGCACCGGATGTCGCGTTCCCGCGACTCAACGCGTTCGCCTACTGGCTCTACAGCTTCGGCAGCCTGATGGCCGTCGCCGGCTTCCTCACCCCGCAGGGTGCCGCGTCGTTCGGCTGGTTCGCCTACGCGCCGCTGTCGAGTACGACGTTCTCGCCGGGTGTCGGTGGAAACCTCTGGGTCTTCGGCCTCGCGATGAGCGGATTCGGTACCATCCTCGGTGCCGTCAACTTCATCACCACGATCATCACGATGCGCGCCCCCGGCATGACGATGTTCCGCATGTCGATCTTCACCTGGAACGTGCTCGTCACGTCGATCCTCGTGCTGATGGCCTTCCCGGTTCTCGCCGCGGCCCTGTTCGGACTCGGCGCCGACCGTGTGTTCGGCGCCCATATCTACGACCCGGCCAACGGCGGTGTCATCCTCTGGCAGCACCTGTTCTGGTTCTTCGGGCACCCCGAGGTCTACATCATCGCCCTGCCGTTCTTCGGAATCATCTCCGAGGTGCTGCCGGTGTTCAGCCGTAAGCCGATCTTCGGATACAAGACGCTGATCTACGCGACGATCGCGATCGCTGCCCTCTCCGTCACCGTGTGGGCCCACCACATGTACGTGACCGGCTCGGTGCTGCTGCCGTTCTTCTCGCTGATGACGATGCTCATCGCGGTTCCGACCGGTGTGAAGATCTTCAACTGGATCGGCACCATGTGGCGCGGCTCCGTGACCTTCGAGACCCCGATGCTCTGGGCGATCGGCTTCCTGATCACCTTCACCTTCGGTGGACTCACCGGCGTCATCCTCGCGTCGCCGCCGCTCGACTTCCACGTCTCCGACTCGTACTTCGTCGTCGCCCACTTCCACTACGTGGTCTTCGGCACGGTGGTGTTCGCGATGTTCTCGGGCTTCTACTTCTGGTGGCCCAAGTGGACGGGCACGATGCTCAACGAGCGTCTCGGCAAGATCCACTTCTGGCTGCTGTTCGTCGGTTTCCACACCACGTTCCTCATCCAGCACTGGATCGGTGTGGTCGGTATGCCGCGTCGTTACGCGACCTACCTGCCCGAAGACGGCGTGACCTGGATGAACCAGCTCTCCACCGTCGGCGCGGCGATCCTCGCCACCTCGATGCTGCCGTTCTTCTACAACGTCTACCTGACGGCGCGCACCGCGCCCAAGGTCACCGTGAACGACCCGTGGGGCTTCTCCCGCTCGCTCGAGTGGGCGACGTCCTGCCCGCCGCCCCGCCACAACTTCACCTCGATCCCGCGTATCCGCTCGGAGGCTCCGGCCTTCGACCTGAACCACCCCGAGGCAGAAGTGCCGATCGGTATCGGTCCGTTCAAGGACGGGCCCGACGCGCCCGTGTACGACCTGAACGACGAGAAGGTTAAGTAGCCATGAAAGCCAATATCAACCTCTTCTGGCTGCTGTTCGCCTTCTGCCTCGTGGCAGACGCGGCGTACATCGTCTGGTCGCTCGTCGACCCGATCCACGGCGGACAGATCGAATGGGTGGGTACGCTCGCCATCGGTCTCTCCGGTGTGCTCTCCGGTTTCATCGCGTTCTACGTCGGCGCCGTGCACAAGGCGCAGGGAGGCGTGCTCCCCGAGGACCGTCTCGACGCGAACATCGACGACGGCGACCCCGAGCTCGGCTTCTTCAGCCCGTGGAGCTGGTGGCCGGTCATGCTCGCCGCCTCCCTCTCGCTGCTCTTCCTCGGAATGGCCGTCGGCTTCTGGGTGAGCTTCATCGGCGTCGGACTCGTCGCCATCAGCCTCGTTGGGTGGATCTATGAGTACTACCGAGGCAACTTCGCCCACTAGCCAGGTGCTGGTCCGTCCGGCGCGCGCGAGCGACGCCGACGTGGTCTTCGACCTGCTCAACGAGCTCGCGGTCAGCTACCTGCCCGACAGGGCGGCGTTCGACCTGACGTTCGACTCCTTCGCCGCGGGGGAGTCGAACGCCCTGCTCCTCGTCGCCGAGATCGACGGCACGGTGCACGGCTACGCGCTCACCACCATCTCGCGCCTGCTCTACACGAACGGCAGTTCCGCCCAGTTGCAAGAACTGGTCGTGGAGAGCTCGGCACAGGGCGCCGGCATCGGCTCACTGCTGGTCGAGTCGACCGAGCGTGAGTGCCGGGCGCGTGGTGTGCGCCAGCTGACCGTGGCGAGCCGCCGGGCGTCCGGATTCTACGAGCGTCTCGGCTACGGCTCGACCGCCGACTACCTCAAGCGCACGTTCGACTAGTCGCTGCCCGTCGGCGGCTGCGTGCCCCGCTGCGTCTTCGTGTAGACCGAGACGTCGACCGCGACCGTGACGGTCGTGAGGTCGTCTGAGAGAAGCGGATGCGCCCCGTGGTGCCCGCTCGGACCCATTCCCGCGAGGTCGGCCGCAGCCGGCTCGTCGAGCTCGACGGTGTAGCTCAGCGCCCGGCGCCGCTCGAGCGCGAACCGCGTACCGAGGGCCGCGTCGAGGTGGTCGAGTTTGTCGGCCTGTATGCCGATCATCCGACCCTGCGCGCGCAGCTGCTCGAGGTGCGCGGGCGCCGGCGTCACGACGACCAGCCGGCCGTCGTCGCGCAGCACCCGGGCGAACTCGTCGACGTTGCGCGGGGCGAACACACACAGCACGACGTCGGCACGCGCGCTGCGCACCGGCAGGGGGCGCCACACGTCGGCGACGAGCCCCGGCGCGCCCGTGGCCCGCACGGCGGCCGTGACGGCGTCCAGCGACACGTCGAGCTCGAGCAGGCCGCCCGGCGGTCTGCGGGCCGACAGCTCGGCGGCGTAGTAGCCGGTGCCGCATCCGGAATCGACGATCTGCGGCGCCTCCGTCGACGGGAGTATCGCGTCGACCAGGTCGACGATGGGGGAGTAGTGGCTGAGAGCGAGGAAGCGGGCGCGCGCCTCGAGGATCTCGCGGGTGTCACCGTGGATGCCGCGCGAGCGGTCGACGAGGTTGAGGAAGCCGCGTTTGTTCGCGTCGTAGCTGTGGCCCGAGGAACACAAAAGCGACCAGGATGCGGGCCCTGCGCTCTCGAGATCTCTCTCGCAGCGTGGGCACCGCAACCAGGTCGCGAGTGTGTGAGCGGACGAACCGATTAGTGGTCGTCTCCGTGGTGCGACGCTTCGATCTCGCCCTTCGAGACCGGAAGGATGCGGTCTTCGAAGAACCAGCGCGAGAATCCGGCGCGGAGGCGCTGGGCGACGGAGATGCGTCCCTCGCTGTTCGGGCGGATCATCAGCGGCTCGTAGTCGGTGTAGCTGGTCAGTCTCCAACGCTCGGCGTCGCTGAGCGGCTGGTGCACCTCGATGTACTCGCCACCGGGCAGGCGCACGATGCGGCCGGACTCGAAGCCGTGGAGCGCGATCTCGCGGTCCTTCTTCTGCAGACCGAAGCAGATGCGCTTGGTGACGATGTAGGCGATGATCGGCCCGAGGAAGAACAGCGCCTGGAGGCTGTGGATGACGCCCTCGATGCTGAGCTTGAAGTGCGTGGCGATGAGGTCGGAACTCGCCGCCGCCCAGAGCACAGCGTAGAAGGTGACACCGGCAGCACCGATCGCCGTGCGCACCGGAGTGTTGCGCGGGCGGTCGAGCAGGTGGTGCTCGCGCTTGTCGCCGGTGATCCACGCCTCGATGAAGGGGTAGAAGGCGACGAGGCCGAGGAACACCGGGAGGATGATCAGCGGCAGCAGCACGTTCATCGAGAGCGTGTAGCCCCAGACGACGAACTCGAGTCCCGGCGGAACCAGGCGCAGGGCGCCGTCGGCGAAGCCGATGTACCAGTCGGGCTGGGTACCTGCCGACACCGGCGAGGGGTCGTACGGGCCGTAGTTCCAGATCGGGTTGATCGTGAAGGTGGCCGCGATCAGCATGATCACGCCGAAGACGATGAAGAAGAATCCACCGGCCTTGGCCGCGAACACGGGCATGACGGGAACGCCGACGACGTTGCTGTTGGTCTTGCCGGGGCCGGCGAACTGCGTGTGCTTGTTGATCACGAGCAGCAGGAGGTGCACGCCGAGGGCGGCGACCAGGATCGCGGGGAGCAGCAGGATGTGCAGCGTGTAGAAGCGGCTCACGACGTCGGTTCCGGGGAACTCGCCGCCGAACAGCAGGTAGGAGATCCAGACACCGATGATCGGGACGGCCTTGACCATTCCGTCGATGATGCGCAGACCGTTACCCGAGAGCAGGTCGTCGGGGAGCGAGTAGCCGGTGAAGCCCTCGGCCATCGCGAGGATGAACAGCACGAAGCCGATCATCCAGTTGATCTCACGCGGCTTGCGGAACGCACCGGTGAAGTAGATGCGCAGCATGTGCAGACCGATGGATGCCACGAAGAGCAGTGCTGCCCAGTGGTGTACCTGGCGCATGAGCAGGCCGCCGCGGATGTCGAACGAGAGGTCGAGGCTCGACGCGTACGCGGCCGACATCTCGATGCCCTTGAGCGGCACGTAGGAACCCTCGTAGTGCACTTCCACCATGCTGGGCTGGAAGAAGAACGTGAGGAAGGTGCCCGAGAGCAGGATCGCCACGAAGCTGTAGAGGGCGACCTCGCCGAGCATGAACGACCAGTGGTCGGGGAAGATCTTGCGACCTACCTCTTTGACCAGGCCCGAGATGCTCGTGCGCTCGTCGATGTAGTTCGCGGCCGCACCCGTGAAGCGGGCGCCGCGGGTCGGCGACGCGAACGGGCCGTAGGCGGTCGATGCCGGTGTGGTCGATGCGGGGGTGACGGGGGTCTCGGTTGCTGTGCTCACAGCTCACGCTCCCAGAAGCTCGGGCCGACGGGTTCCAGGAAGTCGCTCTGGGCTACCAGGTATCCCTCGTCGTCGATGGCGATAGGTAGTTGGGGAAGGGGCCGGCTTGCCGGTCCGAAGATCACCTTCGCCTGGTCCGAAACATCGAACTGCGACTGGTGACACGGGCACAGAAGGTTGTGGGTCTGCTGTTCGTACAGCGCGACCGGGCAACCGACGTGGGTGCAGATCTTGGAGTAGGCGACGATTCCCTGGTACGACCAGCTCGCCTTCTCCTCGGTCTCGATGAGATCTTCGGGGCGGAGGCGCATAACGAGCACCGACGCCTTCGCTTTCTCTTCGAGCTTGTGTTCGGCGTCGTTGAGACCGTCGGGGATCACGTGGAACGCGGATCCGTACGTGACATCCGATGCCTTGATGGGGGTACCGGAGGGGTCGCGGGTGAGGCGCGTTCCCTTGGCCCACATCGTGTGACGCAGCAGCTCGCCCGGCTCTTCTGCGGGGGCGAGGTCGCGGAACATCACGACGGCGGGGAGCGGGAAGATCGCGACGGCGCCGATGAGGCTGTTGCGGATCAGGGTGCGACGGCCGAAACCGGACTCCTTGTTGCCGAGCGTGAAGACCTCGACGGCCTTCGCGCGGGTCGCGTCGCTTCCGCGGGTGCCGTGACGCTCTTCGGTGATCTCCGCGTCGGACATCAGGGCCTTCGCCCAGTGCACGGCGCCGATTCCGATGCCGAGCAGTCCGAGGCTCAGCGCCACGCCGAGGGCGAGGTTGCTGTAGCGCACCGTGTCGAAGTTGTCGGGGTCGATCGGGATCAGGAAGTAGAAGACGATCGCGAGCACGCTGCCGATGAGCGACAGGAAGAAGAGACCGGAGACGCGACGAGCGGCCGCCTTGTCTTTCTTCGGGTCGAGGTCGGTGACGCGGAGGCGGTGCGGCTGGTGTCCGGGATTCGGGATGCCGTCTGAAACGACGACGGCGGTACCCGAGGAGACCGTTCGAGGCACGGATGTCTCGACAGCGGTGCCGGCATCTGTGCTGCCGGACTGGCCACCGTTATGGTCTGCCATTGTTTTCCCTTCAACTGTGCGCGGTGCGCGAAGTGCGATGTAGTTGTGCTGCTGGTGGAGCTGTGTGCGGGAGGAGCTAGTTGGACTTCGCGGTCAGCCAGACCGTGATCGCCACGATCGCGCCGAGGCCGAAGATCCAGATGAAGAGTCCTTCGGAGACGGGACCGAGGTTGCCCAGGTCGAATCCGCCGGGCGAGGGGTTCTCGTCGAGGTACTGCAGGTAGGTGATGATGTCTGCTTTGTCTTCGAGCGTGAGGTTGTTGTTGTTGAACACCGGCATGTTCTGCGGGCCGGTGACCATCGCCTCGTAGACGTGGGTCGAGGTGACGCCGGCGAGCGACGGGGCGTACTTGCCCTGCGTCA
>Ga0247738_10001072_pt1 | contig 10097 bp, 7 predicted proteins | sample UWRJL013104B2_FD_180936 | JGI IMG/M metagenome (GOLD analysis project Ga0247738, IMG submission 180936) | Plant litter microbial communities from Arlington Agricultural Research Station in Wisconsin, United States - UWRJ-L013-104B-2 | ecosystem: Environmental > Terrestrial > Plant litter >...
TTGGTCCTTTGCCGGCAGGCGGTCCATGTGGCTCGCCAGATGGGCCTCCACCTGGCGTTCCGTTTCGACCACAAAGCCCAGACTCACTCCGGGTCCCACGCGTCCAGCGATCAGGCCCAGCCCAAATGCGCCCGCATACCAGAGCGGATTGAGCAGGGAGGGACGCGCCCCGAGTTCTTCCAGGCGGGCCTGGGTCCACGCCAGGTGATCGGTCTCCTCACGGCCCGCGGCCTCCAGTTGCAGGGCGAGCGACTCATTGGGCGTTGTGTCAGCCCCCCTGGGCCAACGGGCCGCCAAAGCCTGCGCGGTGTAGAGCGCTTGAGCGCACACCTCGCCAACGTGGTTCACGCGCATCAGCGCGCCTGAGAGCTGGCGCTCCTCCGGTCCAAGTTCCGGATCGGTTGCCTGCTCGGGCAAGGTCGGGCATTCGCGCGTGCCTCTCGGTGCAACGAACAGGGTTCTCAAAGCCGAGTCGACAGCATTCAACAAAGCGTCGGTGGTGTTGGGCATGTTGTGGGTTGATAGGGTTGCCATGGCACATGCTGCCATGGATTGCCGGTCGATGAATTTGCCATTTGTGAACCGTGCCGGTTTCCTGGGTTGAACGCAGGGAACTGCCGCTCATGATTTATGGGCCTGACCATATGCGGGTATCTACTAACAACGTGGCACTGGTGCAACGGATGCACCGCCCTGAGGCGATAAAAGCCCCTGCCACCATGGCGTCATCGGAAACTTTCTGATGCAATTAGCGCAGCTTCCTGGATGGAGGTTGGCTCGGTGGCAAAGACCCCCGGCCCTTATTAACCCTTGGAGAACCCTTCAATGAAAAAGACCCTGATCGCTCTGGCCGCCGTGGCAGCCACCGGCGCCGCATTCGCACAATCTTCCGTGACCCTGAGCGGTACCGTTGACGTCGGTCTGCAGGACGTCGGCGGCGGCGCCCCCCTGACGATGGTTTCCAGCCGTCTCGGCACCAGCAACTGGACCGTGTCCGGCACCGAAGACCTCGGTGGCGGTCTGAAGGCCATCTTCAAGGTGTCGACCTCGTTCAACGCTGACGACGGCACGCTGGCGAACGTGAACGCCCTGGGCAACAACGACATGTTCGTGGGCCTGCAAGGTGGTTTCGGTTCCCTGAAGCTGGGTCGCTCGTTCGACACCGCTTTCGCCAACGCACTGACCGCCAACAGCACCAAGGGTGTGACCGGTTTCAGCACCCGCGCTGGCACGCTGGACAGCAACGGCGTGTACATCTCCAACCAAGTCCTGTACACGACGCCTAACTGGAGTGGCTTCACGGGTATGGTGCAGTACGCTCCGTCCGAAGTGAATGGCGTGAGCGCCAACGCTGGTGTGGGTCTGGCATACGCCGCCGGCCCTCTGGCACTGACCTATGCCTACTCGAAGATCCACAACAACGACGGCGCCGCAGCCAATGCACAACGCAACGGCAACGCTCTGAACCAGTTGGGCGCTTCGTACAACTTTGGCTTCGCCAACCTGTTGTTCACGTACACCGACCGCGCCAACGTGGCTGATGACAGCAACAACTCCTTCGCATTGGGCTTCACCGCTCCCGTGGGTCCTGGCCAACTGTGGGGTTCTTATGACCGCAGCGAAGTCGGCGCCGGCACCACCCGCGTGTTCCACGGCGGCTACAAGTACTTCCTGAGCAAGCGCACCACCGCTTACCTGAACCTGGGTAACAAGAAGAATGCAGCCGTCAACTACGGCGAAGGCCTGGGCAAGGCCGTCACCGGCTGGGGCGTGGGCCTGGCTCACAACTTCTGATCTTTTGGCTGACCTTCGCGTCAGCTGAGATTTCGGTCGTTCAAACCGCCTGCTCGCAAGAGCAGGCGGTTTTTTCATGGGCGCTCGGCGCTGGTTGCTTGCATCCGTCACTTCATCGCCAAAACCGACCACCCGTGTTGTGAATGGACAACGATATGGCCGGTACTTGAGTTGTTTTTCAGGGCTTACCCTTACAGCGGTGTCCTTTCCCACCTACTATTCACGAGTCAGTTTTCTAACTTGTGGTGTGTCACCGCAATACTTTAAGGAAGTAACCATGAAAAAATCATTGATCGCCTTGGCTGTTCTCGGCTCCGTGGCTGGTGTGGCCCAAGCCCAATCCAGCGTGACCATGTACGGTCTGGTGGACGTTTTCGCTGGTCGCGAGAAGAGTGAAGCTGGCGGTATTTCTACCTCCACGACGGTTCTGAATTCGGGCGGCCTGGCCACCAGCCGTTGGGGCGTTCAGGGTTCGGAAGACCTGGGCGGCGGTTTGAAGGCCATCTTCAAGCTGGAGCAAGGCTTCGATGCTTCGAACGGCACCGCCAATGCCAACACCGCTTTCAACCGCCAATCGTGGGTGGGCCTGGAAGGTGGTTTCGGTACCGCTCAGTTCGGTAACGTGTGGTCGGCTTTCGATGACGTGTTCTACATCGGCAACTCCGTTTTCGACGCTGTGGCTTTCTCTCCCGCTTACCGCGTTCTGAGCGTTGCTCAGTACAACGACAAGCCCCGCAACGCACTGCGCTACACGACGCCTAACTTTGGCGGCTTCAGCGCTGCCGTGTCGCATGGCCTGGACGAGAACGCAGCTGTCAAGCGCGACCAGACCGACTTCAACCTGCAATACGCTGCCGGTCCTCTGACCGCCGCATTTGCCTACCAGCTGCAAAACGACGCTGGTGGTGTTGATGTTGATGCCAAGTTCGCTTACTTCACCGCCGCCTATGACTTGGGCGTGGTTGTGCTGAAGGGTGGCGTTGGCCAGACCCGCAACGTGCTCGCTTCCAAGACCAACGACTGGCAAATCGGCGCTGACTTCCCCCTGTCGTCCGCTCTGACCCTGTCGACCGGTTACGCCGCGTCCAAGGACAAGGATGGCACGGACACCAAGCGCGCTGGTTACTCGGTTGGCGCTCTGTATGCGCTGTCCAAGCGCACCTCGACCTACGCTGCCTTCACCAAGGCCAAGGAAAAGGTTGCTGGCACCACCACGGACAACGACACCATCTTCGGCGTTGGCATCCAGCACAAGTTCTGATCTCCGTTCTTCGGAACACCGATCAGCAAAAAGCCACCCGGCATGCCGGGTGGCTTTTTTTATGGGCTTGCCGTGAGACTACTTTGCCGCTGCCGCAGTCTTCTTTTGCGCAGGCGCGGCCGCCGCTGGCTTGAAGCCATCACCATTGACGGTCAGTCCCTCTGACGACAGTTTGGCCGCGCGTTTGCCACCAATGCCCGGCACTCTCTGAATCAGGTCATCCCAGTTCTTGAAAGGTGAGGCCTTGCGCGCTTCCAGGATCTTGGCCGATGTACTCGGACCGATGCCTTTGATGCTGTCGAGGTCGGCGACCGTGGCGGTGTTGAGGTCCACTGCGGCGAAGCTGGCTGCGGCGAGAAGTGCCAGCAGGCTGGTCAGGATTTTCTTGAACATGGAGTCCTTCATGTGAGACGTTTTGATATGCCATGAGTCGGGTTAGGCTCAGCTGCGCTCATGGCCCCCGAAGCCATTCAATGGCTTCGGTCATGAATCTAATTCTAAAGTTTGATTTTTTAAAGAAAAATCAAATAAAAATAACCAATATTTGTTCTTTATGCGTGTTTGCAACATGAAGTCGACACTGGCAGGACCCGGGGAGTATGTGGTGCGAGTTCTGGTGTCAATTGCCTGCCTGGGGTCGCTTGCCCTGATGCTGGCTGGTTGTGCGGGACCTTCCGTGGTGTCAGGCGATCCGGTCGAAGACGGGCCGCCTTCCCGTCCTCAAAGGGTGGCCAGCGGAGCCAGCCCTGAAGTGTTGAAAGCCGCGAGTCAGCTGTTTTTCACGCCCGCTGCGGGTGTGCCCTGGGAGCCGTTCTCTTTCCCTGGCAAGCGGTACGCAGCGTTTGAGCCGGTTCAGGTGGCCGGACGCTCGGCCCTGCGAGTGCGCGCGAAAAGCTCGGTCAGCATTCTGCGACAACGGTTTGTGCCCTCGTTGGAAACGGTGGGGCGCCTGTCTTTTTCCTGGCGGGTGGATGGTTTGCCCACGGATGCCGATCTGGCTGTGTCCAGCCAGGCAGACTCTGCAGTGCGAGTGGTCCTCGCCTTCGATGGCGACCGCACGCGCTGGACGCCCAAGAACCATCGCCTATCGGAGATGAGCCGCTTGTTGACCGGCGAAGAGCTGCCTTATGCCTCCCTGGTCTACGTGTGGAGTGCCAAGCACGAGCCGGGCACCGTGGTGGTGAATCCGCGCACGGATCGCATCCGCAAACTGGTGCTGGACAGCGATGTGGCCAAGGTGGGGCACTGGCGCGATCACGTGCGCGACGTGCGCGCAGACTTCCGTCTTGCGTTTGGTGAGGAGCCTGGGCCATTGCGTTTGGTGGCCTTGATGACGGACACCGACAACACGGACAGTCAGCTCACGGCTTGGTATGGCTCGCTGACGCTGGAGCGCGCAGTCGATTGATGGGGGGTGTCTGGAGCATCAGCGCCGCTGGTTCAGCATCAAAGATGTTGATGGAGAGGCTGGTTCGGGCGTCAAAATGACGAATGGGTGCCGGCGCGGTCGAGCCGTTCGGGTTACTCCGGTGCATTGGCGGGAACGTTTGTTGCATAGTGGCGGGATGTCCACTTTTATTTAGGTGTCAACAAATGAAGCTCCCACTTGCAGTCCTGTTTGCAGCAATGGCCTTTGGTGCTGGCGCCGCCCACGCCAAAACCTTCAAATGGACGAGCGCCAGTGACATCCCCACGTGGGACATCCATTCTCAGAACAATGCGTTGGCCAACGGGGTCCACGCTTCGGTTTATGAGTCGCTGGTGTACTACAACAGCCGCACTTTCAAGCCCGAGCCGATGTTGGCCACGTCCTGGACGCAGGTGTCGCCCACCCAGTTGCGCGTCACGCTGCGCACGGGCGTCAAATTCCATGACGGTTCTCCGTTCACCGCAGACGACGCCGTGTTCTCCCTGGAGCGCGCGATGTCCAAGACTTCGAATTTCACCGTGTACACCCAGGGTGTCACCAAGGTGGTGAAAGTCAATCCAAACACCATCGACATCATTTCGGGGGGCCCCAACCCGGTGCTGGTCAACCAGTTGACCGAGCTGCGCATGATGAGCAAGGCCTGGGCCGAGAAAAACAACTCGACCGCGCCCAAAGACATCAAGACGCAGGACGAGAACTTCGCGCACCGCAATGCCAATGGCACCGGGCCCTTCATGTTGAAAGAGTGGCAGCCCGATCAGAAGATCGTGCTGGTGAAAAACCCGAACTGGTGGGGCAAGGCCGAAGGCAATGTGACCGAGATCGTTTACACGCCGGTGAAAGCGGTGGCCACGCGCATGGCGGCGTTGCTGTCGGGCGAGGTCGATTTTGTGCTCGATCCCAGTCCGCAGGACTTGCCTCGCATCCGCCAGGATGGCAACCTGCGCGTGATCGATGGTGTGGAGAACCGCACCATCTTCTTCGGCATGGATCAGTTTCGCGACGAGTTGCCCGGTAGCAACGTCAAGGGCAAGAACCCGCTGAAGGACCAGCGCGTGCGCAAGGCGCTGTATCAGGCGATCGACATCAATGCCATCACGCGCGTGAGCCTGCGCGGCCTGGGGCAGGCCACGGGCGCCATCGTGGCGCCACAGGTGGCGGGCTGGAACGAGTCGGTTCACCAGCGCTATCCGTTCGACGTGGCCGCAGCGCAGAAACTCTTGGCCGATGCGGGCTACAAGGATGGCTTTGAAGTGGATTTCGCCTGCCCGAACAACCGCTACATCAACGATGAAGCCATTTGCCAGGCCGTCACAGCCATGTGGGCCCGGGTGGGGGTGAAGGCGAAGCTGCGCACCCTGCCGCTGTCCACTTATTTCCCCATGATCCAGCGCTTTGAAGCCAGCATCTACATGCTGGGTTGGGGCGTGCCGACGTTTGACGCGCTGTACAGCTTGCAGTCGCTGGTGCGCACGCTTGGCGCGGGTGGCGACGGCAACTACAACGTAGGCCGTTACAGCAATCCGAAGTTGGACGCGGTCATTGACCGCGCAAAGACCGAGACCGATCCCTACATCCGTCCGCGCCTGCTGACCGAAGCACTCGCGATGCAGAACGAGGACGTGGCCCACATCCCGCTGCACAACCAGATCATTCCTTGGGCGATGAAGAAAAACATCGAGGTGGTGCACCGCGCGGACAACCGCCTGGACTGGCGTCTCATCAAGGTAAACTGATTTCAGAGCGCCAGTCGAGGGTCGCGCACCGCAGGGGGCGACCCTCTCTTCATTTTTCAAACGATGTTCGCATTCATTCTTCGGCGACTGGCGCAGGCTGTGATCGTCATGGTCAGCGTGGCGTTGATCGCGTTCATGCTGTTCCAGTATGTGGGGGACCCTGTGGTATTTCTGCTTGGGCAGGATGCCACCGCCGACCAGGTGCGCGAACTTCGCGCCGAGCTCGGCCTGGATCGACCCTTTTTCGTGCAGTTCTGGCATTTCCTCGCGAACGCGGTTCAAGGTGAGTTCGGCCTGTCTTTGCGGCAGGGGGCCAAGGTGTCGCGCCTGATCGCGGAGCGTTTCCCCGCCACGCTGGAGCTGTCCATGGTGGCGGCAGTGCTCGCGCTGGCGGTGGGCATTCCCATGGGGGTGTATGCAGCACTTCGTCGCGGCACCTTCATGAGCCAGGTGTTCATGACCATCTCGCTGCTCGGCGTGTCCTTGCCCACTTTCCTGATCGGCATCCTGTTGATCCTGCTGTTCGCGGTGACACTGGGCTGGTTTCCGAGTTTTGGCCGGGGTGATGTCACGCAACTGGGCTGGTGGAGCACCGGCCTGCTGACCCCCAAGGGCTGGCACCACATCACGCTGCCGGCTATCACGCTGGCGATCTTCCAGCTCACGCTGATCATGCGGTTGGTGAGGTCGGAAATGCTGGAGGTGCTGCGCACCGACTACATCAAGTTCGCGCGCGCCCGCGGGTTGACAAACCGCGCCGTGCATTTCGGCCATGCGTTGAAGAACACGCTGGTTCCTGTGATGACCATCACCGGCCTGCAGCTGGGTGGCTTGATTGCCTTCGCCATCATCACGGAGACCGTGTTCCAGTGGCCGGGCATGGGGCTGTTGTTCATCCAGGCCGTGACCTTCGCCGACATCCCGGTGATGGCCGCGTACTTGTGCCTCATTGCCCTGATCTTCGTGGTCATCAACCTGATCGTCGACCTGCTGTACTTCGCGGTCGACCCACGCCTTCGCGTGGAAAAGGCGGGCGGTCACTGATGCCCAACTCGTCCCGCATCAAGGCGCATGGCCGCGCGTTTTCTCATATCGCGGCTTTCCATCCCGAGCTCACGGCCCTGCGCCGCGACTTGCACGCTCATCCAGAGCTTGGTTTTGAAGAGCACTACACCGCGCAACGCGTGGTCGAGTCGCTCAAGGTGTGCGGTGTGGACGAAATCCACACCGGCATCGGCAAGACTGGCGTGGTGGCTGTGATCCGTGGCCGCCGCCACACCAGTGGGCACATGGTCGGCCTGCGCGCCGACATGGACGCGCTGCCCATGACCGAGCACAACGACTTTGCCTGGAAGTCCGTTCGCCCCGGCATGATGCACGGATGCGGCCACGACGGCCACACCGCCATGCTGGTGGGTGCGGCACGCTACCTGGCCGAAACGCGTCAGTTCGACGGCACGGCGGTGTTGATCTTCCAGCCGGGCGAAGAGGGTTTTGCGGGTGCCAAGGCCATGATCGAGGACGGCCTGTTCGATCGCTTTCCGGTGCAGTCCGTCTTCGGCATGCACAACTGGCCGCAGATGCGCCCGGGCACGGTGGGCGTGAACCCCGGTCCCATGATGGCATCGGCGGATCGCATCACCATCGAGGTCACCGGCAAGGGAGGCCATGGTGCGCACCCTTATCAGACGGTGGACCCGGTGCTGGTGTCGGCCCACATCATCACGGCGGTGCAGAGCATCGTCTCGCGCAACGTGCGCGCGATCGACAGCGCGGTCATCAGTCTATGTGCCATGCAGGCCGGCGACATGGGCGCGTTCAGCGTGATGCCAGGCAAGGCCACGCTGGTGGGCACGGTGCGTACTTTCAATCCCGAAGTGCAGGCCATGGTCGAGAAGCGCTTGCAAGAGGTCTGCTCCGGCGTGGCGTTGGGGCTGGGCGCCACGGCACACGTGAATTACGAGCGCATCTACCCGGCCACGATCAACACGCGGGACGAAGCGCGCTTCGCAGCCGATGTGGCTCAGAAGCTGGTGGGCCACGATCACGTGGACCGCAACATGGACCCGAGCATGGGAGCCGAAGATTTTTCGTTCATGCTGCAGGTCAAGCCCGGCGCCTACCTGCGCTTGGGGCAAGGCGCTGAAAACGGCGTCGGTAGCTGTTTTCTGCACAACAGCCGCTACGACTTCAACGATGAGGTCTTGCCGCTCGGCGCAGCCTTGCACGCCAGTCTGGTGGAGCACGCCATGCCGCTGGCGGAAGAGACCCACGCACCCACCAGAACCCATTCCACAACCACAAACGCATCGAGGAGCGAAGCATGATTTTCAGGAAAACGCTGGCAGCCGCACTGGTCACGACCGCCATGCTCACCATGGGAGCTGCCTCGGCGCAGACCATTCGCATCGGCAACCAGGGTGACGCCTTGTCGATGGATCCGCATTCGCTCAACGAATCGCTGCAGCTCAGCGTGACCAACAACGTCTACGAGCCCTTGGTGGCTCGCGACCAGAACCTGAAGCTGGTGCCGGGGCTGGCGACGAGCTGGAAGCAGACCTCACCCAGCGTCTGGCGGTTCGAGTTGCGCAAGGGCGTGAAATTCCACGACGGCGCACCTTTCACCGCCGATGACGTGCTGTTCACCTTTGCACGCGCTTCGGGTGAAGGCTCGGACATGAAGAGCTACACCAACGACGTGAAGGACATTCGCAAGGTCAACGATTTCACGATCGATATCGAGACGAAGGGCCCGTTCCCCATCCTCCCCGACGTGCTTTCACTGCTGTTCATCATGAACAAGAAGTGGGCCGAGGACAACCAGGCCACACGACCGGTGGACCGCCGAAAAGGAGTTGAGAACGCGGCTTCGTTTCGCGCCAATGGCACCGGCCCGTTCCGCTTGCGCGAGCGCCAACCGAACGTCAAGACCAGCTTTGTGCGCAATGGCAACTACTGGGGCAAGATCGAAGGCAACGTGGTCAACGTGGAGTACACACCGATCGGCAACGATTCCACGCGCGTGGCCGCACTGCTCTCGGGTCAGGTGGACGTGATCGAGCCGGTGCCGCTGCAGGACGTGGCGCGCATCAACGCAAGCGGCAAGAGCAAGGTGATGCAGGGCCCGGAACTGCGCACCATCTTCCTCGGAATGGACCAGAAGCGCGATGAGCTGCTGTACTCAAGCGTCAAGGGCAAGAACCCTTTCAAGGACAAGCGCGTGCGCCAGGCCTTCTACCAGGCCATCGACATCAACGGTATCCAGCGCACCGTGATGAGGGGCGCTTCCAAGCCCATGGCGCTGATGGTGGGGCCTGGCATCAACGGCTTCGATGCCGCCATGAACAACCGCTTGCCCTACGATCCGGACGCCGCCAAGAAGCTGCTGGCCGATGCCGGTTATCCGAACGGCTTTGAACTGGCCATGAACTGCCCCAACGACCGCTACGTAAATGACGGCGCGATCTGCCAAGCGGTGGCTGCCAACCTTGCGCGCGTTGGTGTAAAGATCAACCTGCAGGCCGAAACCAAAGGCACCTACTTCCCCAAGATCCTGCGCCGCGACACCAGTTTCTACATGCTGGGCTGGACGCCAGGCACCTACGACGCGCACAACGCCTTGAATGCCCTGATGCGCTGCGTGGACGACAAAGGCAGTGGCCAGTTCAACCTGGGCGCTTACTGCAATCCCAAGGTGGATGAGCTGACGGTACAGATCCAGTCGGAAACCGACAAGGCCAAGCGCGACGCGCTGATCAAGGAAGCCTTCAAGCTGCACTCGGATGACATCGGCCATCTGCCATTGCACCAGCAAGCCTTGGCCTGGGGCGTGGCCAGCAATGTGGAGCTGGTCCAGCTGGCTGACAACTTCATGCCA
>Ga0247738_10001073_pt1 | contig 10096 bp, 11 predicted proteins | sample UWRJL013104B2_FD_180936 | JGI IMG/M metagenome (GOLD analysis project Ga0247738, IMG submission 180936) | Plant litter microbial communities from Arlington Agricultural Research Station in Wisconsin, United States - UWRJ-L013-104B-2 | ecosystem: Environmental > Terrestrial > Plant litter >...
TTGCGCGCGCGCAGCAAGCTTGCCGAGAGCTTGCGCAGGACGCCCTGATCGAGCGCGTTGACCTGCTCGCGCACTTCGAGCAGCAAGCCGGGATGCATGCTGAATTCGGTCAGGCCGAGCGCGAGCAGGAGCGCGGTGTAGCGCGTGTCGCCGGCCATCTCGCCGCACATCGCGACCGGCCGACCGGCACGCTGGCCGGTGATGATGATCTGCGCGATCAGGCGCAGCACCGCGGGATGCAGCGGATCGTACAGGCCGCCGAGTTCATCGTTGTTGCGGTCGACGGCGAGCGTGTACTGGATGAGGTCGTTGGTGCCGATCGAGACGAAGTCGAGCTTGCGGATCATGCCGGGCAGGGCGATCGCTGCAGCAGGCACCTCGATCATCGCGCCGAGCTCGAAATGATCGGCGATCTCATGGCCCTGGGTGCGCAGGTCACGCGCGCACTCCTTGAGCAGGTGGCGGACGGTGTCGACTTCCTCGACGCAGCTGATCATCGGCACGAGGATGCGCACCGGTCCATAACCCGTCGTGCGCAGGATCGCGCGCAATTGCGTGCGCATGAGTTGCGGCGTGCGCAGCGACAGGCGCACGCCGCGCACGCCGAGCGCCGGGTTCGGTTCGTCGCGCAGGGCGAGGCCGGCGAGGTCGATCTTGTCGGCGCCGAGATCGAGCGTGCGGATGGTGACCGGCAAGCCACCCATGCCGAGCACGAGATCGCGATAGGCGAGGAACTGTTCTTCCTCCCCGGGTGGATCCCTGCGCTGCAGGAACAGGTACTCGGTGCGATAGAGGCCGATACCGGCAGCGCCGCAGGCGCGCGCCTGGGTGACGTCCGCGGTCATCTCGGCGTTGGCGAACAGGGCGATCGGCACGCCGTCGGTGGTGCGGGTTTCGACATCGCGCAGGCGGTTGAGGCGCTTGCCCTGCTGGATGACATCGCGTTGCCACTGGCGGTAGCCGGCGAGGTCCTGTGCGGTCGGGTGGACGATGATTTCGCCGCGTTCGCCGTCGACGAGGACGAGGTCGCCATCCTGCAGATGGGAGAGCGCTTCATGCGCGCCGACCACCATGGGCAGGCGCAGCGAGCGCGCCAGGATGGCGCTGTGCGAGAGCGTGCTGCCGGCGGTCAGGACGAAGCCGAGCACGCCATGTTCGGCGAGTGGCACGAGTTCGGACGGGGCCACCGAGTCACTGACGAGGATTTCGCCGACGCGTGAAGCGAGCTTGCGTTCCTCGGCGCTCGACTCGCGGCTGAGCGCGCCCTGCACGCGGCCGATGACGTGCTCGATGTCCTCGCGGCGGCTGCGCAGGTAGGGATCGTCCATCGCCTCGAAGACCGCGACGAGGCTGTCGCGCTGCAATTTGAGCGCGGCGCTGGCGTGCAGTCGGCCGGTGTTGACGAGATCGCGCAATCCGGTGATGAACTCCGGGTCCTGCAGGATCAGGCTGTGCGCGTCGATGAACTCGGCGACTTCGCGCGCGAGCGGGCCGCTGAGCTTGTCGCGCAGTGCACGCAATTCGGCGCGGGCACTTTCCAGGGCGAGATCGAGGCGGATGAGTTCCGCAGGCACTTCGGCCTCGTCGAGGCGCGTCTCGTCGACGAGGTAACGGCTCGGCTGTTCGAGGCGCGCGCGTCCCAGCGCCTTGCCGCGCGATGCACCGCTACCGGTGAGTACGAGTCGCACTTAAGGTCCATCTCCGCGAAGCCGTGCGTTGCGTGCCGCGCGGCGGTGGTCTGTTTGCAGGTTCCGTGACGGCGCTTCCGGCGCGAGCGTCACTGACCCTCGTCGAACTTGCGCTCGAACAATGCGACGAGCGCCGCCATCGCGGCCTCTTCGTCGGCGCCATCGGCACGCAGGCGCAACTCCGAGCCGAGGCCCGCGGCGAGCATCATCACGCCCATGATGCTCTTCGCGTTGACCTCCTTGCCGCGATGGACCATGAACACGCTGGACTGGAAGCCATGCAGGGTTTGCACGAGCTTGGCCGATGCGCGTGCATGCAGGCCGAGTTTGTTGGTGATGGTGATGTCGCGTTCAAGCATGGTCGATGTGGATACCTCCGCGCCCGCCGCTGGCGGCGGTCTGCGCGAGTTCGTCGAGCGATTGTTCCGGATAGTTGAGCACGCGCAGCAGCATCGGCAGGTTGAGGCCCGACACGCAGTGCGTGGTGATGCCGAGCGAGGGCAGGCGCTGGGCGACGTTGCACGGCGTGGCGCCGTAGAGGTCGGTCAGCACGAGGACGCCGGCGCCGTCATCGAGGCCGCGGGCGTGTGCAGCGGCATCGCGCAAGGTGTTGTCGGGATCGGCGCTGGCCTCGACTTCGACGACGTCGACCGGCAGCGGCAGCCGACCGAGCACGTGGCGGGCCGCGCCGACCAGGGCGGCACCCATGGCTTGGTGTGTCAACAGCAGTACGCCGACGCTCATGCGTGCAGTCCAGGACCAGCGTCCGCGGTGCGGGCGCGATGGTGCCTCAGGGTAACCGACAATCCGTGCGGGCGGGAAGGCGCGGTTGCACGCCTCACTCGATCTCGCGGTGGTAGCTCAGGACCTGTTCGTAGCTGCGCCGGAAGTGCTCGGCCAGGCGCTCGACGAGGTGCACCGAACGATGCCGTCCGCCGGTGCAGCCGATGCAGATCGTCACGTAGCTGCGGCCTTCGGTGCGGAAACGCGGCAGCCAGACATCGAGGAAACCGCGCAGCTGATCGAAGTACAAGGCCACGTCGGGCTGATCGTCGAGCCAGGCGCGCACCGGTGCATCGCGGCCCGACAGCGGACGCAGCTGCGCGTTCCAGTGCGGATTCGGCAGGCAGCGCGCGTCGAACACGAAATCGGCGTCGCTCGGCACGCCGCGCTTGTAGGCGAACGATTCGAACAGAAGGGTCAGCGAGGTCGTGCTCATGCCGAGCTCGGCAATGACCAGGCGACGCAACTGGTGCACGTTGAGTTCGCTGGTGTCGATCACGCGGTCGGCGATCGCCGCGATCGGGCGCATGAGCTTGCGTTCGAGGGCGATCGCATCGGCCAGGCCGAGACCTTCGCCCGACAGCGGATGGCGGCGGCGCGTTTCCGAGTACCGCTTGATGAGGACGTCGTCGCGGGTATCGAGGAACACCAGCTCGTAGTCGATGCCGACCTCGGCGAGGCCGGCCAGCACGCCGGGCAGGCGATCGAGGTCGTCGGCGCGGTTGCGCACGTCGACGCCGACGGCGAGCTTCGGATGCAGGCCGCTGGCATCCTCGGACACCGCGCGCACGAAGGCCGGCATCAACGCGCTCGGCAGGTTGTCGACGCAGTAGTAGTCGAGATCCTCGAGCGTGCGCAGGGCGACCGATTTTCCGGAGCCGGAAAGCCCGCTGACGACGATGAGCCGGGTGGTGGCGACCGTGGCGGCGTTCGCGTTCATCGGCTCACCACGGTGGCAGCCGGCGCAACTGGTGCGCCTGGCGATCGATGAAGGTCTGCGCCGGGTCGAAACCCTTGCTCTTGAGCGTGTGGCTGCGCACCGCGGCTTCGCAGAGCACCGCGATGTTGCGACCCGAGGCCACCGGAATGACGATCTGCGGGATCTGCACGTCGAGCACCTCGCGATAACCGACGTCGCCGTACAGACGCTTCATCGCATCGTCGGCGCCGGCCTGGCCGACCGGCTGCAGATGCACGATGAGGCGCAGGTATTTCGACGGCTTGACCGCGGTCTGGCCGAACATCTCGCGCACATTGAGCACGCCGAGGCCGCGCACCTCGAGCAGGTCGCGCAGCATCTCGGGGCAACTGCCGTCGACGACGTCGGGCGCGATGAGGGTGAACTCGGGGGCGTCGTCGGCGACGAGGCGGTGGCCGCGCGTGATCAGCTCGAGGGCGAGCTCGCTCTTGCCGGTGCCGCTCTCGCCGGTGATCAGCACGCCGATCGAATTCACTTCCATGAGCACGCCGTGCAGCGTGATCTGGCGCGCCAGCCCGCGCGCGAGGTGGTACTGCAGGTAGGTCAGCAGTTCATGGCCGCGCTTCGGACTGGCCCACAGCGGCGTCTGCGATTCCTCGGCGGCCTCGCGCAGGTCGCCGGGGATCTTCTGGTCCTTGGTGATCAGCAGCGCGATCGGCCGGTAGGCGATGATCTTCTCGATCGTCTCCCAGCGCTGGCGCGGATCGAGGCCATCGAGGTAGTTGAGCTCCTCGGTGCCGATGATCTGCACCTTGTTCGGATAGATGATGTTGAGATAGCCGATCAGCGAGGGCCGCCGCGACAGGTTGTCGCCGGGCTCGATCGCCCGCGATTCGCCGCGCATGCCGGCCACCCAGCGCAGTTGCATGCGCTCGCCGACGGCATCGTAGAGCTGGCGCGCACTCAGTCTGTCCATGCTGGGGCCTTGTCCTGGCGGCGCCTGAATTCTGCCAGTTCCGCGCGCAGCGCGTCGGCATCGGGGGCGCTGCGCAGTGCGCGCGTCAGTTCGGCATCGGAAAACATCCCGGCCAGCTCGGCGAGCAGGTGCAGGTGCTGGTCGGTGTAGTGCAGCGGGACGACCAGCGCCGCGACGAGGTCCACCGGCCCCCCGTCGGCTGCATCGAACGCCAGCGGCGTGTCGAGACGCACGAACGCGGCACGCGCCTGGTCGAGCGCGGCGATGCGCCCGTGTGGAATCGCGACGCCGCGTCCGAGCCCGGTCGAGCCGAGTTGTTCGCGCGCGCGCAGGGAATCGTGGATGGCCTCGCGATCCGCGCCGGGGTCGGCCAGCAATCCGGCGAGCCTGTCGAGCAGGCCGGCCTTGTCGGCGGCGACGACGTCGGTGCGGATGCGCTGCGCGGGCAGCAGGTCGAGGAACGGCATGGAAGCGGTGCGTGCCAGCAGCGGGACCGGCGCGCAGTATGCATGCGCGCCGGCGGGTTGTCCCTGCGTGCGCCGCCCCGTCGCGCTCGAAGGGGCGGCGCTTGGGCGTCACTCGTAGCGTGCGGCGCGCACCTCTTCATTGTGGTGGTTGGTCAGCTTTTCCTTGTGCTTGCGCACCTGCGCCGTGAGCTTGTCGGCGAGGGCATCGATCGCCGCGTACATGTCGGTCGCGGTCGCGTCGGCGTGCAATTTCTTGCCGGAGACGTGGATGGTCGCCTCGGCCTTGTGCAGGAGCTTCTCGATGCTGAGCACGACCGAGAGTTCGTGGAGGTGGTCGAAATGTCGGGTCAGGCGCTCGAACTTGTCGAGGGTGTGCTCTCGCATCGCCTCGGTGACTTCGACGTGGTGACCCTGGATGAAGACCTGCATGGCAACCTCCTCGTGTGCGAACCGGCAACGGCCGGTCCTGTAAACCGGTGGATGTACGTTGCGCCGCCTTGCGGGCGGCTGCGGATCTGCGACCACGTGACGGCGCGCGGTGTTCCCCATTCAGGCGGGAACGATGCTCAGGCGAGCCGGCAGCGATCGTTCGATGATGGAATGTTGAGGGCCTCCCTGTATTTCGCAACGGTACGCCGGGCCACGCTGATGCCGCGGCGATTCAACTCCACGGCGAGCGCCTGGTCCGACAGTGGACGCGCCGCCTTCTCGTCGTCGATGAGCTTGCGGATCATTGCCTGAATGGCGGTTGCGGATGCGGCGCCGCCATCGACCGTCGACACGCCACTGGAAAAGAAGTACTTGAATTCGAAAGTGCCGCGCGGCGTGTGCAGGTACTTGCGCGTGGTCACGCGCGACACCGTGGACTCGTGCATCTCGATTTCCTCGGCGACGTCGCGCAGCACGAGGGGGCGCATGGCCTCGGCGCCGAATTCGAGGAAGCCCGACTGCGCGCGCACGATGGCCTGGGCGACCTTGAGCATCGTCTCGGCGCGGGTCTTCAGGCTCTTGATGAGCCAGCGCGCCTCCTGCAGCTGACCGCGCAGGTAGTTGGCGTCGTCGCGCCGCGCGCGCGCGATCAGGCTCGCGTAGTGTTCGTTGATCGCCAGACGCGGCTGGCAACCCGGCGAGAGTGATACCTGCCAGCGTCCGTTGACCTTCTGCGCGTAGGCATCGGGCGAGACGAACTCGGCCGGCGCGCTCGAATAGCCGGCGCCCGGCTTCGGCGCGAGCGAGCGTACGAGGTCGATCGCCACGTCGATGTCCTCGACACTGGCACGCAGCTTCTGCGCGAGGCGGGCGCGATCGTTGCGCGCGAGCGTTTCCAGATGCTCGGCCACGATGCGCCGCGCGAGGTCGAGGCCGGGCGTCTGCGCGTCGCTGGCGTCGAGCTGCGTGCCGAGGCACTCGGCCAGCGTCCGCGAAGCGACGCCGATCGGGTCGAAGGACTGCACGCGGCGGCGCACCGCCTCGACCTGGTCCTCGCTGACCTTGAACAGCCCCGCCACGCTCTGCGCGAGCGACTCGTTCGATTCGCCGAGATACCCGTCGTCGTTGATCGCCTCGATGATCGCCGTGGCGATCGCGCGATCGCGCGGCGAGAGTGGCGTGAGGTTGAGCTGCCACAGCAGGTGGTCGCGCAAGTCCTCGTTCTCGGCGTCCTGCGACTCGAGATTGTCGTCGTCGGAGGCGGCCGGACGGTAGTCGGAGCGGTCCTCGCGCAGGTCCAGCGGCGCATCGTCGAAATCGGGCGTCTGGTCGGCCACCTCGTTGCCGGTTTCCACGGCCGGACCGATCGGAATTTCGTTCGCGGCCAGTTCCTCGATCGGCTCCTCGCCTTCTTCGCCCTCTTCGAGGTCGAGCAGCGGATTCGACTCCAGTGCCAGGTTGAGCTCGAGTTCGAGCTCCATGCTCGACAGTTGCAGAAGGCGGATGGCCTGCTGCAATTGCGGGGTCAGCGCGAGCTGCGACTGGACGCGGAGTTGAAGCGCGGGTTTCATGCCCCGGGGAGTTCCTGAACGAGCGCATGCAATCCTAGCGCCAAAGTGCACGCCGAGGCAGCCTTGACGCCCGACGGTACGGGGTTCAGGCTTGAACGGTGCACGTCCGGGCGCCGTGTCGGGCGTCCAGCGCGCCCCGGCGCGACAAGCCGGCGCAACGGCTGTGTTCCCGCGTGCAGCGGGCGTGCACGCGGCGGGTCGCCGGTGCGATGCGGCGTGTGCATGGAGCGGGTCACCCGGATGCGGACGCCCCGATGACGTCCCGTACGCCGTGCCGGACTTCCGGGATCGGGCCCGGCGCAGCCCTACATGCGGAATTCGCGACCGAGGTAGACCTCGCGCACCTGCTCGTTGGCGAGCACCTCGGCCGGGCTGCCCTGCGTCAGCACGCTGCCGGCATTCATGATGTAGGCGCGATCGCAGATGCCGAGGGTCTCGCGCACATTGTGGTCCGTGATCAGGATGCCGATCCCGCGCGCCTTGAGCTGGCGCACGATGCGCTGGATGTCGACGACCGAAATCGGATCGATGCCGGCGAACGGCTCGTCGAGCAGCAGAAAGCGTGGCTTGGCCGCGAGTGCGCGCGTGATCTCGACGCGCCGGCGCTCGCCGCCCGACAGGCTGACGCCCTTGCTGGCGGCGATGTGGGTGATCTGCAGTTCCTCGAGCAGGACCTCGAGCTCGGCCTCGCGCCCGGCGGCATCGAGATCCTTGCGCAGCTCGAGGATCGCCATGACGTTCTCGGCGACGCTGAGGCGGCGGAACACCGACGCCTCCTGCGGCAGGTAGCCGACGCCGAGGCGCGCGCGCTCGTGCATCGGCAGCTCGGTGATGTCGCGGCCATCGAGGCTGATCGTGCCCGAGTCCACGGCAACGAGGCCGACCACCATGTAGAAGCAGGTGGTCTTGCCGGCGCCATTCGGGCCGAGCAGGCCGACCACCTCGCCCTGTTCGAGCGAGAAGCCGAAATCGCGCACGACGCTGCGGCCGGCGTAACTCTTGCGCAGGTTCGACGCGCCGAGCATCAGGACGACGCGGGCTTCGCGGGTGGGGTTGCGGGTTTCTTCGCCTTGAAGATCATGCGCACTTCGCTGCCGGGCGCCTGGCTGCCGCCTTCCATCGCGCCGGTGTTGGTGTTGTAGGTCATGCGAGGGCCACGGAACTCCGACTTGCCTTCCTGGACGACGACGACATCGCCGGTCAGCACGGCGATGCCGGTGCCGTCGTTGTAGTCGATCTCGGCGGCGCGCGCGGTCATCAGCCCGCCGTCGTCATCGAGGCGCTGTTCGAGATGGGCCGGCTTGCCGGTCAGCACCATGCGGCGCGACTCGCTGCCGGCGCCGGCATCGAAGAGGCGCGCTTCGTCGCCGCGCGCCTTCAGCGAACCTTGCTCCATGCGCACGTTGCCTTGCAGCAGCGTGTGGTTGTCGGCCGCGTTCTTGCTGCCCATGACGCTCTTGTTGTAGGCGGCGAAGACCTCGAGGTCTTTTTCGCGATCGCTGCTGAGCGCCTGGGCCTGCACGGAGAACAGCAGGGCGAGCACGGCTGAGGCGACGCTGAGGCATTCAGCGCTTGCGCGTGCGGGGCTCGAACGTGTTGTGGACATCGGCTAGAAGCTCCAGGACTTTCGAGTTGAGGTCGCCGCGCAGGCCGGTGCCGCGCAGTATAGAGCCCGGCTGGGTGATCTGCGCCGCTGCGGCCGTCTCGAGCGTGCGCGCCTTCGGCCGCACGATCAGCTCGCTCGTCGTGATGCGGGCTGGCGTGACCGATGCCGACGGCGTGCGCTGCATGTCGACGCGCCCCTCGAGCTTCATCAGCGAACCGTCCTTGTTGACCCAGGCCGAGTCGGATGTGCCGGTCCACGGGTGGCCTTCGCTGTCGACCATGATGTAGTCGGGATCGGACACGAAGATCGAACCGTCCTCGCTGCGCCGGACCAGGCGCGGACCGCTGACGGTGAAGGTGAGCTTGCCGGTTTCATCGAGCGCATTGAGGGTGAAGCCATCGAGCGTGTACCCGGAGCGCGGTGGCCCCGTGAAGGCCGGTTCCTCGGCACGCGGGCGGGTCAGCCAGAGCACCACCTGGCTGCCGATGGCCAGCACGGCGAGCACGAACACGGTGACGACGAAGCGACGGTCGATCATCGGCGGTCGGCGCGCGCTGTGGCTACCGGGAAACCTGTCACGCGATCAGCTCGCGCCGAGGTGGTGGGCCAGCTCGGCCTCTCCGCGACCCTGCGCGCACAGCAGCAGGTCGCAGACTTCGCGCACGGCGCCGGCGCCGCCGCCGAGTCGCGTGCGCCAGTGCGCGCGTTCGCGCACCCACGGGTGCGCATTGGCGACCGCGATCGACAGCCCGACCCGTTGCATGACGCCGAGATCGGGCAGGTCGTCGCCCGTGTAGGCGCACTCGTCCTCACCGAGCCCCAGCGCCTGCACCAACTGCTCGAAGCATGCGCGCTTGTCGTCCTGACCCTGGTAGACATGGACGATGCCGAGTTCGCCGGTGCGCGTGGCCACCAGGTGACTGATGCGTGCAGTGATGATCGCCACCTCGATGCCGTTCGCACGCAGGCGCTTCAGGCCGAGCCCGTCATGCACGTGGAAGGCCTTGAGCTCGTGGCCGTCCTCGGCGTACCAGAGTCGGCCATCCGTAAGCACGCCGTCGACATCGAACACGGCCAGGCGCACGCGCGCGGCACGTTCGCGGATGTCGGCGGGAATATCGTTGAGCAGCATGCGGGGCGCCGTCGGGCTAGACGACGCGGGCGCGCAGCAGGTCATGGATGTTGAGCGCGCCGACCACGCGATGCTCGGCATCGACGACGAGCAGCGCATTGATCTTGTACGCCTCCATCACCTGGGCTGCCTCGACCGCGAGCTTGTCGGCGGTGATCGTCTTCGGCTTCGATGACATCACGCGTTGCACGGGCGTGTTGCGCAGGTCGACATCGTCGTCGTCCACGGCGCGGCGCAGGTCGCCGTCGGTGAACACGCCGAGCAGGCGGCCGTTATCGTCGACGACGGCGGTCATGCCGAGGCCCTTGCGCGTCATCTCGACCAGCGCGGTGGTCAGCGAGGCGTTGCTGTCGACCACCGGCACCTTGTCGCCGGTGTGCATGACGTCGCCGATGTGCACGAGCAGTCGCCGGCCGAGCGAGCCGGCCGGATGCGAGCGCGCGAAATCTTCCGAGGTGAACCCACGCGCCTCGAGCAGGGCGATGGCCAGAGCGTCGCCCATGACGAGTGCTGCGGTGGTGCTCG
>Ga0247738_10001075_pt1 | contig 10092 bp, 5 predicted proteins | sample UWRJL013104B2_FD_180936 | JGI IMG/M metagenome (GOLD analysis project Ga0247738, IMG submission 180936) | Plant litter microbial communities from Arlington Agricultural Research Station in Wisconsin, United States - UWRJ-L013-104B-2 | ecosystem: Environmental > Terrestrial > Plant litter >...
GCAATCGCCCCCAGACCCTGGAAGAACAATGCGGACAGGAAGAGGTTGCGAAAAACCTTGGGCGTTACAATAGCATGATAAGTGAAGCTGACGTAGAAGAGGACGATGAAACCGATCATGTAGAAATTGGCGTCCGTCGGGAAAATATAAGCCATCATCGACCGCAGACTGAACAGTCCGTCAACCAGAGGCCGCAGGTTTTGATCTGCAACCCAGAACACATCATCATATAAATTGGGATTGATGAGCGGCGCCCATAATTTGATGCTGAAATGGGCCCAAAGCACCACCACATAGCAGGGCAAGGCAATGATGAATGTCCAGGCGCGCTTTCGATGCTGACCGAAAAAAGCGAAAAGGCTCCAAATAAAGATGCCAAGCACCGGCAGAAGATAATGAATGCCAACGAATGAAGCCGATTGCGAGGTTGGCATAACCATCGGCAGATCCAGCGCCAGGGACAGGACCATCACAATGGCCAGCATTGCCAGAGTGAACCAGACTTCCACCGGTATGCTGTCAGCAAGTTGCAGGCGGATACGCATGGCGCCGATCTAGCCGAATTGCGTTAATCATTTCCTGCGCGCTCAGCCGACCATCGTGACGCACGGAAAATTAATATGGCAGGGCTAGATTTTTGCCCATGCGACGCTTTCAAATTGGAATTCTGAAGGGCCTCACGCCAAACGCCCGCTGGCCTGCCTGGCAGTGGGCGGCCGTGGCCGTGGTCGCGTTAATTGATCTGCTCTGGCTGATCGCAACGCCGCTCAGCCTGTCGTCCGGGAGCATATGGACGCTGCTAAATCTGCTGCCGCTCGTCGTGCTGGGTACGTGGGCGTCGTCGCGGCTGGGCGCCTTCCCGCGTCTTCAGGTGCTTTGCTCAGGGCTTTGCTTCCTGCTCGTGGCGTGGCCCGCGCTACGACTCTACAATCATCTTACCATGACCACCGCCCTTCCGATGGCGGACGGGGCCCTGGCACAGATGGACAGCATCATTGGCTTCAACTGGTTGAGCTATGTCTCGTGGCTGGATCGCCATCCCCTGCTCCTGCAGGCAATGGACCAGTGCTATACTGGCCTCACCGGCTATTCGATCGCCATCTTCGTGCTGCTTGCGGTGACGGATCAGTTCAAGGAAGCGTGCGGCGAACTGCTGGAGTTGTTCGTGCTCATGGCCATCGCTTGCGCCACCATCGGCGCTCTCTTTCCGGCAGCGGGTGCGATAATCTACTTCAACCCAGCGCCCGATGCCTTCATCAACATCGCACCGAAAACGGGCGCCTATCATCTTGACCATCTCTCCGCGCTACGTACGGACGCGAACCATGTGATTGATCTGCGCAATCTGCCCGGCCTGGTGACAATGCCTTCGTTCCACACGGCGATGGGTATTGCTGCGATCTACTGCACCCGGCGGACTTGGTGGCTTTTCCTCCCATCCCTCGTTGTGAATAGCGTAATGATTGCATCAACGCCGGTTTTTGGCGCCCACTACGGCATCGACATCATCGGCGGGTCGCTGGTCTCCTGGACAGCGATTCTCGCGATCCGCGCTCGCCACCATGGCAAAGCGATGCCACGTTCTCTGTCGCAAATTTTTTCGGATGCTCCGGCAGTCGCGCTGAAGCACCTCATCAAGCGGCACTAACAAATCAGCTTCCACCTAAAATCGCTCTATCGAGGCAACGACCAACCGATTTCGCCCCCCGCCCCAGATTGGTTAGCGATTTGTCAAAGCTTGCTGCCTAAACCTGCGCAGTGACGAGTTGATCGTCGGCAGGCAGTGGGGCCGGAACAACTTATGAGTGCATTTGGACGTAAGAACGGCATGGGGGGCAAGGCCTCCTTCGGTGTAGCGAGGCCGATGCACGCACCGTTCGGCTCGACTGCGCCCGGCCAGGGTCAGAGCGCACCGCAGGACGAAGACGCCGCAGCGGCTGAAACCGGCGGCGGCACGCAATTCCCGCCGGTCAGTTCCGACGCCATCGCCGTTCCCGGCGCACCGGCTGTGCCTTCAGGCCCAAATGCCGGCGCCAATGCTGAGGCCATGCAGCGCCTCTCGGACCGGATGAACACCGAATATGGTGCGGGCGAACAGGTTCAGGGCTTCGAGGCGAGCGTCCACAAGATCAAGGAGCAGGTGCTTCCGCGCCTGCTCGAGCGCGTCGACCCTGAGGCGGCCGCGACTCTTTCCAAGGATGAGCTGGCCGAAGAATTTCGCCCGATCATCATGGAAGTGCTGGCCGAGCTCAAGCTGACCCTCAACCGCCGCGAGCAGTTCGCGCTGGAAAAGGTGCTGGTCGACGAGTTGCTCGGCTTCGGCCCGCTGGAAGAGCTGCTTGCTGATCCGGACATCAGCGACATCATGGTCAATGGCCCGGAACAGACTTACATCGAAAAGAAGGGCAAGCTTACCATCGCGCCCATTCATTTTCGCGATGAGGAACATCTCTTCCAGATTGCCCAGCGCATCGTGAACCAGGTCGGCCGCCGCGTCGATCAGACCACGCCGCTGGCCGATGCTCGCCTGCCCGACGGCTCTCGTGTGAACGTCATCGTGCCGCCGCTCTCGCTGCGCGGCACGGCCATCTCGATTCGTAAATTCTCGGCCAAGCCGATCACGCTCGACATGCTCGCGCAGTGGGGCGCGATGAACACCAAGATGTGCACCGCGCTCAAGATCGCAGGCGCCTGCCGGTTCAACATCGTCATCTCGGGCGGCACCGGCTCGGGCAAGACCACGATGCTCAACGCCCTGTCGAAAATGATCGACCCGGGCGAGCGCGTGCTGACCATCGAGGACGCGGCCGAACTTCGCCTGCAGCAGCCGCATTGGCTCCCGCTGGAAACGCGCCCGGCGAACCTTGAGGGCCAGGGCGCCATCACCATTGGCGATCTCGTCAAGAACGCGCTGCGTATGCGCCCGGATCGCATCATCCTGGGCGAAATTCGTGGCGCGGAATGTTTCGATCTGCTTGCCGCCATGAACACCGGCCATGATGGCTCCATGTGTACGCTCCACGCCAACTCACCGCGCGAGGCACTCGGCCGTATGGAGAACATGATCCTGATGGGTGACATCAAGATCCCCAAGGAAGCCATTTCCAAGCAGATCGCCGAATCGGTCGACATGATCGTCCAGATCAAGCGCCTGCGCGATGGCTCACGCCGCGTGACCAACGTTACCGAAGTGATCGGCATGGAAGGCGACGTCATCGTCACCCAGGAGCTGTTTAAGTTCGAATATCTGAGCGAGGATGCCGAGGGCAAGATCATCGGCGAATATCGCTCATCGGGCCTGCGCCCTTATACTCTGGAAAAAGCGCGCAGCTTCGGTTTCGACCAGCCGCTGCTCGAGGCCTGCCTCTAAGGCCGGTAAAATCTGGAATGACATGAGGATGGCGGCGTTTCTCATCAGAAAACGCGTGCCACATCCGTCACTTGCTCTCAGAGTGGCATTGCGACACAAGTCAGTGCGCAAAGCCACTCTAGCAAAAGAGAGCTGCCATGACCTCGAAATCCCCCATCATTCGCGCAGGCGCACTGCTGCTCGCCGGTATGTCGCTCGCCGCAGGACTGACCCTCGCCATGCCCGCGCAAGCTGCTGTCGATCCCGCGCTGTCCGCAGCCGTCGCGGCACCCACGCGCAGCCCAAATAACGTTGCGCGCGACAAATATCGCAATCCATCCGAAACGCTGGCCTTCTTCGGCGTAAAGCCGACCGACAATGTGGTCGAGATCTGGCCGGGGGGCGGCTGGTACACCGAGATTCTCGCGCCCTATCTCAAGGGCAAGGGCACGCTCTGGGCCGTCGACTTCTGGCCGAATGATCTGCGCGGCGTGCAGGCGCTCCAGACCAAAGACCCCGCGCTTTACGGTGGCATCAAACTCGCGGCTTTCCCGGCCAGCGCGGGTGATCCGACCGTGCCCGCGGGGAGTGCGGACGCCGTGTTCACCTTCCGCAACGTGCATAATTGGCAGATGGGCTACAAACGGCAGAACGTGCCTTATGCCGCCGACGCCTTCCGCCAGATGTACGCGATGCTGAAACCCGGCGGCGTGCTCGGCATCGAGGACCACCGGCTGCCGGAAAGCGCCAGCGCCGAGCGCGAACGCACCAGCGGCTATATGAAGGTCTCGACGGTCAGGAAGCTGGCAGAAGACGCGGGCTTCGTGTTCGAGGGCGCATCGGAAGTGAACGCCAACCCGAAGGATACGACCGACCATCCCAATGGCGTCTGGACGCTCCTTCCCGGCCTGCGCGGCGGCGAGCAATATCGCGCAATTGGCGAGAGCGACCGCATGACGCTCAAGTTCAGGAAACCGAAGAAATAAGCGGTGACGTTCGGCTTCGGGTAGGGAAATTCGCGGCCAAACATCCGCCGCAATTTCCCTGAGTTCCTGCCTTGCAAGCTCTCACACTCAGCGTGAGCCGGCCGTGCGCCCTCGCCAGAGCCGCCACAGCGCGAAGAGGCCTGCGCCGAACGCGTTCATCCACTGAAACGTGGCGGACTAGCCCGGGAAGCTGCCGATCAACGACAATTAGGCACCGAGCACGGCGCCGGTCCAGCCGACGATCTCAACGAAGATCGCCAGCTGGACAGCGGCCTCAGGCCGCCAGCTTCCTCAGCACATAGTGCAGGATGCCGCCATTGTTGAAATACTCGACTTCATTGGCGGTATCGATGCGGCAGAGCGCCGTGAACGTGAAGGTCGAACCATCAGGACGCGTGACCTTGACTGTCACGTCCTGACGCGGCTTGAGGCTCGCGACGCCGAGGATCGTGAACGTGTCGTCGCCGGTCAGGCCAAGGCTATGGCGCGTGTCGCCATCCTTGAACTGGAGCGGGAGCACGCCCATGCCGACCAGGTTCGAGCGGTGGATGCGCTCGAAGCTCTCGACGATGACCGCGCGCACGCCGAGCAGGTTCGTGCCCTTGGCTGCCCAGTCGCGCGATGAGCCTGTGCCATATTCCTTGCCCGCGACCACCACGAGTGGCGTGCCGAGAGCCTTATAGACCATGGCCACGTCGTAGATCGGCAGGACCTGATCGCCGAAGCGGCTCATGCCGCCCTCGACGCCGGGGACCATCTCGTTCTTGATGCGGATATTGGCGAAGGTGCCGCGCATCATGACTTCGTGATGGCCGCGGCGCGAGCCGTAGCTGTTGAAGTCGGCGCGGGCGACCTGATGCTCGGTCAGCCACTTGCCGGCGGGTGAATCCGCCTTGATCGAGCCGGCGGGCGAGATGTGATCGGTCGTGATCGAATCTCCGAGGATCGCCAGCGGCTTAGCCTCGATGATGTCGTTGACCGGCGCCGGGGTCATGCTCATGCCCTCGAAATAGGGCGGGTTGGCGATATAGGTGCTGCCGGGGCGCCAGTGATAGGTTTCCGAACCGACGACGCTGATCGCCTGCCAGTGCATGTCGCCCTTGTACACATCGGCATAGCGCGCGCGGAACATGTCGCGGTCGACATTGCCGGCGATGACGGTTGCGACTTCCTCGTTGGTCGGCCAGATGTCCTTCAGATAGACGTCAATGCCGTACTGATCCTGGCCGATGGGCGTGGCGATGAAGTCGGTCGTGACAGTGCCCTTGAGCGCATAGGCGACCACGAGCGGCGGCGACGCGAGGAAGTTCGCGCGCACGTCCGGCGAGACGCGGCCCTCGAAATTGCGGTTGCCCGAGAGGACCGACGCGGCAACGATGTCATTGCCGTTGATTGCCTTGCTGATCGGCTCGGCCAGCGGGCCTGAATTGCCGATGCAGGTGGTGCAGCCATAGCCCACGAGATTGAAGCCGAGCGCATCGAGATGGACCTGCAGGCCGGCCTTCACGAGATAGTCGGTGACGACCTGCGAACCGGGGGCGAGGCTCGTCTTGACCCAGGGCTTGGGCTTGAGGCCGCGCGCGTTCGCCTTCTGGGCGACGAGGCCAGCGGCGACGAGGACGCTGGGGTTGGACGTATTGGTGCAGCTCGTGATGGCCGCGATGACGACGTCGCCGTCGCCAATGTCATGATCCCGGCCCTCGACTGGCACGCGCTTGAAGCCGTCATGCTTGTAGAGCTCGGACAGGTCCTTGTTGAATACGTCATCGACCTCGGAGAGGATCACCTTGTCCTGCGGGCGCTTGGGGCCGGCAAGGCTCGGCTGGACGGTCGACATGTCGAGTTCCAGCGTGCTGGTGAAGATCGGGTCCGGCGCATTGGGATCGAGCCAGAAGCCCTGCGTCTTGGCATAAGCCTCGACGAGCGCAATCTGCTCCTCTTCGCGGCCGGTGAGGCGCAGATAGTCGAGCGTCTTGTCGTCAATGCCGAAGAAGCCGCAGGTCGCGCCATATTCCGGCGCCATGTTGGCGAGCGTGGCGCGGTCGGCAAGCGACAGCGATGCCAGACCGGGGCCATAATATTCGACGAAGCGGCCGACGACGCCATGCTTGCGCAGCATCTGCGTGGCGGTGAGCACCAGGTCGGTTGCGGTGATGCCCTCGCCGAGCTTGCCGGTCACCTTGAAGCCCACGACTTCCGGAATGAGCATGGAGACGGGCTGGCCAAGCATGGCCGCCTCAGCCTCGATGCCGCCAACGCCCCAGCCGAGCACGCCCAGGCCATTGATCATCGTCGTGTGGCTGTCCGTGCCGACGCAGGTGTCCGGATAGGCCACCTTTACGCCATTGGCATCGACGCTGGTCCAGACGGTCTGTGCGATATTCTCCAGGTTCACCTGATGGCAGATGCCCGTGCCCGGGGGCACTGCGTAGAAATTGGCGAGGCTCTTCGATCCCCATTTCAGGAAGTCGTAGCGCTCCATGTTGCGCTGATATTCGATCTCGACATTCTGCTCGAATGCCTTGGGGTGACCGAATTCATCGACCATCACCGAGTGATCGATCACGAGATTGACCGGCACGAGCGGATTGATCTTGGTCGTATCGCCGCCCAGCTTGGAGATGGCATCGCGCATCGCGGCCAGATCGACCACGCAAGGCACGCCGGTAAAATCCTGAAGCAGCACGCGCGCGGGGCGATACTGGATCTCGTTCTGCGATTCCGTGGGGCTCTTCTGCCAGTCGACCAGCGCCTGAATGTCGGCGATCGAAACAGTGAAGCCGCCATCCTCGAAGCGCAGCAGGTTTTCGAGCAGCACCTTCATCGAGAAAGGCAGGCGCGAAATGTCGCCCAGCTTTTCCGACGCCTTGGCGAGCGAATAATATGCGTAGTTGGTGGTGCCGACCTTGAGTGTGTCGCGCGTCCCCAGCGTGTCCTGTCCGATCGCCGTCATCTGCTCAGTCTCCTAAATTCATGTGCGGACCCGCGCAGGCAGTGGCGGTCCGGGGGCGGGAGTGCACGGGCGGCCTTGCGCGGATCATCCCGGCGGGGCCGGGAGCGGGCAGGCATATTCGCAGGTGCACCATGTTCGAAATTTGGCATAGCGGATGGCTTCCCCCTGTCAACGGGGGCGCGCCGTTCCACCGTTCGCTTTGGGGACAAGCCCCGAACTGGAGCGGCTTCTATCCGCTCTCTATCCAAAATGGATTAAATTCCCGGACGTTCTCCCGCCTTATCTGTGCTCTCTGTCCAAAGTGGAACAAAAAGGGTTCAAATCGGCGTCCGTTTCGCGCATAACAGGAACAAAGATAGTACATGGGGGAATCAAAATATGGCATGGACAGCATTGATGCGCCGGGATGCGCAAACGCCCGGCGACGGGGCAGGGTTTTCTCAGGCCGATTTTTCTCAGCCCGATATAGCCGCCTCCAATATGACCGCCCATGCCAGCATGGATACCGATCCCCTCCGTCCCGCACCTTATATCGAACGCGACGACCGGCCGACTCTGCTTGTCGTGGGGCCGCCCGGCAGTGCGCAGACGCTGGTCGACTGGGCGACCCGCACGGGGTTTCGCAGCATCGGCACGGTGGAACTGACCGAGGCCGCATCGCGACTCGGGCATATTGTGGCTGTGGATCTCATTCTCGCCGACTTGCGCGGTGTGGCGCTCGATGCCGCGAATGGCCGCGCGCTGGCATTGCGGCATGGCCTGCCCGATGCGCGGCTCGCGGTCCTCACCGATCTGGCCGGAGTCGACAGCGCATTCGCGGCACTGGATGGGCCGGGCACGGACATTGTCTGCGAGCCGAAGACGAGCGACATCGTCAGCCTGCTGGTCATGGTGGCGCTCTCCGCGCGGGGGCGGCAAGGCGATCCACGACTGCATGACACATCGCGCGAAACCGAAGCGGCGCGGATCGAACAACTGAGCGAAGAGGTCCGGCGGCTGGCGACGACGATCGATCGCCTGACCCAGCATAGCGGACTTGGCGCGGCGAGCGATCCAGCGTTGGGCGCGAACGCAGGGCCTCGCCCGATGGGCCAGAATGGCGCGGAACGCACCGACGAGCGGCTTCGCACGCCGAATGGCCCGGCGGCGGACAATATGCTCGGCCATTCCGAAATCAGAGCGCTCCTGCGCGCCCGGAGGATGCGCGATCAGTTCATGCCTCTGGAATTATTTGCCGATCCCGCATGGGACATGATTCTCGACCTCATGGCGGCGCGGCTCGCCGGCCAGCGCGTCTCGGTCTCCAGCCTGTGCATTGCCGCTTCCGTACCGCCGACGACCGCACTGCGCTGGATCCGCCAGCTTACGGAACGTGGCATCTTCTCCCGGATCGACGATCCCGCCGATGGCCGACGCGTGTTCATCGCACTGACGGATGACACAGCATCCGCGTTCATGGCCTGGGCGCAGGCCGTGCGCCGCAACGGCGGACTGTTGTCGCCGTCCGAGCCGAACTGACTCCCCCGAACGACTCCCGAACCGGCCGGGTTCTGGTGACTGAGGGTGGTCAAGCGACAGACGCAGCTTGACCGCCCTGCCCGCCCGCCGATATGGCGCCAGCACAACGCAAGAGCCGCAACGCAGCGCGGCCCGTGCGGGCGATTAGCTCAGTTGGTAGAGCGTCTCGTTTACACCGAGAATGTCGGCGGTTCGAGCCCGTCATCGCCCACCACTCTTTCAACTATGACGACAAGCTTGATGCGCATCATCTGCGCAATTGATGCCGAGGGTTACAGCGCATTCGCGCGGGCCGTCCGGACCCAGGTTGCTTCGAATCTTACGCCCGGCTTGATCAGCTAAAAGCCACTATCGCTCGAATAGCGGCATGTATTGATGCCGCACGGACGTTGGCCAATGATTGACTGCTTTGTCGGACAATCCGGACTAGCCGCCTTTGACGAAGAGTTGGCGACAGCAGAACTTGCGCCTTCCATTAGAGGGGGTGGCCAATTGCCTCATTGGCCCGATATTCTTCTCCGTGTTACTTCGAGCTGCTATCATAATGAAGCGCCTGCTCACTCACTTCTCGGCCAGCAAAAGGCGATAGAGCCTGGACCGCTTTTCCTTTTCGCAAAAAATCAAACTAGGGGCACGAGCACGCCGCGCCGGCTGGACTTCCATTTTGAAAGTAATCCGATGACACGTCGTCTCGCCCGAGTTCTGGCCATCTCGCTCGCCGTTGTTTTTCAGGGTGCCGCTGCCGTCGCGCAATCTTCGCCAGGGCCCGTCTATGTCTACCCCCCGGTCGCCGTTCCGCAGCCAACCGATCACGCCTACGGCGGCGTAATCGAACTTCATGTGGATGCGACAGACATCCAGCATCGCATTTTCACCGTGCGCGAGCACATCCCGCTTGGGCAACACCGCACGATTACACTGCTCTATCCCCGGTGGGAGTCCGCGAGCCACGGACCGAGCCTCACGGTGACCGATCTTGCGGGCCTTTTCATCGAAGCCGCGGGCCGACCGATCGCATGGCGACGTGACCCCTATGAACCGCATGCTTTTCACGTCGATGTGCCCGCCGGCACGACTGCGATCGATGTCCGCTTCCAGATGATTGCAGGCGGCGACTTGCTGACGCCGGATATCGTGTCGGTGCCGTGGCAGCGGCTGATGCTTTATCCTGCAGGCTGGTACGCCCGGAACATTCCCGTCTCGGCCACGCTGACCTTACCAGCCGGATTGCGCTCTTTTACGGCGCTCAACGTCGAGAGTACTGACGGCCCGACCATCCGCTTTGA
>Ga0247738_10001076_pt1 | contig 10092 bp, 13 predicted proteins | sample UWRJL013104B2_FD_180936 | JGI IMG/M metagenome (GOLD analysis project Ga0247738, IMG submission 180936) | Plant litter microbial communities from Arlington Agricultural Research Station in Wisconsin, United States - UWRJ-L013-104B-2 | ecosystem: Environmental > Terrestrial > Plant litter >...
TCTTTTACAAAGGTCAGTCCTATTTCACAGGGGCTGTTCCGCTGTGCGTTAGCTGTTTCAAAGTCTATTGTAATGAAGTTCATTTGGCAAAGATAGGGGATTATTGATTTATATGAGGCTTTCACATTTTCATTTGCAAATGGAACAGTAGAAATGGGCTTTTCATTTCAAACTCTCTATCTCAGCATATCTATCCATCTCCGGAAAAACCTCCCCTTCAAACGTCATCAGGAAGTCGAGAATGGTCTGGTATTTCTCTTCGGTGAGCTGAATGCTCATGTAGGGCTGGTCATGGCGGTCGGAGGGGCCATGGATGACCGGGGTGTTGAGGCTGTACCGGGCATGGGTAAAGAAGTCCATGAGGTGTTGGAGCACCTGTAGCCTGGTCTCGTATTTCCCGGCGATTTCGGGGAATAACTCTGCAAATTTCTTCCTGACTTCGGTAAAGGATTTTTGCTGCCAGGCGTTTTGCTGTTGCTCAAAAGAGCTGCTGCTTTGTTTGTAGCTTTCCATCAGGGCGGGGTCCGACTGCAGGATGACCAGGTCGGTCATTACATTCCGGATCCACAGGGTTAAGGCGAGCAGATGCCCGGCCATTTTCATGTGATCCTCTGTGTGCTCTTTCATCGGTGGTGTATGGTTGATTGAATTTTTATTACACCAGTCAAAATAAACACAAGTCCCTGTAATTATTTTTCAGCAGGTGATTATTTGATTGATTAACGACAAAGGTCTGGTAAAGATTTGAGAAGGTTGTCATAATATAAGTTGACAAATGCATTTTTCTTGCCTTTTTCACATAGAATTTAAACCGTGCCTTAGCGTCTTAGTGGCAAAAAACTGTTGAAGAGAATCAGCAATGGTTAGACATGGAATAGTCTGTATTTCCAGTAAAACACAAGATGTTTGATCCGAAAGCTACTCCTTAGCAGCTCAGAGCTGTTCAATAGTACCAAAAAGCTCCTTCATGGTACTAAAAAATTGTTCAATAACAGCTAAAAGCTATTCCGTAGTAGCCCGGAGCTACTCATGAGTGGCTCAAAGCGACTCAATAATAGCAAAAAGGTACTTCACAGTAGCAAATAGCTGCTCATTAGTCTCAAAAAGCTACTCCGTAATAGCCCGGAGCTACTCAATAGTCGCTTTGGGCCCTTTTAGTGTCTTTTTTTATGCATTAGAGGAGTTGTACCGGGTAAGGCTAGTCAGTAGATGTACACGTTCTATGTGTATGACGGATGGAATAGCGATTAATTACATTTGACAAACTCGACACCTTCATCAATACTCGTAAAGCTGGCTTTCGCTTTTTGGACATCAGCGACACAAATCTTTGTAAGTTTATTCTCCATGCAGGATAAGTTCTTAAGATTCGGATTTTTGCTCACGTCAAGAGATGTCAATCGGTTGTTCATCACGTGTAAATAACTTAAATCCGTGTTTTTAGAAACATCTATTGATTTCAGGAAATTGTAGTTTAAAACCAAATTCTGAAGTTTTGTATTTCTGGTAATGTCTAAATTAGTAAATTTGTTATACAAACCTACGAATTCTAATAGATCTGCGTTTTTGCTGAGGTCAATAGTGTATAGTAAATTGTTATAGCAATGTAGATACTTTAGACCAGGCAATTGGCTGGTATTAATTTCTGTGAGAAGGTTATTTTGACATTGTAAAAACATAAGTTTATTTAGTGTGTCTGTTTTCAGAGTCTTCATGTTATTTGCACTGCAATACAGAGCAACAAGGGCACTGTTGAGACTTATGTCAAGCTCTGAGATTTCATTTTTATCACATCTCAGGAAATTAAGTTTGGTGTTTTTGCTTAGATCAATTTCTCTAAGTTTGTTGTAATCACATTGAAGAGCAGTGAGGTCTTTGAAGAAATCAATGCCTTTCAGACTGCTTATACCGTAATTTGTTAAATACAAAGTTGTAACCCCTTCTGTACTTTTAATATCCATTTTACCATCTATTTTGCTGTCCTTATCTATCTTTTGATTGATAAGTGCTTGTTCAAAACGGGCATCTGGAATTTCGATAAATTCAACTATTTTTGTTTGTACCTTAAGGCTGCTTTCGACAGATAAACCCAGGGAATTTGTAGCGATAATTTTAACGTTTTCAGAAAAATTATAATCCAGCCCACGAATTGTAAAAGTGTTGGATGCCAGATTTTTAACAAGCGTATCCTTTAAGATGATCGTATATCGCACTGATATGTCTTTTGCAGGACTCCAACTTAACTTGACAGACTTTCCATCTTCGGTTGGCTGAGAACTGACGGCAAAGTTTTTCCGTAGTTGGTTTGGCCCGGGTTCATCGGTTTTACTGCATGAATTAAGGGTGAAGACCAATAAGATAAGAAGGCAATATTTCATAGCATTCGATCGGTATATTTTAACGATTTAATTATAGGGTAGTCACACACTTCATATATCTGTCTTTAAAAGGTTCGGTTGACCAGTTTGGATTGTTTTTGGCGGTTTCTATATCATTTACACATATAAATGTCAGTATGTTCTCATAACAATAAAAAACAGACAGTTTTTTATTGTTTCTGAGATCCAGCACTGGTATGCTGTTGTAAGAACAGTTGAATGAAAATAATTCCTGATTATTTGAAAGATTAACATCAGATAAAAAATTACCGCTAAAGTCTGCTGCGTAAAGTTGAGGATTATGGCTAAAATCTAAAGTGGTTAGTTTATTATTTGGTGCAAGAATCTGGACAAGATTTATATTTTTGCTTACGTCTATGTCATGAAGTAAATTATTTTCGAAGTTTAACCTGGCAAGTGCAGGGCATTCTTTGACGTCCAGTTCTTCAATCAAATTGAATGAACCATTCAGGTAATTGAGCTTTTCTTTTTTACCCAGAGTTATTTTTTTCATTTTGTTGAATGAAAAGTCAAGAGTACTTATTTCGGTGCTTTTGCTGAGATCCAGTTGGGAAATGTCATTTTTGTAGCAGAAAAGAATCCTGAGTTTAGTGTTTTTGCTCACGTCCAGTTCTGTAAGAAGATTGTTGTGACAGTGTAATTCTTCGAGGTCAACGAAAAATTCTATGCCTTTCAGGCTTTTAATCGCATAATTTCCAATGGATAATCTCTTAATTCCTTTGACGTTGTCAATATCCATACTTCCATTAACCTTACCATCTTTATCAATTCCGTTGTCAACCAGGGCTTCTTCATATATGGCGTCCGGAATCTCAATTAATGTTGCTGTTTTCGTTTGTACGCTGAAGGTGGCCTGAGTCACATGGCCTTTGGCGTCTATAGCCAGGATTTTCCCTTCTCCTGAATAATTGTAATCAAGCCCATGGATGGTAAAGGTCGTATTTGTCAGGTTTTTAACAAGGGTGTCTTTTAAAATCACTGTATATCTGACTGAATCTCCATCAGGGTCCCGGGCTGCAGTCCAGTTAAGTTCAATAGTAAGTCCGTTTATGCCAAGTTTTGGCTCTTTTACCGTAAATTTTTCCGGAGCCTGATTTGGTGCAACGTCCATTTTCTCTTTACAGGAAAAACATCCGATAATGATAAAAATAACAAAACAGTATATTGAAAAAGACAATAAAGTGAGGGCTTTTGCATGCAGAGCTATTTTCATAATGAACTCAGGGGATAGGGAGTGATAATCTAATGCAATATATACGAATTGTTTTAGTTTTTATAGTTTTCGCAATGATAAAAAATACTACTGCTAATGCTCATCCCCACCATAAATCCACATCGCTACCGTATTTCCGGCACGGGTGAAGCCTGCTTTCTGGTAGAAATCGACTGTCTGACTGTCGGAGGTCAGCATCTGCATGTGAAAATGGCCGTATTTTTCCTGCATTTTCTGCATGATCAGCTGCCCGATGCCCTGTCCGTGGTAGTCGGGGTGAACCAGCAGATGAGGATAGTATACCACCAGGTGTCCGTCAGAAATGGCATTGCCGATACCTGCCAGCCGCTCTCCATCCCAGGCTGAGAGTAGGGTGTGGGAGTTGGTCAGGGCGTTATACAGCTCGGTTGGTTTGTCTGCCGAGCTCCATTTGTTGGCCCGGTACAAGGCAATGATGTCTTCTTTATCGATGTCCCTTCTTTCTGAGATCGTAATATTGCTCATTTGCTTACTTCGATAAGGGTTTCATAGTGTTCGACTGTCGGGAACGGTTCATAATAAGCGTGCAACAGGTTTCGCCAGTGCTGATAAGGTTCCGATTGCCTGAAGCCTACGGTGTGGTCTTCTAGCGTTTCCCAGTCTACCAGCAGGATGTATTTGTTAGGTTGCTCCAGGCATCGTCTTAAAGAATGACGGATATAGCCTTTGACGGAGCTGATGTATTGTCCGGCGATTTCAAAATCTGCTTCAAATGCCTTTTCCTTTCCGGGCAATACCTGCAGAATGGCGAGTTCCAGTATCATGTTTCTGAATGGTTTGATCCAGGTACAATAGTAAGGATAATACAGGTGGATTTCAAGTGACGGATCATTAATAAATGACTATTATAATATGCAAAAGCTATTATAAACTCTTATTTTGCATGTTTTATTATGCATTATATTTTACTATGTATCCTGTGTCACTATTTATGCAATAAATCCTGCTGTTTCATGAATTGTGAAACAAGAATCAGGTGTAATACCATAAAGAAACGAAGCTCATTAAGAGAGACATTGAGATTAACCCAAAAGAAAACCCTCACCAAATGATGAGGGTTTCTGACCATACAATTTTATAAGGAGTTTCTAGTCAATTTTCACGATCCTGACGGTTTTATTTTCCTGAGATGTTCTTAAGTTAAGCAAATAGGTGCCTGAAGCGAATTTACCCAGTGATAGTTGCTTCCGGATGGTTTTACCTGAGCCCTGAATCTGTTCTGAGAGCAGGTTCCGGCCGTTGATGTCGGTCAGGTGCAATTGGGCTGAAGTTTCCTTAGGAAGCCTGATCAGCAGGTCCAGAAGGTCGTTTGTCGGGTTGGGTCCTGCAGAAAGCTCCAGGCTGACGATTTCTTCTGTGATCAGCTGTTTTTCAGGTTCGGTGATTTCTTTCTTCTCGCCTGACTTACGGGCTTTTCTGGCAAGGACTGCCTGATCCTGTTCTTTGTTGTCATCACAACCGGTTCCGGTTCCGTTCCATTGCACATGCCTTCCTGACTTGATTTTGTCGGCTACAAAGAGTCCGTACATCTGGGTAGGAGTGTCTTCAGACGATCTTCTGAGGGTCATGTTACGATCTGAATGGATGGAAGCATGCACCTGTGCACCTTTGGAGATGACGGTGTTTTTGCCGGTGAATATTTTGGCATCCTGGGCTGCTTCGTTGATGATCACCTCTTTGCCGATGCTCATTTTCTTACTTACCACCAGGAAGGTCTGTTGCCCGAAGACAATTTTAGCTCCTTTTTTGAGAGAAAGTTTTTTGATGAATACATCGCTTTTTGAACTGAAAGTCAGGGTGGCATCCCTGCCTACTTTAACATTGCCGTAATGGTCTTCATTAGCCGAAACAGACTGGCCTTTTTTAACTTTGAGTTTTTTCTTGTCGTTAAAGGTGTTTTCGCGGAAAGGATCAGGGGTTGGGGCCAGACCTTTCATGTAAGAAGAGGCACTGCTTTCAGAATCAAAATCCTTACCGTCGGCTTTAACGAAAGTCCCGGTGGCATTGACGAGGGTCTTGATAAGTTTTACTTTTTTACCCGAATTGATGATCCCCACCCCACCGGTATTGACTTTGTTGCGATTAAGGGTAACCTTATCAAAAGCAATGACGGCGTATGAACAAGGACAAACACCCAGCGGATCGGTGACGATGACTTCCTGCAGAGCAGAAGAAGTATTACCACTGGCATCTTTGACGGTCAGCCTGACTTTGTTAACCCCGAGACTTGAGCACGAGAAAGCTGTTTTGGAGATGGTCGTTTCAACAATACCGCAATTATCAGACGAACCGCCGTTGAGCTGAGCAGCAGTCAGCGAAGCAGTTTTCTCGGCACTCAACTCTAAAGTAACGGCTTTGGTGACCACTACCGGGGCGATGGTGTCGAGTACCGTCACACTAAAGTTGACGGAAGTTTTATTGTCACTTTTATCTGTAACCGTTAAAGAAACGGTTTTTACCCCCAGGTCACTGCAGATAAAAGAGGTATTGGACACAATGAGAGATTTAATGCCGCAGTTATCAGAAGAACCGTTATCAGCCATCTGGGCAGTGATGTTCGCCAGTCCTGTTTTATCCAGGTAAACAGTCAGGTTTTTCGCCAGGGCAACAGGGGCGATGTCATCAATGATGGTAACGACAGCTACAGCAGAAGCGGTATTGCCACCGGTATCTTTAACAGTCAGCGTCACATTATTGGGGCCGGCTGAGGCACAATCAAAATCAGTTCTGGACAGAGAAAGCTCTGTGATCGAACAGTTATCAGATGAACCGTCATTGATGTCAGCCGCTTTGATGGAAGCTTTACCTGAAGCATCCAGTTTTACAGAGATGTTTTTAACTTTAGCTACCGGGGCAGTTTTGTCAGATACCGTCACCAGGGCATAGCCTTCTGAAGTATGGCCGTGGATATCTGTGATATACAGGGCGACTTGTTTGGTGCCCAGGTCGTTACACCCAAAAACATTCTGGGAGATTTTCATGGAACCGATGCCGCAATTGTCAAAAGAGCCGTTGTTGATATCACCCGGGCTGATGGTGGCTTGCCCTGCCGCGTTGAGCGTCACACTGATGTTTTTGGTTCTGACAGTCGGAAGTGTTTCATCCACCACATGGAAAGTAGTGGTACAGGATGAACTGGCTCCGAACGGATCCTTGACGGTCATCGTCACCTGGTGGGTGCCTGCCGAAAACGGACCTGCGGGAGAGAGCGAATAAGTCAGGGGATCGCCGTCGACATCATAAGATTCGGATCCTACTCTGAACGGTGTCACGGAGGCTGTACAGTTAGGCCCGGCCGGAACTGTAAAGGAGTTACAAACAGCAACGGGAGCGGTATTACATTTTGTCGCACTGACCGTGATGCTGGCAGTCGACGAACAGCCACCTGCGTAAAATACAGTAACGATGTAAGTGCCTGTGACAGAGGCATTATAGACCCTGGTGGTTTCACCGGTATTCCAGAGATAAGAATCTCCCGCAGAAGCGATAAGGTTAACAGACGAACCCTTGCAGAAATTAGCCGGGCCATCGGCATAGACAGAGGCTACCGGGGCTGATGGATTGCTCAGCGTAACAGGAGTGCTGACAGAACCTACACAGCCGCCGTTGTTGATCGAAAAACCGCTGTAAGTACCACCCGGAAGACCTGAAAGGGTAAAGCTGTTGCCCGAAACAGTTACATTCTGAGGAGATCCTGAACCTGTATAAGACAGGCTGTAAGTTCCGTTGGAAAGTCCTGAAGTCAGGAAGGTAATGCTGCCGTTGCTACTGCCGCAAGTATTCGGAGAACTGAATGAATTAACGGCCAGTGTATGGGCAGCCGGATCGGTCAGGGTAACCGGACCTGCAGGCGAATTGGTATAAGTATTAAAAGTAATGGTAAAATTACTGTAGGAACCTGCAGAAAGCCCTGACAAAGTAAAAGCTCCGGATGTAATACTAACAGAAGCAGAGGCAGGTGATCCGCCTTTGAGATAATCAAGGGTGTATGAGCCGTCAGGCAGGTTGACAGAAGTGAAACTGATGCTTCCGTTGACTGCTGAGCAGACAGACGGATTGACAGATGAGCCGGCAGCCAGGGTATGAGTAGCGGGGCTGGCAACCACCACCGGGCCTGCTGCTGTGGCATTACAACCACTGACGGTAATTGAAAAGGCGGTGTATGATCCTGCGGCTAAGCCTGTCAGGGTAAATGCCCCGGAGGCAACGGTAACGGAAGCCGAGGCCGGTGATCCGCCAAAGGAGTAATTGAGGGTATGGGACCCGTTCGAAACAGTGGTCGTAAAGGCAATGCTTCCGTCAGAGCCGCCATAAAGTGTTACAGGAGTGGCTACTCCAAGTGTAAGCGTCGGAGCAGAAGGGTCTGTCAGTGTTTTTGAACCCGATGCCGAACTTGTACAACTGCTCACAGTTATTGAGAATGAAGAATATGATCCTGCCGGAAGTCCTGATAGCGTAAACGCCCCTGAAGCTACTGTAACAGAAGCGGTTTTGGCCGCCCCGTCATTATAATTCAAAGTATAAGTCCCATCAACCAAAGTGGTGCTGAAAGCAATGCTTCCGTTTGTTCCCCCGCAGGTGGTTGGATTAACAGCTGAGCCTAAAGTCAATGTCGCCGTAGTCGGATCAGTGAGCGTTCTTGATCCTGATGCTGAACTAGTGCATCCAGTAACAGTTATGGAGAATGAATTATAAGTTCCAGCCGTAAGTCCTGATAGTGTAAATGCACCTGAAGCTACAGTAACAGACGCTGTTTTAGCTGTTCCATCATTGTAATTCAAAGTGTAAGTTCCGTCTGCCAAAGTGGTAGTGAAAGCGATGCTTCCGTTTGTTCCGCCGCAAGTAGTTGGGTTAACAGCTGAGCCTAAAGTCAATGTCGCCGTGCTTGGATCAGTCAGGTTTCTTGATCCCGAAGCTGAGCTTGTGCAACTGCTCACGGTTATTGAGAATGATGAGTATGATCCCGCTGGAAGGCCTGATAACGTAAAGGCTCCCGAAGCTACTGTAACGGAAGCCGTTTTGGCTGCCCCATCTGAGTAATTCAAAGTGTAAGTGCCATCCGCTAAAGTAGTGGTGAAAGCGATGCTTCCGTTTGTTCCGCCGCAGGTGCTTGGATTAACAGAAGAGCCTAAGGTCAATGTTGCCGTACTTGGATCTGTCAGGTTTCTTGATCCCGAAGCCGAGCTTGTACAGCTGCTCACCGTTATCGAGAATCCTGAGTATGATCCTGCTACAAGTCCTGATAACGTAAAGGCCCCTGAAGCTACAGTAACAGACGCTGTTTTAGCTGCTCCGTCAGAGTAATTCAACGTGTAAGTGCCATCCGCTAAAGTGGTCGTGAAGGCAATGCTTCCGTTTGTGCCGCCGCAGGTGGTTGGATTAACAGCTGAGCCTAAAGTCAATGTCGCCGTAGTCGGATCAGTGAGCGTCCTTGATCCTGATGCTGAACTAATACATCCAGTAACAGTTATGGAGAATGAATTATAAGTTCCAGCCGTAAGTCCCGATAGGGTAAATGCCCCTGAAGCCACCGTAACTGAAGCCGTTTTGGCCGCTCCATCATTATAGTTCAAAGTGTAAGTTCCATCTGCTAAAGTAGTGGTGAAAGGAATACTTCCGTTTGTCCCACCGCAAGTGCTTGGGTTTACAGCTGAACCCAAAGTCAATGTCGCCGTAGTCGGATCAGTCAGGTTTCTTGATCCTGAGGCTGAGCTTGTACAACTGCTCACGGTTATTGAGAATGAAGAATATGATCCTGCCGGAAGTCCTGATAGCGTAAATGCCCCGGAAGCTACTGTAACAGAAGCGGTTTTAGCTGCTCCGTCAGAGTAATTCAAAGTGTAAGTTCCATCCGCTAAAGTAGTCGTGAAAGCGATGCTTCCGTTTGTGCCGCCACAGGTGGTTGGGTTTACAGGAGAACCTAAAGTCAATGTGGCCGTGCTAGGATCGCTCAGAGTGGTTGATCCTGAGGCTGAGCTTGTACAACTGCTCACGGTTATCGAGAATGAAGAATATGATCCAGCCGGAAGTCCTGATAAAGTGAATGCACCTGAAGCTACCATAACAGAAGCGTTTTTAGCTGCCCCGTCAGAGTAATTTAAAGTGTAAGTCCCATCCGCCAAAGTGGTGGTGAAGGCGATGCTTCCGTTTGTTCCGCCACATGTGGTTGGATTAACAGCTGAGCCCAAGGTCAATGTCGCTGTACTAGGATCGCTCAGAGTGGTTGATCCTGAGGCTGAACTTGTGCAGCCTGTGACAGTTATTGAGAATGAGGAATATGATCCAGCTATAAGGCCAGATAGCGTAAATGCCCCTGAAGCAACCGTAACAGAAGCCGTTTTCGCTGCACCATCATTATAGTTCAAAGTATAAGTTCCATCGGCTAAAGTGGTGGTGAAGGCAATGCTTCCGTTTGTTCCGCCACAGGTAGTCGGATTCACG
>Ga0247738_10001078_pt1 | contig 10083 bp, 10 predicted proteins | sample UWRJL013104B2_FD_180936 | JGI IMG/M metagenome (GOLD analysis project Ga0247738, IMG submission 180936) | Plant litter microbial communities from Arlington Agricultural Research Station in Wisconsin, United States - UWRJ-L013-104B-2 | ecosystem: Environmental > Terrestrial > Plant litter >...
GGTTCGGAATTTACTTTCGTGGTTCCATTTTCAGAGCCATCTGTAATATAAAAATCAAACAGATCAACGTCAATTTCTTTAATAAACAGCGCTTTTCCATCAAAGGCGTATACCGCTCCTAACTCTGAGTCCTCAGTTCCCGGTGTAAGGTCTTTAACTAAATGAAAATTCTGACTGAATAAATTGATAAACAGAAATGTAAAAATAAATGTAAATAATTGTTTCATATTATAATTAATGTTATTTGATGCTGCAAGATAATTTATTTTTTTATAGCAGAATTTACCTTCTATTTAAATCTAAATTAAAAAGACCCAAAGTTTACTTCAACTTTGAGTCTTTATTTCTTAAAATTAACAATTAACAATTAACAATTAACAATTAACAATTAACAATTAACAATTAACAATTAACAATTACCTATCATCCCATCTCACTCACCACCTCAGTCACTTCAGGTACCATTCTTTTCAACATGCCTTCGATGCCTGATTTTAATGTGATCGTAGAGGAAGGACATCCACTGCACGAACCTTGAAGGATCACAGTAACGATACCCTTGTCATATGACTTGAATTCTATATTTCCGCCATCCCCTTCTACAGCAGGCTTTACAACATTGACAATAAGGTCTTTGATTTTTTGAACAATTGCGATCTCATCACCTGAATATTCTTTTTCGTGTTTTTCAGCTTCGATCTGGGCTTGTACTTCTTTGTAACCATCATTCATGATAGTATTTCCGTCAGAAACATAGTTTTTCAGAAACTCTTTCAGCCTCAATTGGATCTCTTCCCAACCATAGTTCATCTCCTTCGTGATAGAGACGAAATTGTTGCAGATATATACTCCTTTCACATAGGGGAATTCAAATAGAGCAGTCGCCAGGGGTGACCATTCTTTAGCACTTTCTGCTTCTCTAAAGTCAGCTGTGCCGCCCTGAAACAACATCTTATTCACTACGAATTTCAAAGATTCAGGATTGGGTGTTTCCTCTGTGTATATAAGTATGGGGGATTTTACAATTTGATCTTCCATTAGAGCTATTTTAATTATTTAGATTCAGAACAAAGAAAGGTTAAAAAAGTTATCTGCAGATGCTATTTTATAAACTCTTCAGATATCCTCCATCCACAGGAAGGTTGACACCATTGATGTATCCTGCAGCCGGGCTGGCGACGAATGCTACGACATTGCCGATCTCATCCGGAGTAGCAAGTCTTCTGGCCGGAATTTGTTCCAGATATGTGTCGATGAGCGCGTCCGTATCCATGTTTCGGTCTTTGGCGCGTTGTTCCATTAGGTTTGAAAGACGGTCTGTCATCGTATAGCCGGGCAGGATGTTATTGACTGTAATTCCATGTGGGCCTAATTCGTAAGCCAGTGTTTTTGACCAGTTGCCTACAGCACCACGTATCGTGTTAGATACACCCAGCCCTACAATAGGTTCTTTTAGACCTATCGAAATTATATTTATGATCCTTCCAAAATGGGCTTTTTTCATGTACTCAAAGCTATGTTTGACGATGATCTGGTTGGTGAGTAACAAACTGTCAAATCCGGCTTGAAGATCACTGAGACTTGCGTCGATCATCCTTCCTCCTTTCGGCCCTCCACTGTTTAGAACTAATATATGAAAGCCCTGTCCTATAGTGGATAGACGTTTGCTTACATCATGCGGGTTCGATTGATCGACACTGATAAATCTATGTACCTGACCTTTTGTTTTGTCCAGCTTTTCGATCGCATCTCCTAGACTGTCTGCATTTCGGGCCAGTAAGGTAACATTACAGCCAAGCTTTGATAGTTCAACTGCGCTTGCCAGTCCAATACCTTTGCTACCTCCGCAAACGAGGGCATATTTATTTTTAAGAGAAATATCCATGTAGATTTTTTGAAAAATAGTGGAATGATGTCACATCCCAAAACTTTATTTAAATTTATGCCAAATGTCTTTAATTTTATTGATAAAAACAACTCACAATGATCGCAAGACCATTTAATCTGCACAAGTGGATAGACGAAAATAAAGCCCTGCTTCAACCCCCGGTGGGCAACAAGCAAATCTATGTCGACAACGATGATTTTATCGTCATGGTCGTCGGTGGACCAAATGGTCGCAGGGATTATCACTATGAAGAAGGTGAAGAGTTGTTTTATCAGATCAAGGGTGATATAGAAGTTAAGATCATCAATGAGGAAGGAAAAGTAGAACGGATTCCGATCAAAGAAGGAGAAATGTTTCTTCTTCCTCCCCGTGTTCCTCACTCACCACAACGTCCTGCAGACACAGTTGGCCTCGTCATAGAACGCCATCGCAATGAAGGTGAAGTGGACAAATTATTGTGGTTCTGCGATAATTGCAGTGCACCGATTTTCCAGTCCGGATTTGAACTGAAAGACATTGGTACGCAGATCAGAGCAGCCATCCAGGATTATAATGCGAATGAGGATGCACATGTGTGTGAGAAGTGTGGCCATGTGAATTGAGGGAGTTAGGAGGTTAGAGGGTTAGGAGGTTAGGAGGTGATAAGGTTATCGGGTGATCAGGTGATATTTCCGGCTAATTCAAAATTCTGTGTATTATTGAAAATTTTAAGTCAAATGAGAATCCATTCTCCTATATAACTAAAAATAATTGGTTAAGACATTTTAATCTCTACCGAAACTTAAGTAATTTAAACAGTTTGTTTAAGTTGATTACAAAAGGATAATTTTTGTAGAATATAAAAAATCTTTACCATAAATTTTCAGTATGTAGACACCTGCTTTTAATTCGCGAGCATTAATAGTATTATCTAATGATCTTTTCTGGTTTTTTAATAAATTTCCATTTATGTCAAGAATCTGGATTGATTTGATCGATAAATCTCCGGAATTGATATTAATTAAACCATGGGAAGGGTTGGGAAAAATATTGATAATTTCTGCCAACGGCTTTGAAGTCCTGGAAGAGCCATTCAATTCAAACTGCCTGAAGAAATTCCATATCTCCATCCGGGCATCAAAGTCCATACATATTATTTCATTTGAACCCGGAGTCGGCGAACCAGGCCATGAGTGTCCACCCCCTTTGACTTTGACAAGTGCTACTTTGTTTCCATTGATGCCTCCAGAATATAATTGTTTTTCCGCAGTCGCACCGTCATTTTGATCGATATTCGGAATCCCGTTTGTAGCCATTATATTACATCCATTTTTATTAACCCATAACTTTATCACATCATCTATTGATTTGGAAGTTGAAGTGCCGCTATATGGATTTACTGAGTCTTCCGTACCATGTATGTGAATTACTGGTAGAGGTCTATCCGGTAAACAGCTATTATAAGTGTCGACACCCATGGAACCTGTCACCGAACCAATAGCCGCGAAACGACTTGACCGGCAAGCCAATGCATAAGCCATGAATCCACCGTTGGACATTCCGACACAATAGATTCGATTCTGATTGATGGAATATTGTGCGGAAATGTGATCTATTAAGATTTCGATGAACCCTACGTCGTCAACTTCAGATCCAGGTATATTGCCATAATTCCAAAATTTGATGCCTAAAATGGATGATCCGTCCGGATGCACTAAGATTAGACCGGCTGAATCGGCGATGGACCTAAAGTCTCTGTATTGAGCAAAATCTTCCCCGCTTGAGCCTAGACCATGAAGTCCGATCAACATAGGTGCTGGTTGCCCGGGAACATATGTGGCAGGAACATAATATGAAAAAGTCCTGATGATGCCTCCATGTTCAAAAGATCCATGGATCGTAGTCTGACCATAGGTTACCTGAATAGCCGTCAGAAAAAAAAGAAAAAGTAGTGTTCGAGACATCAGATCAATTGAATGGTTGGATAAAAAAATGAAATACTCATTTGTATAACGTGAAAAGTAAATAAAGAGTGCAAATCTTAAGGTTTATGAGATTCTGTAACCAACGTTTTTATAAAGTTAAAATGTTGTTTAGTTAAAGTTGGACTCATGAAGTTTAGTTAAATTTATTCCTCAAATAAATCAACTAAAAATGAACATTAGAATCAACGTTTTATCTCTGCTGACAACTTTAATTTTTACAGTGAACGGGCTTTTTGCTCAGACTATCAATTCAGTTATTAAGCCATCTGATAAATTTGTCTATTACGGTATAGACATGTCATCATCGAAGCTCATCGGTGACAGAAGTAATCCGGCCACTATTTTCGTTTCGACAGTTATGCCGGGAATGAATTATACTGTTATATCCCAACCTGAAAAATTTGACTTTAACAAGTATTTCAATATCTCCAATGTGACTGAAGCAACAGCTTCCACGGATAAGGTGAACGCAACCACAGACATTGATAATTTTTTTAGCAATGAAACAAGTTATAATCCTCAATGGGATAAAACCAACCTCAGTAAAAATATTGCCGCCCTGCCAAAAGTTGATAAAGGAAATAAAGGTTTTGTTTTTGTTGTAGAAAGCATGAATAAACTAACTGAAAAAAGCGCCGTATGGCTTGTTATATTTGACAATCAAACTTCAGAGATCCTGTTTTCAAAAAGATATGTGAAAGAAGTAGGTGGTTTTGGTCAAAAAAACTATTATCTGAAGCCGGTTACTTTAATATTTAAAGAGCATTGAGAATGAGTCGTTAGTTGCGAGTTGACCAGTTGGCCAGTTGACCAGTTGACCAGTTGACCAGTTGACCAGATAACCAGTTAACCAGTTGACCAGTTGACCAGTGCCACACTGATGAAATCTAAGCTTAAGTGGTAATTTGCCACCTGATACAATCTACCCGCTAATACGCCAATACGCTAATGCGCTATTACTCTAGTGCGCTGACCCAAAGACTAAAGCGAAGCGAGCCAAAGACTAAAGACCAAAGACAAAAATAGTTAACCAGTGCCACACTTATGAAATCTAAGCTTAAGTGGTAATTTGCCACCTGATATAATCTAGCCGCTAATACGCCAATACGCTAATACGCTAATGCGCCAAAACGCTAAAGCACTAATACGCTGCCAATAACTACTTCCTCAAAATCTTCTCCATCGCTTTCCCCTTCGCCAATTCATCAACTAATTTATCAAGATAACGGATCAGTTGAACAATATCATCCTCAATCTCTTCTACCCGGATGCCACAAATTACACCTGTGATCTTGGAAGCGTTAGGATGAATGGCGGGAGCTTCCTGAAAAAATTCCAGAAAAGTGGTCCTGTTGTCAATTCTATGCTGAATTGTTTTTTCATCATATCCTGTCAGCCAGGAGATCACCTCATTTAATTCCTCTTTAGTTCTTCCCTTTTTCTCGACTTTTGTCACATAATGCGGGTAAACTCCTCCGAAAACTAATCTGTAATGTTTTTCTATATCTATTTTCATTGCCTGATTATTCTGGTATTTTGAAGTATCCGGTTTTTGGATTTATAATTATCAATCTCAAGCTTCGGTGTTTATTACAGCTTTTAATATCATTAAATTACATATTATAAATGCCGAAATATAATTTTAAATATGAATCAAAGTCAATAAGCCACCATAAGATAACAAAAGTATTAAACGGCATCAATTATTACAACATTTTACAAAATAGCCTTCTGATTTCTATACTCTAACTTCTAACTTTAAGTCGCAGTTTATCAATGGGTTAGGACATTTTAATCACCTCCGAAACTTAAAAATATAAGTAATCGATAAATATTGTCAATTACTAATCATCTTTCTAATTATCGCCAATTGACCAAGATGATAATAACTATGCTCTATTACTCCTTCGATATTTCTCCGGTACGTTCCATATTTTTCTTCAATAAAAGGTTGCTCCAATTGAATTTCATCCATGGCTTCAACTCTTTTTACAAAACTGTCAGCATTCTGTAAAAAGGTATTAACCAGGTTTTGCCAGTCCTCTTCAGAGTTAATTGGTGGCACATCAAAGCTATATTTATCCCTGATGTCAAGAATGCCCGTGTCGAACGCTCTCAAAAGTCCATCCAGATAATAATTAATGTGAAAAGTTAAAGCTGCCATGCTATTAAGTTCTTGGACCTTTAAAATAGCTTCCTGCCAGTTTATAGCAGTGATCTGTGCTTTGAAATTGGTGTTTGCGATCCATAGTCCATCCAATAATACTTCACGGAGCCGGGATGCTATTTGAGAATTAATTTGCATAAGGTGTATTAGTTATTTTAATTTTCCGGATATGTTATCTGACCAAAATAAGACGTTTTATTAAAATGGCAAAGAGTCATCCTTGTTTAGTCACATTAAAAAAGAGATTTGGATTGAAATAACCGGTAAATATCATCGGTTCAAAGAAGGGAAATAGATTGCAAAAATGTTGTTCCAACTCTGCCTTTCAAAATTTCTCAAGTTGTAAAAACACCGGGATCAATTCTTTACCTTTTTGAGTAAGTGAATATTCGATGTGCAATGGTTTCGCACGAATGGTATTTTTTGACAATATTCCTGCTTCTTCCAGTTCCCGCAAAGCCACTGATAGGGTCTGTTTATTGGAGCCTTCTATTTTTTTTGTCAATGTACTGAACCGGATCGGTTCTATGGAGGCGAGCCTGAATATTTCAGGTTTCCATTTCCCGGATAGCAACTTTAAAAGTGCCTGAGCAGGGCAGGTTTCCAATTCTTCTGATTCTGATTTCATGGTCATATTTTTCTGACTAATTGCGCAAGCGGATTAAAACAACTTCCTTTGTAAAGAAATTAATAAGTTAAAGGTTGAGTATTTTACAAATAAGATACCCGATAATTACACAGATATGCATCTTATTAAATTATTCCTTCTATTCTTAATGGCATTCAGCAACACAGCTTGTCATTCACAAAATAAATTCAACATGCAAGAGACAAATCCATTACTGTGTGATCCCGATTCCGGAATCTGTGAAATTCCGGTAAAGCGCGATCAGTCACCGGAACCAATATTTCAACTGAATAAACCTGTCAGAATTATTTATTTCACGGATCCGATCTGCTCTTCATGCTGGGGTATTGAGCCACAATTGCGTAGATTAAAACTGGATTATGGGGATCAGGTCGCCATCGATTATCATATGGGAGGACTGCTGCCTGATTGGAATTACAATAGCGGCGGTATCAGTAAACCATCTGATGTAGGTCATCACTGGGACGAAGTTAGTCATCATTATAATATGCCCATAGATGGTGATGTATGGCTGGAAGATCCGCTGGATTCGTCCTATCCGCCTTCTATTGCCTTCAAGGCTGCGCAAATGCAGGATAAAGTAAAGGCTGTAAAATTTCTCAGGATATTGAGAGAGATGGTTTTCCTCGAAAAGAAAAACATCACCAAATGGGAAGTGATCAAAGAAGCTGCCATCAAAACCGGTCTGGATGTGGATCAATTGAAACACAATTATGAAAATGATGCAAAAGCGGCATTTGAAGAAGATCTCCAATTGGCGGGTAAAATGGGAGTGCGAGGCTTCCCTTCTATTTTTGTGGTGAATGGTAAGGGCGGGAAAGAATTTGTCTATGGCTACAAACCTTATAATATGTACGAAACGGCTATAGCTAAAATCCTTCCTGAAGTAAAAAAGAACTCTTATGATAAATCGTGGCAATTTTTGTTTTCAAAATATCCAACCCTAACTACCAGAGAATTCGCTGAATTAAGTGACACTTCAATTTCTGAAAGCGAAAAATTATTGAAGGAATTAGCTGATAACAAGGAGCTCACGATCCTGACTACGAAAAATGGGGTGTTGTGGAAGAGGGATAATAATTGAAATGGGATTATTTTGATAAATGAACCCTTGGGTGGGTGAATTGACACAACCTTTTAATGATTTGGTGGCTTACTGATTTTAGGCTATAAATAATAATAGCGATCACACCTGTGCACGAGTCCCTTTAGGGACTTCCTGTTTGTAACAAATGTGATTAAGGAGAAAATATGCGCCATAGGTCCTACCTGTCAAAGAATGGGATTATTTTGACAAATGAACCCTGGAGTGGGGGGATTTGACACTAATTTTTAATGATTAGGTAGCTTATTGATTTTAGGCTATAAATAAAATATGGCGATCACACCTGTGCATGTGTTCCTTTAGGGACTTCCTGTTTGTAACAAATGTAATTAAGGAGAAAACATGCCCCGTAGGTGCTACCTGTTAAAGATTGGGATTATTTTGAGAAATGATCCCTGGAGTGGGGGGATTTGACACAAAGTTTTAATGATTAGTTAGCTTATTGATTTTAGGCTATAAATAAAATATGGCGATCACACTTGTGCATGTGTCCCTTTAGGGACTTACTGTTTGTAACAAATGTGATTTAGGAGAAAATATGCGCCTTAGGTGCTACATGTTAAAGTTTGGGATTATTTTGACAAATGATCCCTTGGGTGGGTGAATTGACACAAAGTTTTAATGATTCGCTCGTGCCTCGCTGTGTCTTTTCCCGATCAATCAAATTTGAAAGCAAGCTTTCATTTGATTGATCGGGAAAATCCACTTTGAATCATTAAAACTTTGCGGAGAGTTAGGGATTCGAACCCTAGAAGCCCTTTTGGAGCTTACACGCTTTCCAAGCGTGCGCCTTCGACCGCTCGGCCAACTCTCCTTTGAATGGAGTGCGAAAGTAATAAATTTTATTTATTTTCTACAAATATTGTAAAATACTCTAAACATACTTCCATTTTTCATGTCTTAATGACAAATCAAAACGTGCACTCCATGGATCTGAATATTACCACTCCGGGACTTATCTTTCCTTCAATCTCTTTCTTACTGATCGCATATTCCAATAGGTTTCTGGCTATTGCAACCCTTATCCGTGACCTGAAAACAAAGTTTAGTGAGAACAAAGCCGAGATCCTGCTCAAGCAGATCAAAAACCTACGTTACAGGCTCAAGTTGATCCGATGGATGCAGGCAGTTGCAGTGTTTGGAATGTTGCTTGCACTATTGTCGATTTTTGCACTTTATCTGAACTCACCGATGCTAGGCAATGCCTTTTTTATATTTGCAGTGATCTCCATCACCACATCACTGAGTATTGCATTGGTCGAGATCATGTTCTCAGGAAGAGCGCTGGATCTGGAACTGGAAGATATTCAGGATCATATGAAGGAAAAGAAAACCTAACCTTAAATCTAAACTAACCTTACGGTTTGGGATGGAAAAGTATTTTTCCAAGTTTATAAATATTGCCGGCATGATCGATGCCAACTAAAAAATGCATTCCTCTATTGCTATATTCAAAGCTCGTTAGGTGGTCTGATTTATCTGTTGGTTTGATTAAAATTCTTTTACCGGAAATATCAATCAGATAATAATCGGATATAAAATCCAGTTGATCAGAACTAATTGAGAATTGCCCGGGAGTTGGATTTGGGTAAATTAATGACGCTGAGAGATCAATAATCTTATTATTTAACGTCCTGATAGAGTCAAATGCATCACCTTCCCCACCTATGCCCACACCATTTATTATCCGGTGTTTCAACAAATATGAATCTTCAAATGAGAATATTCCATCGCATTGATAATAACTGGAGAACCCTGCATTTATGACAAAACTGCCACAACCATCTATATATTCTGAATAACAATTTCCCGGTTCAATCTGTGTTAATTCGTTTCTATATTTTGTACCAACTACACTGAGATTTGTCAAAATTTTTGAATTGAGCTTGAATTCATCTGCCTTGCCAATACCCCATTCACTATAATAGGTAACTATTTCATTAATAGTGTCGATTGAATATTCCCATTGAAAAATAACAGGTTTTAATGTGAGTTTTTCAACTTTTAATTTCCGGTTTTGGAACGAATCAGTTTCTGAAATAATTTCTATACATGTTTTTCTTTCAAAATAATTTATGAAATTCGGTCCTGCATAATAATATCTTCGCTCTGCTGTAAATTGATCACCAATGCCCATCCGGAACGCATCTCTTGCGGTAAAATCCTGCAGACCTTTTTTGCCTTCTTCTATTCCCGCAAGCGTGCAGTTTCGCCACTCGTAAGGAAAATATTGAAGGTTGGGGAAATTATAAATGCCGTGTTCTTGTGTTATTTCTATTAATCCATCTGACCAGTTGTAATCGGGATTTC